>Ga0114946_10001048_pt1 | contig 19090 bp, 11 predicted proteins | sample WalLakDeSediment_FD_88676 | JGI IMG/M metagenome (GOLD analysis project Ga0114946, IMG submission 88676) | Lake sediment microbial communities from Walker lake, Nevada to study Microbial Dark Matter (Phase II) - Walker Lake 11/02/13 Deep Sediment | ecosystem: Environmental > Aquatic >...
GGATTTTCGTCGAGGGCTAGGAGCCGAAGCGCAGTTGTACCGGGCGTACTACAAGCTTCGGCGACACGGCCCTCGGCGGAAAGACCAAGCGAGGCGTCGTGACGGGTTTCACCACAGGCTGCTAGCGTGGGGCGGTGCGCTGCTCCCTGAGAATCGTTGCTCCGCTGATCGTCGCACCGCTGCTCGGCTGTGGGATCCCAGGTGAGCTCGGCAACCTCGAGTTCGCGTTGGGCAGCGTCGATCCGATCCTCGAATTCAGCTCGGGCGACGCGATGCTCGTGGGCTCGAGGGCCTGCACGAGCATCGCGGTCGTGATCCTCGACGATGAGCGCGACGCCTTGCTCAGCTACGAACGAGCCGCCGCCCGTGCCTGTTATAGCGAATCCGTGGTTGGGCCGGCCGAGCTCGACGCCGACGATTGTCTGCACTTCAACGGCGTCGGGGAGGTCAGCTGGTCGCTGACCCCAACCGGCGAATGCGATTACTTGGCCGACCAGCTGCGCTTCAACGCGGTCGCGGCGGGGCCCGGGTTACGCCTGGGATTCGACGATTGGACCGTGCGAGCGCCCGCGCACCTGAGCGAATACTACACGGTCATCGGGTTGGCGCCGGGCCGCAGCCTCGCCGACCTCCGCGAGGATCCGAGCGCCCCGCGGCTGGTCGTCGCCGCCCAGCTCGACGCGCCCACGCTGCGCCTCGATGACGGCGACACCCGGGTGTTTTGGACGGAGCCCGAGGTCTCGCTCGCGCTGCTCGGCGAGGGCGTCACGGTGGTCGAACCGATCGACACGGGTTGGGAGGTCGCCGAGCCGATCCGCGAGTTTCGAATGCCCGGCGAGCAACCGCTGCTCCTCGCACCCGGCGGCGTCGCCCGGATCGAGGCCACGCTCCCGGACGGGCAGGTGCTCGAGTCGCCCGAGATCATCGCGGTCCCGCCGACCGTCGCCGCGAGCCTCGATCTGATCGTCATGGTCGACCCCAACGGGCCCGGATTCGCCTTCGCCGAGGTCCGCGACGCCCAAGGTCGGGTCCTGCACGGGGCCGCGGTCGAGTGGAGCGTGTGCGAGGGGGCCCTGGCCGTGACCCCGGGGAGCCTCGGGTCAACGGTCCGCACGGCTGACTACGCGTCGCTCGACGGTTACGGCTGCGAGCCACCCTCGACCATGCCCACCGAGCGCCACGCGGTCTTGCGAGCGCGGCTCGGCTCGCTCGAGGATACGGTGGAGTTGCGCTGGACCCCCGCGCCTTCGCTGCCCCCGAATGGCCACGCCGAGCCCCCGCCCCTGCAACCGTTCACGCCTGCCCCCAACTGCCTGTTCGGCGACGACGACGAGCCGTCCGCCGAGCCCAGCGCCGAGCACGGCTGCGGCTGCACCAGCACCACCGACTCCTCGCCGATCTCGCTGCTGCTCGCCCTCGCCGGGCTCGCGCTGATCCGCCGCCGTCGATTCTCCTAGATCCTCGATACTCGCCGACGGTACGATACACTCGAGGCTCACCATGACTACCAACAATGAAGGCATCCCCGCACAAATCGCAGTCCTCGAAGCCCGCGTGGATATCGCAGAACTCAAGGCGCGATATGCCCGGGGCGCAGACGCGGTGTTCAACGATCCCGGTCCGGCGAATGCCGCGGTCCTCGCCGATCTCTTCACCGAGGACGGCGTCCTCGATCTCGGCCCCTTTGGTCGCTACGAGGGCCGCGCGAATCTGCTCAACGCGTTCGAGAACATCCTCCCGCAGGGCACCAAGTGGAGCACCCACTACATCGTCAGCCCGCTGCTGACGGTCAACGGCAACGAAGCCGTGGGCAACTGGTACTACCAAATTCATGCAGTCCCCGCGGCGCCCCCGGGGGCGGGCCTGATTCAGATCTTGGGCTCCTACGCCGATGCGTACGTGAAAGTCGCGGGGGGTTGGAAGATCAAGGAGTCGATCGCCACCATCTTCGCCCCGCCGATCGAGTAGTTCAAAATCGCAGATAAACCGCCGCGGCTCGGCGCCAAGCGGGGTACCCTGGCCACGCGGCGATGGAGCTCCCCCTGACCGGATACCACGATGTGCGGCTCTTGCGAGCCTCCCGTCGTTCGCGGGTGTTCGAGGCTGTCCGCCGAGCGGACGGCCTTTGCGTCATTGCGAAGGTCTTCGACCTCGGCCCGGAGGACATCGAGCTCCGGGCCGAGCACGAATTTGCCGTGCTCGCGGGCCTCGACGTCGAGGGGGTCGTGCGCGCGCTCGGGCTCCAGCGTGTCGGTGAGCAGCTCGTGCTCCTGCTCGAGCGGGCGCCAGGGATGGATCTGGCGAGCTACGCCAAAGGCCGGGCGCTCGAGCTCGAGCGGTTCACGGCCATCGCGATCGCCATCACCGAGATCCTCGCGCGGGTCCACGAGCGGCGGATCATCCACCGCGACATCAAGCCGACCAACATCGTGATCGACCCGGATTCGGGCCAGGTCGCCCTCGCTGATTTTGGCATCTCGGTGCTGCTCGAGAGCGAGCGCCGGCACATCTACGACCCCGCGGTGCTCGAGGGCACGCTCCCTTACCTCTCGCCGGAGCAGACCGGCCGGACGGCGCGCCCGGTCGACTTTCGCAGCGATCTCTACTCGCTCGGGGTGACCTTCTACGAGCTGCTCACGGGCCGGCTCCCGTTCGTCGCTCACGCGCCGCTCGAGCTGATTCACGCCCACCTCGCGCGGATGCCCGTGTCGCCCCAGCTGCACCGGCCCGACCTGCCCGACGGGTTCGCGCGGCTGGTCCTCAAGCTGCTCGCCAAGGCGCCCGAGCACCGCTACCAGACCGCCCGGGGCCTCGCCGCCGATCTTCGCCAGCTCCGCGTTCGGCTCGCTGCCCCCGATCACGCGAGCTTCGTGCTTGGCCGCGAGGACTTCCCGCGGGAGCTGCAGCTGCCGCATCAGCTCTACGGCCGCCAGCGTGAGCGCGAGCGCCTCGATGAGGAGCTCGCGGCGGTCGTCGACCAGGGCCACACCCGCGTCACCCTGCTGTCCGGGCCGGCGGGGATCGGCAAGTCTGCGCTGCTGCACAGCTTCGAAGCCGAGGTCGCCCGGCTCGGCAGCTACGTCGCCTACGGTCGGTTCCACGGGTCCCACGATCGCCCTCACGGGGGCTTCATCGAGGCCTTCTCGGGGCTCGTCGAGCAGCTCTTGACCGAGAGCGAGGCCCGGCTAGCGAGCTGGCGCGAGCGGCTGCGCGAGGCGCTTGGCGGCGTCGCGCGGGTGCTCACCGATCTGCTCCCGCCGCTCGAGCTCATCATCGGCGAGCAACCCGAGCTCGACGCGCTCGAGCCTGCGCAGGCCCGCAACCGGGTGCAGCTCGCCCTCGCTCGCTTCGCCTCGGTGTTTTGCAGCGACGGGCGGCCGCTGATCGTGGTCCTCGAGGATCTGCAGTGGACCGATCCAGGGAGCTTGACCCTGCTCGAGGTCCTGAGCGAGGCCGGGCGCCGCTGGCCGATGCTGATCCTCGCCAGCGTCCGCCCGGCCGACGCCGACGAGGACCACCCGCTGTGGCCGATGCTCGCGCGCCTGCCCGAGCACCGCCTCAGCCGGATCCAGCTCGGGCCGCTCGCGACCGAGGCCGTCGAACAGCTGCTCGCCGACAGCTTGGCCCGGAGCCCGACCGAGCTGCACGAGTTCAGCCGGATCATCGCGCGCAAGACCGACAACAACCCGCTGTTCATCCGCCAGCTGCTCACCCACTTCAGCGAGACCGGCCTGCTGACGGCGAGCGAGCGAGGTTGGACCTGGGAGCTCGCCGCGCTCGAGGCCGCTGGGGTCCCTGACGACGCCCTCGAGGTCATGCAGGCCAAGCTCGCGATCCTGCCGCCGGAGTCGAGCACGCTGCTGCTGCACGCGGCCTGCATCGGCGCGCGCTTTGACCTCGCGACCCTCGCGCTGATCTGCGAGCGCCCGGCCGCCGCGTTGATCGCCACGCTCTACGAGCTCGTCGACGCCGGGCTGCTCAATCACTTCGCCAACGGCTCAGCCAACGGCTACGCCTTCACCCACCACAGCATCTGGGCGGCAGCGCTCGCGCAGGCCGACCCCGAGCGCCGTCGGCGGCTGCGGTGGACGACCGGCCTGCATCGGCTCGCGCGGCTTGGTCCGGGCAGCAACGAAGAGCTCTCTGGCGCGCTCGCCCCCGCGCTGGACAGGGCTGGCGCGCTCGCTCCCGCGCTGGACAGGGCTGGCGCGCTCGCCCCCGCGCTGGACCTGTTCGAGATCGTCGATCACCTCAACGCGGGCCTGCCCGCCGACCTAGCAGCCCGTAGCGAGCCTGGCCCCACCACGCTCGCCCAGCTCAACCTCCAAGCGGGCCGGCTCGCGCTCGACAGCGCCGCCCATGAGCTCGCGCTGCGCTACCTCGAGCAGGGCATCGAGCTGGTCGCGGAGCTGCGCGAGGCCGTCGCCCGCGACGGTCCAAGCGCGCCCCACTACGCGCTGCTCGTCGACCTCCACTTCGATCGTGCGCAGGCCTTGGCCGCCCATGGTGGGCCCGACGCGGCCGAGTCGGGCTTTCGAGCGCTGCTCCAATGGGCCCTCGGTCCGCGCGACGACGCTCGGGTGGCAGGCCGCTGGATCGTTCAGCTCAACCTCGCGGGTCGCAACGATGAGGCCGTCGAGTTTGGCTTAAAGGCCCTCGCCCGGCACGGCTGCGCGATCGGGTCGTCGCTCCCGGGGCTCTCGACCCTGCGCATGCGCATGCACCTGAGCCGGGCCTGGCGGGGCATTCGGGCCGTCGACGCCGAGCAGCTCCTGGCCATGCCCGATTGCAAAGACGAGCGCGCCGGTGCGGTGATGGAGCTGCTCGGGCCGACCAAGAGCGCGGCCTACCTCGTCGATCCCAAGCTCTACATCGTGCTGATCAGCGCCCACGTCCGCTGGCTGCTCGGTCACGGCCGGCACCCCGGCGCGGCCCTGGCCCTGACCCAGCTCGCGACTTGTGTGGCCGCCCGGCTCGGCGAGGTCGAGGGGGCGATCGGTCTGGCCGAGCGGGCGATGGCGTTCGCGGCCAAGGTCGAGCTCGGCCCGACGCGGGTCCAGGTCGAGTCGGCGGCCCAGCTGTTCGTGATCCAGCGAGGCCGGCCGTTCGCCGAGCCGCTCGCGCGGCTCGACGGCATCTACGGGCGGGCCCTCGACGCCGGAGATTTTTTGTGGGCCGGCTACACGGGCGCGCTCGGCTTATCCATGCACCTCGAGGTCGGCACCCACCTGCAGGTCCTGCGCAGGCTCGCCGAGCGGTTTGACCACGACCTCGGCTCGCGGGCCTCGCAAGAGGCGTCCGTGGTCGCCGCGACCCTGCGCGGGCTCGTGACCTTGCTGGCGGGCGCACCCGACGAGGCCGAGCAGGCCAACGCGCGCGCGAGCCTCGATCCGGCGCGGGTCGAGGCCAGCGGCGCCAGCCGCTACTCGATCTACGTGACCGTCGCCAACCAAGCCATGGTCGCGCTCTTGCTCGGCCGCCCACGCGCGGCCCTCGACGCTTGCCTGAGGATCCTCGACTCGATGGAGCGGGTCCTGTTCGCGTCATGGGTGATCCCGCGGGTCGCGATGATCGCCCTGATCGCGCTCGCGCAGGTTCCCAACGCTCGGCCCGCACGGCGGCTCGCGGCGGTCCGCCGCCGGGCCCACGCGATCATCCGCGACTGGGCCGCGCACAGCCCCGCCAATTACGCCCACTACCGCGATCTCGCCGGTGGTCTGCGCCTCGCTCGGCGCCCTGGCTCCGTTCGGCGCCGGCGCGAGGCGCTGGACTTGCTCGAGCGCGCGCGGGCCCACGCCGCCGCCCAAGGCTGCCGCTGGATCGAAGGACTGGCCGCCGAACAGCTCGCCGAGCTGGCCGAGCTCGATGGCCTGAGCGGCTTCGCCAACGGCGCGCGCAAGCAGGCGTTCGACGCCTACGCGGCCTGGGGGGCTAACGCGAAGCTTGCCCAGCTACGCCGGCTCCACGCCGGCTGGGACGAGCCCCCGGGCGCCTCGTCGACCGGCGAATTCAAGAGTGATCGGCTGCGCACCGTCAACGAAGGCAGCTCGAGCACGCCAGCGCGCTCGGACAGCGCGAGCGCCCTCGACTTCGACAGCGTCCTGCGCAGCGTCGCCGCGATCGGGGCCGACCTGCGCCTCGATCAGGTCAACGCCGCGGTGCTCGACGCCGCGATCGCCAACGCTGGCGCCGATCGGGGCGCCTTGGTGCTCGAGCAAGACGGGGCGTTCGTGATCGCGGCGTTCGCCGTGGTCGACGAGCCGCCGAGCGCCGAGCGCCTGCCCTTGAGCGCGGCCCGGGATCGGGCTCCGACCTCGCTCATTCACTTCGTGCTGCGCACTGGGCAGGCCGTGATCGTCGATGACGTCTCGGCCGACGCCCGGTTTTGCGACGACCCCTACTTGCGCCACGGCGGCGGGCTGTCGCTGCTCGGCCTGCCGATCATCAAGGCCAAGCGCACGCTCGGGGCGCTGGTCGTCGAGAACCGCCTGAGCCGCTCGAGCTTCACCCGCGAGCGGCTCGAGGTCCTCCAGCTGATCGCCGGTCAAGCCGCCAGCGCCCTCGAGCACGGCCGGATCCACGACGCCCTGCGCGAGGGCGAGGCCCGCTGGCGCTCGCTCGTCGACGGCGTGCCCGACATGATCGCCCTGCTCGACGAGCGCGGCCAGATCGAGTTCGTCAACCGCAGCGGCCAACGCAGCGAGCTCGGCCCCGGCGCGCCGGTGTTCGAGCTGCTCGCGCGCTCGCCCACCAACGGCCGCTGGCATCAGGCGTTGACGGACGTGATGCAGGCCGGGGTCACGCCCGACGAGTTCGAGCTCGAGCTCCCCCGCGAGCGCGGCTCGTCGCGCTGGTACACCGTCCGGCTCGCGCCCATCGAAGTGCTCGAGCCAAACGAGGGCGGGCTGTCGGGTCCGCGCAAGGCCATCGCGATCGCCACCGACATCACCGCGCGCAAGCAGGCCGAGGCCGCCAATCACCAGCTCGAGGCCCAGGTCCGCCAGCAGCAGCGGCTCGAGTCCGTCGGGACCCTCGCCAGCGGCGTCGCCCACGAGATCAACAACCCGATCCAGGGGATCATGAACTACGCCGAGCTGATCGCCGATCACATCGGCGACACCGCAATGATCCGCGAGTTCGCCGGCGAGATCATCACCGAGTCCGACCGCGTCGCGACCATCGTCCGCAACCTCTTGGCGTTCTCGCGCCACGAAGGCGAGGCCCCGAACGAGCTCACCGTGCTCGATGAGCTCGTGCGCGGGACCCTGTCGCTGATCCGCTCGGTCATGCGCCGCGATCAGATCGAGCTACGCGTCGAGCTCCCCGCCTCGCTGCCGCCGGTCCGCTGCCGACCTCAGCAGATCCAGCAGATCATCATGAACCTGGTCACCAACGCCCGCGACGCGATCCGAACCGAGCCCGACGCGGGCCCGAGTTGGTTGGTGATTCGAGCCGAGCTGCCTCGGCCCGGCTGGATCCACGTGATCGTCGAGGACAGCGGGCCAGGGATCGACGCTGGCGTGTTGCCGCGCATCTTTGATCCCTTCTTCACGACCAAAGGCCGGGATCAGGGCACCGGCCTCGGGCTCGCCGTGTCCCATGGGATCGCCCGCGAGCACGGCGGTGAGCTGCGGGTCGAGAGCCCGCCTGGTCGCGGTGCGCGCTTCATCCTCGAGCTGCCGCTCGACGCGGCCCACAGCCCCTAACCGGGCGTGGACCAGCGTTTCGCGCCATCGCTCACGCGTACACGAGACTGTTCCCCACCGCCCCGGTTTTTGTGGTCCAATCGCGGCGGAGGTTCTTGATAATGATGCGCACACGTTTGGCTTCGGCCGTGGTTTTACTTTCGGCGACGACCTTCGGCTGCGGAGACCCGGGCAGGGACTCCAACGGCGACTTAGACACCGGGTTGTCCTTGGGCACCACCTTGGGCACCACCGATCCCGGCACCAGCGATGGCGGAGGCAGCGGCGCGACGACGACCGACCCCGACGCTGGCGAGGATCCGACGGACAGCGCCGACTCCAACGGCGACGGCGACACCAGCAACGGCGACGGCGACGGCGACGGCGACACCGGCCCGGGCGGGCCCAAGTGGGATCTCGGGGCCGTGCCGGACGGCGGACTCCCGCCGTGTGGCGTCGGCGGCGGCGAGGGTGAGCCCGAGTTCTCGTTCCTGTGGGCCGCCAACAGCTCGCAAGGCACCATCTCCAAGATCGACACGGTCACCGTGACCGAGGTCGGCCGCTACCAGGTCCGGCCCGACATCGGCGGCGGCAGCCCCTCGCGTACCTCGGTGAGCTTGAGCGGACACGTCGCGGTCGCGAGCCGCACCGGCGGCGTCACCAAGTTCTACGCCACCGAAGATTTTTGCGAGGACACCAACGGCATCCCAGGCATCCAGACCTCGCTCAACAACACCGCCCTCAGTTGGGACCAAGAGGAGTGCCGGGCCTGGTACACGGCGTTCCCGTACAACAGCCAGCGCCCCCTCGCTTGGGCCCCGGGCACCTGGAACCAGGCGACCTGCGCCTGGGAAGACGAGATGCTGTGGACGGCCGGCCGCTTTGGTCAAAACCAAGACGAGGTCGTGCTGATGGACGGCGAGACCGGCATGGTCATCGAGACCGTCTCGATCCCCGGGCTCAAGTCCGACAGCTTCGGGATCTACGGGGCCGCGGTCGACTCCGACGGCAACTTCTGGGGCACCGGCTGGGCAAGCGGCAACAACCTCGTGCGCGTCGACATCGACACCATGGAGGTCAAGGTCTGGAACGGCCCCTCGTCGACCGGGCTCACCTCGCACTGGTACGGGATGACCGTCGACGTCGACGGCTACGTGTGGAACTGCGCCAGCCGGGTCGCCCGCTTCGATCCCGTCAGCGAGATGTGGACCGTCAGCGCCGAGCTCGGCGGCTGGACGGCGGGCTGCATGGCCGACTCCGAGCCCAACGGCCTGCTGTGGCTCGGCAGCACCGGCGTCCGCAGCATCAACCGCCAGACCATGCAGTTGGTCCACAACTGGCCCACGCCCACCTCCTACGGCGTGAGCATCGACCACGCCGGCTACATCTGGGCGGTCAACGGCAACGGCGCGCACCGGGTCGATCCGCAGACCGGCGCCGTCACTTCGTACAACGGCTTGGTCGGGGCCTACACCTACTCGGATATGACCGGGGCCGCGCTCGTCGCGGTCGGTGGCACGCCCAGCGGCTAGCAGCCCTGACGCCGCGCGGCGCGTTGCGGCATCATCCTCGCGTGGATCTCCGCGATTACCTCCTAGCGCTGATGCAGCCGCTCGAGCCCGGCGACGCCCTGACGCCGTGGCTGCGGTTCAGCGGGGCATCGACCGAGCTCGGGCTGCGCCTGACCTTCTTGACAGACAACGACGACGAGGTCCACGTCGAGGTCAGCCCGCGTACGCAGGGCATGAAGTTCGCGGCCCAGAGCGCGCGACTCTCGTTCGCCTACCGCCACGGCGGGGCCGAGCAGGTTGATCAGCGCCTCGGCTACCGCGTGTGCGTGGCGGTGGCCGAGCACGTCGGCGCCCGCGAGGACGCGGTGCTCGAGCGGCTCGTCGCCGACGCCAAGACCGCCGCCGCGGTCGCCGAGGGCTCGACGCGGATCCGGGAGATCCGCAGCACGCGAATGCTCGAGCTCGGCGGGGTCCCGGGCGAGCGCTTCTACACCTTGAGCCCCTACCTCGGCTGCCTGATCGGCTGTCGGTTCTGCTACGCCCAATCGCGCCTCGACCCCCAGCGCAGCTTGCTGGGCCTGCCGCAGGTGCAGTGGGGATCCTATGTCGACATCCGCGTCAACGCGGCCGAGCTGCTCGCCGACGAGCTGCGCACGCTGCCGCTGCTGCCGATTAAATTTTGCCCGATCGTCAGTGACCCCTACCAGGCGGTCGAGCGCCGGTTCGAGCTCACGCGCCGCTGCCTCGAGGCGATCGGCCAAGCCGACGATCCGCCGCCGGCGATGGTCATGACCCGCTCGACCTTGGTGCTTCGCGATCTCGAGCTGATCCAGACCTTGCCCAAAGCCTGGATCGGAGCCTCGATCCCGACCCTCGACGACGCGGTCCGGGCCCACTTCGAGCCGCGCGCGGCGAGCATCCCCGAGCGTCTCGACATGCTCCGGCAGTTCAAGCGCGCGGGCGTCAACCGCTGCGTGGTCGTGCAGCCGATGCTGCCGGGCGATCCGATCGCGCTCGCGGACGCGCTCGCGGAGGTCGTCGAGTCGGTCAGCATCGGCGTCCTGCGCGGTGAGCTCGGGGCCGCGCAGGACTTCGCGGATCCACGGTTCTCCTTCGCCCGCGACGAGGACTGGCAGCGCGACACGGCGATGACCCTGCGGGACGCGCTCGAGCAGCGGGGCGTCGAGGTCTGGCTGACCGAGTTTCCCCCGGCGGTCGGCCAATGGCGGCCTCGGGCGCTGCCGGGTGTTTGATCGGCCCTACCCGCAGCCGTGCACGAACCGCGCTGGCGCGCGCTCGAGCGCGCCGATCGATCGCGTAGCTCGACGCGCACCCCGAGCTGCGCTGCGCGTCGACATCCGACGTGTGAAGCCCAACATCGGAGCCGTCGGCCCGCGCGGGTTTCACCCTACGAACGCCTCGGCCTCTGCGAGACAACCTCGACCCACCGCGCCAGCGCTCGGCCCACCCGCGCCCGCGGGTCAGGGCCCCACCCCGCCTCCCGTCTGGACACCCTGCCCACCGCCGCGCTAACATGCTCGCCAGTCTCCTCCGGCCATCCGCGCACGCGATCGGCCAAAAACGGCGCCCACCGAGGCCCAGGGGAGGAGCGAGGGTCGGGGGCGGTTCGTTCGCGCGGTCATCACGCGTCCTGCCGTCCAACGGCAAGAGGACACGATGATCGAAACCGAGAACTTCGAAATTGGCAGCACTGCGGTCTACCCCGCTCACGGCGTCGCTGATGTGGTGGGGCTCGAGACCAAGCACGTCGGCGGGCAGGCTCTGCGCTTTTATCACCTTCAGGTCCGCGGCAGCGGCTTGAAGATCATCGTCCCCATCGACAAGGCCGGCGAGAACGGCATGCGCCCGCTCGCGGGCCCCGATGAGATCGACAAGATGTTCGAGATCCTGCGTGATCACGACATCCCCACCGATCGCCAGACTTGGAACCGGCGCTATCGCAACTTCATGGAGAAGATCCGCACCGGCTCGCTCCACGAGGTCGCCGAGGTCTACCGGGATCTCTCGCTGCTTCGGTCGCACAAGATCCTGTCCCACGGCGAGCGGGAAATGCTGCGCACCGCCAGGGATCTGCTCGTCGGTGAGCTCGCCGTCGCCCGCGAGGCTGACGAGTCTCAGGTTGCCGAAGAGCTCGATTCCATGTTTAAGAACTAGCTTCGCGTCACCCGCCACCATCCAGAGGACCTCGTCATCGAAATTCAACTCTGCAATGAACTCTGGGAGCAGGTCGAGGTCGACGCGTTCGTCTGCCCGGTCAACTCCGACTGCGACTACACGACCTACCCCGCGTCGCGGCTCAAGGAGCTGTCTGGGCTCCCGCTCGAGCAGCTGCTTCGCCCGCACACGCCGCTAGCGGTCGGCGCCGCGTTCGTGACCGAGGGTGGCCGGCTTCGCGCCAAGCACCTCATCCACGTGCCCAACACGGCCAAGGCCGGCGAGCAGGTCCAAGTCGAGGACATCGCCCGGGCCACGGCCGCGGTCATCGTCACCTGCGAGCTCAAGGGCTTCAACAGCGTCGCGGTCCCCTTGATGGGCGCCTTCGACACGGGCATCCCCGCCGAGGAGGCCGCGCGAGCGATCCACAGCGAGTTTCGCAGCCACCGCGGCGAGCGGCCCAGCCGAGTGTTGTTCGTAGCGCGCAGCTCCGACGAGATCGACGTATTCGAGATGGCCATCGAAGGCCTGCCGTAGGAGCGCGAGCCCGGTTCTTGCCCGCACGGGCCGAAACTGTTAGGCCGGGCCCCTGCATGGGCCCGTATCTCGTCTTGCTCGCACTCGCGGCGCTGGGACTGGCGCTTGGTTGGCGCCTGACCCCGGCGCCGATCGAGCGCTCGGACACCAGCGGCCTCACTCGCCTGGTTCAACTCGGCGTCGCCGCCACCGGCCTCATGTCGTTGGCGCTCTTGATGCTGCCCTTCGTCATGAACCTCGGCGCGATCGGCTGCACCACCCAAGCGGAGCGCGCGGGCGAGTGCATCATCGGCGTCCACGAGCGGGGGCTGTTCGCCGCCGCCGTGTTCTCCTGCTTGATCGGGGTCGCGTCGGCGTTCGTGCTGCGCAAGGGCCTGCTCGACTTCTCGGACACGCCCGCGGTCGCAGAGCCAAGCCCGGCGCTTGGTCAGGCGGTCGCCGTGCCCGTGCCCGAGCGCGAGCGCGCACCCGTGCCCGACGCCGAGCCTGAGCGCGCACCCGAACCCGAGCCCGAGCCCGACGAGCCCAGCTCGCATCGCCGCCTCGAGGGGCCAGCGTTCCGCGCCTTCGTCGACGACGCGATCACCGACCTCGACGTCGCAATCGAGACGGCCGCCAAGCGCCTGCGCAGCGATCGGGTCGCGGTCGTGTTCTCGCGCGGCGCGAGCAAGGACGCCAACGAGGCCCTGCTCGAGCTCGCCGAGGCCTTTGATGCGTACCGCTACGTGCTCGAGGGCACGGCCGCGGCGACCGAAGGCCTGCCGATCGGCGCGGCCCCCAAGCCCCACGAGGCCGATGAGATCGCCGGGCCCGATGCCCACCACGCCGGTGAGCTGGCCCTCGACCTCGCCGGTGGGCTGATCGAGACCGTGTTCTTGCTCGACACCCGCGTCGCGTTCCCCGAGTACGTGCTCGGGCGGCTCACGGTCCTGCAGTCGGTCTGCATCGCCCACGCCCACGACGAGGTCAGCGCCGCTTGCCAGGTCCTGCTCCCGGGCACCAACCCCGGCGAGGCCGAGGGCGAGCTGATCGCCGACGGCGGCGGCATCAACCAACGCTGCTCCCGCGCGACCCTGGTCAAGCGCCTCGTCGCCGCGCTAAAGCAGACCTCCGCGAGCTCGACGGCGATCGGGCTCGAGCCCGAGCCCGAGCAGCCCCGCGATCACCCGTGAGCGCCGAGCGACAGCGCCAAGCCACGCGCCCGCGCTGGCACCCCGCCGCGCTGGTGTTCGTGCTGCTCGTGTGCGGATGGCTGGGCGGCTGCGCGGCCGAGCCCACCGCACCCTTGTGGGCCGACCCCGGCGTGGTTCGCGTCGAGATCAGCCGCGTCAGCCGGCCCGAGGTCGACGTGGTGATCCACAACGTCAGCGGCAGCCCCCGGCCGATCGCCGACTTCACCCTCGGCGGTGAGGACTGGGGCTCGCTGCGCTTCGTCGACGACAGCCTGCCGCGCTCGATCCCCGTCGACGACTCGGTCGTGGTTCGGCTCGCCGCCTCGCCCGCGGGCTTTCGCGTCGGACCCGAGCTCTACCGCTCGGGTCGCGCGAGCTTGAACTTTCGCTCGGATCAGCACGAGTTCGCCGTGCCGATCGAGCTGGTCGGGACCGCCGAGCAAGCTGACGGCGCGCCGCCGGCATGGCTCGCCATGGTGGTGCTCGCGTTGCTCGGCGGCGCGGCGGTGCTGCTCCCGCGCCCGGTGAGCTGGACCGGGCGGCTCCCCGTCGCCGGCGCGATCGCGGGGTTGTTGGGCCTCGCCGCGATGATCCCCGTGGGCTCGGCCTACTGCGCCGGCCGGCTCGGCGTTCGCGTGGGTCCGGCCGAGATCCAGCAGTGCCGCGCCGGGCTCGGCGGCTTCGAGCTGACCATGCTCCCAGCGAGCCCAGGGCTGTGGTGGTGGCTGATCGCCCTGACCATCGTCGCGGGCCTGCTCGCCGCGGTCCGCACGAGCGAGGGCCCGACGATCGCCCTGTCGCTCGTGCGCGTGCTCGGGTTCGCGCTGATCCTCGCGGCCTTGCTGATCGGCCTCGCCCCCGCCAGCCTCGCGCCCAGCGATCTGGTCTTCGCCCAGCTCCGACCGGGCGCCTCGGCGCCCTCACCTTCGTGGGGGATCCTCGCCCAACCCCTCGCCTGCGCCGCCGGCTTCGGCTTGGCGATCTCGCTCCCCGGGGTCGAGGCGACCCCGCTGCTCGAGCGCCTCGAACGCCTCGAACGCCTGCTGTGGTCGGCGCTGCTGACGACCACCTTCCTCGGTGGCTGGACCATCCCCGGCCTGAGCCACCAAGCCGTGCCCATGCTCGCCCACGCCGGCACGCTTGGCGCCGAGCTGCTCGCGTTCGCGCTCAAGCTCGCGCTCGTCTACCTCGCGCTCACGCGGCTCGGCGAGCTCCTGTGCGCGCGCCAGATCAGCGCGTCGACGCTGCTACGCACCCACGCCCGCTGGACGACGCCGCTGATCTTCGCCAACCTGATCGGCGTCCTGCTGTGGCGCGTGTTTCAATAAATTAGAGCCGCCACCAAACCCCGCCGGTTAAGTTCAACCCCTACATGAAGTAGGTGGGCGATACGATATCCGCTTCGGGCTTCCCGCCGGACGGGCCTGCACTCCCACAGACAGAGATTACACCCTGGCTGAACGATGTAGGTAGAACTTGCGCGTGGGGCTTGGTGGCTGCGGGGTGATTCTAGCACGCACGGCCCCGGTTTCGCCCGGGTATTTCGCCCGCTCGAATCGGGCGCTGCGAGCGGCTATTTTTCTCGCTCGATCACCAATTTTAGCCTTGCTCAATCACCAATTTTCGCCTTGGTCGAGGCGCTCGATCGCCTCGCGGATTCGCCGGCGGACGCGGTCCTTCCCGCACAGGTGCATGGTCTCGAACAGCCCCGGCGCCGCGGTCCGGCCCGTGGTCGCGAGGCGCAAGAGCGCGAACACTTCCCGCGGCTTCCACCCGTGGCCCTCGCAAAACTCGCGGCTGAACGCCTCGAGGCCCGCGACGGTGAAGCCGCGCGCTCGCTCGTCGCCCTCGATCTCGTCGAGGTAGAGCTTGAGGATCCCGGTGACCTCGGCGCGGGTCCGCTTTTTAATCCGAAACTTGGGCAGGACCGCGTCGTAGTCGACGCTGCCGCCGAAGAAGAAGCTGACATAGGGGATGAACTCGTCGAGCACGTTGATGCGCGGCTGGGCCTGCTCGAGCAGGGCCTTGATCCGCGCCTCGGGCAGGACCGCGGCGACGACCCGGCGGTAGAGCGCGTCGACCGACATCTCGCGGATGTCTTGGCCGTTGAACGCCTCGAGCTTGGCCTGATCGAAGACCGGCCCGCCGGCGCTGACCCGCGCCCAGTCGAAGTGCTCGATCATCTGCTCGACGCTGAACCGCTCGACGTCGCCGCCGATCGAGAACCCGAGGGTCCCGAGGAAGTTCAGCAAGGTCTCGGGCAGGTAGCCAAGCTCGCGGTAGTAGTCGACCGAGACCGGGTTCTTGCGCTTGGACAGCTTGGACTTGTCGGCGTTGCGCAGCAGCCCGAGGTGGTACCAACGCGGCGGCTCCCAGCCGAACATCTGGTAGAGCACGATGTGCTTGGGCGTGCTCGAGATCCACTCCTCGCCGCGGATCACGTGGGTGATGCCCATGTGATGATCGTCGACGACGTTGGCGAGGTGGTAGGTCGGGAACCCGTCGGACTTGAGGATGACCTGGTCATCGCTCTCGGCGTTCTCGCGGATGATGTTGCCGCGCAGGCCGTCGGCGACCACGGTCGCGCCGGTGGTCGGCATCTTCATGCGGATCACGTGGGCCTCGCCGGCGGCGATCCGGGCCGCGGCCGCGGCTGGGTCGAGCTCGCGGCAGTGGCGGTCGTAGCCAAACCGCCCGGTCTTGCTCAGGCGCTGGTCCTCGCGCAGGCCGTCGAGCCGCTCCTTGGTACAAAAGCAGGGGTAGGCCGCGCGCTTGTCGAGCAGGGCCTCGACCTCCCGTTTGTACAGGTCGAGGCGCTCGGACTGGCGGTACGGACCGTGGGGCCCGCCGACGTCCGGGCCCTCGTCCCAGCCCAGCCCGAGCCAGCGCAGGGCCGCGAGGATCGCCTGCTCCGAGCTCTCGCTCGAGCGGACCCGGTCGGTGTCCTCGACCCGCAAGATGAACTTGCCCCCGTGCTTGCGGGCGAACACGTAGTTGAACAGGGCGATGTAGGCGGTCCCCACGTGGGGGTCGCCGGTCGGGCTCGGGGCGATGCGCACCCGCGGAGGCAGCGTGCCAAGGTCTGCGCGCTCGGGGCTGATCGGGGCGTCAACGCTCATGAGCGCGAGCCCTACCACACGGGCAGCGCTACCAGTACACTCGCCCCGCGTGAGCGACGTCAGCAGCCACATTTATCAGGCCGTTCGGGAGGTCATCACCCGGCGCAGCTACGATCGGGCGGTCGCCGCCACGGCCTTGGCCGAGCGGCTCCTCCACAACGAAGGCGCGATCGTCCGTCAGGACGACGAGATCCTCGTCGGCGATCGGGTGATGTCCAAAGATCGCGAGCTCCTGACGCGCATGGCGACGTCCACGGGGCTCGGGTTTGCGATCTACGCCGGCAACCGCCGGATCGCCGTGGCCGCCGTGCTCGACGCCGGGACCCCGCCCGAGCTCAACGAGTTCGCCCACGGCGATCTCGTCGATCGGGTCCTGCGCCGGCGCGAGGTCTACAAGGGCACCGTCGAGTACCGCGACCGCGAGTACCTCACGGTCTGCCGCCCGCTGCACGCCTCGGGCGGCTCGGACTACGCGCCGGTCGGCATGATCGAAGCCTTCCAGGACAAGGAAGCCTACTTCGATCTGCTCGCCGCCGCCGCGCGCAGCGGCGTCGAGGATCAGGTCGCCGACGTCGAAGAGCGGGCCGACGGCATGGAGTCGATCATCCACTTCATCGACGACGTCGCCCGCCGCCTCCAGCTGCTCGCGCTCAACGGCAACATCATCGCCGCTCAGGCCGGCGAGCACGGCCGCGCCTTTCGGGTCGTGTGCCGCGAGCTCGGCAGCCTCGCCGACCAGTCCAAGAACACCGGCAACGAAGTCCGCAAGCTCATCCAAGCCATGGGCCTCGAGCGCAGCGAGAGCTCGTTCAACGAGCGGCTCGACAGCCTGGCCGAAGACAACGGGCCCGACACCCTGTCCCGCGTCGACCGCGCCTAGTTTCGGGCTTGCGGCGGCCGAAAAACCAGGCACCGAGACGCGGGTCTCACGCTGGCCCCGCTGGGCTCGGCAGGCCCTCAAAGCCCCTGTACCCCTCGAAATCGGATCACGTCCGCGCGATCTCCAACCGCGCGGATGGGCCCCGCCAGGACCACAATCACTTGTATTTTCAAATACTTGAGCCCGCCAGGGGGGTCCCCAAGGGGTCCTCGTCAGCTGGAATTCACCAACATTTTCAGACCTTTATTGCTTGTATGGGAGGATCTTGCCGTGATAGGGGACCATTTGAAGGCCCTCGGCGGAGTTTTCACTGATGGACCAGATCTTCGAGAGCCACTTTGGCGGGTCAAGCAACAGCTCCAACGGTGGTGAGACGGACGGATATTGCCCCAAGTGTCGGGCCGATACCTCCCACATCATCCTCGAGAGCTATGGCGAAGAGATTCGCCGTGTTCAATGCGCAGTTTGCGGCGATATCCACGCGTTTAAAAAACCGCGTGGGGCAGCCGAGGACGCTGAGCCGGTCTCCGTGACCCGGCGCCGGAAGCTCGAGAAGCTCGACTGGCTAGCCGGGATCGAGAACTACGACCGGGGTTCGGCGGTGCGCTACAGCCCAAAAACCGCCCTGGCCCTGCACCAGGTCGTCATCCACCCGAGCTTCGGGGTCGGCTTTGTCAGCGAGGTGCTCGGTGACAACAAGGTTGAGCTGACCTTCCGCAACAACGTGAACCGCGTGGTCGTCCACGGTCGCGGCATCGACGAGGTCGAGCTGCGGGGCGATGGCGTCGACGAGCAAGAGCTGCGCAATCTGCTCAAGCTCGAGATGGGCCCGACCCCAGAGGAGATCGCCGCCGAGCGCGAGCGTCGCCTCGCCGAGGAGGAGGCCGAGAAGAAGCGGCAGGCTGAAGAGCGCCGCCTCGCCGCCGAGCGGGCCCGAATCGAGGCCGAGCAGCGCCGCGAGGAAGAGCAGCAGCGCCGCGAGCTCGAGCGCGAGCGCAAGCGCAAGGAGCGTGACTCCGAGCGCAAGAAGAAGGACGAAGAGCGCCTGCGCCTTCGTGCCGAAAAAGAGACCGCTCGCCTCGCCGCCAAGAAGGCGCGCGAGGAGGAGCAGGAGCGCAAGCGCGAGGAGCGGGCCCGCGCCGCGATCGAGAAGAAGGCCGAGCGCGAGCGCCTGCGCGCCGAGAAGACCGCCGCTCGCATCGAGGAGAAGCGCCAGCGCGACACCGAGAAGCGCGAGCGCGACGAGGAGCGCAAGGCCAAGGACGCCGAGCGCGCCAAGCTGCTCAAGGCCAAAGAGGCCGAGAAGGCCAAGAAGGCCAAAGAGGCCGACAAGATCAAGAAGGCCAAAGAGGCCGAGCGCGAGAAGCTCCGCAAGCTCAAAGAAAAAGACAAAGAGCTCAAAGAGAAAGAAAAAGACAAGGAGCGCAAGCTCAAGGAGCTCGAGCGCGAAAAGCTCCGCCAGGCCAAGGAGAAGGAGCAGGCCAAGAAGAAGGCCGAGCGCGAAAAAGAGAAGCTCGAGAAGGAAAAAGAGCGGCTCAAGAAGGCCAAAGACGAGGCCGACAAGAAGAAGGCGAAGGACGCCGAGCGCAAGAAGAAGGCGGCCGACAAGAAGAAGGCCGACGCCGAGCGCAAGAAGGCCGAGGCCGACAAGAAGAAGAAGGCCGCCGCCGCCGCCAAGAAGAAGAAGGACGCCGAGCGCAAGAAGGCCGCCGCCGCCAAGAAGAAGGAAAAGGCCGCCGCTGCCGCTGCGAAGAAGAAGGCGACCAAGAAGAAGCCGACCAAGCCCGCCGCGAAGAAGGCCACCAAGAAGAAGGCCACCAAGGCCAAGCCCGCCGCGAAGAAGAAGGCTGCGCCCAAGAAGAAGGCCGCGCCCAAGAAGAAGGCTGCGCCCAAGAAGAAGGCCGCGCCCAAGAAGAAGGCCGCCCCCAAGAAGAAGGTCGCCGCGAAGAAGAAGGCCGCGCCCAAGAAGAAGGTCGCCGCGAAGAAGAAGGCCGCGCCCAAGAAGAAGGCC
>Ga0114946_10001049_pt1 | contig 19073 bp, 14 predicted proteins | sample WalLakDeSediment_FD_88676 | JGI IMG/M metagenome (GOLD analysis project Ga0114946, IMG submission 88676) | Lake sediment microbial communities from Walker lake, Nevada to study Microbial Dark Matter (Phase II) - Walker Lake 11/02/13 Deep Sediment | ecosystem: Environmental > Aquatic >...
CGAAGGTAGATCTCGGCCCGCTCCTCGTCGGACAGGTCCAGAATCGACCGGTCCAGGGGTGCCCAGATGCGGGGGTCTCCCATCTGCGGGCGGAGGCGCTCGGCGGCCGTGCGCTGGCGGTCGTCCCGCTCGGCTGCCTGGGCTCCCTCCCCCGGGCGGGGGAGCGCGGGAGGCACCGGGGTCGGAAGGGCCAGGGGGGACTCGGTCTCCACGGGCTCCGGGAGTTCAAGAATGATCTCCGGGGGAGGCTCCTCCTCCACCGTCGCCGGTTCGTCCTCCACCTCACGGAAGGTGACGATCTCGATGCCCTGCACCGGAAGATCCCGGGTGGTGGGTGTGGGGGTGACCCGCACCTCGGGCACCCGCTCCCCCAGCCCCGGATAGAGGATCACCGCCACCACGTGCAGAAGGGCCGAAACGCCGATCCCCAGGATCAGCGCCCGCCGCCCGGTGGATCGGGTCCGCTCTCGCCCCCGCTCCTCGTCGGTGAGCCTCGCATCCGGGGGCCCCGGAGGGTTCACTCCCTGACCCGGATTGCTGCCCGGATCGTGTCCCGGATCGTGTCCCGAGCCGTGTCCCGAGCCGTGGCCCGCATCATGGTCAGGCGCAGGGGGGGGAGACGTGGGGGGGGAGGCCATGGGGGATGGTAACCCCTCCGGGGGGGGCGGTTCCGGGAGAGAGGAGGTCAGGCGAGACCCGGAGGCCGCGCCCGAACCGGGTTCCGCACGGCCCCCACGCCGGGGATGCGAACCTCCACCTCGTCGCCGGCCTCGAGGGGGCCCACCCCGGCCGGTGTTCCGGTAAGGAGAAGGTCCCCGGGCTCCAGGGTCATGACCCCGGAAATCCAGGCCACCAGGTCCGGCACCGGAAAGAGGAGATCGTCAAGGCTGCCGGACTGCCGGAGCTCCCCGTTGACGCGGGTTTCCACCCGGAGTCGAGCGGGGTCGACCCCCTGCCGGCGCAGTTCGTCCAGTGCCACCGGGGTGCCGGCGGGGGCGAAGGTGTCGAACCCCTTGGCCCGGGTCCACTGCCCATCCGTCCGTTGCAGATCCCGGGCAGTGACGTCGTTCATGGGGAGGACGTGGGAGAGAGCCATCCACCCTTCCGACGCGGAGATGCCCTGCGTCCTTCGGCCCACCACAAAGGCCACCTCGCCCTCGAAATCCACCCGTCCCACCCCTGGGGGGAGGAGGATGGGGTCACCCTCGGCGACCAGGGCCGAGGGAGGCTTGAAGAAGAAGAGGGGCTCCGCCGGGGCCTCGTTCCCCAGTTCCCGGGCGTGGTCCAGGTAGTTCCGGCCGACGCAGAGGATCTTGGAGGGATGCGGAAGGCGCATGACAGAGGATCCGGCCGGACCGCCCGGTCTCAGCCCTTCCGTCCGCCGGCCCTGGCGGGACCCTTGCTCGGCCCTGTCGGCTGGTACCGGAGGGTCCCCACGATGGCCACCGTGGCCGCGATGGCGTAGACCACGGCGATGACGGTCCACCAGAAGGTCACGTCGGGCTGGCCCGCCTGGGCACCGGCGGAACGAGCGCCGAGGGCCATGGCCGTGAAGACGATCCAGATCACACCGATGAGGTAGCCGAAGATGCGGGTCATGGGACTCGGGGTGGAGCGAACGTGAAATGCTGATGTGAGATGCGGACGGCGATCGCAGACCGGGGATCGGAATCCGGACGCGAAGAGGCGCCCGGCTAATCTACCGCGGACCGGAGCGACGGCAACCCTGGTCCGACGCCGGTTTCAGGGTCGGGGCCGGTTTCAGGGTCGACGCCGGTTTCAGGGTCGGGGCCGGTTTCCCCGGCACCCGCGGCCCGGTCGCCCGCGGCAGGATCGCCCGCGGCCAGGTCGCCCGCAGCAGGATCGCCATAGAAACTCCGGAGGCGGCCCCTGAGTTCCATCCAGGGGCCGCGGACCATGGGCGCGTCGGGGAGAGCCTCTCGCAGCGTGCGCCCGTAGCGGGCCGTGAGGATGCGCCGATCCAGGAGAAGCACGGCCCCTCGGTCGGTCCGGGCACGGATCAGGCGGCCAAACCCCTGCTTGAGGCGCAGCGCCGCCAGCGGCACCTGGTACGCGGTGAACCCGTTCAGTCCCCGGCGCTCCAGCGCCTCGGTTCGCGCCTGGGTGATGGGCTCCGTGGGGACCCGGAAGGGAATCTTCTGCAGAATGAGGCCTCGCAGCGGGTCGCCGGGAACATCCACCCCCTCCCAGAAGGAGGAGGTGCCCAGAAGGATCCCCCGCCCCGACGCCATGAACCCCCGGAGGATGCGAGCCCGGGACGCCTCGCCGTGCACCCAGAGCGGGTACCGCCGGTCCACCCCGGCCTGCCGGAGCAGCGCCGCGGTGCCCCGGAGCGCCTTGTGGGAGGTGAAGAGCACGAAGAGCCCACCCCCGGTGATCTCGGCAAACTCGGCCGTGACGCGCGCCGTGGCCTCCTGGAAGGCACGCCAGTCCCGGTGCTCCGGCAGGTCCGACGGCACCCCGAAGAGCGCCTGGGTCGGGTAGTCGAAGGGCGAGGGGACCCGGTCCTCCGTGACCACCAGGGGCTCCCCCGCGCCAGACGCATCCCCGGGATCCGGGGAGCCCGAGCCCAGGTGGTCCGCCTCCAGGTGGTCCGCATCCAGGAGATCCGCCAGGTCGTGGAATCCGAACCCGGGCAGGGAGGCGGGGGCGGAGACCCCGCCCCGGGCGTGGCCTCCCCTCGACCCATGCCCGGTTCCGGGTCCCGAGCCGGGTCCCGAGCCTGGCCTCGAGCCTGCCCATGCCCCTGGCCCTGGCCCTGGCCCCAGCCCCAGCCGGTCGCGGATGAAGCGGAAGTCCCGGTTCCCCGTGGTCAGGGTGGCCGAGGTCAGGACCGCCGTGTCCACCCGGTCAAAGAGAGCCTCCCGGAGGAGTTCACCCGGTTCCACCGGGGCCGCCGCCAGCCGGACGTTCCGGAGCGGCTCCCCTGGCCTCCCCTTCCCTTCCATCCACCGCACGAAACGGTCCCCGGCCTCGCCCGGGGCCAGCACGAGTCCCAGGGCCGAGGCCGCCGACTCGAGGCGCCGCTCCATGGCCTGCAGGTCCAGGAGCCGGTCTTCGAAGCGCTCCTCCCGGGCCGCGTCTCCCTCAAGGCGGATTCGAAGCTCCCCCACCTCGCGCCGGAGCCGGTCAAAGGCTCCCACCAGGGCATCCATGGCCTCCATGGCGGCCTCGCTCTCGGTGGGATCGCGAGGATCGCCCCGCCCGAGCCGAAGCGGCTCCTCCTCCTCCCCCGGCACCCGGGGCTCCAGGACGTCGAAGAACCGGGTGAGAGCTTCCCGGGCCCGGGCGGCGGCCGGCCGCAGGTGCCCCTCGATGCGCCGGAGAAGCTCCTCCCGGTCCGGGGCCACCACCCCGCTCTTCACACGCTCCTCCACGGCGGTGAGCACCCCCTTTCCGTTCCGGTCGAGGCGGCTCAGGAGACGGAAGAGCCCGATGCGCGAGGCCTCGGCTCCCAGGTGCGAGGTGGCGGCGTCCTCCACGTTATGGGCCTCGTCCAGCACCACGTGACGGTAGGGGGGAAGCACCGCCGACATGCTCCAGTTGTCGGCGGCCCGCCGGAGGGAGATGTCGCTGAAGAGGAGGGCGTGGTTCGCCACCAGGAGGTCGGCGGCGGCTCCGGCTCGCCTGGACCGGTGGTAGAAGCACTGCTGGAAGTGAGGGCAGCGGGCCTTGAGGCAGATGTCGCCGTCGGAGCGCACCTCCTCCCAGACCTCGTCGGAGGGCGGCGCCGAGAGGTCGGCGAGGGATCCGTCCTCGGTGGTCTCGATCCAGGCCCGGAGCCCCTCCAGCTCGGCGCTCCGGTCGTCCTCGAACAGGGTGGGCGCCGCCTCCATGGCCAGGAGGAGCCGGCGAATGGACACGTAGTTGCCCCGGCCCTTCACCAGCGCCCAGGTGATCTTCTCGCCCAGCACCCGCTCCACCAGGGGGAGATCCTTCCCCACCAGCTGCTCCTGCAGGTTGATGGTGTTGGTGGAGATGACGGTACGCTCCCCGTTCCGGAGGGCCCAGAGGGCGGCCGGGAGGAGGTAGGCCAGCGACTTTCCCGTGCCGGTTCCCGCCTCCACCACCGCGACCCCGCCCTCGTTGTACCGCTCCACGATGCGCCGGGCCATGGCCCGCTGCCCCGGTCGATCCTCGTAGCCGCCAAAGGCCTCGGCGAGCCCCCCTGCGGGGGCCAGGTAGGCATCCACCACCTCGGGGTCCAGCTGCGCCCGGTGGCGGGGGCGGGGGGGCTCCACCACGACGTAGAGCCCCTCCCCCCGGTTGTCGGTGATGGCGGTCCCCAGCCCCTCCTCGTAGACCCGGGCAGCCACCTCCATGTCGGCGTCCGAGGGGGCCAGCACACCCGACGGGTGGTTGTGGACCATGATCTCGCCCATGGCCGCGTCCCGGGCCGCCGCCAGCACGGCGCCGTGGTTCCCCCGGGCCACCGCCCGTGGATGCACGATGCGCCGGTCGTCCGAGACCTGCGCCAGGAAGCAGACTTCCCGCCCCCCGGCCCGCTCCACCTCGGCCCGGATCCGGAGCGCCGCCTCGGGATCGAGGCGCAGGGGCACGACCGGAGACGACGAAGCGGACGACGAGGCGCCGCTGGTCGTGGGTCCGGGTCGGGCGTCGCGGGAAGCGGGCATGTCAGGTCGTGGGGTCAGGACGGGGCATCAGGTCTTCAGCGGGCGAGGCTTCGCCGCCGGAAAGAGGATGTTGTTCAGGATCAGCCGGTACCCCGGAGAGTTGGGATGGAGCTCCAGTCGGGTGGCGGCGTCGCCCACCTGGTGCTCGGAATCCTCCGGATCGTGCCCCCCGTAGAAGGTCCAGCTCCCCTGCCCTGCCGAGCCATGCACGTACTTCACCCGGTCCCCCTCCCGGGCCAGGATGGTGACGCCGGGCTTGAGACGCTCGGCGCGAAAGGCCGTGGTGAGCCCATAGAAGTCGGGGATCACGGCCTGGTGGTTCTGGACCAGCATCGCCGCCACCGGGTCCGCCCGGGCGCTGAACTCGAAGAGGGCGAAGGAACCCAGCGCACGACGGGCGGAGGTGTTCACCTGGTGGGTGTCGATGTCGGAAAAGGCGTTCACCGAGGCCGATAGCTGGGGTTCGGCCCCCTGGAAGGCCAGGGCCCGGCTCCAGTCCATGCGGGCGGCAGCGTCCGGGTCCGGGGGCCGTCCATTGGCAAAGGATGCGGTGATGTCGGTGCCATGGCTCGCCAGCGCCAGGTCCAGGGTCTCGGTGGCGGAGCACATGGCAAAGAGGAACCCTCCCTCCATGACGAAGCTCCGGATCCCCTCCGCCACGGCTCGCTTGAGTTCCGGGACGTCGGGGTATCCGAAACGGGCGGCCATCTCGGTGTTTCGGGCCACCTCCTCCCGGAGCCAGGGGGTGGCGGCGAAGGAGAGGAAGAACTTGGAGTACTGCCCGGTGAAGTCCTCGTGGTGGAGGTGAAGCCAGTCGTAATCGCCCAGGCGCCCTTCGAGCACCTCCGCATCCCAGACGGTGGCGTAGGGGATGCCCGCGTACTCCAGCACCATCGTCACCGCGTCGGCCCAGGGTGCCGTGTTGGGCGGCGTGTAGACGGCGATGCGCGGGGCCGCCTCCAGGAGCACGGCCTCCTGGTCACTGCGGGCCATGGCGTCGCGGATGCGGGCGACCTCGGCGGCATCCACCGCCTCCACCCCCACCCCCATGATGGCCGCCTCCCGCCGGATCCAGCTCCGGTCCGGGAGGAGGAATGCACCGTCGCGGAAATTCAGGAGCCACTCGGCCGACTCCCCCCCTTCGATGACCGCATAGGTGAGGCCGTAGGCCCGCAGGTGGTCTGTCTGCCCCCGGTCCATGGGGACCAGGAGATGCTGGGCCGCAGCCTCGCCGTGGGCCCCCACAAGGGCGGCCAGCACGAGAAGGAGGGTCCCCCACCGGTTCCAGGTCAGCGTCATCGGAGGTGGCCTTTCGTGGCAGGAGCTTCCCGACCCCCCGCCAGCGCCGCCGTGCGTAGCCGCCGCGCCTCCGGGGCCAGGGGATGCCCGGGATCCTGCGCGAGGAAGGTTTCGAGGATGCGAAGGGCCTCGTCCCGCGGGGATGCCGCGGGGGTAGCCGGGGGAGGAGCCGGGGGGGATGCCGTGGGGGATGCCGTGGGGGATGCCGCCGGCGGACTCCACGAGGAGACGACGCCCGCGAGGAGCGCCTGGGCGGCGAAGAGGACCACTTCCGCCGCCTCGGGGCCGCGCCAGCTTTCGGGCCCCGCTCCTTCGGGCTCCGCTTCGGCCAGGGCAAGGTACCTCTGGCGCAGGAAAAGGGCGCCTCCGGCCTCCACCGGGTCCAGGATCCGGGCGGCCAGCGCCAGGAGAATGGCCTCCTCTTCCGGCGGACCCTCCATGGCCAGGAGGCCCAGCGCATCTCCCGCCTCACGCCGGGGTCCAGCGGCGTCCGCCCCGGCACCGGCTTCATCGACCTGGAGGACGGCACGGGCGGCCTCGAGGCCCAGCTCCGGCGCGAGCCGGTCCAGGGAGGCCGCGAGGTGCAGCCAGAGTGCGGCCCGGTCGGGCTCCAGCCCCCGGATCCAGTCCAGGAGTTCGGCCCGCGCCGCCCCCCGGGTCTCCGGCTCGGCAAGTCGGGCCACGATGCGGCCGGGGTCGGAGGCCAGTCCAGGTTCGGCCGCCCCTTCCCACATCGCTCCGGGCACCGCCCCCGACACCAGGTCCGGTCCTGAAGGTCCCAGCAGGGCAAGGGGAAGGAGCAGGACGATTGCGAGATGCCTCACGGTGGGCCTCCGGCGCCGGGACCTGCCGCGGCTGGGCGAGGCTCCAGGCGAGAAAAGTACTCGAGCACGAGCCGCCGCTCCGCCGGCGAGAGCCGCGCCAGGGCTTCGGGTGAAGGTCGAAGGACCCGGCTCCCCTCCAGGAGTCCCGGCGGGAGCGCGGGGATGCGGGGTCGATCCACCCACGACGCCGGGGTCCCCTGGCGCTCCTCGGTGGGCTCGTCCCGCTCCATCGTTCGCCCCGCCTCGAGCAGGCGCTCGAGGAGCCGCTCCTGTCGGGCCAGGGTCTCGGCGGAGGGGCGCCCCTCTTCCACCGCGGCGGCCAGTTCCCGGGCCAGCTCCTCCGCCTCCCGCCCCAGCTCCTCCAGGTTCCCGGCGATCTGCTCTCCCCCCGAGGCCTCCCCCAGTTCCCCCAGGGAGGCCGCCACCGCTTCCTGAGCGGCCGCCAGCTCCTGCATCCGCTCCTGGCTCTCCGGCCCCGGCTGGGTCCGGTCCGCCTCGCTTCCCATCTCTGCCGCTTCCTGGTTGACCTGCGACTGGGCCTGGGCCAGGGCCTCCAGCGCCTCCATGACCTGCTCGGACGCCCCCCCTTCCCCGGACTCGCCGGACTCGCCGGATGCCTGGCGGCCCAGCGCATCCAGGGCCGCCAGGGCAAGGGCGTGAAGGGCAAGGCGGGCCTGCTCCGCCAGTCTGTCCAGCGGGGGCGCCCAGCGCGAGGCGGGGGAGGAGGCACCCGGAGACGGGGGCACCGCGGCCCCACCCTGGCGGCCCGCAGCCCCGGGCGCCGCGGCCCCACCCTGCCGGCCCGCAGCCCCGGCAGGCTCCACCATGCGGTCGACGGCCAGGAGTGCGGCTCCGGTACGGACCGAAAGCTCCCGCGCCAGCTCCCCCGCATCCAGGAGGCCATCGCCCAGGGTCAGGGCCAGGGTGCGAGTCCCGTCCCGCACGGCGAGTACCGATGCAAGGGGGTCGGCCGAGGCCTTGCCCTGGGCGTCGGCCGAGGCCCTGGCCGGGGCGTCGGCCGGTGCATTGGCCGGGGCGTCGGACGGGGCATTGGCCGGCGCATGGGTCGGGACATCCGCCCGGGCGTCGGCGAGGGCGTCAGCCAGGGCCAGGGCGTGGTAGGCCGCGGCCGAAAGAAGCGCCGCGATCTCGCGGCCCCGGGCTTCGCGGGCTGCGGCGGCGGCTTCGTCCATGGCGGCTTCCGCTGCCCGGGCGGCCTCTGCCGCCTGCTCCGAAGCCTCGCCGGCCCCGGCCCCGCCCTCGGCCGCGGCGGCCTGCTCCATGGAGGCGGCCGCCTGCTCCAGCGCCCGGGCCGCGTCGCCCATGGCCCCTCCGGCGGCCGCGTCGCCCCGTTCCCGAAGCCGGGCCTCCAGGGCCTCGGCCCGGGCTTCGAGCTCCCGTGCCCGCTCGGCCAGCGCCGCCTGGTCCTCGGGACGACGATCCTCACCGGCCCGGGCCAGGGCCTCCTGAGCATCCGCCAGGGACGACGTCTCCTCCCGGGTCGCCTCCACATCGGCGGCCAGGGACGCTGCCTCGAGCCGCTGGAGCAGGTCGTTCAGCCGCTCCGTCAGGGCCTCCTGGCGCTCCGCCGACGCCTGGAGCGCCTCGGCCGGATCTGCGGTCCGTTCGCCGCCCGGATCGCTCCCCGGCTCCCCCGCCGGTTCCCCCGCCGGCTCCCCCACTGGTTCGCGGGCCGGTTCGCGGGCCGGCGCTCCGGCCTCCAGCTCGCGGAGTCGAGCCTCGGCCGCCGCCAGGGCATCCTCTCCCGCCACGGCGGCCAGGCGATCCTCCAGGTCGGCCAGCGTCCGCCGGAGCTCCCGCTCCTCGCTTCCCCGACCCAGGGCATCCGCGCTCCGGGCGAGGGCCTCCCGTACCGCCTCCAGTTCCCGGAGAAGCTGGGCCTCCCCCTCCAGCGCCGCCGCCAGGGCATCCCGGGCCTCGAGATCGGCCGCCGGATCCGTGCCGCCGGCCGCATCACCGCCGCTCGTGCCCGGCGGGGCATCGGCCCCCGCGTCGCTTCGGGCCTGACCCGACGCCACCTGGTCCCGCAGCCGCGCCTCCACCCGCTCCAGCTCCTCCCGGGCCCGGTCAGCCAGCGAAGCGGTGGATTCGGCAGCAGTGCGGATCTGCTCCCGGGCCTCCTGCCGGAGCGCCGCCGGTGTGGGCACCGTGAACTCCAGCGCCTCGGACGTCCCCACGCCGGGCCCGGTCCCCCGGTCTGCCGCCCGGGCCTGGAGCCGGATCCGCGTCCCGGGCTCGAGCCCCCAGGAGGCCAGGTCCAGGGTCGGCTCCACCAGGACCCGCCGCTCTCCCTCGGCGGGGGTGCGGTCCTCCATCTGTCGCACCGGCGCCCCGGCGGGGAAGACCCGCACCTCCAGTTCCACCCAGGCCAGCCCCCAGTCGTCCTCCGCCTCGATGCGGAGCGGAAGGCGAAGGGAGGCGGGAAGCTCCACCGCATCCTGGCCCGGCGGTCGCCCCGGGAGTCGATCCGAGAGCCGGACCACCGGCGCCTGGTCGGGAAGGACCTCCACGTTCATGGGGCCGGGGAGCCGGAACCCGGCGGGGAGATCCCCTCGGGCCGTCCAGGTCACGGTCTGGCTCTCGCGGGGCTCCCAGCGGCCTTCGAACGCCGGGCTGGAGAAGGTAAGGAGGGGCACGCCGGCGCCTGCCCCCCCCTCCCCTCGCACCGGGGCTCCCCCTCCCTGAACCGGTCCCTGAACCGCGGTTCCCCGGAGTTCGAGCTCCACGCCGGGGACGCCGCCAGCCAGGCGGCCGGCCACCACGATCCCCGTCCCGGCCGGCACCTGGAGAGAGGCTGGTGGGAGGGTCAGGGTCTCGGGGGGGAGGCCCGTGTAGGCGGGATAGACAAGCTCGAGCGAGAAGGATTCCAGGAGGAGAGGATCCTCGGGTTCCAGAAGGTACGCCGGACTCTCGCTTCCATCATCCGCCAGGGCCTGGTAGCGGGTGGGGCCCTCCACCGGGGGGAGGTTCCCCGCGGCGCGGCCGTCCACCACCGGGAGCACCAGCGTCCGGGTGGGCTCCCCGGGGGCATCGAAGCGGAGGCGGATCTCGGCGCGTCCCGGCGCCTCCACCGTTACCTCCACCGGCTGCCCCCGGGGGACCCGGGCATCTCCCGGCGCCACGGCCAGCGGGGGGAGGGCGGCGGGATGGAGGACGGCCAGCGGGCGCGCGAGGCCGGCCCAGGCCAGCTCGGCCCTGTCCGGGGATGCCGCGCCCATCCCGAGGGTCACGAGGGCCACGGATCCCGCCAGGAGAGCCGACGCCCGAAGGAGGCGCCCCGTCTCCACCCGCCCCTCGCCGCTCAGCTCTGCCTCGGGCCGGGCCAGCGCACCCTGGATCGCCGCGTGCCCGGCCCGAACGAGTTCGCCGGACGTTCCCTGCCCGGGCGTCCCCTGCCCGGGCGTTCCCTCCAGCTCCATCTGGGCCAGGACGCGCCCCCGGGGGAGGCCGGCGGCCCGCTCGATGCGCTCCACCAGGGTCCCGGCCGCCAGCTGGCGCCGAAGGCGGGCCCACCCCCACCCGAGTGCCGTGGCGGCCGCAACCAGGCCGAGGGCCAGGAGCACCAGCGGGAGGGCGGAGCCCGGACGCCAGCCGGCGGGGCCTGCCACCACCCAGGCCAGGGGAAGCACCCCCCCCACGGCCCCGAGTACCAGGAGGCCGAGGGCCATCCCGCCCCGGCGCCTCAGGTACCGCCGGCACGCCTCCACCCGCTCGGCCGCGCTCCGGTCACTCATGGACGCCGCCGGGTCAGGGCGTACACGAAGAGGTTCACCCCCATCCCGAGGGCCGCTGCACGGAGGTGAGAGGGAAGGTCGTGGACCTCCGGATCCTCCCAGCCGTTCCCCAGGTCGGTCTCATGGCTGTAGAAGACGGCGAGGCGCCCGTCCAGGAAAATCCCGTACCCCCCGGGAGGCTGGCCATCGTGCTCGTGGATCTTCGGAAGCCCCTCCTCGAAGGCGTTCACCACATGGTAGACAGGGTGATCCGGGGGGAGTTCCACCAGGTCGGCCTCGGGAAAGAGCGCCGCCATCTCCCGTCGGAAGGCGATGTCCATGCCGTAGTTGTCATCGGCGTGAAGGAACCCGCCCGCCTCGAGCCACCGTCGGAGCGCCGTCCGCTCGTCGGGGGTGAAGGCCACGTTGCCATGTCCCGTCATGTGGACCAGGACCAGCTCCTGGAGCCGGGTGTCCAGCGGGGTGACCACCACCTCCCGGTCGGCGGTGGGGATCCCCGTCTGCTCCCGGATGGCCCGGAGGAGGTTGGGCAGAGAGGTGGGGTTCGCGTACCAGTCCCCCCCGCCTCCGTACTGGAGCCGCCCGATGGTGAGGGGCTCGCCACCTCCCCGCACCCCGGCGTCCCACTCGGCGGGGAGCCCGGGGCGTTCCGCCGGCTGGCCGGTGGCCACGACCACGGGGCCGGCCAGGGCAAGGAGCGCGAGGAGTGGAAGGAGACGCATGAGGACCTGGAGAGGACCTGGGTAGAGAAGGAAGGGACCGCGCGGCTGGCTCCGGGGCCGCCTCGGCGGCCGGCGTGGCTGCTGGCTGCCGGCTGCCGGCTGCTAGCTGCTGGCTCGGGCGCCCGCTCATCAGGGGCTGGCTTGAGCGCTGGCGCCGGCACGGTCGAAGGTCAGGGGGCTGGGGGCACCTCCACCGCCCCCGCCAGGGACTGCAACAGTTCGTAGGCCCGGTTGCGCGGTACGCCAAGCCGCCGCGCCACTTCCCGCGCCGCCCGGCTCGGGCTCGCCCCCTCGGCCAGGAGGGCGGCGCCCAGGGCCCGGATCGCCGCCTCGTCCACGGCGTCGGACTCCCCGGCCGGGGCCGCGGCCAGGGGCCCGAGAACCACGGTGACCTCGCCGCGGGGTGGGACCTCCTCGTAGTAGCGGGCAAGCTCTGCCACGGTTCCACGACGGACCTCCTCGTGGAGCTTGGTCAGCTCTCTCCCCACCGCCGCCGGTCGCCCGGCCGTGGCGGGGTCCGCCTCCGCCAGGTCGGCCAGGAGCCGGGCCGTGCGTTCCGGCGATTCGAAGAGGACCACGGTTTCCGACGCGCCCCGGACGCGGGCCAGGAACTCGGCGCGCTCCCGCCCTTTCCGGGGAGGAAAGCCCAGGAAGGAGAAGGGGACGGCGGGAAGCCCCGACGCCACCAGCGCCGCCATCACGGCCGAGGCGCCGGGAATGGGGACCACCGTGTACCCGGCCTCCCGCACCGCCGCCACCAGCCGCTCCCCCGGGTCCGACACCAGCGGGGTGCCCGCATCCGAAACCAGCGCCAGGGCCGCGCCCCCCTCCAGGCGGGACAGGACCTCGGACTCCCGCGAACGCTCGTTGTGCTGGTGGAGCGAAACCATGGGAGGGCTCACCCCCAGGTGCCGAAGGAGGATGGAGGTCCGCCGGGTGTCCTCGGCCAGGACGGCGTCCACCTCCCCCAGGATCCGGGCCGCCCGGACGGTGACGTCCTCCAGGTTCCCGATGGGGGTGCTCACGATGTAGAGAATGCCGGGGGTCATGGGGCGGAAACATAGACGAAGGGGACGCCCGGCGAAACGCCGGACGCCCCCTTTCTTTCCACCCCGCGCCGTCTCCGGCGCTCCGCCTTTTCCGGCGGGGAGCCGTCTCCGGCCTACAGGTGGTGCTCGATCTTGTGCTCCAGCTGGGCCTTGGGCACCGCGCCCACCACGGTGTCCACCAGCTTCCCATCCTTGAAGAAGAGGATGGAGGGAATGGACCGGACGTTGAAGCGGGACGTGGTTCGGGGGTTCGAATCCACATCCACCTTCCCCACGATCACGCCCTTGTCGGCGTATTCGCCGGCAAGCTGCTCCACGATGGGGCCCACCATGCGGCACGGCCCGCACCAGGCGGCCCAGAAGTCCACGATGGCAAGTCCCTTCGCATCCTCGATCTCGGAGGTGAAGGTGTCGTCGGTCAGCTTGAGCGCAGCGCTCTCGGACATGGAATTCTCCTTGGAAAGGCGTGGCCGGTACCCGGAGGTTCCCACCCCCGGTCCGGCATGGTATGGTGTTGGCTCCCGCATCCGGAACGCATCGCCCGAACCCAGGTCCCTGGTCCTCATGTCAACTCGCCCCCTCGACCACATTGGCGTGGTGGTGGCGTCCATCGCCGCCTCGCGTCCTCTTTTCGAACGCATGAGCGGTTCCCCCGGTTCCCCGGTGGAGGAACTCCCCCACCAGGGGGCCAACGTGGCCTTCTTCGGCCAGCTGGAGCTCATCGAGCCCCGCGACGCCGACTCCGGCGTTTCCCGCTTTCTCGAGAAGCGGGGGCCGGGGCTGCACCACGTGGCGTGGCGCGTCCCGGACCTGGCGGCCGAACTGCGCCGCCTCGAGGCCGAAGGGTTCGAACTCATCGATCGTGAACCCCGCCCCGGCGCCGGGGGGCACCGGGTGGCCTTCCTGCATCCCCGGAGCACCGGGGGCATACTGGTGGAGCTGGTGGAGGACGCGTCCTGACCCTGGCGCCCCCCCGCGCTTCCGGCACGTCCGGCCTCACTCCCTCTGGGTGATCCGTTCCAGTCCGATCTGCTCCACGAGCCAGCGGCCGTCCCGGGCCTGCACGAGCACGAAGGGCACGTCGGCAAAGCGTTCGCGGCCCTGGTCGATGTCCACCCCGATGCGCACGGTGGGACTCTGGCGACCTGGAACCGGCGCTTCGTTCCGCACCCGGTAGATGTCGTGCCGGAGGATCAGGGCGATGACGTTCATCCGGAGTTCCATCTCGGGCCGGGTCACGCAGCGATCGCTCACCCGGATCCACGAACCCATCCGCTTGAAGCTGCACGAGAGCGGGTTCCCCATCCGGTCCACCATGGAGCCGCTGCGGTTCCCGAAGATGTTCCCCATGGCCTCCAGGTCCCCGGTGTTGGCGGCCTGCAGAAAGCGCTCCACCGACACCATGGGCTGGCTTGCCGCCATACGTGGCGTCGCCGGCGTCGAAGCGCATCCGGCGCTGGCGAGCACCAGGAAGAGAAGGGCGGCCGCGCCCCGACCGGCGGAGGATGACACCATGGAGGACTCCCGATCCAGCGAGTGATAGTCGGAGTGTGATGTCCGGAACGTGATGCGACGCCCCGGACGCTAGAGCCGGGGGGGGAGGGCGTCAAGCCGTCTCCACCTCGAAGCGGAGGGGCCCCGGCGTCCCGGAGGCGGGGTCGGGAGCCAGCACGCGGATGCGCGTTCCTTCCTCCACCTCTTCCTCCAGCAGCCTGAGGGCCAGCGGATTCTGGATGCGGCTCTGGATCACCCGCTTGAGGGGGCGTGCCCCGAACACCGGGTCGTACCCTTCCCGGGCCAGGAGATCCTTCACCTCGTCGTCCACCTCCAGCGTGACCCCCAGCTCGGTTGTGAGGGCCCGCAACCCGGTGAGCTGCAGGTCCACGATGCGCCGGATGTCCTCCCGCCGAAGCGGATGGAAGACCACCACGTCGTCCACCCGGTTCAGGAACTCGGGGCGGAAGTACTGGTGCAGCTCCTTCTGGACCCGGGCCTCCACCTCGCCCCAGGCCGCCGACTCCATGGCCTCGGCCCCGGCCTCCAGGATCATGGAGCTCCCGATGTTGGAGGTCATGATGATCACCGTGTTCCGGAAGTCCACGGTCCGCCCCTGGGCGTCGGTGAGGCGGCCGTCGTCCAGGATCTGGAGGAGGATGTTGAAGACCTCGGGATGCGCCTTCTCGATCTCGTCGAAGAGGATCACCGCGTGGGGTCGCCGCCGCACCGCCTCGGTGAGCTGGCCTCCCTCCTCGTAGCCCACGTAGCCCGGAGGGGCGCCAATGAGGCGCGCCACGGCGTGCTTCTCCATGTATTCCGACATGTCGATGCGGACCATGGCCCGCTCGTCGTCGAAGAGGAACTCCGAGAGGGCGCGGGCGGTCTCGGTCTTCCCCACCCCGGTGGGCCCGAGAAAGATGAAGGACCCCACCGGCCGGTTCGGATCCTGGAGGCCGGCCCGGGAGCGGCGCACGGCGTTGGCCACGGCCGCCAGGGCTTCCCGCTGCCCCACCACCCGCTCCGCCAGGTGATCGTCCAGGTGGGCCAGGCGGGCCCGCTCCGACTCGAGCAGGCGGGACACGGGGATCCCGGTCCACTCGCCCACCACCTGGGCGATGTCGTCGGCATCCACCTCCTCCTTGAGGAACTTCCCCTCGGCCTGCAGCGCGTTCAGCCGCGCCTCGGCCGCCTCCACCTCCTTCTGCGTCCGGGGGATCTCGCCGTACTGGACCTCGGCCGCCCGCTGCAGGTCGCCCTGCCGGGTGGCGCGCTCGGCTTCGCTCCGGAGTTCGTCGATCTGCTCCTTGAGCTGCTGCAGCCGCCAGATGGCCGCCTTCTCGGCCTGCCACTCGGCCTTCATCCCCGTGCTCTTTTCCTGGAGCTCGGCCAGTTCCGCCTCGATGGCCTCCCGGCGCTCCGTGGCGGACCGGTCGGTCTCGGCCTTCAGCGCGTTGCGCTCGATCTCGAGCTGGATGATGCGGCGCTCCACCTCGTCGATCTCCTGGGGGAGGGAGTCGATCTCGATGCGAAGGCGGCTCCCCGCCTCGTCGATCAGGTCGATGGCCTTGTCCGGAAGGAAGCGCCCGCCGATGTAGCGGTCCGAGAGGCGGGCCGCGGCGATGAGGGCGTCATCGCGGATGCGCACGCCGTGGTGCACCTCGTAGCGCTCCTTGAGGCCCCGGAGAATGGCGATGGCCGCCTCCACCGAGGGCGGCGCCACGAACACGGGCTGGAAGCGGCGCTCCAGCGCCGGGTCCTTCTCGATGTGCTTCCGGTACTCGTCCAGCGTGGTGGCGCCCACCAGGCGCAGCTCGCCCCGGGCCAGCATGGGCTTGAGCATGTTGCCGGCATCCACGGCGCCCTCGGCGGCCCCGGCCCCCACGATGGTGTGGAGCTCGTCAATGAAGACCACGTAACGTCCCTCGGAGTCGGTGATCTCCTTGAGCACTGCCTTCATCCGCTCCTCGAACTCGCCCCGGTACTTGGCGCCGGCGAGCATGGAGGAGATGTCCAGCGACACCAGGCTCTTGTTGGCCAGCGAGGAGGGGATGTCACCCTCCACGATGCGCTGGGCCAGTCCCTCCACGATGGCGGTCTTTCCCACCCCGGGCTCGCCGATGAGGACCGGGTTGTTCTTGGTCCGTCGCCCCAGGACCTTGATCACCCGGCGCACCTCCTCGTCGCGGCCGATGACCGGATCCAGCTTCCCCTGCCGGGCCAGCTCGGTAAGGTCCCGGGAGTACTTCTTCAGCGCCTCGAACTTCTCTTCGGGGTTCTCGTCGGTGACGCGGTGGGAGCCCCGCACCTGCCCCAGTGCCTCCAGCACCACCCGGGATCCGGCGCCGGCCTCGGTGAGGATGCGGCCGGCGTCATTCTTCTCGAAGGTGAGCCCCACCAGGAGATGCTCGGTGGAGATGTAGCGGTCCTCGAGCTGGCCGGCGATGCGACCCGCCTCGGAGAGGGCGTGGCGGAAGGCGCGGGAGGGCTGGGGTTCACTCCCCCCCTCCACCCGGGCATAGCGTCCCAGCGCCTCGGCGACCCGGGGGCGAAGCGCCCCCACGGCTACCCCCGCCTTTTCGAGGATGGGGCGCACGATTCCTTCTTCCTGCTCCAGGAGGGCCGCCAGGAGGTGCACGCCGCCCACCTCGGGGTGACCGCCCTCCCGGGCCCTGCGCACTGCATCCTGGAGGGCTTCCGTTGCCTTGATGGTGTACCGCTCGGCCTCTGCCATGGGTGTCCCGCCTTCGTTGTTCCGGTTCACGAGGAAGGCGCCTGTCATTCTGGCAGCCCTTCCCGGGGGAATGCCCCCTCTCCCCATCAGAGGATTCAAGATCCGGACCAGCGCTCAGGAATGTGCGCCGCTCGGGCCACTCCGTCCGCTCAGGTCGACCGGCCTCAGGTGGACCGGCCTCAGGGGACCGGCCTCAGGGGACCGGCCTCAGGGGACCGGCCTCAGGGGACCGGCCTCAGGTGGACCGGCCTCAGGTCGACCAGCCTACCGCATCACCGGTTTCGGGTCCTGACCGTCGGGGAAGGAGAACGGCGGTGGACCCTGCCCGGCCACGAGCCCCACGAGCCTCCTGAGCCCGGGCCACGCCGCTGCGAGGCGGTGCTCCCCCACGACGATGTCGCGGGTTGCACCGGGGGCCAGCACGACCACCCGGTAAGAAAAGCAGTCCGAGCATTCGACCCCGAACACCTCGCCCGGGCGCGGCCCCATCCCCGCCCCGAGTAAGCTCAGGACCTCGTTCATCAGGTCGGCTTCCAGCGTACGAACCAGCGAAGCCTCGACCCCGGGTACCGGCACGAACCAGATCTGCCCGGAGGCCTGAAGCGTCCAGCTCTCGTGCACGCCCGCAAATCCTCCCATCCGCTCGACACGCAGGAGCGAGGTCGAATCCATCGTGGCCTCCGTCGTGGCCACCTGCGTGGCATCCGTCGTGCCCAGCTGCGCGGCCCCCTGGGCGGCATCCGGCGCGGTCACCTGCGCGGCCCCCGGCGCGGCCCCCGGCGCGGCCCCCGGCTCGGCCAGGAAAAGGGCGGCAGGGACGATGACCGCGAGGAAGCTCACGAAGGTGCGCATGCCGCCTCAGGGAAGCTGGCCGCCGGTGACCCTCTTGAGGAGGGTGCCCCGGGAAATGGCCTGACCTGCGCGAACCCGGTTGATGGTCCCGATCTCCTCCATGGAGACGGTGGAGGGATAGCGCTGATGGAAGCCCTCCAGCGTCATGGACTCGGGGAGGCGAACCAGCTCGATCCGGCGGGGCTGCACCGCCAGAATGGCTGCATCCGTCTCATCCCGGAAGCTCCCGATGGCGTCCATGATGCGGGGGCTCCGAGCCGCCCACCGGGCCTCGGGAGCGTACCCCAGGATGCGGTAGACCAGCCCCCCGTGCTCGATGAACATCGCCGTGCCCTGGAGCCGGCCCCCGTCCTGGAGGGCAGCCTGGAACTCCATGCGGGCGGCGTTCAGCCCGTTCACCGTGGCGCCCCGGGCCCCGGAGGCCGTGACCCCCTGCTGGCGGGCGAAGGCATCCCGGGCCTGGGCGGCGGTGGACTCGGAGGCCAGGGTGAGCACCAGGAGGGCGTCCTGCTCCGGGCTCACGGCCTGCACCCCCTGCTTCTGATTCAGGGTGCGCCAGTCCGAAGGAAAGTCCATGCGGAAGCGCAGATCGGGGTGGTGGAAGCGGCCCTGCCGGAAAAAGCCTTCCCGGGGGTTCTCGCCAAAGGGCATCCCCGACAGGCGCTGAAGGTAGGAATCCCGGTCCACCCGGGAGCCATCCACCTCGCCGGCGTCGATCCGGGCCAGGATTCGCTCCCGGCGGTCGAGCGGGTCGGGGTGCGTCGAGAGAAACCCGGGCAGGCGCTCGCCGTCCCGGGCTCCGGAGGCCCGGGCGAGCATCTCGAAGGTGGCGGCCATCTCCCTGGGGTCATACCCCTCGCTGGTCATGTAGTCCAGCCCCAGGTCGTCCGCCTGCCGCTCGGCATCCCGCCCGTGGCGGAGGAAGAGGAGCGAGAAGCCCAGGCCGGCTATCTCGAACGCCCCTCCGAGATCCGGCGCCAGGATCGAACCGATCCCCAGGCCAAGCTGCGCGACCTGGGCCTGGCTGACCCGGTTCACACCATGCTTCGCAGTGACGTGGCCGATCTCGTGCCCGAGCACCCCGGCCAGCTCCGCCTCCGACGAGAAGTGGGCGAGGATCCCGCGCGTGACGTACACGAAGCCACCGGGGAGCGCGAAGGCGTTCACCACCGGGTCGTCGATGACCCGGAAGGTCCACGGCAGGTTGGGGCGTTCCGAGTCCCGCGCCATCCGGGCCCCCAGGTCCTGTACGTAGCGCTGGAGCGCCTCGTCCTCGTAGAGGCCCATGGAACTCGAGATTTCCTGATCGGCGTCCCGGCCGATCTGAATCTCCTGGGACTCGCTGATGAGGGAGAGTTCCCGCTGGCCCGTGACCGGGTTGATGGCACAGGACGCCGCCGTCCCCAGCGCCAGGGTGGCGGCCAGGAAAAGGGCGGGACGCATGGGTACGCGTAGAGCCGGAGCCAGGCGGGCAGGTGCCAGGCGGGCAGGTGGCAGGTGGGCATGCGGGCGGCGGTCAGGTTTCGAAGACGATGTGGCCGAATGGGACATGGTGTGCCTTTCTTTGGGTCAGGCCGTTGGATCCGGCTCTAGTGTAGTGTCGCAGAAGTCCCGTTCAGCACCGAGAGAGTCGATGCGCCGCTCTGGCAAGGCACACCGACGAGGAATAGCATCGCTATTCCGAGCGAG
>Ga0114946_10001050_pt1 | contig 19053 bp, 15 predicted proteins | sample WalLakDeSediment_FD_88676 | JGI IMG/M metagenome (GOLD analysis project Ga0114946, IMG submission 88676) | Lake sediment microbial communities from Walker lake, Nevada to study Microbial Dark Matter (Phase II) - Walker Lake 11/02/13 Deep Sediment | ecosystem: Environmental > Aquatic >...
AAAAAAAGATCGAAGGATTTATTGAAGCATTAAAGTTGAAGTAGTTGTTACAACGGAATCCGAACGGCCTGTTCTGTCAACGAACCAATTTTGGAAACCGAACCTGTCAAATAACCACCTCGTCTTGCCCTCCCTATCAATAGGGAGGGTAGGGGTGGGTCCTTAAAAAACAGGTTGCTCGTCGTCAAGGCCACTAAATAGGCGCAATAACCAAAAAGATGAGGGTTGGCCGGGCCTATCTGAACTGCCCTTTTGCGGTTTTTAGCCTTTCTTCGGCCTGCTCATCATTGGGGTTGGCAAGGTGGTTTTTGTATGCTTCAATGAAATCAGGGTGCTGGCGGAAAAGCATGTGCAAGCGCGTGTCAATAGGGGTTATCCACATAAAAAGACAAAACAGCCCCAATATGGCTGAGCGGCGGTAAAACGGGCGTAAAAAACATCCTTCATCTTTGTTGAGCCAGTGATAAAACAGGGTGAAGCCGCTGGCTATAAACACCAGGAAAAAGCTGGCTGCCAGCAAAAAGTTCATAGCCTTGTAAAAGTAAACCCCATAAATTATGGCAATGGTGCAAAATGAATAGATCAGTCCCATTATTATGCTTGACACAATTACAAAGGGGCTAAATTTTCGGCGCGATTTTGGGGTTGCCAAATCACGCAAAGAAGCCTTGGTGAAAATGAAGAAACCAAACCACATATAATAAATGGCAATTAACACCAATGCTGTGATAAGCAAGCCGTTCAGGGCGGTGCCGAACAAAAACCTGTACAGTAGCAGCCCAATGGAAATAAGTGCTCCGTAGTATTCTATTTTTCCGAAAATGGTTTTTCCCCTGTCCATGCTGGGTTGCATTCTTTGTTAAAGGCTATTCAATATTACAAAAAAATACTATCGGTTTTTGTGAAACGTTTTTTCGGGACTTTTCTTATGATATGATGTTTACTTCTGTTTCCAGCTTGACCCCAAATTTATTTGCCACCGATTCCTTAATTTTTTCAGCGAGCCTCAGAATGTTTTGTCCGGTGGCTTTTCCGTAATTTACCAAAACAAGTGCCTGCAAGGGGTGTACGCCTGCATCACCATCCCTGTAGCCTTTCCAGCCGGCTTTTTCAATGAGCCATCCTGCCGCCAGTTTCATTCCTCCCTTGTCGGGAAAAGCTACCAGCAACGGGTAATCTCTCTTCAGTATTTCGTATTGGTGAAGACCAACCACCGGATTTTTGAAAAAACTTCCGGCATTGCCTGTAACGGCTGGGTCGGGAAGTTTGCTGCGGCGAATATTACAAACCACCCGGCGAACATCGGAAATGCCCGGCTGTAAAATGCCTTGTTGCTGCAACTCGGCTTGTATGGCTCCGTAACCAAGCTGCAATACATGGCTTTTTTTGCTTAAGCGGAAACTCACTGAAACGATCACATATTTACCGTGGGCTTCGCGCTTGAAAATGCTGTCGCGGTAACCAAACTGACAATCTGAAGCAATAAAGGTTTTTGTATTTCCTGTACTTTTTTCAAAGGCCTTAAGGCTTTCAAAACAATCTTTCATCTCAACACCATAGGCGCCAATATTCTGTATGGGGCTGCTTCCCACCTGCCCCGGAATTAGCGAAAGGTTTTCCAAACCGCCCCAGCCCTGTTCAACACAGTGGCTAACAAATTGGTCCCAATCTTCGCCGGCAGCCACCTTTACCAAAACTTCCTGCTCATTTTCTTCGGTAATATCAATACCTTTTAAGCTCACCTTTATCACCAGCCCTTCAAAATTATTTGTGAACAGCAGGTTGCTGCCAGCACCCAAAATCAAATGTGGAGTAGTTTCTGCTGAAAAATGTTCTAAAACCTGCTGAAATTTTTCCTGCCTTGTCACCTCGGTAAAATACCTTGCGGACACATCAATTCCGAAGGTATTGTATTTCTTTAAGGATTGGTTTTCTATGATCAGCATGGTTTTGATCACTAAAAGGCAAGCAGCAAAGGTAGGGTTTTTAAGAAGAAGGGGTACTTACTGTTTTTTGCAAAAAACCGGGAAAGACTCCCGGTTTTGGCAAAAAGAAAAAAGCTTAGGCTTAACGTGTGAGAATGATTTCTTTTTCATTCACCATTTTTCTGAGGTTGATCAACGCATAGCGCATGCGCCCCAGGGCAGTATTAATGCTTACATTGGTTTGGTCGGCAATGTCTTTAAAGCTCATGTCCTTGTAATGCCGCATTTTAAGCACCTCTTTCTGCTCTTCTGGAAGATACTCAATGAGTTTTCGCACATCGCAGTGTATCTGGGCAATGATCAACTTGTCTTCAATGGTATCTTCATATACCTTCAAGGTTTCAAACAGGTCATATTCTTCGCTGTTTTCAACGTAAGGCATGCGTTTCGACTTACGGAAAAAGTCGATAATGAGGTTGTGTGCAATGCGCATAACCCAAGGCAAAAACTTGCCCTCTTCATTGTATGCCCCTGCACGCAAGGTGTTGATCACCTTAATGAAGGTGTCCTGAAAAATATCTTCGGCCAGATGCTTGTCTTTAACTATGAGAAGAATGTAAGAAAAGACTTTTCGCTGATGGCGTTTAACTAAGACTTCGAGCGAAGTGTGATCACCGTTAATGAATTGACGTATTAACTCCTGATCGCTGATTACGCGGTCATTAATCATAATTGCCTCCTGAATTTAAGAACAAGAGTATACGTCTATACGATAATCAATCCTCCATTTTTAGTTAAACATCGGGTTATTTGTGAATAACAGAACAAATATAGGTTAATTTTTTTCTTCATTCAAGAAAAAAAATGATTTTAATTTATTTAACAGAAAAAATTTTCGTCGATAAAGATAAATGATTCTTCAACCAGAAGCTTAATAGTAATTACCAGAAAATTAAATAGGTGTTTTGCGCAAAAAAGGCCCCGCCGGGCCCTTTTTCTGAAATTATCATTCGAAACAAGGCTTTTGTTACTCTTCAATAGTGTAAAGAAATCTTTTTATGCTTCTTTTCGGAGTTTTTTCAAATTCTTCGGGCACAATATTGAATTTTGCCACGCTCATATAGTTTGGCAATTCGTGGTTAAGTTGTTTGCGGTGACCTTCCATTATTTCATTTAGCTTGGCCTCTGAAATACCATCTTTATGAACGGCTTCAAAGTCGGGGTAAATCAATACCACAAGTTGTCCGTTTTTTTCTGCCACAAGAGCCTCCATGACATATGGCATATTATTATATTTGTTTTCGATCTCCTCAGGGTAAATGTTTTGCCCTGATGGGCCAAGTATCATGCTTTTGCTGCGGCCTTTAATGTAAATGAAGTTGTCCTTGTCGATCACGCCAAGGTCGCCTGTATGCAGCCAGCCATCCTTGTCGAGGGCGGCTTTAGTGGCTTCTTCGTTTTTGAAATAGCCCAGCATCACATTCTCGCCGCGCACCATGATTTCGCCCACTTCCTTGTACGGATCAGGGCTGTCAATCTTTACCTGGAGCGTGTCAACTAACTTTCCTGCCGATCCAAGGCGGGTTTTGTCCCAGTTGGCATAGCTTATCAGAGGCCCGCACTCGGTCATGCCATAGCCTATTGAAAAGGGGAAGCCTATTTTGTTGAAAAAGATCTCAACATCCTTGTTCAGGGCAGCGCCCCCGATTACCACCTCGTGGAAGTTTCCTCCAAAGGCCATGCTTAGCTTTTCACGAATTTTCTTTTTAATAACATGGTTAACAACCGGGGTGTTTAGCAGCACCTTCATGCTGGGCTTGCTTATCACGGGCAAGAGTTGTTTTTTGTATATCTTTTCTATTACCAGGGGTACTGAAAGGACTAAGCGCGGCCTGATGTTTTTAAATGCATCAAGAATGATTTGGGGCGATGGGGTTTTGGTAAGAAAGGTGATATGGCAGCCCAAGGTAAATGGCCACAAAAATTCAAAGGCGCAGCCATAGGTGTGAGCCAGTGGTAAAAAGGATACGATCTTGTCGCCGGGATCGAGCGGCATGTTGTTGTTGGCATACACCACATTGGCCGTTAGGCTGTTGTGATGTATCATAACCCCTTTGGTGAAGCCTGTTGTGCCTGATGTGTAACTTATTTCGGCCAGCTCAGAGTTTGGCACCGGGGTATAATTCACATCTTCGGGCCTTAATCCCTCGGGATGCTTTTGGTTGAATGCTTTCTCAGCCTGGGCTGCCAGCTTTTTGCCATTTTTCGCCTTGCCGCTGGCAAGCAACGAAAATTCAGACAACGAGAAAGCCCCCAGCAGATTTTTCATTTCACTCATCTCGAGGTTTTCGAAAAGGTTGTCTGCTGCAAATAAAAGCACCGAATCAGAATGGTTGGTAATATGGTGCACATCGTTGGGTTTGAAGTCGGGCAAAATGGGAACTATTACTGCTCCGTAAGTAATTGTGCCAAGAAAAGTTACCCCCCAATTCGAAGAGTTTTTCCCCAGAAGGGCAATCTTATCTCCTTTTTTTATTCCCAAAGCATCAAACAGGTAATGCAACTTGGCTATGCGGGTGCCAACATCCTTAAAAGTGAGGCTTTCTCCTTTGTAATCAGTCATTGAAGTAATTTCCCAATTCTTCTTGATACTTGAAATGATAAATTGGGTGAGGTTTTCCTTCATCATAGCTGTTATGTTTTTTGGTTTATTAATTAACCCTGGTTTCTGGGCAAAAAACATTGCAAGGTACAAAGAAATATTAATAATATATATCAACTCCTTAATGAGGAAAAATATGTTTTTATGAAATTTCATAATGATGATGGTTATTCTCAGCAAGGAATTTAATGGTAACTTTGCAGGTTATTTCAGAAAAATGAGTGCAGGGCAAGAGATAAGTTCATACGATACGAAACAGTATATCATTATTAAAGGCGCCAGGGTGCACAACCTTAAAAATGTTGATGTGGCCTTAAAGCGTAATAGCCTGGTGGTAATAACGGGCCTTTCGGGTTCGGGTAAGTCATCTTTGGCCTTTGATACGCTTTACAGCGAGGGCCAGCGGCGCTACGTTGAAAGCCTAAGCGCTTATGCCAGGCAATTCCTTGGCCGCATGCACAAACCTGAGGTTGATTATATTAAAGGCATCTCGCCAGCCATTGCCATTGAGCAAAAGGTAAATACCCGCAACCCCCGTTCAACGGTTGGCACTTCAACCGAGATTTATGAATACATCAAACTGCTCTTTGCTCGCACAGGAAAGACCTACTCGCCGGTATCGGGCAAGCAGGTAAAAAGGCATACGGTTACTGATGTTGTTGATATTGTGCTTGGATTGCCGCATGACACCATGGTTATGGTACTGGCGCCCATTACAGTTAAACCCGGCCGCACCCTCAGGGAGCAGCTTTTGGTGCTTATGCAGCAGGGTTTTTCTCGCATAATGGTAAATGGGGTGGTACATCGTATTGAAGAATTTCTTTCAAACATAAATGAAGCACCAATAAAAAAAAGGCCATGTGTGGTGGTTGACCGCTTTAGCGTACACATGGGAAACGGAGAACTTATTGCTCGTGTTGCCGATTCGGTGCAAACCGCCTTTTACGAGGCCGATGGCGAATGCGTTATTCAATGCGAAAGCTTGGGCCAAAAGCACCAAATGCGTTTTTCAAACCGCTTTGAGCTTGATGGGATAATCTTCGAAAAACCTACAGTAAACCTGTTTGCGTTTAACAACCCATACGGCGCATGTAAGTTATGCGAGGGCTTTGGCAGTGTGATAGGCATTGACCCAGACCTGGTTGTTCCAAATAAAAGCCTGAGTATTTACGAAGGGGCCATTGCCTGTTGGAAAGGCGAGAAGATGGGCCAATGGAACGAAATACTGTTAAAAAATGCTTATAAGTTTGATTTCCCCATTCATAAACCCTATTATCAGCTCACTAATAAGCAAAAGGAATTACTCTGGACCGGCAACCGTTTTTTCGACGGGCTCAACGACTTCTTTAAAATGGTGGAGGAGAACACCTATAAGATACAATACCGGGTCATGCTTTCGCGTTACCGCGGAAAGACCGTTTGCCCCGAGTGTCAGGGCTCTCGCCTTCGAAAAGATGCCAATTACGTTAAGGTAGGAGGGAAGTCTATAACCGAATTGGTATTAATGCCTATCGATCGCCTTTTGGGTTTCTTCAATGGCCTGAAACTCGACTCGCACGATAGGGAAGTTTCACGCAGGCTGCTGCTCGAGATAAATAACAGACTGTCGTTCCTTATTGACGTTGGTCTGGGGTACCTAACACTTAACCGCCTTTCGAACACCCTTTCGGGAGGAGAGTCGCAGCGGATTAACCTGGCTACTTCTCTGGGCAGCAGCTTGGTGGGCTCCATGTATATACTCGATGAGCCAAGCATTGGTCTCCATCAGCGCGATACCCATCGCCTGATCGGAGTATTGAAAAAGCTTCGCGATTTGGGCAACACTGTGATCGTGGTAGAGCACGACGAAGACATAATGCGCGCAGCCGATCAAATGGTCGACATTGGCCCCATGGCCGGAAGCCACGGCGGGGAGATCGTGTTTCAGGGTGGTTTTGATAACTTGCTAAAAAATAACAACAGCCTTACCGCTCAGTTCCTTTCAGGAAAACTCCAGATTTCAATTCCTGATAAACGCCGCCGATGGAAAGAGTTCATTGAGCTGAAGGGAGTGAGGCAACATAACCTCAAAGGCTTTGACGTTAAAATGCCTTTAAAGATTATGACGGTTGTTACGGGAGTTAGCGGTTCAGGAAAAACATCGCTGGTGAAAAACATCCTTTTCCCGGCTCTGAAAAAAATATACGGAGGCTATGGCGAACGAACCGGTCGTTTTGATGCGCTTGAAGGCGACATTAATAGCCTCTCTGAAGTAGAGTACATCGACCAAAATCCTATAGGTAAGTCATCCCGTTCAAATCCGGTAACCTATCTCAAGGCCTATGATGACATCCGAAGCCTGTATGCCGATCAGCCCCTGGCCAGAACCCGTGGCTATACCCCAGGTTTCTTTTCGTTCAACATCGATGGTGGGCGTTGCCCCGAATGCGAGGGCGACGGGCACGTGAAGATCGAAATGCAGTTTATGGCCGACATTACGCTTGTATGCGAGAGCTGCAAAGGCAAACGCTTTCGCGAAGAAATTCTTGATGTGACCTTCGAAGGGAAAACCATTACCGATATTCTGGAGCTGACCGTTGATGACGCCATTGAGTTTTTTAACGCGGCAAAAAAACATTGCACCCCCTGCAAACGAATTGCAACCCGTCTGCAGCCCCTTGCCGACGTGGGTTTGGGCTACATACGCCTGGGCCAGCCAAGCAGCACCCTCAGCGGGGGAGAGGCCCAGCGTATAAAACTGGCCTCTTTTCTTACAAAAGGCATTACCACAGCAAAAACCCTGTTCATATTTGACGAGCCCACCACCGGCCTGCATTTTCATGACATCAGCAAACTGCTTATCGCTTTCAATGCATTGATTGAAAATGGCCATTCGCTGGTGATCATTGAGCACAACCCCGAAGTGATCAAATGTGCCGACTGGATCATTGACCTGGGCCCAGAGGGCGGAGAAGAAGGCGGTAACCTGGTGTTCGAAGGCACACCCGAAGAACTGGTGAAATGCAAAAACTCCTATACCGGGAAGTTTCTGAAGGGGAAGGTGTGATAAATGAAAGTTGTTAATTGGTTATCAAGTAATTAGGGCATCAGTTTTTCAATCTGGTTAATCAGGTCTTCAGCAGGTTGTAGCAAATCAGTCAGGTCTTCTTTCGTAAATTCAATAAAATCTTCGTAATCACCTGATTGCCGCAAGTCAAAAATGTCAGAGTAAAATTTCCCCAATTGTTTATCAATTAAGCCTGGTTTTACAAAATGAAGACCAAACATTAGCCTGGTTCCTGCATGGGAAATGGTTTTGATTTCTTTACTGATAAGTAACGCAGTTACGGCGTAAAAGCAAGCATAATACAATCTATTAACAGCAGTATTCCATAATTCACTTTCAACGTGAAGCAAAACTTCATTATAGGTTTCCCTGGCCCTTTTCAACCTGAAAGAAACCAAGTCTTTTCTGTCCTGCTCATTCATAATACTTGCCCTTCTTTAGAAACATTTTCGTAAAAAGGAGTTTTTTTATGAAGGGTTTCCCAATCTTTTTTTGAAAAAACAATTGGGCTGATTATGGTTCCGGTCTCAAACTCAATTTCATAAAGGGGATATTTTATTCTTTTTTGGTCCTCCCTTGAAACTTTTTCCTTTTCCACCAGAACCAAAAGATCGAGGTCCGAAAGTTCACCCTGTTCGTCACGGGCAAATGACCCGTAAACAATTAAAGTGGCGCCAGGTTCGGTATTGTTTACAGCCGATTTCACTAAGCTAAATAACTTTTGCTTTTTTGTCATGATTCAAAATTACGAAATCTAAGACAAGAAATGCCATCCGATACCGTTAAAAGAACGAAATTTGAAAACGGTTTTCGGAAAATCTATTTTCATTTCAGAACCTATTTGCAAACCATGTTCCGAAAGAAATGAATTGATCTAAGGCTTGGCTTCTTTTGAAAGCTTATTAAATCCTTCGTCCGGGATAAACCTTCAGGGCTTCTTCAAGCACCTTTACTGATTTCTTTAGGTCGTCAACATTCAATACGTAGCTAATGCGTACTTCGTGCCTGCCTGCTCCGGGTGTTGAATAAAATCCGGTTGCGGGGGCAAGCATTACCGTCTGTTTCTCGTAATCAAAATATTCGAGCAGCCACTGGCAGAATTTGTCGCTGTCGTCAATGGGCAGTCGTGCTGTTACATAAAAAGCGCCTTTGGGGTTGGGGCACAAAACGCCGGGTATCTTGTTCATGCCTTCCACAACGGTGTCGCGGCGTGCCCTATACTCTTCAATCACCTCAACGAAATAGCTGTCGGGGGTGGCTATGGCGGCTTCGGCTGCAATCTGTCCCAGCGAGGGTGGGCTAAGCCGGGCCTGGGCAAACTTAAGTGCTGTACTCATCACATCCTTGTTGCGCGAGATCATGGCACCTATGCGCAAACCACAGGCACTGTAACGCTTCGACACTGAGTCGAACAACACAACATGTTCTTCAAGCCCATCAAGATTCAAAACCGAAAAGTGGGTGGTGCCATCATAGCAAAACTCACGGTACACCTCGTCGGCAAAAAGGAAAAGGTCGTGCTTCAACACAATTTCACGCAGGGTTTCCAGCTCTTCGCGTGAGTAAAGGTAACCGGTGGGGTTGTTGGGGTTGCAAACCATAATGGCCTTGGTGGCAGGGGTTATGGCCTTTTCAAACTCAGAGATGGGAGGCAGTGCAAAACCACTTTCGATGCACGAAATAATGGGCTTCACCTTTACCCCGGCGCTGGTGGCAAAACCATTGTAGTTTGCGTAGAAAGGCTCGGGAATAATGATCTCATCACCAGGATTGAGGCAGGTTTGCACCGCAAAAAGAATGGCTTCAGAGGCGCCAGCACCCACAATGATCTGGTCAGGTGTTACCTTTATGCCATGCTTCGCGTAATATTTGCACATGCTTTCGCGGTAAGAAAGGATACCGGCCGAATGGCTGTATTCAATCACTTTGATATCGAGCTTGTGCATGGCATCGATCATGCTTTGTGGCGTGGGAATATCGGGCTGGCCAATGTTGAGGTGAAATACTTTTATGCCGCGCTTTTTGGCCTGGTCGGCATAAGGTACCAGCTTACGAATGGGGCTCTCGGGCATCAGGCGCCCCTTTTCAGAAATTTTTGGCATATACTTTTGTATTTATATGGTTGATAATCTGATTTCAAGGCGATCAATGGCAGGGCAAAGGTCCCAAAATTTTTACTGATTTCCTAAAAACATTCAATAGTCTTTAATCTGTCTTTTCTCTTTTTTGTATTAAGGTTTTGCCCTTGAAGCCACCACCTCGCCTTTTACCGGAATCACAATGTTTTTTTGCCATGCGTTGGTATGAATCACAATATTTCTTTCGAATGGCCCTGGCCGGCCGGTGTCGTAACGGAAAGTAATGGTGCCCTGCTCGCCAGGTTTAAGCGGCTGCGTGGGCCAGGTGGTTACCAGAAGCCCGCAAGAACTCCGAACCCTGGCAATCGCAAGGTCGTATTGGCCTCCATTGGTTATGGTAATACTACCTGAACCTGCACTGCCAGGCTCAAGTTTGCCAAGGTCAATTTTATCTGATGAAAGAATGGCGTATGGGAATTGTTGACGGGCCTCAGGCTGTTGGGCCATTAGAATGACAGGAAACGCAAACAGCACTGTAAAAACAAGGAGCTGCGAAAAAAAAGAAAACTTAGACTGCATAAAAAAGCCGGCAATTTGCCGGCTAAATTATGAAAGATTTACCAAAGAGGGCAAAAATAATCTCAGCAGTTAAAATTTATAACTGGCCGAAAACAATGGCTGCAACCTCATTGTCCTGCCTGGCGAAGGAAGACCATTTTCTGCCAATTTCTGGTTAATAAGCAAGTTCTGAGGCATAAATGCAATGTTCAGATTGCTTTGACCTTCTTTATGCAAAAACCCAAGTGTACTGTTTTCTTTCTTGAACCTCTCTACAGCAAAGGCGTAGGCGCCCATTCCAAAAGCGTAAGGGAAGGTGTAATAAGGCCATAATTTATCGCCTCCAGAAAGCAATGCAACACCTAAGCCTATAATTGCACCACCACCTGCAGCGTAAGCGGTAATGTTTGCTTGCTGTGTAGTAAGGCGGGCATCCTTGAGCCAGAGGTGCCCAATGGCAGTGCCTGCAAGCATTCCAAGCGCAGGTATAATCAAGTCTGACCTCTTAGGGTCCCATTCTTCATCAAACTGAGTGTTTTTGTCAATCATTAACCCAAAGGCTAAACCTCCATTCAGTGTTGAGAGCACCTGTGTTGACCTAACATCGCCCCTTGTATAGGGGTTGAGTTCAAAAATCTTATTGGCAAGAAAATAACCACCTGCGCCTGATAGCAATACCAGGCCTGCGCCAAGTCTCAGATCGTCAACAAAGGCAAGCCCGAGTGAAAGACCTGCAAAAGGCATCACCCAGCCATAATGGCTGAAAAGCGCTGTCTGACCTTCTTCCCAATCTTTATCGCGCCCAAGCACATAGCCTAACCGTCCAAGTGCTATACTTGAAAGGGCACCTGAAGCAACCGTTATTTTATAATTTTTTTCATTCCAGGCATCTTCACCCAATATCAAACTTGGAAGGGCAAAGCCATGCACCCAACCCAGGTATTTTCCGTGGTTGGTAAGTACCAGCGAGTTGTTTGAAATACTCCTTGATGAGTTTGTAAGCAAAGGAATAACAGCAGCTGTGCCTGCAGATATTATAGGAATACCAGCTGCTGCAGCACCATCAATTTCAAAAATAATATTGAGGGCAATGCCATAATAAAGGCCGTGCCAACCTGAAGAAATAATGTGCTTGCGGAAAAGGGTTTCATCTTGCTGGGCAAAAACCGGTTGCGCTAACAACCAAAGGGCAATTACGATCAAAAAACAGCTTCGTTTTTTCATGGCTTGATTTTTTGGTGAGAAAATGCACTTAATTGAAAAATTGATACCTGAATTAATTTAACAAATGTATTAAATTAATATCGGTTTTACATCTTTTTTTAAAATGAATCATGATATATTAATTAAGTTGGCCGGGAAGCCCCCTGAAATAAAAAAACATTATTTTTGCTTCTTCAAAAATGCATCAAACCATGAAAAACCGCTTGTTCATTCTTACTTTAATTATTTCAATGACATTTATCAGTTGCAAGCCCAAAGCCGGGCATGAGACCTATCCAGTTTACAAAGGCAATGATCTGGGTGTAACCTGGAGCGCTGCAAAAACCACTTTCAGAATCTGGGCACCCACGGCCGATGAGATTGTTCTGCGCATTTATGAACAGGGTCATGAAGGTGAGTTGCTCGAAATCTTTAACATGAAGAAGGATGGTGATGGTACCTGGCTTTTTGAGCTTGAAGGTGACTGGAAGAACCGCTATTACACCTTCCAGGCTCGTTTTGACGATACCTGGAACCGTGAAGTGCCCGACCCATACGCATGGGCAGTAGGCGTGAACGGAAACCGCGGCATGATTGTCGACTTCAGCGAAACCAACCCCGAAGGCTGGGATAATGATGTTCGTCCGCACCTGGCAAGTCATGCCGACATAGTAATCTGGGAGATTCATGTGCGCGACTTCAGCATCCATCCCAGTTCAGGCTCTAAATATCCCGGTAAATATATGGCTTTCACCGAAAGGGGTACTTTAAGCCCCGATGGTCTCCCAACCATGGTTGATCACCTGGTTGAGCTGGGCATCACCCACGTGCACCTGCTACCGGTTTATGACTTCTTTACCGTAGACGAAACCCGCCTTGATGAACCGCAGTTTAACTGGGGTTACGACCCGAAAAACTACAACGTGCCCGAAGGTTCATACTCAACCAATCCTTATGATGGCCAGGTTCGCATTCGGGAGTTCAAGAAAATGGTGCAAGCCTTGCACAATGCCGGCATACGTGTAATCATGGACGTGGTGTACAACCACATGTACGATGCCGTAGGTTCACCCTTTGAACAACTGGTGCCGGGTTATTTTTTCCGCCGGTGGGAAGATGGCAGCTTCTCTGATGGGGCGGCATGTGGCAACGAAACAGCATCAGAAAAACCCATGATGCGCAAGTTCATGATTGAATCGCTGCGCCACTGGGCCACCGAATATCGTATTGATGGCTTTCGCTTTGACCTTATGGGGCTGCACGATATTGAAACCATGAATATTATCCGTAAGGAAATGGACAAGATTGATCCGAATATTTTCCTTTACGGCGAAGGCTGGACAGCAAGCGATACCCCGCTGCCACTCGAAGACCGCGCTATTAAGGCTCATGCATCAAGGCTCGATGGAGTTGCCGTTTTCAGCGACGATATTCGCGACGGCATTCGCGGGCACTGGTACGACGAAAAAGACCAGGGATTCATGGTTGGCCGCCATGGAGTAAAGGAAAGTATTAAGTTTGGCGTGGTAGCTTCAACCAAACACCCGCAAATCGATTATGCCGCCGTTAATTACTCTGATGCTCCTTACGCCGACAACCCACTGAAAACCATCACTTACGTGACCTGTCATGATAATCCGGTGCTTTGGGATAAGACCGTGTTTACCTGCCACGATTGCAGCAAGCAAGATATGCTCGACATTCAGAAGTTTGCAAACGGCATAGTGCTCACCGCCCAGGGCGTTACATTTCTCCATGCAGGCGAAGAAATTGTTCGCACCAAATTTGGCGAGCATAACAGCTACAACCTGCCCGACAGCATCAACCAACTGGTGTGGACAAACAAGGCCGCCTATTACGATGTTTTTGAATTTTACCGCAATATGGTGGCCCTGCGCAAAAACCACCCGGCTTTCCGCATGCCAACCACCGAAATGATTCAGAAGCACCTCAGCTTTTTCGACATTGAGCACCCGCTGGTGGTGGGCTTTCTTATTGCCAACAATGCCAATGATGACCGCTGGAAAAATATTGTGGTGTTTTATAACGCCGATGCCGACAGGGTCGATGCCGAACTGCCCGAAGGCCAGTGGCGCGTGGTGGCAACCAAATATGAAGTCAATGAGAAAGGTGTGAGCACGACTGGCTATGAAAAACCACTTAAGGGAAAAGCAAGCATCCCCTCGCGCTCAATCATGATTTTGGTTGATCAGGAAAGTATTTAAAAGACTAAATCCCGAATTCAGGCTCCATATCGCTGGGGTAAATTCCCCGCAAACCTGAGCTGCGTTCACCCATATCAGGCTCTTCTTCCTGGGGTTCGTAGTTAACATCGATTGGGGCTTCTTTTTTCAGAGATTCCAGGTATTCCTTTATGGAAGCGTAACCGTTGTTCCAGGCTTCTTTTAGAAGAGAGTCCATGGCTGGATTTTTTTAGGTTTATGGATAGAACGTTAAATGTGCGTTTAATATTACAAACAAAAAACAATAAATCCAAATTTATAACCAAAAAAATCCGGTAAAAAAGTGTTTTCTTGTTATTGGTCTAATCATTCAGGAATGATGGGGCATCAATCAGCTGATTTTTGTCATTTTGTGCAAGGGCATAATCGAAGCCCGGGTGCAGGCAGTAAGCGCCTGCTTGGCCGCTTTTGTCGATGGCAATATAACCGATTTGGTAATCCTGGTAGTTCGGAATCTTTTTTACAATTCTCTTTACGGCTTCTTCACAGGCCTCCTGTGGGCTGGCACCATTACGCATCAACTCTACAATAAGGAAGCTGCCCAGGGTTTTCATAACCATTTCGCCCTGTCCTGTAGCAGCAGCACCACCCACCTCATTGTCGCAATACAGACCGGCACCTATGATGGGAGAGTCGCCAACACGTCCGTGCATTTTGTAGGCCATGCCGCTGGTGGTGCATGCCCCTGAAATGTTGCCGGCAGCATCAATGGCTATCATGCTTATGGTGTCATGATTTTCAATGTTGATCACCGGCTTGTATTTGGCCTCTACCAGCCATTCCTCCCACAAAGCTTTTGCTTTTTCGGTAAGCAGGTTTTGCTGCACAAAACCATTGGCCAGCGCAAAGTCGAGCGCCCCTTGCCCGGAAAGCATAACATGGGGTGTTTTTTCCATTACAAGCCTGGCAACCGAAATGGGGTGCATAATATGCTCCAGGAAGCACACTGCACCGGCATTGCCCGTTTCATCCATTATGCAGGCATCCAAAGTAACGCGTCCTTCACGGTCGGGGTGGCCACCATAACCCACACTCATAACCTCAGGGTCGGCCTCTGATACCCTTACACCGGCCTCTACTGCATCAAGGGCGCGCCCACCGTTTTTCAGTATTTCCCAGGCCGCCTGGTTGGCTGCAAGGCCATGGCGCCAGGTTGAAATGACAACCGGCTGCCCTGTTATGGTTTTGGACGGACCCTTGCCCCTTGCGCATGATGACAAACCTAGTAAACCGACTCCAGCCCCGAGGCTGAGCGACTGAAATATGAAACGCCGGCGATTGATCATGGGTTGAAGTTTTGAATGATTAATAAATTAATTTTGGAATGCCAGTCCGAAAGTAAAAAAAAATGAATAACCAACCAACTGTGGTTCTCGAAGCTTGTGTTGAAACCTTTGAGCAGGCTTTGGCTGCCGAAAAAAACGGCGCCACACGCATTGAACTCTGCGAACGTCTCGACTTGGGTGGAACCACTCCGCCTTTCGAACTTACCGAAAAATTATTGAATACCCTTCAAATTCGCATAATGGCCATGGTGCGGCCCCGGGGCGGCAACTTTGTCTATTCTGAGTCAGAATATGATCGCATGGAGCAGGAAGTCTTCAAATTAAGAGAAATGGGCTGTTATGGAGTAGTGTTCGGATTGCTTACCCCTTCCTGGGAAATTGATGTGGAGCGAACAAAAAAACTGGCCGACCTGGCCCGCCCGATGCAGGTTACATTTCATAAGGCCTTCGACGATTGCCCCAACCTTTTCAGGGCACTGGATGATCTGAAGAATACCGGCGTGGACCGTTTGCTTACCTCAGGCGGAAAAGCTACTGCAAAAGAGGCAGTTGAAACACTCAACCAGCTGATTGAAAAGTCAGATGGCAAACCTCTGCTGATTGTTGCCGGCAAGGTGACCCATAAAAATATTGATGAGCTTAAAATGTTGATTGGCAACGCAAAAGAATTTCACGGCAGAAGGATTGTGCCCGGTCTTTGACGAAGCAATCAATAGTTTGCTTAATTTTCGACTTTATTATTCAAAATTTCTTCAGCCATGGCCATAGAAGTACGCGAACTAAGGGGCAAGAAGGATCTTCGAACGTTTATTTTCCTGCCTGAAAAGATCCACAAAGACCATGAAAGATGGGTTCACCCCATTTATTTGGATGAGTGGACATTTTATAATCCTAAAAAGAATAAGTCATTTTCTCATTGCATTACTACACTTGCTTTGGCCTGGGCTGGTGACCGCCCTGTTGGACGTATCATGGGCATAATTAACCCCCATTACAATGAGCTTCACAACGAAAGCAATGCCCGGTTTTTTGCCCTTGAATGCTATCATGATCTTGAAATAGCCCGTGCCCTCATAGATTATGTGTGCGAATGGGCCCGTGAAAATGGCATGCATAAACTGGTGGGCCCCTTGGGGTTCTCAGATAAAGACCCCCAAGGATGTCAGACCGAAGGCTTTGATGAACCCGTGGCAATAACCACTCCCTGCAACTTCTCATGGATGAAGGATTTTTATGAGCAATTGGGTTTTCAGAAAGAGATCGACCTGGTATCCTTTAAGCTTCCCATGCCTGAAAAAATGCCCGAGTTCATTGAAAGAATATCAAAACGCGTGTTAGACAGCAACAACTACGTTTTGAAGGAATTCAGGACCCGTCGCGAGATGCGCCCCTGGATTGTCCCCATTTTTCGGCTTGTCAATGAAACCTTTATTCATATTTATGGCTTTATTCCACTTGATGAAAAGGAAATGCACGAATTGGCAAACCGCTATATTCCTATTCTTGATCCAAGATTTGTAAAGGTGGTTACCACGCAACAATCTGAACCCATTGCCTTTTTGGTGAGCATGCCTGAGTTGAGCCAGGGAATAAAACGTGCCCGGGGCCGACTGATCCCCTTTGGCTGGTACCATATCTTACGCGAAAGTCGCCGCACCAAAATGCTTACCATGCTGCTGGGAGCCATTAAGGAACCCCATAGGGGAAAAGGTATTGATACACTGATGGGCCTGCGTTTGCTCGAATCGGCATATAAAGCACGCATGGAATTTATCGACAGCCACCTTATACTCGAAACCAACACCCGCATGCAAGCCGAGTATAAACGCACAGATGGTTTTGTTTACAAGCGTTTCAGAATCTTCTGCAAGGAGCTTTAGGAATTTTTCCACCTCTGGTTTTCCTTTTTCTCCCTTCCCGGGAAAATTTTCTCCCTGTGTTGTGCGATTGATAAAATTCACTTAGGTTTGTTGCAAAAACCATCACTCATCAAAACTACCACCATGCCATCTCGATCCTTTTCTGCCATTGCGATGCTTCTGGTCGCAACCTCAGTCGTTTTCTGGCAATGCGGAAGCCGCAAAAAGTCAGGTGAAATTATTGAGCCTGCATTCAATCCGCACATTTCGGCTTTTACTTCAGGAGTTATTTCGAGCGCATCAACAATTACTCTTGTGCTTAGCGAAGATTACCAGGGCGAATTTGTTTTGCTCGAACCCATTCGCGAAAAGCTTTTTGACTTTTCTCCTTCCATAAAGGGCAAAGCATACTGGACCAACAGCCGCACTATCGAATTCATGCCCGATGAGCGCCTGCCCAACGGAAGAACTTATAGGGTTAAGTTTCTTCTTGGCAGACTAAAAGATGTGTCAAAAGAGCATGCCACCTTCGAGTTTTCATTTCAAACCATCCCCCAGTCTTTCAATGTCGATGCCCGCAACTTCGAACCGCTCGATCCCTCCGATGGCGAATGGAACCGCTTGGGCGGAAACCTGGTGGCGGCTGACATGCTTGAACATGAGCAGGTAGTTAAAATTTTAAAAGCCAGCCAGGGTAACAAAAACCTCAAAATATCGTGGGAACAACAGTCTGTGGGAACAACCCATGCCTTTAGCATCGACAGCATTCAGCGCAAAGAAGGTAAAAGTCAGGTGGTGATTAGCTGGGATGGCAAGCCGGCCGGCATTGATCTGAAGGATGAGATGACCATCGATATCCCTGCCATTAGTGATTTTACGGTGATGGATGTAAGGGCGATCCAACAACCCGATCAGTATGTCTCGATTCGTTTCTCTGATCCCCTTCGCCGCGACCAGGATCTGAGTGGCCTGATCCGCATTCAGGATGCCGAACGCTTGCGGTTGCTCATCGATGGCAATGAGGTGAGGGTTTATCCTGAAGCACGCCTCTCAGGCAGCCGCACACTTACCGTTGAAGAAGGCATCCGCAGCCAGCGCGGATATCGGCTGGGGGCGGCAATAACATACAACATTGCCTTTGAAGATATTAAACCTGCCGTGCGCCTCACCGGCAAAGGCGTGATCATTCCCAACAGCGACGGGCTCATCTTTCCCTTCGAAGCGGTGAACCTGCGGGCGGTGGAAGTAAGGATCATTAAGATATTTGAAAACAACATAGGGCAGTTTCTCCAGGTAAATCAGCTCGATGGGGGCGATCAGCTTAAACGGGCCGGACGCCTGATCCTTCAGCGAACTATACCGCTTACTTCCGACCGGCCGTTAGACTATGGCCGCTGGAACACTTTTTCATTTGACCTCTCCAAGCTTATCAGCGCCGAGCCAAGCGCCATTTACCGTGTGGAAATCGGCTTCAGAAAAGAGCATTCCACCTTTCCCTGTCCCGGTGCTGACCAGGATCAAGGTTTGGCACAAATGGGCAACGCCGACCGCGAAGCATTCGAAAACGAGCAAAAATTCTGGGATACCCCCGATGGCTATTGGGATTCCTATTCCTACTTTGACTATTACTATGATGATTATGACTGGCAGGAACGTGACAACCCCTGCAGTGACTCTTATTTTGGTCGCCGGCGCTCGGTTAGCCGCAATGTGCTGGCATCCGACCTGGGCATTGTGGCCAAAGGCGGCACCGACCAGGGAATGCTGTTTGCCGTTACCGACCTGCGCACCGCCAAACCCATTTCAAACGTAAGCCTTGAACTTTACAACTACCAGAATCAGCTTATCACAACGGTTAGTACCGATCGCGATGGCATGGCTCGCATAAGCCCCGAAGGCCGGCCATTCCTGCTTATTGCAAAGCAAGGGCAACAGCGCGGCTACCTCAGGCTCGATGACGGTTCTTCGCTCTCGCTCAGCCGCTTCGATGTTTCGGGCAATATAGTGCAGCGAGGCATCAAAGGCTTTATCTATGGCGACAGAGGTGTTTGGCGGCCCGGAGATTCCCTGTTCGTTATGTTTGTGCTCGAAGACAAGCAAAAACTCCTGCCTGCCAACCATCCGGTGGTGTTTGAATTCTTTAACCCCCTGGGGCAGCTGGTTCAACGAATGACCCGCACCAGCGGACATAAC
>Ga0114946_10001051_pt1 | contig 19033 bp, 18 predicted proteins | sample WalLakDeSediment_FD_88676 | JGI IMG/M metagenome (GOLD analysis project Ga0114946, IMG submission 88676) | Lake sediment microbial communities from Walker lake, Nevada to study Microbial Dark Matter (Phase II) - Walker Lake 11/02/13 Deep Sediment | ecosystem: Environmental > Aquatic >...
CGCCGTTCTCGTACAGCCGGAAATCCTGCTTGGCGACGTTGTAGACCGGTTGACCGTCGCAGCCGACCGTGAAGTACAGCTCGATGGTCGGCCAGTTGACCGTCACGCGCTTGAACGTCAGCAGCGGCTGCGCCTCGGCAACCGTTCCGACGAGAAACGCGAACAGGATTGTCAGAATTGGCATTCGTAGTAAAGCTCTTCTCATGACAGACTCCTTGGAAACATGTAAAATCGCGGATGTTGTTTTCGTTGTGTATAGCATTCTCGAACGACGAGAAGTGAGAAGCGGAGTGAGTGGGTGATGAGACCCGTCAAAGAACTGCTGTCAGCCGTGGATATGCACGGGTGGCAACCTGTATTATTATTAACACAATAGTACGACAAAGGTTACAAAAATGGCAAGTTTTTTTTCGTACATTATTATCAATATTGGATTATTCTTGAAGATTATGCGTCGTATTTGTGTTTTTCGTACGGAAATCGCCTGTTTGAGATGAGAAAACAGTCAGAATTGACATCCTGAATAAATCTCTTTTCATGACTGCCTCCGTGGACACATGTAACATCGTGAATGTTGTTTTCTCTGTCTAAAGCCATCTCGAACGATGAAAAACGAGAAGCGTAGCTTGTGGGTGATGAGACCCGTCAAGGAACTGTTGTCAGCCGTGGATGTGCGCGGGTGGCAACCTGTATTATCATAAACACATCAGTACGACGAAGGTTACAAAAATGACATGTTTTTTTTCGTACATTATTTTCAATATCGGATTATTCTTGAAGCTTATACGTCGTATCTGTGTTTTTCGTACGGAAATCGCCTGTTTGACAGGATGACATAGTAAACGTTCGTTTGTTTTCCGTCGTATGATTACGAAATATTTTTCCCAACCGTCCGTCGATTACATTAGGCATTGCGGAACTTGTCACTACGAAACTGAGCATTGAGGACGCTCATCAGTGTAAGCCACGAGCGACACACGATGGTGATATCTTGTAAGTGAGTGAAACATAAGGACTTGCGGGATTTCCTTCGCTCCGTAATGAACATGCGTCCATCCAAACAATATCCATGCTCAGCTTCCGACCGGCAATTCGCCCGCGCGAAAACAAGCGAGTAAGCGGGAAGCTGCTCAAACGAAGATGCGCTGACTTCACCGACCGACCTGAACACTCAATGTAGCTGAACCGTCGGAACGGTGGAATGGATTCACGAAATAGAATAGTACCGCATTGTTGCGGCAAAGCATGTTTTCGAACTTTTCTGCATGCGCTACTGAGGAAATGTCCGCAGTGCGTGGAAGTCGCTTTTTTCTGAGCGTAGTGGTGACAACAAGTTACGTCGGTTTTTCCGTAGAACTCAGGGTCATGAGCGTACTTCCGGTATTGCCGACCACCTGAAGGTTATCTCCGTACCATTCGAAGAAATACGAGGAAGAACGCCGCATAAGCGGGCATTGCATCGTCTCACTATAGTATGTGTGCAAGGCGGCATCATGCAGGATCGGGCTATTCGTCATTCCTCATTCCAGACGTCTCCGGCTGCGGTTCATCGACGGGCAAACCGGCCAAACGCATGATGACGAGTGCATTCGTGGTCGGGCAGGGGCCTTCGCGCAATCTGTAATCGAAACGCATATCGCCTGTCACTATATGTTCGCGAAAATGCATGTTCCGTACTCCCCGAACAATGTCGGCGAGCTTGGTCAATTCCAAATCATGTGTCGATATGAGGCCCGAAGCGCCGAGTTCAGCCAGTTTGCTGACGAAAGCCCCGCCGCCTACATGACGTTCACGTGTGTTCGTTCCGCGAAACATCTCGTCGATAAGAAACACGACGGGTCGGTCGGCTTCATTCTTGAGCATGTCCAGCAAGGCGCGCAAACGGCGGACTTCCGCGTGAAAATACGACACAGCATCCCGCAATGAATCGCTGATATGAATACAGGTGAACAATCGCAGAGCTGCGATGCGCATTTGCGAAGCGTCTACCGGACCTCCGGCGTTTGCCATCACAATACCGATCCCGACTGTGCGTAGAAAGGTGCTTTTCCCCGACATGTTCGATCCGGTGATGAGTACGATATCTCGATTGCTGCCCAACTCGAAATCATTGCGGATGCGCGATGCCGGCGGCAGGAGAGGATGCCCGAGCGCCCGGGCGGTCAACAACGTGGCTCCGGAAGTGTCGATGTCGGGAAAGATGTACTCCGGGTGCAGGTGGGCATGGTTTGCAAGCGATTGCAATGCCTCAAGACGATGCAGCGTGTCAAGCCATCCGGGGAACACGCATGCCAGCTTTCTCCGTTTTCGGTCAAGCGCACTCGCGAAAAACATATCCCATGGAAACGCGACATTGAGTAACACCATCGTCACCGGATTCATGCTCAAACCAGCGGCAAGTACATTCCTTCGTGTTCGGCGGATCAGTACCGACGGCCGCTCCGCCTCTACCCGCAACGGATCGAGCAGAGTCGATAAAGATTGACCAGCCCGCACGGGGTATTCTTCCAGAAAGCGAAACACGACGTTCAATCGCCCAAGCTCGTCGTCCAGTGTAATTGCAGCGTCGAGAAATGTGTTGCGTACATGCATGTATGCAATGGCCACTATGGCGTATGCGGCAAGTCCGAGCAGAAAATACGGTGGCAGCAGGTTCAGCCCGTACAGTACGAACATCGCGATATTGCCCACGCTTAGCAGCAATGAAACCGGCAAGGCAACTCGCAAGGAGGCGGGTAGCTCGTCATTGCTCAACCAGTTCGTGAATGATGTACCGTCGAGTTTCTCTTTCGACACCAGCGAGAACTCCACCACCAGATGCTCGCGAAAATGAGACTGCCTTGCAAGATCGCGAATGCAGTTCTGCCGCTCCCGAATCGTATCCATATCGGGATTCGGATCGGTGAGCCATTGCGCCAGCTTGCGGCTACCCTCGTTGGAAACGCTGATGTCAAGCAGACGATGCAATCCCGACGCTCCGAACAAATCGATGTCGGCAGCGAAGGGATGAGAAGCATCTACCGCAATCGGCATGGCTTCGGGGAGATTATCCCAGTCGATACGCCGACGGGCAACTTGGCTGCGCTTCATACGCATCCAGGCATCGCAACGCCGTATGGCCGTGTCGATACGTCTGTGCCGGAACGCGACGAGAATAAATACAGCGCTCAGGACGGAAACTATAGCAACAAGCACTGCCGAGGGTAATTGCAGCGGTAGTGACATCATGATGAGCAGAAACAACAACACGCGAGTCCTGAAACAGTGCGTACTTCGCCTCTGCAACAGCGCTCGCCAGCGAAGCAGCCGTATGTCGTCGTTTTCGCTCTCTGGCATGCGCTACTTACCTCCCTTGCCTATCCAGCGCTCGAGCCACGAGAAAAATTCACCGTACCAGTGAATGGAATTCGCTGGAGAGAGTATCCAGTGATTCTCGTTCGGGTACAGCACGAGGCGTGAATCAACCCCCTTCGCCCGAAGTACTCCGTAAACCTCCAGAGCCTGACCATAAGGGACACGATAATCCTTTTTCCCGTGCATAACCAGGGTCGGTGTGCTGTACGTCGCGACGTGATGAGACGGACTCCAGCGCAATACATCGTCGCGGCCATCCCACGGAAGTCCGCCATAGCTGATATCACGGTGCTGCGTGATATCTGAACCGAACTGCGCCATCAGATTGTACACACCTGCATGATTGATCAGGCAGGCGAAGCGGTCGCTCTGCGTCCCGATCCACGAGACGAGATAGCCGCCGTAGCTGCCTCCCGCAGCAGCCATGCGCGTGGAGTCGATGTACCGCCGCTGCAGCATTACGTCCACTGCTCGCATCACATCGATGAAAGGCAAGCGGGCATGTTCGCCGTTGATGCATTCCGCGAATTGTTCTCCAAAACCCGTGGATCCGTGGAAATTCGGCATGATGGTGACGTAGCCTCCCGCTGCGAAGGTCTGGGCGTTCCAACGCGGGTGAAAATCATCACCGAATGTACCATGCGGCCCTCCATGAACGAGCACAAGCAACGGCCACTTCTTCTTCGGGCTGAAATCCGGAGGATACACGATATACATCTGCACACTGTCTTCTTCGGCACCATGGTACCAGACGTCCTCCACCCGTCCCATGGCAATCGAAGCGAGGCGTGTATCGTTGACGGTTGATATTTTTCTGAAATCCTTGCCGTCGACGTTCATGACGTACATATCATTGGGTGTCGAGAGACTCTGATGCAGCAACACGATTCTTCCGCCGCCCACCTGAACGGAACTGTTGGAACCGCGATGCAGAATGGTGCTCACTGCACCTCCGCTCATAGGAACCGAGAATACGCTTCTTTTTGCGAAATGTTCGGCAGTGAAATACACGGTTTCATCGATCTCGTCGCTTACCCAGCCTGTGGGAGTGCGATCGAAATCCCGGCATAACTCGATTTCCTCTCCGGTGCTTCGGTCCCGGCGCATCAGTCGTACGCGCTCGGCATTCCGATCCGTGCGCAACTGCTTGCCGTAGAGTATATACCGGCCTGTACTGCTGTAGCGGGGCGATATGTCGTCAGCGGGATTGTCCGCTGTCAGATTCGTCATACGACCGCTTCCGTCAGTCGGTATGGTGAAAATGTCATAGAACAGACTGCTGTAGGGCTCGCCGTCGCTGAGCGCGGATACGAGCATTTCATGGCCGTCGGGAGAAATGTCGTAGTCCACACCACCGCTGTGCTTGAAGTAGCGCTTCATGCCGGGTGTCAGATTCGTCACCTCTCCGCTCTCCACATCCACAGCGAACACATGAGGAATGTACCCGTCAGTCAGATAGCGGTCCCAGTAGCGATATAATTGACTCTCGGTGACTTTCGCACTGACCTTGTCTTCTTTGCGTTTCTTGATAATCGCACGCAGGCTGTCGAAATCGTCGATGCCGGGCAGCGTTGCTGAAACGAATGCGATGCGTTCGCCATCGGGAAACCACTTCGGTGCCGAAACGCCCATGGGCATATCGCTTATCCTCCGCGCTTCGCCCCCATTCACGGAAATGACGTAGAGTTGATGTCGTTCGTCATCCTCGCGCTTCGCAGTGAATGCAAGGCGCGTTCCGTCAGGACTCCATGCCGGGTTGGCTTCGCCACCTTTCGCTGTCGTGAAGCGCATGGCCGTTCCATCGTCCAGAGAATACAGCCATATATCACCACTTCCCTTGTTTTCCTTGAGATCGAAGCTCGTGATCACCGCCGCCGCGACTTTCCCGTCGGGCGATAACGCCAACGAGCCGATGCGGTCGAGTTTCCATAAATCTTCGGGCGTCATGGGCTGCTGCGCTACCGCAGCCATGGTGAACAGTATTAAAGCGCTAATCAGTATCATTCGGAAATACATGTGACAATCACCTGATTTATTGAAAAAACCTTCCGTGTGTTCTATGCGGAGACAGGAGAGTAGCGATGTGATCGACGTTGTGCCGATCACAGCCCGCTGTACTAGCGTGCTGCATGCGTTTGGAGCAAATCACTCCGCTTCGAGCCGGATTTTGGCCTCCGCGAGCTGTTCGTAATGCTCCGGTCCCGGTTCAGGATATGCGAGATCGAGTTGCTCAAGCCGCTGAATGATGATTTCTCCAACCATTGTTCTGGTAAACCACTTGTTATCGGCTGGCACAATGTACCAAGGGGCGTGTTCGGTACTCGTGTTGCTGAGCATGTCCTCGTACGCTTTCGTGTAATCGTCCCAGTAATCGCGTTCCTGAATGTCTCTGCGCGAAAATTTCCAGTTTTTTTCCGGTGTCTCTATTCGCTGCAGAAAACGCTTTCGCTGCTCCTCTTTCGATACATGAAGGAAAAACTTCAGAACGATAATGCCGTTATCGACGAGATAGCTCTCGAAATTGTTGATTTCGCGAAAGCGTTGCTTCCAAATTCCTTTGCCGATGACCGATGGCGGAAGTTTCTGCTTGTCGAGAATCCCGGGATGCACGCGCACAACGAGCACCTCTTCATAGTAGGATCTGTTGAAAATCCCGATGCGGCCGCGTTCGGGCAGACGTTTCATGCAGCGCCAGAGATAGTCGTGATCGAGTTCCTCTGCAGAGGGGGCCTTGAAGCTGTACACTTCGCAGCCCTGAGGGTTCACTCCCGACATCACGTGCTTAATCGTACCGTCCTTTCCTGCAGCGTCCATCGCCTGAAAAATCACCAGCAACGCATAGCTGTCCTGCGCATACAGAACGTTTTGCAGTTCGGACAAACGTTTCCTGTTCGCCTCAAGAATTTCCGCCGCTTCTTTTTTCCGTCTCGTAAGGCCTGTATACGTCGTGCTGTAGTCGGATAGTGTGATGCGCTTGTTGTGCGGGGCCTGTAATTCACTGATCTGCATCTATGCCTCCAAATATAGGAAAGAAGTAAATAGCACATTCCCGATGGAAAAAGGAAGTACTTCGGCGAATATCTTCGCGTGACATCGTTGCTGCTGATACCACGGTTCAACGCCGTCTATCACGACACGAACACGGCGACCGAGTGCGAGAAGAGCTGGCAGGTCTGCCGTCCAGATGATCGCGAAACTGTTTCCGCGTGAGTGAAAAAAGACCCGCGAAGCATGCGGGTCATTCCGTTGATCGAAAGTGCTGGATACGCGACGCTGCATCATTCGGCGGGACGAACCGAGTGTATCTTCATCCCATTACCGCGTTTTTCTATTTCGTGGGCTACATCCATTCCCGATATCACTTTGCCGAACACAGTGTGTTTTCCGTCCAGCCAGTCGCAACCCTCTTTTTTCGTCACGATGAAGAACTGCGAACCGTTTGTGTTCGGTCCGGCATTCGCCATGCAAATGGTTGCATACGCCACTCTCGCCTTGATTCTGCCGTCGGCATAGACAGGCGTCGTCGTCCCGGTTTTCTCCATGTAGAATTCGACGTCATTCACCATCAGGGGCCGTCCGCTCTGCTGTTCGTAACAGGCTTCTGCGATGCGGAGTAATTCCGCGTCAGGCTCGGGTGTCGCATCGAAGTACGGTTGAAGGATCTTCATGAACACTTGTTCGGCCATGTGCTCGTCGCTGATGTGGCCGCTGAGAACATTGCTCTGCTCATGTGTTTCATCGGGGAAAGCATAGCCGGGACCACCGGAGCCGGTACCCAGCGGGCAACCGCCCTGAATCATGAAGTCGTCGATGACGCGGTGGAACGTCAGTCCATCGTAGAACGGCCGCTTGACCGGGGTGTTGCTTTTCGGGTCAAGCCATTCCTTCGTTCCGGTAGCCAGACCGACGAAGTTATCCACGGTGTTCGGCGCGATGTGCGGCCAGAGTTCGATTCTCATGTCACCAAGTTCCGTTTTCATGACAACGACGGGACGTGCATCGTCCTGCGCGTGCAGCAGTGACAGAGCGAGAAAAAAAGTGATGATTGTGGAAAATATGATATTCATGTGATTCCTCCGTTAAAAAACATCCATCCGGCGCATGCCCGATTCATGCGCAATATACTTATACGCTAGGTTTATTCAATTGTTCACCGCTGGCTGGGAGATGCACATTGCGTCATGAACGAGGGCATGGAGCGCGATGGAGTGAACAAGTAGCTGCTCAGCTATTGCGCCACCGTCATCAGAGAACGCATTCTGTGCAACGATGCTTATACAGTAGTGATTTGTACGCATTCGCAATATGGAAACAGTCATCGCTACCGTAAGCATGCAACACGCATGGCGACATTGCCGATAGTCGTCGTACTACTGCCTATCTCCTTATCAGTACTTTTCACGTCGTCTCGCTGTCAATACCTATCAAGGATGTTCCGCGCAGCGTGCACCGGTGTGTAAAGCATGAGAGAAGCATGAGCTTGGAGCCGCAGACAAATGGCGACAACAACGCGAAACTTACCTGCTGCGCAGTAATGGAATCCGGAAACTCGCTCACAGTACAGAGACCGCGGCGGTGGGGAACATTCAGTGCTCGGTGCCGTTACACACGTTTCCGCCGTGAGCGGTGCTTTCGGAACAAGCTCCCGAGCTTCCAGGACTGCATGACGTCGAACAATGGCTCGTCCGTGAGATTGTAGTGCAGTGGAGAAACCGAGATCATGTTGTTGCGCAGGGCAACATCGTCGGCTGTGATGTCCTCATCCCAGATGTATTTCCCGACCAGCCAGTAGTAGCTTCTGCCGAGTGGGTCCGTGCGTGTTTCGAAGCCGTCGTCCCAAGTGGACCGTCCCTGCCGGGTCACAGCGATTCCCGCGATGTCTTCGGGCGGGATGTCCGGCACGTTGATGTTCAGCAATGTTCCCTTCGGCAGGCCGCGTTTCAGAACTTCGGAGGCAATGTTGCGTGCAACAAATGCCGCAGCCCGGAGATCGGCGTCCGGAGAATGCGAAGCATGCGATACCGCTATGGCTGGAATGCCCAATATGGCGCCTTCCGTCGCTGCGGATACCGTTCCGGAGTAGATAACATTGATGGATGTGTTCATACCATGGTTAATACCTGAGACGACAAGGTCCGGAGGACGCTCGAGCAGCGTGGATACGCCGAGTTTCACGGAATCGGCTGGTGTTCCTTCCACAGCCCAGCCCGTGAATTTCGGACCTCGCCGCACCGGACGCGCGCGCAGCGGCTGCTGCATGGTGATGGCATGGCCCACGGCGCTTTGCTGCGTGGCGGGAGCGACCACGAACACCTCGCCTATGCGACGCAGTGACATGACCAAGGTGTAAATGCCCGGAGAATCGTAGCCGTCGTCGTTGGAGACGAGTATCAATGGACGTTTCATGCAAAGCTTCGATGATGTGTTGGTATATTCGTTCATTTTCGCCGTAACTGTTACATCGCGATGCTGCGGGGCAGTAACAATGCGGCGAATCCGATGACTGCCCGGCGCGAGCGTCGCTACACGATTGTGTGCGCCATTGTCGGCACACCGTGCAGTGGTAGCGGCATGGCCGCGCACGAGCCATTGCTTAATCTACAACACGAATACCTTGCAGGAAAACCCTGACTGTCCGCTTCACCCTTTCGGTGCATCCTCCAGCACGACTGCAGTACCGTACACGAGAATTTCCGCGGCACTTTGCATGATGAAGCTTGTGGAGAAACGAACGTCGAGCACGGCATTGGCTCCGAGAATCCGAGCGTCACTCACCATTCGGTCAATAGCCTGATCGCGCGACTCGGCCATGAGCTTGGTGTATTCCTGTATTTCACCGCCGACCAGGGCTTTGAAGACGGCCAGGATGTCTTTCCCGGCATGTCTGACACGTATGGTGTTTCCGCGAACAACGCCGATGGTTTTGATGATGCGTTTCCCTGCGACACTTGAAGATGTTGCGATAATCATCGAATAACCCCTTTGTATTTATCGGTTTTCATGGTGAAGAAGCGTTCGCGGATTACGGAGAACAGCAGCAGGAGCAGACCAACACACAGTGCGACGATGCCGATTTTCACGTACAACGGCAGGTCTGCGTCGCGCCACAGGGCCGCTGCTGCCTCCATGGCGCCCCATCCAAGTAAAATTACGGCGCCGAGGGTGACGAGCATCCAGGCGATTCCGCGCTCCAGGCGATTGTACACACCGTCCCAATAGCGGTCCCATATCTCGGGTGCGGGTGATTTCAGTTGCAACGACATTGTGGCCTCCTTGATGTGTGCAAATTCCTTCCATTCACGTTCGCAGTCGGGATTGCCGAGGAATGTATCGAATTCCGAGCGTTCGCTGCCGGCAAGTTCACCGTCCAACGCCTTCATCATCAGCATGCGAAATCGCTCGCGTTCCATATCAGTCATGTTCGTCCTCCAACAATGTTTTCAGATGCTTCCTCGCGTAGTACAGACGGGACATCACTGTGCCGACCGGACATTCGAGCAGCGATGCAATTTCGTCGTAGCTGTAGCCATCGAATTCACGGAGTAAAATGATTTCCCGCTCCTCGCTTCGCAATTTCCCCATCGCAAGTCGCACGCGCTCGCGCAACATGGCACGCTCGGTCGCTTCCAAAGGATTATCCTCCGAAGATCCGTGTTCCAGAACTTCAGGATAACGAGAGAAGGGTTGTGCACGCACCGAGCGATCCCGCACGAAATTCAGGCAGAGGTTGCGCAGAATTCGATAATACCATGTGTAAAACGCGCGTCCCAATTCGAATGAGCCGATTGCCTTCCAAGCCCTGATGAAAGCTTGTTGCGACAAGTCCAGTGCGTCGTCATGCGATCCTACGATGGCCAGTGCCGAGAAGTAGGCCGGTTTCATGTATTGGCGCACGAGTACGGAAAAGGCTTCCTTGTCGCCCTGCTGCACTCGTTCGATAATGTCGTCGTCGTTCCGTGACCAAGCGTTCATGTGTTGTGTCCTCTTCTTACCATAATGATACACTCGAAGGACCGATTGTATTCACGACTCGACGCAGTGTTCGCGGAATGTCCCGGAACGACGATAACCCGCCGTCACGTCGAGAGTCATGCGTCGTCATTCCGGCTCCGCATATTCCTGGAATCAAACATCAGTCGTTGCCATCGGAAAGCGCGGCACGGAGTTGTTCGGCACATTGTTCCGGCGCTGACGGATTGATGTAGATGCCACTGCCCATCTCGAAACCCGCGGGTGTGGAGATGCGGGGAACGATTACGATGTACCAATGCAGATATCGCACATCCTCGTCGCCGACTGGCGCGGTTCGCAGTATGAGATTGTATCCCGGGTTGTTCAACACGGCACGCATAGCCTTCAGTGTTCCGGATAGTGTGGCAGGCAATGCATGAAGTTCTTCATCGTTTATCCATGTGAAACTCGCGCAGTGTCTGCGAGGATAGATGCGCATCTCGAACGGCGTGCTGGATGCGAAGGGACAAAACGCCACAAAATAATCGTCCAGCGATAGAATGCGTTTGTTCTGCTCGATTTCCTCGGCCACGATGTCGCAATAGACGCATGTGCCCCACGTGTCGTAATGCAGCATCGCCTTCTGAAACGGATCGCGAATATGCGGTGGTATGATCGGCGAGGCGATGATTTGACTGTGCGGATGTTCTATTGACGTGCCCGCGCCCGGGCCCCAATTCCGGAACAGCAACAGAATGGAAATGTCGTTCATGAGACTCAACTCCGTCAGACGATTTCGCCATACGTGCATCAGCATTTCAAGATGGGGAAGTGACATCAACGCCAGTGTATGGTTGTGAAGCGGCGTTTCTATTATCACTTCCGCATGACCATGACTGCCGGCCGCGAGAAAGCGTCCGTGTCTGCTGCGCATGATGGAATTCCTTGCGTCCAATGCGGAGTATTTGTTGCGAACGACACGAATCAACCAGGCATCGCCGTCATCGACGCGGTGCAATTCCTCGCCGGTTTCCACTTCATTTCCCGGGCAGAAGGGGCAGCGCAGGTCGTATGCCGGAACCGATTTCCGCGGCGGCACCTGTTTCGTGTTCACTGGTCGTTTGCCGCGCTCGGGTGCGATGACGACCCATTCCTTCGATGCGAGATTCTGACGAAATTCCGACATGCTGTTCTCCTGTCCGTTGCTGTTCGCTGTATGAAGCCGCTCCATGAAGTCGTGTATGTAGGACACTCGAATCTAATTTTTCCTATATTCCCGATCAAACCTCATGTTGCGTTGCAATGGATTATTATGCAAAACGATTTTTCTTCCTTGATACAAGTCATACTGGACAGGCACGCGCGGTGGCGTGCGTCCTGGCCCGAATTTTCATGCGATCCGAGTCTGGAAATCGACGAGACCACAATGCATGGCGTTCTGGAGGAGTTGCACGCTCGTTTGCTCGACAACTACCCGTTCTTTCACCCTCTGTATGCAGGTCAGATGTTGAAGCCACCTCATGCAGCCGCCGTGCTGGGCTATGTTTCGGCCATGCTCATCAATCCCAACAATCACGCTTTGGACGGCGGCCCCGCAACAGGAGCGATGGAGAAGGAAGTCGTTGCGGAGCTGGCCGAGATGTTCGGATACGATGAACACCTCGGTCATCTTACCAGTGGCGGAACGGTAGCGAATCTCGAAGCGCTATGGGTGTCGCGTGCGCTACATCCGGACAAGGCTATCGCTTTTTCCGATCAAAGTCATTATACGCACAGACGCATGTGCGAAGTGCTCGGAGTACGAAGCGTCGAGGTGTCGTCGGACGACAGTGGAAAAATGGACGTGGACGCACTGAAACATCTGTGTCTATCCGAGAATATCGGTACCGTGGTCGTCACGATGGGAAGTACGGCTCTGGGGGCGTTGGATCCTCTCACGGCATTGTTTGAACTGCGCGAGCGTCTGGGATTCCGCGTCCACATCGATGCGGCGTATGGTGGATTTTTTCGACTCATAGCGGATGGAAGCCCGAGAGGAGTGAATCGCGAGCTGTTCGAGGCAATGCCCGCCGCCGACAGCATTGTCGTCGATCCACACAAGCACGGCCTGCAACCATACGGCTGCGGCTGCATTCTGTTTCGCGATCCTTCGGTGGGGCGTTTTTACAAGCATGACTCGCCGTACACCTACTTCACCTCCAACGATCTCCACCTCGGAGAGATAAGTCTGGAATGCTCAAGGCCGGGTGCTTCCGCAGCCGCACTCTGGACCACGTTGCGCGTGCTTCCTCTACTGCCCGATACCGGACTCGGTGCCGTACTCCGTCGCTGCCGCGAAGCTGCCCTGGCTTTCGCCGATATGCTTCGCGTATCGCAACGGCTGTTCTTACTGTTGGAACCGGAACTGGACATCGTCACGTATTTTCCGGGGACGCGGCCGTTTTGCTCCACAACGGTGAGCGCGGCCTCGCATCGTATTTTCACCGAAGCAATGGCCGATTCGCAACACCGTCTGTACATCAGCAAACTGCGCGTCAGCAGCAGACTCGTCGCTGCACGCTATCCGGATTTCGCTGCGGATCACGAATGGACCACCGTACTCCGCAGCGCGTTAATGAAACCTGAGCATGCCGATTGGGTGCGGAGCATACTGGAGCGCTTGGAGCATGTTGCTGCTGCAGAGTAACACCTGCTTCGCAACAATGAACATGCATACGGCAAGCGCGATCGCAGGGACATGTGTACGCTCGTTTTCGGCAATCCGCTGTCGATTTCAATTCGGCTATTCCTCAGACGTCATTCTCATTCATCAGGTGCGATCGAATCGCTTCCCCGAGGTGGAGGCTTGTCCGGCGTGCGTTACTCGATCAGCTTTGTTGGAACGCGATCCCTTCAAGCTGTACTCCACCAGTGTGCGGGCAAAACAAACCGCGTTTGCCACGGCGGATTCCTCCTCCGGCGGATATTCGACCCCGATTCCAAAGCACTCTCAGCGAGCGGAGAGAGTTCCTTGTACGAGTATTCGGATGCCTGTATTGAGGCGGAGAGATGTTTACATCATGAATGGACGCAAATCGAGTGGCTGCTCGGCTGTTTGCCGGAATCGACGCGAGGAGATGCCACTGACAACGTTTCCCCGAGCCGCATCGATACCATGCAGTACAAGTGGAGGATGAAAGACAGCTCGCATGTGCAGAGGACGATTGATCGCAACGATGTCGCTGCTTCTGCTCGCGTTCTCGGATCGGACGCTGACGACGCAGTGGGTGGAGATGGTCTTGCCGCGCGTGCCGCGTTTTCGCCTGCCGAGTGGGTCGTGGGAGCATCTCGGACCGCTCGCATGGGCGGATTCGCTGACGAGCTACGTCTTCGAACATAACGGCATGTTTTGCAAGACGACCGAGGGGGAGACTCGTGGCGCAGGGATTCCCCGGACTTCGAGGGCATACGCAGCTTCGACGTGCCGCGATGCGACTTCCCGACGCCGGAGTGCGTCGACCTCACATCTGCGAGTTGAGGGAAGCTCGAAATCCCCGCGCCCAGAATGAATCATCCCGACAGCTATCTCATAGCGAGAAGGAGGTTCGGAGGACCGATCTCGTCAGACCGGACTGGAAAAATTCTTTACGTTCGTCTCTGGATTATGGAAAAGGCCGGAGAAGTGTATATGAAAAACCAGCGGAAACAACGCAAGAAGCGACGCAAGAAAACACACACCCATGGTTTTTCGCTTTCTTTTCGTTACATTGTGCGCGGCACTACCCAGAGCGAGAGGATACACATGAGCGAGTACAATCTCGAGGATACGCCGTCGGCGTATCTCAGCCATGATCATCGATATATCGATAGATTGTTCGAGCGAGCCCTACAGCACGACACCGTCGATATGCTTCTCTATACAAAATTCCGAATACGCCTATTGCGACATATAGCGATTGAGGAGCAACTCGTGCTTCCCGTCATCAGAAAGCATCTTCCAGGAGGATTTCCGATGGAGACACAACTGCGACTGGAGCATGGTGCTCTCGCCGCCTTGCTCGTGCCGCCACCTGATACCGACGTGACGGATGTTCTTGCATGTCTGCTCCGAAAACACAATGCGTTGGAGGAAGCGCACGGTACACTCTACGAATTGCTTGACAACTGCGCTCGACTGGAAGACGACGATGTGACCGCAGCGATACGCAATCATCCCGAGCCTCCACTGTCGCGGTTCATCAACAACCCGATGGCGCTCGAACCGGCGAAACGCGCACTCGATCGGGCTGGCTACTCTTTCGATGCACTTCTCCGCGAAGCGAGAACGAGCTGACGAGCCATGGTTGAGCACTTCAGATACCGTCGGCGTATCGGTGGTGTACCCAAGCGAGGATTCTCCGAGCGACGCATGCAGTGCAGACTGGTATCGCACAAGTTGACTCGGCTCGGCGCTCGTTGACCGATGCACGGTATCTCGACAGAGATTGGAGCCGGGTTTCGTGATCGCGGCAACATCGCGAGCAATCTCGCAACACGATGAAACAGACAACGCTCGCTACTGTATGAACAATTCCCAGTCATACTTCCGTGTCGTCATGCGGTCGATGCCTCGATGCAACACGCGTATCGGTTGTGGAACACCCGTTTCCCGGTACTTGTTGTTTTGAAATCATGATTCGGAGTTTTTCGCATGGATGAACTACTGACGTTATCTTCTTTTTCCGACAAAGAGGCACCGCTGCGGCGAGATATTCGGGAACTCGGTTCTATGCTCGGCGAGGTGTTGATAGAGCAGGAAGGCAAGGACTTCTTCGATTTAGTGGAACGCATTCGTCTGCTCGCGAAGGCCTTCCGAGGTGGTACCGACGAAAAGGCCGGCGAAGAAATCTGCGCCATCGCCGAGTCGCTCGACTTGGAAATCGCGCACAAACTTGTGCGGGCGTTCACGTTTTTTTTCGTGGTCGTCAACGCGGCGGATGAAATACACCGCATCAGACGACAGCGGATTCACGATTTGGAATCGGGAGAAGCCCAACCCGGGTCACTGCGCGAGACATTGGAGTATTTCGCTTCACAACGACTGCATCCAGGCGATGTCTGCATGCTTCTGGAAGCAACAACACTCGAACCGGTATTCACCGCGCATCCGACGGAAGCGGCCAGACAGAGCATACTGAGGAAAATCCTGCGTATCGGCGAACTGTTGCTCAAACGCGAAACACGTTCGATGACGGAACGCGAGGCCATGATTCTACGTGAGGATATTTTCGCGGAACTGACCATGCTCTGGCAGACGAACACCGTGCGGCGACAGAAGGTGACGGTGCGTGACGAAGTGCGGCGCGGGCTGTTTTATTTTCGCGACATTCTCTACCACGGCATTACGGAATTCTACTCGCGCCTGAACACAGATCTCGCACAGGTGTTCGGTATCGACCGGCCAGCTCCCGTGCTTGTGCGTTTCGGGTCTTGGACAGGCGGGGACAGGGATGGACACCCGCACGTCACTCCCGATGTGACTCGCATGACGATGGAAATGCATCGGAAGCAGATTCTTCAGCTCTATATCGCCGATACGGACGCGCTTTTCGATGCTCTCAGTGCATCGACACGATTGGCTGGTGCCGAGCACGCACTGCTCGAGAGTTTTCACAGAGACAGGGAAGCGCTGCGCGACAGCATCAGGGACGAGGATTTGCGTGATCAATCCGAGATATATCGTGTGAAAACTCTATGTATCTGGCACAAACTTCGCAACACGCTGTCTGTTACTGGGTACCGATACAATAATGCAGGTGAATTCGAACAGGATTTGCAGTTGATGCACGATAGTCTGTCGCATAACCGGGGTGCACTGAATGCAAAGAAACTGCTGCTGCCTCTGCTGTACAAAGTCCGAACCTTCGGATTTCATCTCGCTACACTCGACATTCGCCAGAATTCGGCCGTCCTGGAAGCGGCGATGGACGAATTGCTGCGCTACACGGAGACGGACGAGCGCTACCTGCAACGCGATGAAGCGCAACGCATTTCCCTGTTAACCCAGGAGTTGCCGTCGGCTCGCCCCATGATTTCCCATCGGGACGGTTTGGACGCGGATACTGCGCGGACGTTGGAGGAATTCGACGTTATACGTCACATACAGGACGCATACGGTGAGACTGCATGTAGAAATTACATCATCAGCAATTGCCGTAGTGCTTCCGATGTTCTCGAGGCCATGCTGTTCGCACGCGAGGCGGGTTTGATCCGTATGCGTGGGCGAGCAGTTGTCGATTCACGCATTGATATTGTGCCGTTGTTCGAGACCATAGAGGATTTGCAAGCTGCTTCCGAAATTTTGGATGAACTGTTCCGTAATCCCGTGTACAGCGCTCATCTTGCCCAGCGCGACCATGTGCAGCGTGTGATGCTCGGGTACTCGGACAGCAATAAGGATGGTGGCATCGTGGCTGCCGCATTCGAACTCTACCGGGCGCAAATTGCCATCGGGCGATGCTGTGACAGCCACGCAGTTCAAGTGGAATTCTTCCATGGGCGTGGCGGTAGCGTGTCCAGAGGTGGCGGCCCCCTTCATCAGGCGATACTGGCGCAACCGGCGGGCACCGTCAACGGTGCGATTCGAATCACCGAACAAGGGGAAATGGCGTCGGCCAAGTACTCCATGCCGGATATCGCTGTTCGCAGCATGGAGTTGGCCACGTCCGCCGTATTGCAAGCAACAGCACAGTGTACATATCTCCCATGCCGTGTCGAATCGGAAGAACGGTTGCAGCACTTCGAGCGCATCGCGGGTAGTGCGATGCGAACGTATCGCGATCTGCTGCAGCACCGGTATTTCATTCCCTTTTTCCGTCAAGCGACGCCGATAGATGGTATCGAACGCGTGGAAATCGGATCGCGCCCGCCGTCCCGGACGCAGGACGAATCCATCTCTTCCTTGCGGGCTATTCCTTGGGTGTTCTCCTGGACGCAATCGAGAAGTATTCTCTCGGGTTGGTACGGTTTCGGGACGGCGCTTCATGATGCAGTGGCTCGTGGAGACTTGGATTGGAGAAGTTTCACGGAGTGGTTCAAGGACTGGCCGTATTTTCGCGTTCTGGTCAGCAATATCGAAATGACGCTGCTCAAAGCCGATATGGGTATAGCGAAACTGTACTCGCGGCTCTGCGACGATCAGCAGCAGGCGGCCGAGTTGTTTTCGATGATACATGCGGAACACGAACGCAGTCTCGATGCAGTACAGCGAATAATCGGAGGCGAATTGCTCTCGGACAACACATCGTTGCGTCGGTCCATTCTTTTAAGAAATCCTTATATGGACCCGATCAGTCATATTCAGATCGCTCTGCTTCGCCGCTATCGCGATCCAGGGCTGAACGACGACGAGCGCGAGCGCGTACTCGATGTGCTCAGAGCTACGATCAACGGCATTGCGGCGGGGATGCGTAGAACGGGTTGAAAGCCGTTCGCGCCGTTCAGCGTGTTGCAGCCGAGTTCCTGTTGCGTGCTTTGACCGTTCAGTTCGAATGCTTCGAACAGGAACTTGCGTAAATACCATCGGAAGCCCATGTTTGAGTGTACGATTCTGTTATGCACAACACGGCATGCACGCATGAACACAGCACCGCTTAGCTCTTCACATTCGTACCTCATCTTCGGCCTTGCGGCAGTGCTTCTTTTCATCCAGACCAGAGTGCTCATTCCATGGCTCAGCGTGGCCACCACGGTGGAACCGGTGCTGTTCTGGTTCATTGTCGGAGGATTGGGAGTGTTTTTCCCCTTACTCGTCGCGGCCTGGTTCATGCTCGAACGCGAGGGTGGAATAGCTCCGTCAACGTGGCGCGAACGCCTGCGCTTCAGACGCATGAACGCTGGGGACTATCTCTGGGCATTCGTCGGTATTTGTGCCATTATCGTGTTGAGTGGAGCGATAATGCACGTGTTGGATTCATTCCTCGGCCAATTCGATTCACAGCCGCCATTCATGCGTTTCGAGGTGCTTGGCCCCGGGAGGTACTGGATACTTCTGGCGTGGCTTCCCTTCTGGTTGCTCAACATCATGGGTGAAGAGATACTTTGGAGAGGCGTCATGCTCCCCCGCATGGAAACAGCGCTCGGGCGCTGGGCGTGGCTGCATCACGGGCTGGGGTGGACGATGTTTCACGTCGCCTTCGGTTGGCAGCTTCTGCTCGTCATGCTCCCAATACTATTCCTGCTTCCTTGGATAGTGCAGAAGCGCGGCAACACGTGGATTGCCGTTGTCATTCATGCCGTCGTCAACGGGCCAGCTTTCGTTCTCATAGCTCTCGGTATGCTCTGAGCGATTTGACGGGCCGAAATCGATATTGCGTGATCGTTAATCGGTGATTGACATCCATTATCGAAATCGCCGAGTTCCCGCGATGCATTTCATGACTTCGTCGCTCGTATCTGACCCTATGTGCCGAGGTGTTTGTTTCCAACGAATTAGTGTGATTCCGGGTTGCGTTTCGGGTGCTGCACGCTTACTATTCGATCATGTTCATACGAAAAAACAAGAATCGAAGTGCTTCGGTCAGGGTCCAGATCATCATGAAAGATCAGGGTCGGTATCGAGTGCTCCGCACCAATTGGCCTGCGATTGGGCGATACATGAAACGCCCATTTCCGACCCCGGCTCCTGCGATTGGGCGATACATGAAACGCCCACTTCCGACCCTGGCCCCTGCGAGGGATGGCTATACATGAAACGCCCATTTCCGACCCC
>Ga0114946_10001052_pt1 | contig 19031 bp, 15 predicted proteins | sample WalLakDeSediment_FD_88676 | JGI IMG/M metagenome (GOLD analysis project Ga0114946, IMG submission 88676) | Lake sediment microbial communities from Walker lake, Nevada to study Microbial Dark Matter (Phase II) - Walker Lake 11/02/13 Deep Sediment | ecosystem: Environmental > Aquatic >...
CTCGATCACGTCGCCGACCTCGGCGCCTCGACGCTGTACCTCAACCCGATCTTCGCGAGCCCCTCGAGCCACCGCTACGACACCGTCGACTACGGCCGCGTCGACCCCCACCTTGGCGGTGAGCCGGCGCTCGAGCGTCTGCTCGCCGAGCTACGTCGCCGCGACATGCGCGTCGTGCTCGACGCCGTGGTCAACCACACGAGCGACCACCACCCGTGGTTCGACCGCGCCGGGACCGCGGAGCCGCGCGGCGCGTTCGCCGACCCCGGATCGCCGCACCGCGAGCGCTACGCCTTCCGCGATCCGGCCGACCCGGAGAGCTACGCCGGCTGGGCAGGCGTGCGCTCGCTGCCGGTGCTCGACTACGCCTCGGCCGCGGTACGCCGCGACGTCTACGGCGGCGATGACGCGATCCTGCGGCGCTGGCTGCGGCCGCCGTGGCGCATCGACGGGTGGCGGCTCGACGTCGCCCACATGCTCGGCGAGGGCGAGGGCGCGGCGGCCAACGCCGAGCACCTGCGCGCCATCCGCCTCGCCATCCGCGAGGAGCGAGCGGACGCCTACGTGCTCGGCGAGCACTTCTTCGACGCGACCGCCTGGCTGCAGGGCGACCAGGAGGACGGCGCCATGAACTACGCCGGGTTCCTGCGGCCGATGCTGGCGTTCTGGGCCGGCGTCGACTTCCGCGGCGACCCGGAGCGCTGCGACGCGGCCGAACTCGAGCGTCGGCTGACGCGGGTGCGCTCGCGGCTGCCGTGGCCGATCGCGCTGTCGCAGCTCAACCTGCTCTCTTCGCACGACGTGCCGCGCTTCCTCACGCGCGTCGGTGGTGACCGTGACGCCTTCCTCGCGGCCCACCACGCGCTGTTCGGCTACGTCGGGGTGCCGTGTGTCTACTACGGGGACGAGATCGGCCTCGAGGGCGGCGAGGATCCCGACAACCGGCGCCCCTTCCCCTGGAACGAGGCGCACTGGGAGCCGCGGATCCACCGGACGGTCCGTCGGCTGGCGCACCTGCGCCGCCGCCATCCGGCGCTGGCGCGGGGCCGCTACCGCCCGCTGCTGGCCCGGGGCGACGCGCACGCCTTCGCGCGCGTCCATGGAGGCGCCGCCGTTCTCGTCGTGGCGCACCGCGCGGGCGGCCGGGTGGCCCTACCGGTCGGACGCTGCGGCGTGACGGGGACCTGGACCGACGCGCTGAGCGGCGAGGTGCTGCGCGATGATGGCGAGTCTCTCACCGTGGAACTGCCGCGCGGGGCGCGCACGCTGGTCAGCAGCGCCGACGTCCTCGCGGGGCTCCCGCCGCTAGACTGAGGCCATGCCCCGCCTGAGCAGCACCCCGTCCAAAACGCGCCAGGTATCCGACCGCCAGCCGACGATCGGCCTGGTGCTCTCCGGCGGCGGCGCGCGCGCCTTCGCCCACATCGGCGTCCTGCGGGTGCTGGAGCGCCACGGTATCGAGGTCGACGCCCTGGCGGGGACCTCGATGGGGGCCATCCTTGCGGCGCTCTACGCCCACGGCTACCGCGCGGACGACCTCCACGAGCTCGCCGCGACCGTGTCGTGGCGCGACGTGATCGACCTCTCGCTCAGCGGCGGCATGTTCAAGGGCGAGAAGCTGCACCAGCTCCTCTCGACCTACCTGCCGCCGCGCTTCGAGGACCTCGGCAAGACGCTGGCCGTGACCTGCACCGACATCGAGGCCGGAGAGCAACTCGTCTTCACCACGGGCGACCTCATCACGCCCGTGCGGGCCTCGGCCTGCCTGCCGGGCGCCTTCGAGCCGGTGGAGCACCTGGGGCGCACCCTGGCGGACGGCGGCATCCTCAACAACCTGCCGGTCGACGCCTTGGCGCTCGTCCACACCGACCTGACGCTCGCCTCCGACGTGTCGCCGCCGCGGCGGGCGGTGTACGAGGACGCCCACGATGGCCGCAGCTCGTGGTGGCAGCGGGTCGTGGCGACCGTCACGCTGGAGCGTCGCACGCCACTCGCGGCGGCGACCTTCCGCGCGGCGGACATCATGATGCGGCTCCTGACCGACGCGCAGTACATCCACCACCCGGCGGACCTGCGGATCCAGCACGAGATGCCGGGCTACCGCCTCGAGTCGTTCTGGGCGCTCGACGAGATCGTGGCGCTCGGCGAGGCCGAGGCCGAGGCGGCGCTGCGTGCCCACCCCGCCCTGCTCGAGCGGCTGCAGACGGCCTCGAGCGCGCCGATGCGGCGGCGGCCGCTGCCGCCGGCCGAAGCCGGCGCTGCGGGGGGCGCCGAAGCCCCCGCCGAGCCGGGGGGAGCGTCCGCCTCGAGCGCAGGCGCGCAGGGCGACGACGGGCGCACCACGCGGGTGGCGGGGAACGACGGCGCGTCCGGCTCACGGCCGTCCGAGAGCACGGGCGAATCGATCCGCGCGCTCTGGTCTCACCTGCGGCGGGGGTAGACTGCCGCCCATGGCATCGACACCCGGCGCGCGCGCCGCCGCCCCGAGCAAGGCCCCCGCGCAGCCCACCTGGCAGCGACGTTTCTGGACGGAGGTGCGCGGGTACGCCGAGGCGCTCGCGATCGCCTTCCTGGTCGTGACCTTCGTGTTCAACACCGTGGGCGTCGTCGGCAGTTCCATGCGGCCTAACCTCGACGGAGGGGTCGGCGGCAGCAACCTGCTGCAGTCGCTGCTGACTGGCGACCGGGTGTTCATCCCGAAGTACGAGACCTGGCTCAAGCGCATCGGCATCACCGGGCCGTACCGTCGCGGCGACATCGTCGTCGTGCGCGATCCGGCGAACTCCCCCACCGCGCTCGAGACGGGCAGCCGCCCATTCTTCATCAAGCGGGTGGTCGCCATCCCCGGTGACCGCCTGCGCATCGAAGCGGGTCAGGTGATCGTCAACGGCCACCCGATCGACCAGGGGTTCATCTCCGACAGCGGCGAGATCACCCCCGACCGTCAGGACTTCCCGGTGATCACGGTGCGTGACGGCGAGCTCGATGGCTTCGTCGTGCGCTTCGCCACCACGCCGTCGGGCACGCCCGCCCCGGACCTGCCGATCACTGGCTTCTACCCGCCGGCGCTGCCGGTCACGGACCCGCGGGTGGCCCTCTACTACGGCCAGACGTTGGACTCGCTGGCGCCGCTGCCGACCGACGTCCCCGACGCCATCCCCTTCCTGCACGAGATCGTCATCCCCGATGGGCACTACTTCGTCATGGGCGACAACCGGCAACGCGCCCGTGGCGGCAGCGAGGACTCGCGCCTGTTCGGTCCGGTGCCGCTGATGGCGATCGCCGGCAAGGCGACCGCCGTGATCTGGCCCCCACGCCGCGACGGCGACTGGAACTGGCGCGCCCTGCGCCCACCAGCCGCGTTCGAGTCGGTGCCGGCGGCCGCGAACGCGCCCTGAGCATGACCGCCCGACGGCCCGCGGAGCGCGTCACGGCCTCGCTGCTGCGCCTCGTACTGACCCTGACCCTCGGCCTGGCGGTGGCCAACTTCGGCTTCACCACCGTGGGCGTCGACGGCAGTTCGATGAGTCCGACCCTGCGGCACGGCGACCGCGCCTGGGTCCCGCGCTTCGAGACCTGGCTCGTTCGCCTGGGGCTGTCCAGCTGGTCGCCGGGCGACGTCGTCTACTTCCGTCCCCCGGGGGCCTCGCCGCAGACCTGGTTCGATCGACTGACCGGCGGCCCGTTCCTCATCAAGCGCGTGGTCGCGACCGCGGGCCAGACGGTCGAGCTGCGCCGCGGGCGGCTGTGGGTCGACGGCCTGCTCGTCGACGAGCCCTACCTGACCGGGGGGCCGATGGCCGTGTCGAGTCTCGCGCCCACCATGGTGCCGAGCGACCACCTGTTCGTGCTCGGCGACAACCGCTCCCCGCTCGCCTCACGCGACTCGCGCGCGTTCGGGCCGGTGCCGCTCGACCACGTGGCAGGCCGCGCCTCGTGGGTCGTGTGGCCGCCGTGGCGTGGCGACGCCGACGGCCAGCGGAGCTGGAACCTCCACCGCCTGTGACACCCGTCAGGTCCTGACGCGGCGCCGGCTGGCCGCCGTCAACCGTCCGGGCGTCAGCCGTCCGCCCGCCGCCCGTCCAGCGTCAACGCGGCCGCGCGGTCCTGCATGGCAGCGAGCACGGTCGCGATGTGGTCCCACAGCTCGACGCCGAGTTCCTCGGCGCCCCGGCGAACGTCTTCGCGCACGACGCCGCGCGCGAACGCCTTGTCCTTGAACTTCTTCTTCAGGCTGGGGATGGCCACGGAGCGCACGTCCTTGTCCGGGCGCACCAGCGCGGCCGCCGTGATCAGGCCGGTGACCTCGTCGCAGGCGTAGAGCACCCGCGCCAGGCGGGTGGTGCGGGGGACGCCCGTGTGATCGGCGTGACCCATGATCGCGTCGAGCATCTCCTCGGGCGCACCGAGCCCGCGCAGGTGGGCGACGCCGACGAAGGGGTGGCCGTCGGGCCCGAGGTCGGGGTGACGCTCGTAGTCGAAGTCGTGGAGCAGCGCCGTGGCCGCCCACAGCTCGGTGTCGGCGCCCTCCCGCTCGGCGTAGGCCACGACGGCGGCCTCCACGGCCAGCATGTGGTGCCGGAGGCTCTCGCTCTCGGTCCAGGAGGTCATCAGGTCGTACGCTTCGGCTCGCGTCCAGTTCATGCGACAGGCTACCCCGAGCCCGCACGGGCGCCGGTGGTACGCTCGACTGCATGGAGGCCGCGCTTCAGGTCGCCGACGACGTCACCGAGGTCTGGGTGGCGCGCTTCGTCGCCGCCTGCCACCACGCCGTCGCGGCGCGGGGCAGGTTCGTCGTGGCGCTGGCGGGCGGCGGCACGCCGCTGGCGGGCTACCGCCGGCTCGGTGAGCGCCTCGACCTGCCGTGGGAGCGCCTGTGGGTCACCTGGGGCGACGAACGTGACGTGCCCCTCGACCACGCCGACCGCAACGAGCGCGCGGCCCGCGAGGCGTGGCTGGACCGCGTCCCGATCCCGTCCGAACAGGTGCTCGGTTGGCCGCGCCGCGACGCCCCTGAGGCGGCGGCGGCCGAACACGCGGCGCGCCTGAGCACGGCCTTCGGCGATCCCCTCGACATCGACCTCGCACTCCTCGGCCTGGGCGCGGACGCCCACACCGCGAGCCTCTTCCCGGGGACGGGCGCGGTGAACGCCGCCGGCATCACGACGGTCGTGCGCCCCAGCGCGGCGGGGCCGGCGCGCCTCAGCCTGACGGCGGCCGCCCTCTCCCGCGCGCGCGAGGCCTGGGTCCTCGTCGCTGGGGCGGACAAGCGCCCGGCGCTGCAGCGGACGCTGGCGGCGGGGCTGCTGGGTCGCGCTGCGTCCGACGCCGACCCCGACGTCCTGCCGCTCCTCGCCGTGCGCCCACGGGAGCGCTTGTGGGTGCTCGCCGACCAGGCCTCCGCCGAAGGAGCGGCCGGCGCCGCGGAGGGCGCCACGGACGCCCCCTAGGGTCGAGGGCCGCTCGACCCCGGTTCAACCCCAGCGGATCGCCACGGCATCGGACGGGTGCGCCAGGCCCGGGTGTGTCGGGTAGGCACGCACGCCGTACACGAGGCGGCCGCTGATCGCCGGCGCGAAGCGCGCCAGGTAGCGCTCGCCGCCGTCGGGGTAGGTCTCCGCCTTCTCCATCCGCACGTGGTGCAGGCCGCGCTCCAGACCATCGCGCTCGAGCCCGTAGACGAGCTCGATGACGATGTCCTCTCCGCGCAGCCCGCGCGGGTTGAACACCGCCTCGACCTCGAGCTCGTCGCCGATGCGCCGCGCGCCCTTCTCCAATGGGCGCCCCTGGAAGTGCACGGTCGACCAGTGCTCGGCGATCCGCTTGCGCCAGGCCGCGAGGTCGGCCGCCAGGGCGCCGTCGTCGGCCGCGAACGACCGGCCGCGTTCGCTCGCCGGGGCGTAGTACTTGCGCACGTAGTCCTTGACCATCCGCTGGGCGTTGAAACGCGGCGTGACCGTCGCGATCGCCCGTGCGGAGCGGCGCATCCATTCGATCGGGACGCCGCTCTCGTCGCGCTGGTAGTAGAGCGGCACGACCTCGCGCTCCAGCAGGTCGTACAACTGGTCGGCGTCGGCCTCGTCGCCGCGTGCCTCGTCGGCATAGGCACGGTCGCTACCGATCGCCCAGCCGTTGAGCCCGTCGAATCCCTCGGGCCACCAGCCGTCGAGGATCGACAGGTTGAGCACGCCGTTCATCGCCGCCTTCTGCCCGGAGGTGCCGGACGCCTCGAGCGGCCGCCGCGGGTTGTTGAGCCACACGTCGACGCCGCGCGTGAGGGCGCGCCCGACGGCCATGTCGTAGTCCTCGACGAAGAGGATGCGGCCGTGGAAGCGGGGCTCGTGCGACAGCGTGTGGATCTGGCGCACGAGCTCCTGCCCGCCCTCGTCGGCCGGGTGTGCCTTGCCCGCGAACACCAGCTGCACCGGGCGCTCCGGGTCGCTGAGGATGGCGTGCAGGCGTTCGAGGTCGCGCAAGACCAGGGTCGCGCGTTTGTACGTGGCGAAGCGGCGGGCGAAGCCGATCGTCAGGGCGGCGGGATCGAACAGCTCCGAGGCGTCGGCCATCGCGGTGGCACTGGCCTCCTGGCGCTCGAGCTGGCGCGCGACTCGCCGCCGCAGGAAGCGCACGCTCTGCGCCTTGATGGTCTGCCGCACGGCCCACAGCTCGGCCGGCTCGAGATCCGCCACCGGTCGCCACATGTCGACGTCGTCGAGCCGCGTGCGCCAGTCCTTCGGCAGCTCGCGGGTCACCAGGTCGCGCACCTCGGCGGCCACCCAGGTGCCGGCGTGCACCCCGTTGGTGACGTGACCGATGGGGACCTCCTCGGTCGGCACCTCCGGCCACAGCTCGGACCACATGCGCCGGCTGGTGTCGCCGTGGAGCTCGGCCACGCCGTTGCGCCCAGTGGTGAAGCGCAGGGCGAGCGCCGGCATGCTGAACACCGGCCCCCAGCCGTGGTCGGCACGACCGAGCTCGAGGAAGTCGTGCTGCCGCAGCCCGAGCGCGTTCCAGTCACCGGCGAAGGCCTGCGTCACGAGGTCGAACGGGAACGCGTCGTTGCCGGCGGCGACCGGCGTGTGCACGGTGAACACCGTGCTGGCCGCGACCAGCTCGCGCGCCTGGTCGAAGGGCATGCCCTCGGCGACCAGCTCGCGGCAGCGCTCGAGCGCCATGAACGCCGAGTGGCCCTCGTTCATGTGCCACGTACTGGGCGCGATCCCCAGGGCGCGCAACATGCGCACGCCGGCGATTCCCAGGATCATCTCCTGCGCGATGCGTGTGCGCTGGTCGCCGCCATAGAGGCGGGCGAGCAGCGCGCGGTCGTCCGGGTGGTTCTCGGGCAGGTCGACGTCGAGAAGGTGGACCGGGATGCGGCCGACCCAAGCGCGCCACGCGCCCACGACGACCTCGCGGCCGAACACCCGCAGGCGAACGCGGACCGGTTGGCCGGCGTCGTCGACGACCCGCTCCATCGGCTGCTCGTCCGGACTCGTGCGCTGGTAGACCGCCTCCTGGCGACCGTCGGCGGCCACACGCTGATGGAAGTAGCCCTCCGGGTACCACATGCCAACGGCGACCAGCGGCACGCCGAGCTCGCTGGCGGCCTTCGTGTGGTCGCCGGCGAGGATGCCGAGGCCGCCGGAGTACGTCGCCGTGCCCTCGTGCCAGCCGTACTCGGCGCAGAAGTACGCGTAGGTGTCGGCCGCCCCGACCTCGTGGGCGAACCAGCCGCCGTTGGACCGGTGGGCCGCGAAGCGCGATGCGACCACCTCGAGCTGCGCGAGGAAGGCGGGGTCCTCGGCCATGGCGTCGAGGCGGGCCTGGTCGACGTCGCGCAGCAGGGCCAGCGGGTTGTGGCCGACGCGGTCCCACAGCTCCTCGTCCAGGTTGCGGAACAGCACGCGGGCGTCGGGGTCCCACGTCCACGCGAGGTTGTTGGCGAGGTGTTCGAGGCGCTCGAGCGCCTTGGGTACGCGGGGCAGGACGGTGATCCTCCCGAGGATGGTCATGCTGGGGCCTCCAGTTCGCGCCGGCTCGCTGGTGGGCGGGCGCGGGTGCGGGTGCGCGGGTGCGCGTGCGCGTGCGCGCCAACAGCGGCGCGCGCCCGCAGATGCTACCACCGCCCCGCCGCCGGCCCCGCCGCGGTTGGTACCGTGGCCCATGCGCCGCCTCGCCCCGATCGCCGTCCTCCTGGGCGCCTGCCTCGCCGTCACGCCGCTCGCGGCAGCCCGCTCATGGACCGTCGCCCTGGGGGCGGACGCCCCCGCGCCGGCCGGCGGCGCGCCGACCACGCGCGCGCGGGTAGCGCTGCACGACCTGCGTCTCGGCGACGACGTCTTCGAGATCGGGATCGGCTGGACCGACGGCGGGCCGGCGGCCGCGGCCGGGTGGCGCAGGACGATCGCCGCCGGACCGCTCGGCACGTTCGTCCTGGACGCCCGCACCGGTGTGGATGCCGGGGGCGTGGGGCTCGCCGTCGCCGCCCGCGGGGCGCTCGGACCCGTCGCGCTGCGGCTCGAGGCCGCCGCCGGCAACCGGGCACCCGCCCCCTGGTCGGTGGTGGCGCGGACGCCGGTGACGACGCCACCCGCGGCGGACCTGGCGCCGCTGGTCCGACCCGGCGGCGGCGCCCGCCTCGACCTCGGCGCGAACGCCGTGTGGCGCATCGATCGGCAGTGGACGGTGGAGCTGACGCCGCGCGCGCTGCGTTCCGCGGACGGCTGGGCGGGTGCCGCCGCCGCCTCGCTACGGCGGTCGGCGATCGCGCCCGACATCGACCTCAGCGTCCGACTCGACCTGGCGTTCGGGCCGGCGGGCCGCCACACGGCGGCGGGCCTCACGCTCCACCACGCGCCGCGCCGGGCGCCGGAGTCGCAGCTGACCGCCTGGTGGGGTGGCGACGCGGTGACGGCGGGGCCTGGGCTGGAACTCGCCTGGGTGGTGCGCGAAGGCGGCGCGCAGGCGACGCTGTTCGGCGCGATCGGCCCGCGCTGGGCGGACCGCCCGGAGGCCTACCTCGCCGCCGCCCTGCAGCGACCATGGGGACCGGGCGCGGTGCACGTCGGCGCTCGCTGGGTCGCGCCCGGCGCCGCGTCGCTCGAACTGGCCTGGGTGATGGCGACCGACCGCTGAGCCGCGGCGGCGCGAGGCTCCGACGCCGGTGGTCAGGGGTAGATCAGCCGCAGCTCGCCGGTCTCGAGGTCGAGTTCGAAGACGCCCTCCTCGGGCAATGCGCGCCGCCAACGCCGGACCTCGCCGGCCTGGAGCACCTCGATCGTGCGCAGGCCCACACCGATGAGGGCGAAGCCCTCCTCGTAGAGTTGCGCGTCGATCAGCACCCGGGCGCGCTGCTCCAGCGGCCACACGATCATCGGCTGCCCCAGCGGCTCGAGGACGGCGTCGACCCGCGTCACGCGGAAGCTGCGCACGGGCACCGTGAAGCTGCGCGTGACGAAGCCTGGCCGGCGCAGCTCGACCTCGACGTCGCCCGGAAGCGCCGTCAGGGTGGCCGGCGTCGTCCCCACGAACCGGCCCCCGAACCAGACCTCGGCGTCGGGGAACGCGAGCACCTGCAGGCTGCCGCCGACGATCTCTGTCAGCACGACGTGGAGGAAGCGGGTGTCACCGCTGCGCAGCTCTAGACTGCGGAGCTCGGGCAGGTAGCCCGGCATCCGCACCTCGACCTCGTAGCGCCCGGGCCGGAGGTTGAAGAGATCGAGTGCCCCCGAGACGCCGACGACCGTACCCTCGACCCGCACCTCGGCGCCGCTCGGCGCGGTCGAGATGAACAGCCCCGCATCGCCTGGCGGCAAGACCACGTCGGGCACCGTGAACGCCAGCAGGATCGCCGCGACTTCCTGAACGACCGCATCCTGGGTGGCGAGACCGAAGGCCCGCGAGACGAGGTCGCTCGACCGGCCGCCGACCGCGTCGACCATCACCAGGTCGACGGCGTAGGGCCCGTCGACCGAATCGCGACCGAGGAACTCGCCGAGGACCGCGTAGCGGGTGCCCTCCAGGCTGGCGACCAGCTCGCCGAAGGCGGGCTCGAGACTGCCAGCGATGCCCGCTGTGACCAGCGGCGCGCTGCTGACGCGCAGCCCACGCGCCGTCAGCTCGGCGCGCAACGCGCTCATGAACGTGTGGGCTACGGCCTCGGGCACGTCGCCACGCGGCGGGAAGTCCGGCACGGCGAAGCCCTCTGCGAACGCCAGCGGCGACCACGCGCACAGCAGCCACAGCACGGCACCCCACCACCAGCGCCGGCGCATCGAGGACGGCGACGTCCTTGGGCCGGACGGTGGGGCGATGGATCGGGGTACCGCCCGGGAGGCCTGCATCCGCGTCAGTCTAGCAGTCGCCCGCCCCCCTTTCCGGGCCATGGGGCCGCACCCGTGCGCTCGTTCCCGACCTCCAGCGCGCGCGAACGAGCGTCGGGCCAGCGCGCCCGCGGGCGCGAACGCGGTGTATGGTGCAACCGCATGCGCTACCTGGTCTTCGGCGATGTGCACGGCAACGCTCCCGCGCTCTCGGCGGTCGTGGCCGATGCGAGGCGCCGTGGTTACGACGCGGCCGTCTTCCTCGGCGACCTGGTCGGCTACTACCCGTATCCCTGCGAGGCGCTCGACCTGGTCCGCTCCCTCGAGCCCGTCGTCGCCCTGCGCGGCAACCACGACGAGCTGCTGCTGACCCTTGCGAACGGCGGGGACGCGGACGCGGCCGACGAGGAGGCGGGGGTCGTCGAGGTGGTCGAGAGGCACCTTGGTGAGCTGGGCGAGAGCGAGCGCCGCTACCTCGACGGGATGACCGTGGGGGCGCGGCGGGACGGCTGGGCCGCCGCACACGGGGGGTTTCGGCACCCGTTCGACTACCTGATGACCCTCGAGGACGCCGAGGCACAGCTGGAGCACCTGCCCGCGCCCGTCGGCTTGGTCGGCCACACGCACGTCCCGCGCGCCCATGTCAGCGTGGCCCACGAGGGCGAGCGCCTGTGGCGCATGATCGACTTCGACGCGGCGCACCGGGGCTACCGGGTGCCGCCGCGGGCCACGGCGTTCCTCAACCCGGGCTCCGTCGGGCAGCCGCGCGACGGCAACCACTTCGCGGCGTACGCCCTGTTCGACGCCGAGATGCGCCACTTCGAGGTCCATCGGGTTCCCTACGACGTCGGCTCGGTGATCCGGCGGGTCCGCAGGGCGGGCTACCCCGAGCGCCTCGCGAGCCGCCTGTTGGAGGGTCGATGATCCAGGCCCCGCTGGGCCAGGACGCGGTCCTGACGGCGCTGCGGTCGATGGCGAGCGCCGAGCGCGACGCCCCCCGGACGCTGCTGCTCGCCGGTCCGGTGGGGGTTGGCCGGCGCGCCGTGGCCCGCTGGTACGCCGCGCTGCGGAACTGCGAGGCACGTCTCGACGACCCGTGCGGGCGCTGCCCCGCGTGCCGCGACCACGCCCCCGACACGGAGGGCGTCGTGCGGGCCGCCGACTACCGGGAGATCGGTCCCGCGACGACGACCCGCGATGGCCGGCCGGCGCGCCGGCCCCAGCTCCGGATCGAGCAGCTGGTGCCGCGTGAGCGCGCGGATAACGAGCCACTGGGGCCGTGGCTGCAGCGCCCGCCGGTACGGCGGCATCGCGTCGGCGTCATCGATCATGCGGAGACGCTGACCGACGAAGCAGCCAACGCCTTCCTCAAGACGCTGGAGGATCCGCCGCCGCGGGCGACGATCGTGTTGATCGCTGAGGGCCCGGACGCGCTCCTGCCGACCGTCGCCTCGCGCTGCACCACGCTGCGGCTGGTCCCGGCCGAGGCCCCGCCCGAGGTCCGCGCGCAGTTGGCGCCGCACCCGGCGTTGCGCCTGGGCCGGCCCGGCGCGTGGCAGGCGGCCCTGGCCGAACCGGGGACGACGGCGACCCGCCGGGCGGCGGTCGAACGCCTGCTGGGCGCCGTTGGCGGCGATCTCGCGGAGGCCTTCGCCGCAGCGGAGGCGTTGGCCGAGGCGTGGCCGCCGGGCGATGCCGAGGTCCCGGGGCTGTTGCGTGAGGCCTGGCGCGCCAGCGGACCTGCCGAATACCTCTCCGGAGATGCGGCGACCACCGCGCTGGAGGCCGCCTGGGCGGCGTACGCGCAGCGCGACCTGGCGCTGCGGGCGTGGGTCCTGGAGCTGCGGCGCGCCCGACGAGCCTGAGGCGGCGCGACCTCGCGACGGTCAGTCGCCTCCCTTGATGCGTCGGACCTCGTCCGCCGGCAGCTCGTGGAAGGCGCCCTCCTCCGTGCGCAGCTCGACCGTGCCGGCGAGCGGGCTCACCTTGACCACGCGGCCGCAGACGCCCGACGCGTCGTGGCAGGCCTTGCCGCCCTTCTTGGGCATGCCCTGCAGCAACTCGCGGTACAGGTCGTGCTCGTACTGCAGGCAGCACATCAGGCGGCCGCACGGCCCGGTGATCTTCTCGGGATTGAGCGGCAGCTGCTGGTCGCGCGCCATGCGGATCGACACGGCGCTGAACGACTGCAGCCAGGTAGACGAGCAGGAGCCGTCGCCGCAGCGGCCGAGCGTGCCGAGCATGCGCGCCTGATCGCGGGGGCCCACGTTGACGAACTCGAGCCGCGCCTCGGTGTGGTCCATCAGCGCCTGGGCGATCACCCGCAGCGGGGCCTGCGCCTCGGCGGTGTAGCTGACCACGAGCGCCGCCTCATCCAGCGTGAACTCGAGGGCGACGATCTTGACGTCCGCGTCGGCCTGCCGGGTGCGGGCGCGAACCAGCCACTTGAGGTCGTCGGCCTTGGCCCGCAGGCGCTCGTGCGCCTCGAGGTCGACCTCGTCGGCGATCCGCAACAGGTGGCCGACGGTGCGCTCCTCGCGGCGGGGCTCGGTGCGCACGCGGCCCACCTCGAGGCCGCGGCGGGTGGTGACCACGCAGTGCGCGCCCACCGGTGGAGGCGTCGGCGGGGACTCCACGAAGTGGAGCTTGGGGCCGTTGTCGAACGTCACGCCAATGGCGTCGGTCATGCGGTTCCTTCCTTCGCGTCCGGCCGGGGGGCGCCGCTGGCGGCGGCGATCTCGGCCACCGGCCGCACGCTGCGGCGATGCCACGGGCACGGGCCGGCACGGCGCAGCGCCGCCCGGTGGGCCGGCACGCCGTAGCCCATGTGGCGCTCGAAGCCGTACGTCGGCCAATCTACCGCTGCGGCGCGCATGCGTGCGTCGCGATGGGTCTTGGCGAGCAGCGAGGCGGCCGCCACGCTCAGCGACAGGCCGTCGGCGCGCGCGGGGGCCACGACCTCGGGCTGCGGCAGCGTCGCGAAGCGCAGCCGCAGGTAGTCCGTCACGTAGGCGTCGGGGGCGACGCCGAGCTGGGCGATGGCGCGGTGCACGGCGAGGTGGGTGGCGCGCAGCGGACCCATCTCGTCGACCTCGGCGACGGTGGCCTCGTCCACTGCCCACGCCGCCGCGGTCGCGCGCACGTGCGCAGCCAGGCGCTCGCGCCGGACGGCGGGCACCGTCTTCGAGTCGACGTACGGCAGGTCGGGGAGGTCCGGGAGCACGACGACCGCCGCCACCACGGGGCCCGCCCAGGCGCCCCGTCCGGCCTCGTCCACCCCGGCAACGGTCAGGCAGCCGCGCTGGCGAAGCGCACGCTCGAACGTCAGGTCGGGCGGCACCCTCGCCCGTCAACCCCCGGCGACGGTCACGGCATCGTCGCCGACGGGCGTGGCCACGTCGACCGGGATCGTGAAGTAGAACGTCGAGCCGCGACCCACCTTGGACTCGACCCAGATCCGACCGCCGTGCTTCTCGACCGCCAGCTTGCAGAACGTCAGGCCCATGCCGCTGTCGTAGCGGTCGTGGACCGTGTGCCGGGACTGCTCGAAGGCGTTGAAGATGCGCTTCTGATCGGACTCGGGGATGCCCTCGCCGTCGTCGCGGATCGACAGCACGAAGTCGTCGTCCTGGCGCCAGGCGCGGAAGTCGATGTAGCCGCCGCGGCGGGTGTGCTTGATCGCGTTGGCCATCAGGTTCGCGAGGACCCGCCGGAGCAGGTTGGGATCGGCCTGGAGGCGCTCCGCCTCGGGGCGGACGAGGAAGCCGAAGTGGCGGTCGCGCGGCCCGCCCGAGACGTCGCCGAGGGCCTCCTTCGCGAGTTCGGTGAGGCTGGTCACGACGTCGGGCGTGTACGGCATGTGCCCATCCTTCATCCGTCGGACGTCGAGGATGTTCGCCGCCAGGTTGAGCAGGTGCTGTGCCTCGCCGCGCGCCAGGCTGAGCAGCTCGTCGACGCCGCCGTCTTCGTGGGTCTCCGCCTTCAGCATCTCCAGCGAGTGGTCGAGGAGCCCCATCACGCTGGAGATCGGGCTCTTGAGGTCGTGCACCAGCATGTGGATCAAGTCGTCCTTGACCCGCTCCGACTCCTTGAAGGCCTGCTCGTAGCGGCGGGACTGCTCCAGCGCGTAGCGGAGGCCACGCTCGGCCTGGCGCCGGTCGAGCAGTCGCCGCAGCGTGACGCGGACCACGTCGGGCCGCGTCGGCAGCGTGACGTAGGCGTCGACCCCCTGCTCGACGACCCGCGCGGTCACGTCCGGTTGCGGAGGGCCGAGGTACACGAGCGGCACGTCGACCAGCGAGGCGCGCCGGCGCAAGAGGGCGACCAGGTCGAGCTGCGCCACCTTCTCCACGAGACCGTGCTCGAGGACGATCGCCTCGGGCACCGAGCCACGCGTGTGGTACAGCAACCGCTCGACGTCGGTGAACACCTCGGCCGCCAGCTCGAGCTGCTCGACCACCGGTCGCAGGCCCTCGCCCCTGGCGTCGGTCGCCATGGCGAGCAGCACGTACGGTGCGGCCTTCACCTGCATGTGCGCATCATACCGACAGGCAGCGGGCTCATGGTCCGGTCACCGGCGACGGGTAGGTTGACCCGATGACCGCCATCACCGACCTGTTCGTCCTGCCGTGGGCGCTGCTGGCGCTGGCGCTGATCCCGCTGCTCCCGCTGGGCCGCGGGCGACGGTGGCGCATGGCCGCGCTCGCCGCCCTGATCGTGGCGCTGGCGCAGCCGCAGCGGCCCGCGGTCGAGGACCGGATCGCCGTGCTGGTCGACGTGTCCGCCAGCGTCGGGGATGCGGCCCGAGCGGCGGCCGCGCCGTTCCTCGACGATCTCGGCGCCGACGCCTCGATCATCCTGTTCGCCGGCGACGCCACCAGGGTCGACACGCTGCAGGCCCCCACACCCGTGGCCCTCGACGTGGGCCGAACCGACCTGGGGCGTGCCTTGGCGGTCGCTGCCGCCGACGGCGCTCGCCGCGTGCTGCTGCTGTCCGACGGCGTGGACGCCGCCGGCGGTCCACGCACGACCGGGATCGTCAGCGAGGCGCCGGGCGTGCCCCACGCCACGGTCCCGGTCGACGTGGTGGTGGTGCCGCGGCGACCGAACGCGCGCCTCGAGGCCCTGTGGGCCCCGGACCGGGTCGCGCCCGGCGCCAGCGTCGAGGTGGTCGCCGTCGTCCGCCTCGATCGCCCCGCCCGCGTCACGCTGCGGCCGGACGTCGCTGGGGCGCCGCAAGAGGCGATCGAGGTCGCGCTGCCGGCGGGCAGGCACGCCGTCCCCTTCCGCGTGGTCGCCCCAGCGACCACGGCGCCCGCCGCCGGCGCCCTGCTGCGGGTGGGCGCGACGCTCGAGGTCGACTTCGCCCAGCCCGTCGAGGACGACGCCCAGGTAGTCGAGATCGCCGTCACGACGCCCTCCCCGGTCCTCGTGATCGGCGACGCCGCGATGGCCGACCTCCTGCGGGCGCAGGGGTTCGACGTCGAAGAGGGCGGGCCGGAACGCGTCACGGCGCCCTTCCAGCCCAGCGCGCTGGTGCTTCGCGGCGGCGCCGGCTCGTTCACACCCGGGCAGCTGGAGCTGCTCGCCCGCTACGTCGACCAGGGCGGCGGGCTGCTGATGACGGGCGGGCCCGAGGGCTTCGGGCTCGGCGGCTGGTACCGCACCCCGGTCGAAGCGGTGCTGCCGGTGTCGAGCGACGTCCGCACCGAGGTCACCGTGCCGCAGGTGGCGATGGTCATCGTCCTCGACGTCTCGCAGTCGATGGCGGTCGGCAACCCCAGCCGGCTCGAGCTCGCCAAGCAGGGCGTGATCGACGTGATCGATCTCGCCTACCAGGACGATCTGCTGGGCCTCGTCGTGTTCTCCGACCCGGCCCTGACGCGCTGGGTGTTCGAGCTGAGGCCCGCGACCGACAGCGGCAAGCGGGCGATGCTGGACGCGACCCTGGCCCTGCAGCCGCAGGGCGGCACCGTCCTGCTCCCCGGGTACACGCTGGCGATCGACGCCCTGCGCGCGACGGACGCCGCGGTCAAGCACGTGATCGTGCTGTCGGACGGCAAGCTGTTCGACCGCCAGGGGCCCTTCGCCGCAAGCGGCAGCGTCGACTGGCTCGGCACCGCGGCCGCCGCCCGCCTCGACCGCATCACCACCAGCGCGGTCGCGATCGGCGCGGACGCCGACACGGAGGCCCTGACGGCGCTCGCGTCGGGCGGTGGCGGCCGCTTCTACGAGGCGTTCGACGTCCGCACCCTGCCGAGGCTGTTCGTCGCCGAGGCGCTCACGGCCACCCGCGACCTGCTGCGCGACGAGCCCGTCGCGCCCGAGGGTCGCCGCCACCCGCTGTCGTCCTTCGAGGGTGCGGCGCCCGCGTTGTCCGCCTACGTGGCCACCAGCCTCAAGCCCGAGGGCGAGGCGTTGTTCATGGCCCACGACGGCGAGCCGCTGCTGGCGGTCGGCCGCTACGGCCTGGGCCGGAGCGCGGCGTTCACCACCGACCTGGGCTCGTGGGCCGGCGACTTCGGCCGCTGGGACGGGCTGCCGGGGCTGCTCGGCGGCCTCGTGCGCTGGCTGCAGGCGCGGCCGGCGCCGTACTCGGCGAGCGTGACGGTCCGCGGCGCGGCCCTCGAGGTGGTCGTCGACGCCGTCGAGGCGGGCGCCTACGTCAACGAGCGCCCGCTGGTGGCGCGCTTCCAGGGCAGCGAGACGGAGCTGCGCCAGGTCGCGCCGGGGCGCTACGTCGGCGAGCTGCCGGTGCGCGGCAGCGGCGGGACCGTGGTCGTCGCGGACGGCGCCGAGGTCGTCGCCCGGCGCACGGTCGCAACGCCCGACCCCGAGTTCGCCGACGTCGACGGCGCGGCCCTGCTGGAGACGCTGGCCTCCAGGACCGGCGGATCGGTGATCGAACCCGGCGAGGCGTACGCGCCGACGGGCGCACCATCGGCGGCGCCCCTGTGGGCGTGGCCGGCCGCGCTGGCGCTGCTGCTCGCGCTCGCGGAGTTCGCCGTCCGGCGCTACGGACCGGAGGACGCCGGGCCGTCGAGTGGCGCGTCGACGTCGACCTTGAGGAGTTCGCGCAAGAAGGTCGTGGCGTAGCTCCCCTTCGGTAGCTCGAAGGCGAGCCACAGATCGTCGCCGACGGCTTCGATCTCGACGTTCGCGCCGACCACGCGGGTGATCCTACGGTCGCCGTGGCGTCGCACCAGGTCGCTCCAGCGCAACCCCAACGCAGCCAGGACACGCGTCTCGCGCTCGCCGGCCTCGCCGCCGGAGAGACGGACCTTCTTGCCGTGCAGCGGGAGCGTCGCGGAGACCTCGAGGGCCGCGACGCGCGGCGTCTCGACCTCGGGTTCGAGGACCTCGAAGGTGCCGCCGGTGGCGTGCTTGCGGGCCCAGTCGCCGGCGATCACGCGCTCGAACAACCCGTCCCGCACGCGCTCCGCGAGCAGCAGGTTGAACACCTGCGACTGCAGCGCGGACACGAAGAAGCGCTGCAATCGCACGTCGCCATGCACGCGCTCGCCGCGCACCAGGCGCCAGCCGTCCACCGCGTTGCGCCCGAAGCGACCGAAGCGCTGCGGCCCGAGGTAGTTCGGGGCGCCGCACACGGCGATCCTGGCCGCGATTTGGCGGACGCGGCCCGCGCCCTCCGGACCGACGTCGCGGACCCGCACGCGGAACGCGTTACCGCGCAGATGACCAATTCCGAGCTTGTTGCGGTGCCGCCCGGTCTCGAGCAGCCGGACGCCGGGCATGGCCTCGAGCGCCGCCCAGGCATCGGCCTCGTGCCGCCTGGGCACCGACAGCCACTGCTCCGTGCGCGCCACCTTGTCCTTCAGGCCGGCGACGCCGATGTGCTGCGGCGCGACGCCGGCGGCGATCAGCGTCCGCTGCAGGTCGCGGGTGGTCCAGCCGACCTTCTCCACGCGGGCATAGGCGTGGCTGCCGTCGCCACTCGGCAGGTAGAGGGGCAGCTCGCGGACCAGGAAGTCCTCCGGATCGGCGCGCACCCGGCCACCGGCGCCAGGAAGGTCGGGGGTGATCGTAGGGAGGTCGTCCCAGCGGAAGGTCAGCGCGTGCTCGAGCGCATCGTCCAACGCCCGCCGTTCCGGGTCATGCCGCCACTCCTCGGCGGGGGCGCCACTCCCTTCGTCGACCTGGCTCACCCGCCGGCGCCGACGTCACCGAGGCCCGGCGCGTGCGCCTGGAGACGCTCCTCGATCAACCGCTCGGCGAGCCTGAAGCGGTCGACGAGCGATGGCGCCTCGAGCAGCGACTGGCGCTCGTCGCCCTCCAGCCGCAGGTTGGCGCAGACGAACGACGCCTGGTAGAGGGGCTCGTCGGGGACGTGATCGTCGACCTGCCGCTCGGCGTCGGCCGCGAAGAAGGTCCGCGCGTAGCGCCTGAAGGCCTCGAGTGCGTCCCAGGCGGCGACCCGCTCCAGGTTCGGGTCGTCGCGCACGACCGGCAGCGGCTCCGCATCGGTGAAGAACAGCGGCCGCTCGCTGCCGTCCGCCTCCGGCACGTCCTCACGCCGCGTGACGTCGACGCGCACGCGCTCGCCGCCGTGGCCCGTCATGGTGTAGGTGCCATCGGGACGTTCGGCGAGCTCGACGACCCGGACGACCGTGCCGACCGAGGACATGGCCGGGCCGTCGGCCGCCGGTCGGGCTCGGGCGATGACGAAGCGGGGCTCCTCGAGCTCGAGGA
>Ga0114946_10001054_pt1 | contig 19006 bp, 20 predicted proteins | sample WalLakDeSediment_FD_88676 | JGI IMG/M metagenome (GOLD analysis project Ga0114946, IMG submission 88676) | Lake sediment microbial communities from Walker lake, Nevada to study Microbial Dark Matter (Phase II) - Walker Lake 11/02/13 Deep Sediment | ecosystem: Environmental > Aquatic >...
CCTGGGCGAGCCGTGAGATCCCGGCGGCCTCGAGGGCCCGTCGCGCCGGGTCCCCGATGCGGGGGAGGTCGTCCTCGTGATCGGTCACGGCGCGCTCCTCGCGGTCTTCGGCTCGAGGCTTGGCCCTGATGGGGCCCGTCCGAGCATGTCAGGGGGGTAGCGGTCGCGTATATAGACAAGTACAATACAAGTTGTGACGAGCACCGACGGCGTGGGCTGGGATCCGGGTCAGTACCGACGGTTCGCCGAGGAGCGGGCCCAGCCGTTCCACGACCTCCTCGCGCTGATCGCGCCCGGGCCGATCGGCCGCGCCGTCGACCTCGGCTGCGGGCCGGGCGAGCTCACCGCGCTGGCGGCGCGCCGGCTCGGCGCCGGCGACATGGTGGGGATCGACAGCTCCCCGGCGATGCTGGCCGCGACACGCGATCACACCACCGACACGGTGCGGTTCGCGCCCGGCGACATCGGCGCGTGGACCTCGGCCGCCGATCACGACCTGGTGCTCGCCGCGGCCAGCCTGCAGTGGGTGCCCGATCACGCCGGGGTGCTGCGCCGCTGGACCGCGGCGCTCGCGCCCGGGGGGCAGCTCGCGGTGCAGGTGCCGGCCAACGCCCACTCGCCGAGCCACACCGTGGCCGCGGCGCTGGCCGACACCGAGCCGTACCGCTCGGCGTTCGGCGTCACCGGGCCACCCCCCGATCCGGTGGCGGCCAACGTGCTCACCCCCGACGACTACGCCCGCCTGCTGCACGAGCTGGGCTTCGCGCACCAGCACGTGCGCCTGCAGGTGTACCCGCACGTGCTGCCGAGCACCCGCCACGTGGTGGAGTGGGTGAAGGGCACGACCCTCACGCGCGTCCGGTCGGCGCTACCGGCCGACCTCTACCGGCAGTTCCTGGCCGACTACGAGCGTGAGCTGCTCGCGGCGCTCGGCGACCACGAGCCGTACTTCTTCCCGTTCCGCCGCATCCTGTTCGTGGCTCGACGGCCGCCGGCCTGAGCGCGCGGCCACCGATGACGCATCGGCGGTCGCGGGGAGACGATGGTCATGGTCACGGTCAGCCGTCCCAGGCGACCACCGCGTCGAGGGCGCGGTCGAGCAGGGCACGACCGCCGGCCCGGCCCGTCGCCTCCCACTCGGGATCGTCGGGCGTGAAGCAGCACCGGTAGCCCCAGACCACGGCAGCATGCTCGGGGTCGGAGCGGTCGCCGTGGCGGTGGACCCAGCTGTCGAGGAACGTGGCCGCCAGCTGGTGCCCGTCGGACACCGTGCCGAACTCCACCGAGGACGCGTGGTGCACAGCACCGCCGAGGAGCTGGCCGATGCCGTTGCCGATCTGGCCCGACTTCAGCCCGGTGGTGGCGTCGGGGTTGTCGGTCGTGGCCTCCACGCGCTCGGCGCCGAAGTGGTGGCGGAGGAACGCGTCCTGCCCCGACCCCACCGGCTGATCGGACAGGAACGTGATCGCGCCGTACGGCCCGTGCCCGGTGTGCAGGTCGAGGGTGAGCGCCCGCTCCACGCCGCTCAGGTGCTCGGCGACGAGGTCGGCGAGGATCCGGGTGGACGCCTCGGTCCGATCGCCGCCGAAGTGGAGGCCGTCGGCCCGGCGGTACTGGCCGAGGGTGATGCCGTCGCGGACCCACGCCGCCCCCCGCTCGGCGGACAGCGACCGGATGGCGACGAACAGGTCGTCGGTGGAGGGCAGCGCGGGCGTGTCGGGGCACACGATCGGGTGCAGCTCGTCGTACGCGTCGTTGTGCCGCGGCTCGAGCTCGTCGCGCCGCCAGTTGCGGTTGAGATCCACGTTGGACTCGTTCTGCCGGCGCCACCAGGCCATCCCCCAGGGGTTGACCGCGTGCACCACGAGCACCGCCATGTCGTCGGGCAGGGCCGCGGTCCCGAGTCGGTGCAGGAGGTCGCACTGCAGCGTCGAGGGGAGGAAGCCCTCCACGCCGTGCACTCCGCTCAGCACGGTGAGCGCCCGCCGGGGACGATCGGCGCCGATGCACACCGCGTCGACCGTCAGCTGCTGGCCCTCGGATCCCCGGGCCTCGATGGGGCGAGAGAGCACCGCGAGGCCGGCGTCGAGCGCGGCGCGCCGGAACCGGGCCCGGCACTCGTCGTAGGTGAGGGGCAGACGGTCGATCCGCATGCGAGGGAGTCTCGCGTCCCCCCTCGGGGAACGCGCTCACGCCGGGTAGGTCGCGACCTCGGTCGCCTTCACCGCCGCCCACACCTCGTCGCCCGGGTGCAGGTCGAGCGCGGCGAGGGCGGCCGGTGTGATCTCGGCCACGAGGGGGAGCGGAGCGTCGAGGACCACGCGGACGCGGTCGGCATGGCGGTCGATGTCGCGGACGCGGCATCGCCACTGGTTGCGGGGGCTGCCCTCGGGCGGTCGTCGGTGCAGCGCGATCGCGCCGGGCGCGATCGTCGCGTGGGCAGCGCCGGCGGGGTGGTCGGTCGCGGTGGTGACGACCTCGGCTCCGGCGCCGGTGGTGATGACGCCGTGCTCGATGTGCCCGGTGACGAGGTTGGTGCCGACGAGGTCGGCGACGTACCGCGAGCGCGGGTGGGCGGTGACCTGTTCGAGCGATCCGGTCTGGACGACGCGACCCTCCTCGATGATCACCACGCGGTCGGCCAGCATGTACGCGTCCACGGGATCGTGGGTGATCACCAGCCTCATCCCGTCGAAGCCGGCGAGGTGGCGGCGGAGGTCGCGGCGCACCTCGCCACGGGTGCGGGCGTCGAGCGCGGCGAGCGGTTCGTCGAGCAACAGCACGCGCGGGTCGGTGGCCAGGGCCCGGGCCAGGGCCACCCGCTGGGCCTGGCCGCCCGACAGGGTGGCCGGACGCTGGCCCGCCCGGTCGCCGAGTCCGACCCGCTCGAGCCACTGGTGGGCGCGACGTCGGGCCTCATCGCGGGCCACGCCCCGGGCCCGCAGCCCGAAGGCCACGTTCTCGAGCGCGGTGAGGTGGGCGAAGAGCAGGTAGTCCTGGAACACCACGCCGATGGGGCGTCGCTCGGGGGGCACGAACACGTCGGCGACCGGATCGTCGAGCACCTCGGCCGGGCCGGCCGCGGTGACCGGCCCCTCGAGGGTGATCCGGCCCCGGTCGAGGGGGAGGAGGCCGGCCACGGTGCGCAGCACGCTGGTCTTGCCCGCTCCGTTCGGTCCGAGGAGCGCGACGACCTCGCCGGGGGCGACGGTGATCTCGACCTCGAGGTCGAAAGAGCCCAGCTGGACCCCGATCTCGGCGTGGAGGCTCATCCCGCGCCCGGCCCGGGGGTGCCGCCCAACCAGCGGTCGCGCAGCGCGATCAGGACCGAGAACGACACCGCGATCAGCACCAGGCTGACGACGAGCGCCTCGTCGGGGTCGGTCTCCAGCGCGACGTAGGCGGCGAGGGGCATCGTCTGCGTGGTGCCGGGGAAGTTGCCGGCGAACGTGATCGTGGCCCCGAACTCCCCGAGGGCGCGGGCCCAGGCGAGCACCGCGCCGGCGATCAACGCAGGCCGGACCGACGGCAGCGTCACCCGACGGAACACGTACCACCGCGATGCCCCGAGGGTGCGGGCCGCGTGCTCGTAGCGCCGGTCGAGCTGGCGGAGCGCGGCCTCGACGGTGAGCACGAGGAAGGGCATGGCCACGAACGTCTGGGCCATCACCACCGCCGTGGTGGTGAACGGCAGCGTGATCCCGAACCAGGCATCGAGGTACTGGCCGAACAGGCCGCGTCGCCCGAACGAGAAGAACAGGGCCACGCCGCCGACTACCGGCGGCAGCACCATCGACAAGGTGACGAGGGCCCGCACAGCGCCGCGCCCGGGGAAGGCGATCCGGGCCAGCAACCAGGCCAGCGGCACCCCGAGGACCACTGAGACGACCATGGTGGCCAGCGACGTGCGCAGCGACAGGGCCAGCGCCCGACGCACCGCGGCGGACGTGGCGATCTCCCACGCGTCGCCCCACGGTGCCCGCCACAGGATCCCGAGGAACGGCGCGGCGAAGAACGCGATGGCGATGACCGCGAGCACGAGCGCGCCGAAGGGGAGGCGCTCGCGGTGCGGGGCTCGTCGCCTCGTCGAGGGCGCCGCGGACTCCGTGGTCACGGGCTGGTGAACCCGAACGACGCGAGGATCGCCTGTCCGGCGTCGGAGACCACGAACTCGATGAACGCGTCCGCTGCCGCCTGGTCTCCGGACTCGGCCGGCACGGCGATGAGGTAGCGGGCCACGACGTTGACCTCGGCCGGGATGGCGACGCCCTCGGCCCGCTCGCCGGCGGCGCGCACGTCGGTCTCGTAGACGATCCCCGCGTCGGCCTCGCCGAGGGTCACCTTGCTCACGATGCCGCTCACGCTGCTCTCCAGCGAGCGGGGCGTGACCTCGACCCCGGCCGCGGTGAGCACATCCAGCGTGTACCGGCCGATCGGCACCTCGGGCGCCGCGGTCACGAACACCAGGTCGGGATCCGCGAGGTCCGCGATCGAGGCGATGCCCATCGGGTTGCCGGCCTCGACGATGATCTGCAGGGAGCTGGTGGCGAACACCTCCGGCTCGCTCCGGGTGCCGATCCCGTCGACCACGCGGATCATGTTCGCCTCGTCGGCCGACGCGAAGACGTCGGCGGGCGCGCCCTCGTTGATCTGGGTTGCCAGCTCCGACGACGCGGCGAAGCCGAGGGTGACGGACACGCCCGGGTTGGCGTCCTCGAAGGCCGCGGCCAGCTCGGTGAACGACTCGGTGAGCGATGCGGCGGCGAGCACCGTGATCGCGCCGGTGTCCCCGGAGTCGTCGGCACAGGCCGTGGATGCCATGAGGAGGCAGGCCAGGCCGACCCCGAGCAGGGCATCAAGTCGAGACATGATGTCAAAGTACTCACTTTCTGATCTTTGTGTCCGTCCCCCTCGCCATCGAGCCGCCGTCTACCGTCGGGGCATGCCGGCCCGGTCCCCGTCGAGCGCACGACCCGCCGAGCCGAGCCTCGCCGAGCACGCCTGCCTGGCTCTCGTCGTCGAGGGCGTCACCCACGGCTGGGCCGTCGGGAGCGTGCTGGCCCCCGACGGCGAGCTCGGTCGCATCTGGTCACTCAGCCGGCCGCTCACCTACCGGGCCCTCGACGCCCTCGTCGAGAAGGGGCTGGTCACCCCCACGGGCACCGCGCCCGGGCGCGGGCGCGATCGGCGGACTCTCGCGGCGACCGCCGCCGGGCGCCGGGCCGCACGGCGGTGGCTCGACCGACCGGTGGCGCACCTGCGCGACGTCCGTACCGAGCTGCTGCTCAAGGTCGAGCTGCGGCGCCGCGCCGGGATGGCGGTCGAGCCGCTGCTGCGGGCCCAGTCCGACGCCCTGGCCGAGGTGCTCGACGCGCTCGACACCGAGCCCGAGCCCGGCGATCTGGTGGCCCTGTGGCGTCGCGAGAGCGCCCGCGCCGTCCGGCGCTTCCTGCGCGCCGCGCTCGCTCCCGAGCAGGTGCCCGCGCCGCCGCGAGCCGATCTCCGGCTCAGCGCCCGCAACCAGCTCCACGCCACGGTCACGCGGATCACCCGGGGCGACGTGCTGTGCAGCGTGCGGGCGGCACTGCCCGATGGTCAGTCGGTCACCGCGACCATCACCACCGAGGCGGCCGACGACCTCGGGTTGGCCGAGGGCGATCCGGTGGTGATGATCGCGAAGGCCACCGAGACCATGGTCGCCACGCCGCCCCCGCCCGCGGCGCACTGAGCGGCCCGGGTCCGAGGACGTGCTCAGCCCGACGGCGTGGCCGCCCACGGGTCGTCGTCGGCGCCGCGCCGGGCTCCGGGTGCGAACCAGCGGATGTCGACGAGCTCGGGGCGCGCGGCGAGCGCCTCGTGGATCGCGGTGACCAGCTCCCGGCGCTGGTCGTCGGCGCGATCACCGAGCAGCCGCATCATCGGCATGACGCCCGAGCTGGTCGACACCAGCCAACGTCGCTCGCCAGGCAGCTGGCCGATGAGCAGCGAGAAGCCGCGCCGTCCGGCGCGCACCCGGAGGCTCACCGGGCCGCCGATGTCGCGGGGCGCGTCGCAGCGGAACCCGGCATCGGTGAGCGCGGCGGCGAGGTGGACCGCGACCGCCGGGGTGTCGAGGTCGGGGTCGATCGTGGCGAAGGTGACCTCGCTGCGGGCGACCTCGTCCCCCGACGGCGGCGGTGCGCTCATCTGGTCGGCGACGCTGGCGGTTCGGGGCGGACGGTGGCGCGCAGCGCCTCGAGGCCGGTGTACCGGGGCAACCAGCCCAGGTCGCGGGTGGCCCGCGTGGTGTCGATGATGGCGGGATGGCTGACCGCCTCCACCCAGCCGGTGAGAGGTGGGGCGGAGGCCGGCATCGGCACACTCGCGAGGGCCCGCGCCCCGCGCTGGCTGATCCCGAGGGGCAGCGGGATCGGAGCCAGGCCCACGGCCCGCGCCACGTCGTGGGCGGTCAGCGTGCCCGCGCCGGCGATGTTGTAGGACCCGGGTGGCCCGGCTCCGACGATGCAGCGCACGAACGCCGCGGCCACGTCGTCCTCGTGCACGAGCTGCAGGGGCACCGGGGGGACGGGCACCGGGAGCCGGAACGGGAGCCCCTGGACGATCCGCCCGGCCAGGCGCGCCGCGGGCATCAGGCTCGGGGGCAGCAGGTCCTTGGCGCCGAGGGTGTGGGGCCCGACCACGATGGGCGGGCGCAGCACGTACAGCGCCATCTCGGAGGTGGCGGCCTCGTCGGCGAGGAGCTGCTCGAGCTCGGCCTTCTCCTGGGCGTAGAACAGCCGGGCCGCAGGTCGAGTGGGCCAGTCCTCGTCCATCCCGATGGGGTTGTCGGGATGGAACCCGTAGGCGGCCACCGATGACGCGTAGACGAACCGCCGGGCGCCAGCATCGGCCGCGGCGCGGAACGCGTTGACCGTGCCGTCCACGTTGACGGCGCGTGTGGTCTCTGCCGCCGCCGTGCCCGTGATGAGGAACGCCAGGTGCACGACCACGTCGGCATCGGAGAACGCCGCGGCCAACGCCGCGGGCTCGCGCACGTCGCCCTGCCGGTAGGTCATCTTGGTCCAGCCGTGCGCGGCGGGATCGAACGGTCGTCGGGCGATCCCCACGATCCGGCGGACGAGCGGATCGGCCTCCAGCTGGGGCACGAGGGCGAACCCGAACGTGCCCGTCGGGCCCGTCACCGCGACCGTGAGACCCGCCTCGGTGTCGTCCATGGGCCGACCCTACCCATCGGGTCAGCAGCCGACGACGGTGAACCCCAGGCTGCGCGCCCCCTGACCCTGACGGAGGTCGAACGTGCAGAAGGTGAGGTGGGGGATGCGGAGCCGCGCCGCCGTGGCCAGGTGCACGGCGTCGAGCGACCGCACCCCGAGCTCCTCGGCCAGGTCGGCCGCGGCGCGCCATCCGGATTCGTCGAGCGAGATCAGGGCGACGCCGTCGAGGTCGGCCTCCGAGCGCCGCCGGGCCTCGGCCAGCTGGTGGCCGCCCAGCGCGCGCGCCAGGCTCCGGCGCACCTCCACGAGCGTGAGCCACGACGTGACCAGCACCGGGTCGGCACCGACGAGCTCGCGGGCGGTCTCGGAGTCGGGCTCGTCGACGTACAGCTTGAGCAGCGCGCTGGCATCGACGTAGGTGGTCACTCGTCTCGGTCCGCGCGGAGCAGGTCGGCCGTGCGGTGGTCCGAGGGGAACCGCGGGCCCTCGCCCAGCCGTGCGGCGCGCGTCGGCGCTCGGATCCACCCCTCGGCGATGCCCGCTTGGAGCCGATCGGCGCCCGCGACGGGGGAGATGAGGGCCTTGGGCACGCCGCGGTCGGTGATGCGGATGGTCTCGCCCTGCTCGACCCGCCTCAGGTACGCCGACAGGTGCTGCTTGAGCTCGCGCACGCCCACGTCCATGTGGTCACTCTACCAGTCGATGTGGACGCGAGATCGGCTCTGTCGCGCGGCGGGCGCGCAGCGCCGCTCCCCGGCAGATCTCCACCGGGTCGGCGTCGGGGTCGACCGGTGGCAGGCGGTCGGCCTCCACGAGGGTCGTGCCGAGGAACACCTCGGCGAGCAGCGGACGGCCGAGCACCTCACCCGCGCACGCCACCCCGCCGGCCATGACCCCGGCGATCCCGTGCACCGCCGCGGTGCTCGCGCCCACCAGGTAGAGGCCGTCGACCTCGGTGCGGAAGCCGGGTCGGTTGCGACCGGACTGCGCGGGCGTGTGGGCCAGCCCGTAGGAGGTGCCCCCGGTGGAGAGGGTGTAGCGCTCCTGGGTGACCGGTGTCGCGGTCTCGATGTGCACGATGTGGTCGCGGATGGGACCGAGCACCCGCTCGGCGGCGTCGAGCAGGCGCTCGGTGTACCAGGCCTTGCGGGACCGGTAGGCGGCCTCGCGGCGGTAGCGCCCGCCGTGGGCCGGGCCCTCGGCCACGCCGAACGCGCCGTAGCCGCGGGGCGCGAGGGTCATGATCTGGAAGTTGGTGTGGCCCGGCGGGCACAGCCGCTCGTTGCCCGGGTCCTTCAGGCTGGCGAAGCTCAGGTAGGCGAACGGCACCCCGCTCGGCGGCCCCCCGCCCTCGAGCTCCCGGCACCACCCGTCGAGGTCGTAGCCGTCGAACACGAGGTAGTTCGTGTTCGGGACCCGGGCGGCCAGGTCCTCGTCGAGCACGAGGTAGACGCAGACCAGCCCGAGGCTCATCTCGGCCCGCCCGATGCGATCGGCGGTGGCGGCGGCGAGGTGGTCGGGGCCGACGAGCTCGAGCAGCGTGCGGCGCAGGTCGGCGTTGGACACCACGACGGGCGCGTCGATGATCTCCTCGGTGTCGGCGTGCACGCCGCGCACCCGGACACCGTGGACCCGACCGTCGTCGACGAGGATCTGCTCCACACGCGCCAGGGTGCGGACCTCGCCCCCCATCGCCTCGATCGCCTCCACCAGTCGGGCGGCGAGCACCTGGCCGCCGCCAACGGGGTAGTAGGCGCCACCGGCGTAGTGGGTCACGAGCAGGGCGTGGATGAGCACCGACGCCGTCGCCGGGCCCGCGCCGTAGGTGCCGGCCAGGTAGGTGAGCACCGCCCGGGCCGGTTGCGAGAACCCGCAGTCGTCGAGCAGCTCGCCGAGCGTGGTGTCGGCCAGGGCGTCGACCGTCGGCGCCGGGCCGCCGACCAGGAGCGACGCCCACTCCGCGCCGAGCGCCCGCATGGTGGCCGCGTAGCGGTCGAACCCCTCGACTTCGTCGGGGAAGTGCTCGGCGAACGCGGCGCGGAACGCCGTCCACCCCCGCGGCACGCGGAAGGTGAAGTCGGGGAACACCAGCGTGTCGAAGCCGTCGGGGTCCATCTCCCGGAACGACACCCGGTCGGCCAGGCCGATGCCACGCAGGACGGTGGGGATGACCCCGGACGGGCTGCAGTCGCCGAGGTAGTGCAGGCCCACGTCGAACTCGTAGTGCTTGCGTCGGAACACCTGGCTGTTGCCCCCGGCCAGGTCGTGCTGCTCGAGCACGATCACCCGGCGCCCGGCCGCGGCCAGGTAGGCGGCGGTGGTGAGGCCCCCGAGCCCCGAGCCGATCACGACGGCGTCGGCGGAGCGCTGGTCCGGTGGGGCGGCGGCGTCGGCCATCGTCAGCTCCCGGCGACCAGGGCGCCCGCACCCACCGGGGGATCGGCGTAGAGGGTCGTGCGCTGGCGGAGCGGCCGTCCGAGGGGGGCGACGATCCCGGCGAAGCCCTCCGGCGTCATCAGCTGGCCGTGCTCGGCGCCCGCGGCGCGCGAGATGTTCTCGTCCATCAGCGTGCCGCCGAGGTCGTCGCAGCCGGCCCGGAGGAGCTGGCGGGCACCCTCGACGCCGATCTTCACCCAGCTGGCCTGGACGTGGTCGATGAGCCCGCGGTAGGCGATGCGGGCCACCGCGTGCATGAGCAGCACCTCGCGGAAGGTGGGACCGCGCCGGGCCCGGCGCTGGAGGTAGATCGGTGACGCCATGTGCACGAACGGCAGGCCGACGAACTCGGTGAACCCGCCCGTCTCGCGCTGGAGCTCACGGGTGACGAGCAGGTGGCGGGCCCAGCTCTCCACGCCCTCGACGGCGCCGAACATGATGGTGACGTTGGAGCGCAGGCCCACCTGGTGGGCGGTGCGGTGCGCGTCGAGCCACTCGTCGGTGGTGATCTTGTCGGGGCAGAGGATCGCCCGGACGGGGTCGTCGAGGATCTCCGCCGCGGTGCCCGGCAGGGAGCGCAGGCCCACGTCCATGAGCCGGCGCAGGTAGTCGGCCAGCGGCTCGCCGAGGCGCCGGGCGCCCTCGGTGACCTCCAGCGCGGTGAATCCGTGCACGTGGATCCCCGGTGCGGCCTCGGTGACGGCCCGGCACAGGTCGACGTAGTAGTCGCCGTCGAAGTCGGGGTGGATGCCGCCCTGGAGGCACACCTCGGTCGCGCCGCGCGCCACGCCCTCGACGACGCGGCGCTGCACCTCCTCCACGGTGAGCAGGTAGGGGGTGCCCCGCAGGTTGAGCGACAGCGGGCCCTTCGAGAACCCGCAGAACCGGCACTTGAACGTGCACACGTTCGTGTAGTTGATGTTCCGGTTCACCACGAACGTGACGTCGTCGCCCACCGCGGTCCGCCGCAGCTCGTCGGCCAGCTCGGCCACGGCCACCACCTCGGGGCCCCGGGCCCGGAACAGCGCCACGATCTCGTCGGCGCCCACCTCGCCGCCGGCCCGCACGCCGTCGATCACCTCGGCCACCCGGCCCCGCACCGCGGGACGCGCCGCGGTGTCGCCGAGCGCGGGCAGGACGGCGGGCGCCGGCGTGGGTGACCCGGAGTACCAGGCCGTGGACCGGTCGCCCACCACCACCACCTCGGCACCGGCGCCCGCCTTGGCCGCCTCCATGGTGCGCTCGGGCAGGTGGGCGCCGGGGTCGTCACGCCCGAGGGCCTCGGCGTCGGCGCGGTCCATGACCGCGAAGCGCAGCGCCGGGTCGAGCCATCGGTCGGCGTCGGCGGCCCACTCGGGGTGGATGGCGAGGCGGGGCGCGAGCACGTGGCCGGCCGCCTCGGTCGCGGCGCGGAGCCGGTCGAGCTCGGGCCAGGGCCGCTCGGGGTTCACGTGGTCGGCGGTGACCGGCGAGACCCCACCCCAGTCGTCGATGCCGGCGCCGAGGAGCGCGGCCAGGTCGGTGGCCAGGTTCGGCGGGGCCTGGACGTGCACGTCGTCGGGCAGGATCAGGCGGGCCAGCGCCACGGCCCGCAGGTGCTGCTCCTCGGGGCACGGCCCGTGGCGCCACATCGCGGTGCCCGGCTTGGGCAGGAAGTTCTGGACGATCACCTCCTGCACGTGACCGTGCCGCCGGTGCGACGCGGCGATCGCCTCGAGGGCGGCCACCCGGTCGGGCTCGTCCTCGCCGATGCCCACGAGGATGCCGGTGGTGAAGGGGATGGCGAGCCGACCGGCCGCCTCGAGCGTGGCCAGGCGCCGGTCGGGGGTCTTGTCGGGTGAGCCTTGGTGGCACCGGAGATCGGCGCGCAGGCTCTCGATCATCATCCCCTGCGACGGCGACACGGGACGGAGCCGGGCCAGCTCGTCGGGGACGAGCGCCCCGGCGTTGGCGTGGGGGAGCAGCCCGGTCTCGTCGAGCACGAGCCGGCACATGGCGGCCACGTAGTCGACCGTGGACGCGTAGCCGTGGTCCGCCAGCCAGTCGCGGGCGACCGGGTAGCGCTCCTCGGGGCGCTCGCCGAGGGTGAACAGCGCCTCGTGGCAGCCGTGGCGGGCGCCGGCGCGGGCGATGGCCAGCACCTCGTCGGGCGCCAGGTAGGGCGAGTCCAGCCGGGCCGGCGGCCGGGCGAAGGTGCAGTAGCCGCACGTGTCGCGGCACAGCATGGTGAGCGGGATGAAGACCTTCGGCGAGTAGGTCACCCGCGTGCCGAACAGGTCGTCGCGGCGGCTGGCCGCGGCGGCGAGCAGCGCCGATGTGGGGCGGGCGGACAGCTCAGCGGGCAACGCGACTCCTGGGCTCGTGGGCCGGCGCGGGCGCGGGCTCGGGGTGGGGGCCGTCGGGGAGCGCCCCGGGCCCGGGGCGGCTGCGGATGTGGCCGGGTCCGACGAGCTCCGCGCACGCCGGGCACCGGGGCCGCCGCTCGAGGGCGGTGCCGCAGCGGTCGTGGTAGAGCTCCACCGGGGGGCCCGACTCGGCGTACCAGCGGTCGCCCCAGGCCATGAGGGTGACGAGCGCGGGGGAGAGGTCGGCGCCCTTGGCCGTGAGCCGGTACTCGCAGCGCCGCGGGCGCTCCTGGTACGGCACCTTCTCGAGCACGCCCTCGTCCACCAGCCGGCCCAAGCGGTCGGTGAGCAGGTTGCGGGCGATCCCGAGATCGGCCTGGAGATCGGAGAACCGGTGGAGGCCCCGGAAGACGTCGCGGAGGATCAGCAGCGTCCAGCGGTCGCCGACGACGGCGAGGGTCGACGCGATCGAGCAGTGATCTGCCGGGCGGTCCATGGCGGGCAGAACCTAGATGGGTCGGTTTCGATCTGCAACCGACCCGGTGCCGGCGGCACCGATCAGGTCGCGGGCGGCGCCGGGCGCACCCGCGAGGCCGGCTGGTAGTTCGGCCCCGCGGTCTCGTCGACCCGCGCCAGGAGGCGCTCGCACGGCGGCTCGAGCCGGGAGGCGAGCTCGATCGACCGCGGCTCGCCGAGCAGCATCCACGGCGTGGTCGTGAGCCGGTCGGTCGTGTCCTCGATCCGTTCGCGCCGCGCGATGCCCTCGGGTCGCACCGCCCGATCGCGGGCCAGGTCCCGCGCCTCGAGCGACGCCCATCCGGCATCGAGGTCCGCCGGCGACGTGCCGCGCGAGATGGGCAGCCAGTCGGGCTCGTAGCCGAGCCAGGCGTTGTGCAGGATGGATGCCTCGGCGTGGTCGAGCCCCTCGGCCACGGTGATGGCCCAGTGGGTGTCGCCCCGCCACTCCCGCAGGCAGTTCACCGCGTGCCAGCCCGAGAGGAGTGGGTCCGCGGGCCGGGGCATGGCGAGGTGGGCGCCGAAGAAGACCCGGCCGACGAGGGGCAGCCGGTCGACGACGGCCCACAGATCGGGCCCGAGCTCCACCAACGGCTCGACGATGTCGGGCGCGTGGGCGCGCAGGCCCTCCACGACGGCCTCGTCGCGGGCGTGCCACATGGTGGCGAACCCCTCCGGTCCGTCGAGCAGCTCGAACGCGACCCGGATCCCGATCGGACTGATCGACCCGAACGCGGCGATGACGGCGTCGGGTCCGGCGCTGGCCAGCGGCGCGGCCCGTGCCGCCATGTACCCGAGCGGTCCGGCCACCTCCTCGGGGAGCCCGGCCGCCCGGTAGCGGTCGATCGCGCCCGGGTCCCAGAAGATCCACCCGACGGTGGTCTGCACCGACCGGGCGATGCGCCGGGTGATCTCGAACCAGTTGGTCATGGAAGCTCCTGGGTGGCGGGGTGTCTCGCGGGCCGACGAGCCCGGCACGCGGTCGCCGGAGGATCATGGTGCACGTGTCGCCCCGCCGGCCTCGCAGTGGTAGGCCGTGGTCATGGCCACCAGCGAGGGACCCCAGCGAGCCGACGCCACCGAGCTGTCCCAGCCGCCCGACGCGCCCGTGCCGGTGGGGGCCGACGCCCCGATCCTGTCGGTGATGGCCACCATGCGGGCCATGCGGCGCCTCAAGCCCGACCCGGTGCCGCGCGAGGTGCTCGAGGACATCGTGCGCGCCGCGACCTGGGCCCCGAGCGGGTCCGACGCCCAGCACTACGCGTTCGTCGTGGTCACCGACCGGGCGAAGATGGCCGAGCTCGGCGACCTGTGGCGCGACGTGGTGGACACCTACGCCGCGCTGATGGGGCGGGCGGTCCCCGCCATGGTCGACGGGCGCCACGCCCGCATGGCCGACGCCCTGCGCTACCAGGCCGAGCACTTCGACCAGACGCCCGTCGTGATCGCCGCGTGCTATCGCCGCTCCGGCATCGGGATGTCGGACCTGCTCGACCTGCCGGGCAACGTGGAGCTCGTCCGCGCCCTGGGGGCCACCCGCCTGCGTCACCTCCTGGCCGGAGCCCGGGCCGCGGGTGGCCTGGCCGAGGCCTCGAGCATCTACCCGGCGGTGCAGAACCTGCTGCTCGCGGCGCGCGCCCACGGCCTGGGGGCCACGCTCACCGTCTGGCACCTCTTCCGCGAGGCCGATTTCCGCCGGGTGCTCGGCGTCCCGAAGGACCACGGCATCTACGCGCTGGTCCCGATGGGGTACCCGATGGGGCGCTTCGGTCCGGTCCGCCGTCGCCCGGTCGGGGACGTCCTGCACTGGGACCGGTGGTGACGGCGACGCGGCGACCGTAGGCACCCGGGTGCCGATGCCCGGCGGATGGGACGACCGTACGGTGCCGGCGTGGACCCGGTGGACGCGGTGGGGGTGCTGGCCGACCTCCACGTGCGGGCGCTGCTCCTCGAGCAGCGTGGGCTCGACGAGGACCAGATCGCGATCCATCTCGGACTGCCGAGCTCGGCCGTCCCGGGGCTCCTGCGGATCGCCCGGGCGAAGCTCGCCGCGGTCGAGCGGGGGGACGGGACCTGACGCCGGTCGCCGTGGACGCCGCCCGAAGTCCCGGGACGGTCGAGCACGTACCGGGTACGGTCCCCGACATGACCGCGGCGGGGGCCGAGCCACTGGTGGGGCGGGGGATCGAGCTCCGGGCCGTCGAGGACGCGCTCGACGCCGGGCGGACGGTGGTGGTGAGCGGCGTGGCCGGCGTGGGCAAGACCCGTCTGGCCCGGGCTGCGCTCGCGGCGGCGGCCGGGCGCGGCGCGCACACCCGGTGGGCCACGGCGTCGCACTCGGCTCGCGCCATCCCGCTCGGCGCGCTCGCCGGACTCGTCCCGCCGCGGCTGCCCGAGGCCCGCATGACGCCCGAGGCCCTGCTCGAGGCCATCGTCGAGTGCCTCGCCGACGAGGCCACCACACCGGTCGTCGTCGTCGTCGACGATGCGCACCTGCTCGACGACCCGTCGGCCGCGCTGGTGCGGTTGCTGGCGGCCCGTGAGCGCACGGCGGTGGTGCTCACGCTGCGCGCCGGTGCCGACGTGCCCGACGCGATCGGAGGCCTGGTGCGCGACGGATCGGTGGAGCGCATCGACGTTCAGGAGCTCACCGAGCCCGACGTCGCCGATCTGCTCCCCGCGCTGCTGCGCGGCCCCGTCGACCGGGCCACCGTGAGACGGTTGTGGTCGGTCACGCGGGGCAACCCGCTGTTCCTCTGCGAGCTCGTGCGCACGCTGCGGGCCGCCGGCTCGTTGGCCCAGCGGTCGGGCTGGTGGCGGTGGTCCGGATCGTTCCCGCACGGCACCACCTCGGGATCGCTCATCGCCGAGCGCACACGCGATCTCGACGACGACGCGCGGGCCGCACTCGTGTTGGTGGCGTTCGGCGAGCCGCTGGAGCTGGCCACGCTGGAGCGGCTCGTCACCGCCGAGGTCGTCGCCCACCTCGAGCGCGGTGGGTTGATCGAGGTGACCACCGAACCCGGTCGCGACGAGGTGGGGACCGCTCACCCGCTCTACGGCGAGGCGGTGCGGGCATCAACGCCGGTGAGCCAGGCGCGCCAGGTGCGCCGCATGCTCGCCCGGGCGATCGCTGACCAGCCCGACGTGTCGCCATCGGACCGCTTGCGGGCTGCGGGGTGGCAGCTGGAGAACGGCGAGGAGGTGGAGCCCCGGCTCATCCTCGACGCGACCCGGCGGGCATGGGTGGTTGGCGATCCGGGCCTCGCCGAACGGCTCGCCCGCCGTGGTCTGGCCCGCGGCGACGACCCCGAGCTGCGCTACCTCCTCGCCGAGGCGGTGGCCGATCTCGGACGCTTCGAGGAGGCGATCGCCGCGTGGGACGGCATCGGTCCCGATGCGTCCGATGCCGTCCGCGTCGCGGCGGCGTGCAGCCGGGCCCAGGTCACCGGATTCGTCCTCGACCGGTTCCCCGAGGCGATCGCGGTCCTCGACGCGGTCGGCCCGATCGACGATCCCGAGGCGGCGGCCAAGCTCGTCGCGGTGCGGGCCGTGCTCGCGACCCAAGGCGGTGTCGCCGACGATCGGGGCGGTGCCGAGGCCCTGCTCGCTGAGGAGCACTGCCCGGAGACGGAGCTGTGGGCGTTGTTGGCGACGCTGCCCACGGAGCTGGTCGCCGGTCGGATCGAGCGGGTCGAGTCACAGCTCGGGCGGGCCCGGGCCGCAGCGGCGGCCGCGGATGCGGTGATGCCGAACGGGTCGATGTGGGTGGAGCTGGTCGCGTACTTCGTCGAGCTGTTCCAGGGGCGGCTCGACGCGGCCGAGACGATGGCCCGGGAGCACCTCGATGCCTCCCTGGTGCCCGCCCACCCCCTCGCTCGCGGTCTCTGGACCCAATCCCTCGGCGTCGTGGCGCTGCACCGCGGGCGTCCCCGCACCGCGGCGGCCCTGTTTGAGGAGGCCGGCACACACCACCGCGACTACGCCGCCGGCCTGCTGCAGGGCTCGCTGCTCGGCCTCGCCCTGGCCCGGGCCCTGGCCGGCGACGCCGTCGGCGCGTCGGCCGCGCTCGACGCGGCCGACGCCGAGGAGCGGGGGGCCCCGTTCGAGGCCGTGGACCGGGGTCGGGCCGAGGTGTGGTGTCGGGTCGCGGCAGGCGAGACGACCGGCGCGGCCCGCCTCGCCCTCCGTGCCGCGAGCGACGCGCGTCGACGGCACCACGCCGTGCACGAGCTCACCCTGCTCCACGACGCCGCCCGCCTCGGGGAGGCCCGGGGGGCGCGCCAACGTGCCGTGGCGCTCGGCGCGGCGATCGACGGACCGTGGGCCACGGCCGTCGCCGCGCACGTCACCGGTCTGGCCCTCGGGGACGTCGCCGCGCTGAGCACCGCAGCGGAGGCGTTCGAGACGCAGGGCGCGCTGCTCGAGGCGATGGAGGCCTGGCATGCTGCGGCCCGCACAGCCGCCGCCCGCGGGCGATCGTCCACGGCCCATGCGTGCGGACGGCGGGCCGAGGCGCTGCGCGGCGCGTGCGCGGAGGCGCACACGCCGGGCATGGCCGCCCGGGGGTGGGACGATCCGCTCACCACCCGCGAGCGGGAGGTCGCGGGACTCGCGGCGGGCGGGCTCACCGACAAGGAGGTGGCCGGTCGGCTCGAGATCTCCACGCGCACGGTGCACGCCCACCTCCGGGCCGTGTACGCCAAGCTCGGGATCACCGGGCGAGGGGATCTCGACGGCGTCGTGGGACCGCCCGGGGTGGTCGCGGCCTCGTCGGGCTAGGTACCCGGCTGCCGATGCGCGCCCGGCGGCCTCGTACGTAACGTGCCCGCGACGCCGGCGGTCCGGCGGTCCGGAACATCCCGCACCCCGAGGAGCACGCGCATGAACCTCACGAGAATCGCCCGCCTGCTCGCCGCGGTCGCCCTGCTGGGCGCGGTCGCGGTGGCGTGCTCCGACGACGACGACACCTCCGCCGACGCCCCTGCCGACGACGCGCCGGACACCGTCGCGGTCGAGCTCGTCGACTACGCGTTCGTCGGTCTGCCCGCGTCCGTCCCGGCCGGGACGAAGCTCACCGTCACCAACAGCTCCGCAGCCGAGATGCACGAGCTCGTCGCCATCCGCATCCCCGACACCGAGACCCGCACGGTCGCCGAGCTCCTGCAGCTTCCCGAGGAGGAGGCGGACGCCATCTTCGGCGACACCATGCCCGCGACGGTGCTCCTCGCCGCGCCGGGCGGTCCGCAGGTCGACGCCGTGGGTGACGGCACGATCGCGGAGCCGGGCCGCTACGCCGTCGTCTGCTTCATCCCCACCGGGGCCGATCCCGATGAGTTCCTGGCCGCGGCCGAGGGATCCGACGGGCCCCCCGAGGTGGCCGGCGGACCGCCGCACGCCATGAACGGCATGTTCGCCGAGCTGGTGGTGGAGTAGCCGGAGCCGGAGGCTAGGGCTCCAACACGACCCAGCCCCGCCGCTGGAGCTCGGCCGCCAGCGCCTCGGCGGGCAGCTCCCGCAGGACCCGGGCCCGGTCGGCGTCGCGGCGGCTCACCGGCCGCGGCGCCGGCCCGGGCACCACCGGCTCCTCCTCGGCCTCGGCCTCGAGGCGGGTGATCAGCGCATCGGCCTCGTCGCGGGTGAACTTGCCGCCGGCCTGCCGCTGGGTGAGCCCCAGTGGTCCACGAGCGTCGCGGAAGTCGGTGTGGCCGGCGGCGACGATCAACGCGGTGAGCTGCTGCACCTGCCGCGCCGTGGCCGGGGGACCGGACTGCTGACCGAATGCCATGGCCCGATCCTCGCAGGTGGGAGTGACGGCGAGGATGTTCCCCACCCGTCACCGGGCTCGGACGCGACGGAGCCGCCGGCACAGCCGGCGGCTCCAGGGGATGTCGCGGGGTTCGGGTCAGACGACCCGGACGTTCTGCGCTTCCTCGCCCTTGCGGCCGGGGGCCACGTCGAACTCGACGGTCTGGCCCTCGTCGAGGGAGCGGTAGCCGTTCCCCTGGATGTTGGAGTAGTGCACGAAGACGTCGTCGCCCCCGTCTCGCGAGATGAAGCCGAAGCCCTTCTCGGAGTTGAAGAACTTGACGGTACCTGTAGTCAACTGAACTCTTCTCTTCTTCGGACGACCCCGTGTGGGCCGTCCGTCGCCCCCACCGTAGCGGACCGCGTCCCGCGATCCTGCCGTCCGGGTGAGATCGTGCGATCGGGGCCGCGAGACTGCGGGGGTGAGCACCCACGAGCGCGAGCTGACCGAGCCTGCCGACCTGTGCCGCCCCGATGGCATCCGCCTGAACCCGGCGGCCCGGGGCTGGTCACGCCGGCCCCTCCACCGGGCGAACCTGCACGGTCGGTGGGGCCGCACCAAGCGGTGGGACTACTGGGCGATCCTCGCCGACGATCTCGTCGTGTCGAGCGTCTACGCGGACGTGGACTACATCGGTCTGGCCGACGTGTGGTGGGCCGACCTCCCCACCGGTGGCACCGGCGGGC
>Ga0114946_10001055_pt1 | contig 18988 bp, 18 predicted proteins | sample WalLakDeSediment_FD_88676 | JGI IMG/M metagenome (GOLD analysis project Ga0114946, IMG submission 88676) | Lake sediment microbial communities from Walker lake, Nevada to study Microbial Dark Matter (Phase II) - Walker Lake 11/02/13 Deep Sediment | ecosystem: Environmental > Aquatic >...
CCCGCCGACCGGCTCGACATCGAGATCAGGATCACGTCGCCCACCGGCCGGGAGTTCGTCTGCACGAGCCACGGGCCGCGGCACGACACGGTCGTAGAGTCGCTTCGCGGTCGCCGCTATGATGCCGGCCATGCGACTTGACCCTGCGACATCCCTGCTGGCGATCATCGACGTGCAGGAGCGGCTCTTGCCGGTGATTCCGGGGAGCGACCTGGTCGTCCACCGGTGCACGCGACTCGCCACGGCGGCGGGGCTGCTCGGCGTCGCCACCGTAGTCACCGAACAGTATCCGCAGGGGCTCGGCCGGACCGCAGCCCCCCTGGCCGCCGTGGTGCCTCCGGCCGCCTCGAAGATGACGTTCAGCTGCTGCGGCTGTGAGGCATTTCTCGCTGCGGCCACGGGCGTCGACGCCGTCGTGCTCGCCGGCCTCGAGACCCATGTCTGCGTCGCCCAGACCGCGCTCGATCTGCTGGCCCGGGGGCTCGTCGTCTTCATCGCCGTCGACGCCGTCGCCTCGCGGCATGCGCTCGACCACGACATCGCACTCAGGCGGCTGGAAGCGGCCGGTGCGATCCTCACCACGAGCGAGGCGGTGCTCTTCGAGTGGTGCCGCTCGGCCGAGCACCCGCGGTTTCAGGAGGTTCGCCGGCTCGTGCTCGGCTAGTCAGGGAGCCAGCGGCGGCTCGTCCGCCGGCGCGTCGTCGGCGGTGAGATCGTCGGGAGTGAGGTCATCGGCAGTGTGATCGTCGGCGGTGAGATCGACCCGTTCCCCTTCACCTGCCGCAGCGGCCCGGGTGCGCAGGCGGCCGATCTTGATCGCGGCGAGTGGCTCGCCCGCCGGCTCCCGCCCTGGTGCCGCGCCGAAGACAAACACCCGGCGGTCAGCCGCCACGAGTTCCCAGGTGCGGCGCCCGCCGGCCGTCACCGGGCGGATCTCACGAAGTTCCAGGCCCCGCCATTCCGGGCCGATCGCCGCTGCCACGGCAGCCGCCTCGTCGACGGCCGGATCACCCCAGCGCGTGCCTTCGAGACCGAGCGGGCTCGAATCGATGCCGGTCACCTTCGGGTAGCCGGTGGCCGACTCGGGCGTGAAGTCGGCGCTGGGCAGCACGACCCCCTCGCTGTCGACGGCCAACAGCCCCCCCTGCCATGCGACCATCGCCACCGGTTCCCGGCACTGGACCTCCACGACCGCGGCCGCCGGGTGCCGCAATTCCACCCGGCGCACGTCACAGACCCACGGGTGCATGAGAAACGCCCGCTCCAGCCGCTGCGGCAGTTCGGCGTCGGCCAAGGGGAGGCCGCCGTCGAGACTCGCGTTGCGCAGGGCCTCGGTCTTCAGGTCGGACACCACCCACGGCCCGAGGCCCTCGACCGTGATCCGTTCGGGAAACAGAACGCTGTCGGGCCGCGCGGCAGCCTCCTCGCCGAACTTCGACCAGGCGTACCAGGCGCCACCGACAGCGGCCGCGGCCACGGCGAGCGCCGCGAGGCCGGCCCGATGCTCGCGCACCAATCGGCCGAACCCGGCAGCAGACTCCGGCTCCTGCACCGGCACGCGACGACGGATGGGTGTGCTCATGGTGCGACGCCGCGACGGCTCACCAGACTTCGATCTGCGGCGTCAACTCGACGCCGAGCTTCTCGCGGACGCAGCTGCGAACTGCCTCCACCAGGCCGCGGACATCGTCGCTCGTGCACCGTGGACCGGCGACCACGTAGTTGGCATGCGGCCCGTAGACCGATGCGGCACCGACGCGGAGATCCCGCGCGCCGGCCTGCACCACGAGCGAATCGGCCGTCATGCCGAGCGGATCCTTGAACATCATCGCCACGGTGCGGGTGCCACCCGGCTGTTCCGAGCGGCCCACGATCCATTGCTTCTGCATCCGCTTGGTGAGCAGTTCGGGGCTTTCCTCGTCGAGTTCGAGCCGGCAGCCGAGCACGATGCAATCGTCGAGGTTGCTCCAGCGGGCCTCGAAGGCGAGGCGCCGGGCGTCCCGGGTCTCGACCGTGCCGTCGGGCAGCATGACGCGGACATCCCGCACTCGTTGACCGATGTCGCCCCCCCGGCCGCCCGCATTGCCCACGAGCGCCCCGCCGACCGTGCCCGGCACGTCGACGAGCATCTCGATGCCAGAGAGTCCGGCCTTCACCGCCGCCGACACCGCGTGCACGAGCTTGGCCCCCGCGCCGGCAATGATCGCCGGCCGCGCGATCTCGATGCCGCAGAACGCCGGCGCGGACAGCCGCACCACCATTCCCGGAAACCCGTCGGTCGGCACGAGCACGTTGGAGCCACCGCCGATCACCCGCAGCGGAATGTCGCGTTCCCGGCAGCGAACGACGACACGGGCCAGCGCCTCTTCGTCGACGGGCTCGCAGAAATACCGGGCCGTTCCCCCAAGGCCGAGCCACGTATGGTGGTCGAGCGGCTCACCACACGAGACGGCGACCCCGATGTCGTCGAAGGGTGTGTCGGAGGTGTCAGGGGCCATGAGGCGGATATCCTTGCGTGATCAAGAGGCGGGGCCAACGTGCGGCCGCTGGAGGCCGCGGGGAGAATTGTGGCCGCGCGGCCATGCCGGCGTCTATCCGAACTGCCCCGGGCGGTCGGAACCGTCCGGGGGCGAACTTCCGGTGGCTCAGCCATCCCGGCTCAGGCGGCCCGCCGCCGCGGAAACTTCCGCGGAGGATGCGCGAGCTGGAGCCAGCCGTCGATTGCCTCAACGAGCGGCGTTGGCACAAGCGGCAGCGCGGTCGCCGGAGCCGGACCGTCTGGCGCCGCGGGCACACGGCCGAGCACGAGCAGGCAGTCCCCCGAGCCCAGGGTGGAGAGCAGCCGATCGACGCGGGCATACGCGGCCAGATCGGCGGGCCCCGCGTCGGCCGCGAGCATGCCGGCAGGTACGGCGATCCACTGATCACACCACTGGCCGAGCCGCTCGGCAGCGTCGTCGGCCGCGAGCGTCGCGAGCGCCTCGTCGTCGACGACCACCGCCAACCGGCCGGGCGTCAGCCGCCGGAGGCTCGCGAGCGTGCTCGACAGGGCGTGGCCGTTGGTCGCCGTGTCGATGAACACGGCCATGTCCTGTCCGCGGTCGAGCCGCTCCACCCGTTGCGGCACGCTGCCGGCCGACTCGAGTCCCCGGGCGATCATGTCACTACCGAGGCCATACCGTAGCCCGACGGCTGCGGCCGCGGTGGCATTGCGGGCGAACGATGTCACCGGCGTGTCGACCGACACGGGCAGCACATCCCCTCCCGCCGAAAGCAGAAACGTCTGGCCATGGAGCGAGCGCTCGACGAGACGCGCCCGCACCGCGCACTCAGGCCCCACGCCGGCCGTTACCACGGTCGCTCCCGGCGCCGTGGCAGCCGCCCGGGCGAACAGCCCATCGAGCCGGCCGCTCCCGTCGGCCACGAGGCACCCCTCGGGGGCGAGCGACTCGAGGATGCGCGTCATGATCCGGCGGTAGGCGGCGGGCGTGCCGTGAAGATCGAGATGGGCCGCGGCCATGCCGGTCACGACGACGGTGTCGCAGGCGATGCCGGCGAGCACGTGGGCCGCGAGCATGCGGCTGGACACCTCCACGACTACGTGGCTCGAGCCTTCCGCAGCGAGCCGCGCGAGCCGGCTGGCGAGCACGTCGGCCCGGGTGAGGTCGCAGGGTTCCGCGAGGTCGCCCGCCGGCCCCAGGCAGCCGATGTCGGAGAGCACGCCCACGGCGAGCCCTGCTTCGGCGAGCACAGCCGCGGTCAACCAGGCCGTGGTCGTTTTGCCGCTCGTGCCGGCGACGGCGATCACCTGCATCTGGCGGGCGGGATGGCCGGCGAGGGCGTGGGCCACATGCGCGAACGCCTGGTCGCTCGACCGCACGAGGCACAGCGGCACGCCGCCGGTGGGCACGATCCGCTCGGCGATCACACCGGCGGCACCCCGGGCAACCGCGCGGTGCACATCATCGTGACCGTCGCCCTGCGCAGTCGCGCGGGCGACGAACAGGTCGCCGCGGCGGCATTCATCGGGATCGTCACACACCCGCGTGACGACGATGTCGTCGGCCCCGATGAACCCCGGCCGAGCCACGAGCGGCTCCGGCAACACCTGGGATAGCCTGACTCCGTCCCCGCAGTTCTCCGACGCTGCTGCCTCGTTCATGACGGCCTCCTGCCACCACTGGTCGATCCTGTCGATCCGCCTCCGACTCATCCTTGAATCGGAGCGAGGGCGAATTGTCGATAGGGCCCTGTTCAGGTCAAGCCCGCATTGGGAGCGGAATTTCCGCGGGTCGACGCCGCGCACGCATCCTGCCCGGCTTGCCACGGCCGCTACCGCTGGACTACCGTACGTGAACAAACACAAAAACCCAGCTGGATCATCCCACCATGCCCCAGCATCCCCCCCGGCCGCTGCCCCGTTGGATCGCCTGGGTCGGTGACAGCGCGCGGAACGAACTGGCCTGGGCCCGCGCCGCAGCCGCAGCGATCGCGCCGGTGCACGATGCGGATAGCGAGCAGACGCCGCCCGGTTCCCCCACCGTCACCCCCACCATCACTCTCGTAGCGACCGACCGCCCCGGCCGCTTCCACCTGGCCACAGCGGCGGCGATCGCCCGCCGTTGGCCGCTGACGGTGCTGGTAGCAGTGGCCACGAGTCTCGCCGACGGCCGCCGCCGCAGCGGCCCCCCGCTGCCAGGCATCGAAGAGGTGCCCTGGTGCGATCTCCCCAGCCGGCTCCGCTGGTGGCTCGCCGAACTCGACGCGGGCCGCCCGGGGATGCTGGGCCTGCCGGCCACGACCCGGCGAGAGGATCGCGTGTTTGAAGCCGCGATCCAGACGCGGAACCGCCGCCCTGTCCCCCCGCTGCGTCACCGGGTGGCCCTCGCTGCGCGGCACGCGACCGATCTCGAGGGGCTCGCCGGCCTGGTCACCGCGGTCGGCCACGAGGTCACGGCCGCCTGTGCCCGGCGGCCTCCGATGGATCTGGATGCCGACGTGCTGCTCTGGGACGTCGAGGCACTCGACGCCCGGTCGCTCGAATGGCTGCGGCTCTTCACGGCGCACCGACCCCGGCTGCCCGTCGTGCTCCTCGACTCGTTTCCCCACTACGACTCGGCCGCTGCCGCCTTCGCGGCCGGTGCCAAGGCCGTCCTCAGTCGGCCGCTGTCCCTGGAGGCTCTGGCGGGCACCCTGCTCGCACCGCAAGCCCCGGCCGGCACTGTTTTTCCGAGCGGCACTGTATTTCCGCTGGGCACTGTATTTCCCAGGGGCACTGGGGTTGGATAGCCATCGGGCCCCGGCTAGCATCCCCGCCCATGGTTTCGTCTTCCTGCGGCCCGCCGCCTCCCCGCGTCGCCTCGTTCGCCATCGTCGCCCTCGCGACGGCCGGGTGCGGGATGGTGCTTGCGGTGTCGGGCTGCATCCATGCGGTCGGACTCGATGCGCTCGCCACGCCGCCGGTGGTGCGGGGCAACCTCGGCACCTGGCTGACCGATGCCGGAGGCACAGCCGCCGATTTGCCCCGCCGCACGGAGCTCTCCGTGGGGCAGCTCGTGATTCACGCCGACTTCCCGCTCGCCGGCCAGCATCGCCTCGTCCGGGAACTCGACGGGCTCCGCACCGACGTGAGCCAGACGCTCGGCCTGCCTGTCTCCGACGAGCCGGTGAACCTCTACCTCTTCGACAGCCCGGAGCGGTTTGACGCCTTCGTCGCCAAGCGTTTCCCCATGTTTCCCGCGCGGAGGGCATTCTTCGTCGAAACCGACACCACGCTCTCGGTGTTCGCCGCCTGGCAAGACCGTGTCGCCGAAGACCTCCGACACGAGACGACGCACGGCTACGTGCATGCGGTCGTGCCGGCGCTGCCGCTGTGGCTCGACGAGGGCATCGCCGAGTTCTTCGAACTGCCTCGGGCCGACAGCGGCCTCCATGCGGCCCACGTCGCCCACCTCGCCGGGCGGCTGGTCGAGGGCACCTGGCGACCTGACCTGGCGAAGCTCGAGGCGGTGACCTCCGCCGCCGAACTCACGCAGGACCACTACGCCGAGGCCTGGTGCTGGGTGCACTGGCTGCTCTGCACCACACCCGAGCGGCGCGAACTCCTGCAGGAGTATCTGGCCGACATCCGCCGCAACGGCACCGCCGCCCCGCTCTCGGTGCAGCTGATGCGGGCGCCGGGCCAACGCGGCGACTTGTCCGCAGACATGACCCGGCATCTCGAGGAACTGGCCCGGTCCACGGGAGCGCTCTGAGCCTCACCATGCCCCCAGCGAGGGGCTGCCCATCCCCTCGAGCCGGCGTAGGCGGCCAGCGCAGGCAGGATGCCGAAGCGCAGACGCCTCCGAGTGAACGAAGCCCAGGATGGGCGCAGTGAACGTCCGGCGAGAGGGTGTGGGCAGCCCTGAGCCTCCCGACCGCCTGCGGATCATCCCGATCACTTCCGGAAGACGGTGCCGTACTCCACCGGCTGGAACCCCAGCTTCCCGAACAGGCTCAGCGCCGGCTCGTTGGCCATGTTGACCTGGGTCTCGACGAGCGTGACGCCCTCTTCCTGAGTGAGATCGTGCAGCGCCTCCGCGACGAGGTAGCTCGCCAGCCCCTGCCGCCGTCGCGGCCCCTCGATCGCCACGTCGAGCAAGCCTGCCGCCGCCACGCCCCACGTCGCGGCCAGCGGCTGCATGTCCCAGAAGGAGGCGCTCCCCAGCTCCTCGCCGGCGTGATTCCGCAGCACATAGCGCCGTAGCGCCACTCCGGTCGTCGTGGCCGCTTCCCACCACGACCGCCGCGCCGGCTCGTCGATGGCCGCCATGGTCGTCGTGCGTTCGATCGCGCGCTGGAGTCGGTTGACCGGCGCCCGAAATCCGGCGAGCTGCCTGCGCAGGATGACGATCCGCTCGGCGTCCTCATAGCCGGCATGCCGAAAGGCACGCTGCATCGCGGGTGACGAATCGAGGATGCCCGGCAGGTCGGAGCCCCCGTAGAGCCCGAGATAGAACCCGCGAAACTCGGGCGATGCGCCCCCTAGGAGCGTGCTGGCGCCGCGCCGCCGCAGATACTCCTCGCACCGGCTGATGAGTCCGGCGGCAATCTCCGCCTCGGCGGGATGGGGCGGCACGACCACGAGGGCCGTGGTGCCGCGGGCCGTGTCGAGTCCCGTCCGTTCCGCATTCGGACCAAAGGCCGCGTGGGCGAACCCGAGCATGCGGTCTTCGGCGATGGCGACGATCAGGCCCTCGCGGTCGAAGTAGGGCTTGGAGAAGACGCCGTTTTCGAGCAACGCCGACGTCATCGGCTGCACCGCCCGCGGCCCGAGATCGGCGACCCGCCAGGTGTCGGCCAGCCGCGGGGGATCGTCGTTGCGGAAACAGCGGAAGTCGATCATCCCGGAGTCTCCCTTCCCGGAGACCCCGTGCCTGGAGACTCTTTGCCCGGAGACTCTGTCGAGCCCGCGGGAGCGGCAGCCGCGCCGTCCGCCGCGGCTGCCAACCGCACGAAAATCCGCCTGTCGGCGACGCGCACGTCATACACCGTCTGCCGAACGGTCGGCGAAATCTGGTGGCGGCCGGTGACCACGTCAAACTGCCAGCCATGCCAGGGACAGGTCAGAACCGTGCCGCACAAGACTCCGGTGCCGAGCGGGCCTCCCTGGTGAGGACAAAGACCGTCGAGTGCGTGGTACGTGCCGGCGACGTTGGCCAGCGCCACCATCCGCCCGGCCACGACCCGCTCGATGCTCGTCCCCGGCGGGCATTCCGACTCGGTGGCGATCGGAAACCAGTCGGGCATGGAGGTGGGCGCGAGTCCGCGGGCGGGGAACGAAGCACCGCGGTCCCGTCAGGCCGCGACGCGTTTCACTTTAGCCTTTGGCGGCTTGGTTCGCCACCGCCGATGCACCCACCAATACTGGGCCGGCTCGCGACGAATCGTCCGTTCGAGAAGCGTCGTGTACCACTGCGACAGCGCCTTTGCATTGGCCGCATCGTCTCCACCGGCGGCCGGGTCGAGCACACCCTCGAGCCGCAGGTCGTAGTCGAAGAGCCTCCGGCGGCGGGTCGCCGAGCAGACGAGCACCGGCGCCGAGGACGAGAGCGAGAAGACACCGATCGCCTTGTGCACGCTGGCTGGGGAGCCGAAAAAATCGACGATGCAGCTCTTGGGCCCGGCTGATTGGTCGCCGAGGAGCCCGATGGCACCGTTCTCCTCGAGCACCTCCGCCACGTCGGGCGCACTGCCCCGCTTGGGCAGAATCCGCTGCCCCCGCGACTCCCGAAACGCCGTGACGAACCGGTCGAGGAGCGGGTTGTCGAGCGTCCGGGCCACGGAGAAGACGCGGAAGCCGAACAACCCGAACAGATACGCCGCCAGTTCGAAGTTGCCGTAGTGGCCCGAGAGGACCACCTTCGGCCGCTCGAGCCACAAGAGCCGCACCATCTCCTCCATGCCGTGGATCCGCAGATGCCGGCGCCAGGTGGTCTTGTGAATCACCCGGTTGGCGTGGGCGATCTCCACGACCATGAGGAGGAGATGCTCCCACATGCCGCGGGCCAACTCCCGCCGTTCGTCGACCGTGGCGGCGGGAAAGGCCCGGCGGAGGTTGTCACGGACGACCGAGCGCCGGATGCGCAGCCGGTGGGCGAGCAGCGTGGAGAGACTGCGAATCCACCGCTCGCAGCTCCGCCGAGGCAGTGCCTGGACGACGCAGATGGCGGCCCGCACCACGCCATAGACGACGACGTCGGCAACGCGGGTGGCCAGCGAGCGACGGCGACGGCGGGGCACGATAGGCGAATCCTGGGTGGGCTTGAAAACCGGAGGTTCTGGCCACGGGGTGAGCGTTCGCTGCCTGGAGCGGCTGCAGCGCAGCATTGTGCCGCCTGGAGGCCCCTTGTCACCAGATCGGTCCGCAGGCCGGCGGCAGTTGAGCGACCCAATGAGCAGATCACGTCTCAAGGCCACGATGCCTGTGAGAATGGGCAGACTGGCGAAGCGTCGGCATAGCGCTCGGCACGGAAACCGCGAGCCGGCGCTCAGCCTTCCGGCACGGGGCCGGGCACGAGCCCGCTGAGGAGCAGCCCGATGCTCACGGAGTTGAAGAGCCCATGCAGCAGGATGCAGGCCACGAGGGAGCCCGTCTGGCGGGCGATCGTGCCGAGAACGAGGCCGAACAGAAACAGCGGCACGAAGGCGAGGCCGTGGCCGGCGTGTGCCAGCGCGAAGGCGGCCGCCGAGACGACGACGGCCGATCCGGTCTGATCCCCCAGACGCCGTTCCAGCCACCCTTGCAGGACCCGCCGGAAGAAAAACTCCTCCGCCACCGGCGCGACGACCACGGCGGAGAGCACCACGAGCCCGATCGCGAAGGGATCGCGGTGCTCCCGCAGGAAGTCGACCACGGGATGCTCGTACGGCACGATCCGATCGAGCAGTCCGGCCAGCCCCAAGAGCGGCGCGACTATGAGCGCGAGCCCCCCGAGCGCGAGGCCGAAGTCATCCGCCCGGACGGCCGTGAACCCGAGCATCCGCCGATCGGCGCCCCGCGACACGAGCAGCACGATCCCGAGCGCGACCACCGCCAGTTTGCTCGTGATGTCGACGATGAGCAGGTCGCGGAGCGACGCCCCGCGGGGCAGCAGGGCCGAAGCCGACAATGCCAGCAGCAGATACAGCCCCAGGATGGCGGCCACGTCGCTCCCCTCCCACGACACGGCGGGATGCGGTCGCCAGGCGACGGGCGGCAGCCCGCGGCCGACCCGGCGGGCGACGACGACCGCCATGGCCGCGCTTGCCACGACGGCGAGCGAGGAAAAAACGATCGTCACGACGGCGTCTCTCCGCGCACGAGCACCCGAGCCGCCCACAGATACTCGAGCCCCGACCAGACCGTCGCCAGGACGGCGGCCCAGGCCACGACACTGGCGATGTCCCGAAGCCCTGAGAGGCCGCCGAGCGTCGCATCTGGCCAGGCCCGCGCGGCCAGTTCGACGGCCGCGGCCACACACTGGAGCACCATCTTGAGCTTGCCCGCCGGCCCGGCCGAAAAATCCCGCCCGACCCGCTCCATCTCGGCGCGGATGGCCGTCACCACGAGCTCGCGGACGACGACCACCACGGCCATCCAGGGAGCGATCGCCGATGCGTCCGCCGGCCCGGCCAGCAGCACCCACGTCCCGCAGACGATCACCTTGTCGACGAGCGGATCGAAGATTCGTCCCAGTCGGCTCACCTGCCCGAACCGCCGCGCCCACCAGCCGTCGACCCAGTCGGTCGAGGCGGCGATCACGAACAGCACGGTCGCCGACAGCCAGACTCCCGGTTCGCTACCCGCTGGCTCGTTGCCACCCCGCACGATGAGCACGAAGAGCACGAGCGCCAAAACGAGCCGGGCGAGCGACAGCAGGTTGGGCACCGTCCAGACGCGATCGAGCGGGGCGGACTGCGGCATACCGACGGCCTTTCTCGAATGCACTGCTCGGACACGTGGACCAGCTCGTCTACCTGAACTGTCAGGCCGGCACACCGGCGAGGTCGTATCCGGCCGCGGCCACGATCTCGACCGGAATGATCCGGCCCGTGAGCGGGGCGGCCGCGTCGCTGCCGGGCGCCGTCACATACACGAGGCAGTCGATGTCGGGGGCGTCGCCAGCCGACCGGCCGATCCAGACATCGGGCCGCTCGCCGCTCTGCCGGTCGATGATCACGTCGACCACGCGGCCCACCTGGCGGCGGGCGTGGTCGTGGGCGATGCCCTGCTGCACCTGCATGAGCGCGTCGCGCCGCCGCTCCTTGACCTCGGCCGGCAGATGGCCGTCGAGCCGCGCCGCAGGCGTGTCGGGCTCGAGCGAGTAGGTGAACACGCCGAGCCGCTCGAACCGCCAGCGCTCCACGAAGGCGACGAGCTCGGCGAACTGCTCGTCGGTCTCCCCGGGAAACCCCGTGATGAACGTCGTCCGCAGCACGACATCGGGAATGCGGTCGCGCAGCTTCTCGAGGAGCGCCTCGGTGGGCCCCCGGGCCACCCGCCGCTGCATCCGCTTGAGCACCGGGTCGCTCGCGTGCTGCAGCGGCATGTCGAGGTAGGGCAGGATCTTGTCGCTCGCCGCGATCGCGTCGATGAGCCGGTCGCTGAAGTACATCGGATAGAGGTACATGAGCCGGATCCACTCGAGCCCCTCGACCCGCTCGAGCTCAGCCAGAAGCTCGACGAGCCGCGGCTCGCCGTAGAGATCCATCCCGTAGTAGGTCGTGTCCTGGGCGACGATCACGAGCTCCTTCACGCCGTCAGCGGCGAGCTCCCGCGCCTCGCGGATGACCTCCTCGATCGGCTTGGTCGCATGCTTGCCGCGCATCTTCGGGATCGCGCAGAACGTGCAGGTGCGGTCGCAGCCTTCGGAGATCTTGAGATACGCCATGTGCCGGGGCGTGACCCGCAGCCGGCCGGAGTCGTCAAGCGCCCGGGCCGGGGCCGGGCGGAAGATGCTCCGCTGCTCGCCGAGCCGGCCGATGAGCCGCTCGGCCGCCCGGGCCACCTCGTCGCGGGAGAAGACGCCGATCACGGCGTCCACCCCGGGCAACTCCTCGAGCAGCGCCTCCTTCTGCCGCTCGGCGAGGCAGCCGGCGACGATCACGCCCCGCGTGTCGCCCTGCCGCTTGAGATCGAGCATCTCGTGGATGGCGGCATACGACTCGGCCCGCGAGGCGTCGATGAAGGCGCAGGTGTTGACGATCACGAGATCGGAGCCGCGGGGCTCGCCGACGAGCTGCCAGCCGTCGTCCCGCAGCAGGCCGAGCATCCGCTCGCTGTCGACGAGGTTCTTGGGGCAGCCGAGGCTCACCATCGAGAACGTGCCGCGACAGGTGGCCGGATCGACCGGCTCGAGCGCTGGCGTGACGGCACCGCCAGAGGTGAGGCTGCCCGCGGTGCATGAACCGCCGGACGGATCGACGATGGGGAGCGTGTGCATGGTCATGTCCGCGCGGCGATGAGCCGGTCGAGCTCGGCGCGAAGCCGGGGCAGGATGGCGTCGTAGGGATAGGCGCCGAGCTCCTCGCTTCGCCGCTTGAGGTTCACGTGCGTGGGGCCGCACCACAGGCCGAGGTCGGCATCGTCGGTCTCGCCCGGGCCGTTCACGCGGCAGCCCATCACGGCGATCGTGATGGCGTGATCCTTGGCGTAGGCCGTCATCTCCTTGACCTCCCTGGCCAGATCGATGAAGGCCTCGTTTTCCACGCGGGAGCAGCTCGGGCAGGAGATGATGTTGAGCGACGAGAGGCCGTAGTCGACGACGCTCCGCACCCGCCCGGCGGCGATGTCGGCGAGGATCGCGTGGGCCGCCTCGATCTCCTCCCGCTTGCGGGCGTTGGGCACGGTGAGCGACACCCGCACCGTGTCGCCGATGCCCCGCGAGACGAGCTGCTCGAAGGCGATCCGCGTCTTGATGATGCCGTCCGGGGGCATCCCCGCCTCGGTGACACCCAGGTGGATCGGCACGTCGGGCCGCTGCTCCGCGAACCGCTTGTTGACCTCGATCACCTTGGTGGGATCGGAGTCTTTGAGCGACACGCAGTAGCGGGTGAAGCCGAGCGTGTCGAGCAGTTCGCAGTGTTCCAGGGCGCTTGCGAGCATCGGGCCGAGCGAGTCGTCAGGGGCGAACTGCTCCTTCTTGGCGGGATCGACGCTCCCGCAGTTCACGCCCACCCGCAGGGCGCAGTCGTGTGCTGCGGCCACGTCGGCGATGAACTTCACCTTCTCCTGCCAGGGCTTCGTCGGCTCGTGGTGGTAGAGGTGGCCGGGGTTGTAGCGGAGCTTGTCGACATGCGGGGCGACGTCGACGGCGAGCCGGTAGTTTTCCTGGAGGTCGATGGCGAGAGTGGCCTCCGTGCCGGCCCTGATCGCGGCGAGCGCGGCGGCGTCTTTCTTCGAATCGACGGCGATCCGCACCACGCCCGCCCCGGCCGCGTGCAGGTCGTTCACCTGCTCGAGCGTGGCCGTGACGTCCTGCGTGTGGGTGGCCGTCATGCTCTGGGGGGCGATCGGATGGCCGGCCCCGATCGTGATCCGACCGATCCGTACCGCCCGCGTGGGATTTCGCTTCAACTCGACCAAGGCTGCACCTCGTGGGAGACTCTTCCGACCCCCCAACGATAGCAAAGCCCCCGTGGAGCGGCGATATGACGCCACCAGACCCGAGTCCGACCCGGCCGCCCCGCTACGAGCCGGTGCTCCACATCGTCCTCCACGAGCCGGAGATCCCGCCCAATGCCGGCAACGTGGGTCGCACCTGCGTGGCGATCGCCGCGAAGATGTGGCTCGTGCGGCCGCTGGGCTTCCAGCTCGACGACTACTATCTCCGCCGAGCCGGGCTCGACTACTGGGACGAGCTCGAGTGGGAGGTGGCCGACTCGTGGGCCGATCTCCTGGAGCGCCTGGCGACGGTGGGCTGCCGGCCCAACTGGCTGTTCTCGGCGCGGGCCACGCGGTCCTATACGGAGGTGGCCTATCGGCCGGGCGACGTGCTCGTCTTCGGCAGCGAATCGAAGGGACTGCCCAAGGACCTGCTCGCCGCGCATCCGGAGCAGGGTCTCACGATCCCCTCGCGACCGCAGGTCAGGAGCTTGAACCTCGCCAACTGCGCCGCAATCGTCGCCTACGAGGCGATCCGCCAATGGGAGCAGGGCTTGGCATCGTAATTCGATCGTGTCATACTTTGCCCGCTCGTTGTTGGCGGCAGCGTGCCGGCCGGTCGACTCATGACCAGCCGCCCACCTCTGGAGATGCCGCATCATGTCGCTGCCCCCCTTGCACCCGTCCACCGGCTGCCCCGATTCGGTCCTTCTGCCCTCCTCTGCACCGCATGGATTCCTCATCGACATGGATGGGGTGATCTACCGTGGCAGTAACTTGATCCCCGGGGCCGACAGGTTCGTCGCCGAGTTACTCGATCTCGGCTTGCCCTTTTTCTTCCTCACGAATAACAGCCAGCGGACCCGCCGCGACGTGGTCACGAAACTCGGCAGGCTCGGCATCCATGTCGAAGCGTCGCATATCTTCACCTGCGCGATGGCCACGGCACGATTCCTCGCCACCCAGAAGCCCGGCGGCACGGCCTATGTCATCGGCGAGGGAGGGCTGCTTCAAGCCTTGCACCACAACGGCTACTCGATCGTCGATCACGACCCGGACTACGTGGTCGTCGGGGAGGGTCGGGCGGTGACCTACGAGATGGTGGAAACGGGCATCCGCATGGTCATGAACGGTGCGAAGCTGATCGCCACCAACCTCGACCCCAACTGTCCCACGCACGCCGGCCTCCGTCCCGGCTGCGGCGCGATCGTGGCGATGCTGGAGACGGCGACGGGCCGGAAGGCGTTCAGCGTGGGCAAGCCAAGCGCCGTGATTATGCGGGCGGCCCGCAAGGAACTCGGCCTCGACGCCTCGCGGACCACGATGATCGGCGACACGATGGAAACCGACATTCTCGGTGGCGTGCAACTTGGCTACCGGACGATTCTCGTGCTCTCCGGTGGCACGCGACGCGAGGATCTCGAGGCGTTCGGCTACCGGCCGGACATGGTCGTCGACTCGATCGCCGATCTGTCGGCCGCGCACCTCGCCGGTCTCTCGGCCAGCGGGGTCGCCTGAGACCTGTCTCGCCCGAAGGAACGTGTGTTACTCGACCGCATCGTACAACGGCAGGTGGCGGTAGTAGACCTCGAGCATGTAGGTGCAGAAGCACGTCATGAAGAGCCGCCCGCCCCACGGACCCCATTTGTCGAGTGCGGGATCCCAGGAGCCCGCCTCTCCGCCCCCCGCCACCTGCGCCGCCGGCAGTGCCTCCTTCATGCGGTCATTCCACCGCGTCCAGGGCTCCCCGCCGAGATGGTGCACGACCTGCGTGACGTAATACCACGCATAGACGTCCTTCTCGTTGGCGAGGTCGAAAAGCGGCGGCGCGAGCAGGAGTTCGACGCCCGCCACCAGCCGGCGGTCATGCCGCGGCCAGCCGAGATACTGCCGCGCGAGGAGCCCCTCGGCCGACACGGCGGCCGTGATCGGCCCCGGCAGATGCTTGCCCTTCGGCGCGCCCAGGTCGGGATCAGCGGGCAGGGTCGGTGGCTCGTAGCGGTAGCCGTAGCGGGCGCCGTCGTCGACGGCCACGGTCTCGACGAACTTGTGCAGGTTGGCGAGGACGACCGTCGGCACGTCGAGCCCCGCCATCTCCGCGCTCTTGAGGGCCATCAAATACCAGCCCGTCACCGACATGTCGCCCTGCTGCCCCGGGCCATACCGCCACCCGCCGTTGGGCCCCTGGGCCGCGACCGCGTAGGCCACGGCCCGTTCCGCAGGCTTGCGAAACGCGGGGTCGCGCGTCATGCCATAGAGTTCGCAGACCGCGATCGTGGCCTGCGCGTGTGAGTAGAGCGAGTGGTGGTTCGGCAGCGGTGTCACGTCGAACGACCCATCGGGCAGCTGCCGGGCGAGGAGCCCCTTCCACGCGCGGGCGACGACCTGCTGGTGGTGGCCGACGGTCGGCGTGTTGCCGGCCCCCTGGAAAGCGAGCAGGGCCATGGCCGTCGCGGCGAGCCGATTCTCGAGCGAGCCGCCGTCACGATAAGGACCCTGCAGGCTCCACTGGCCGTCTTGTTTGTCCTGCTGCTTTGCGAGCCAGCCGAGGGCGCGGGCCACCGCCGCCTCGGTCGCATCGCTGCCGCCGAAGGCCGCGAGCAGCGCCTCCCGCCGGCCTTCCTGCCGACCGTCGAGCAGCATGCCGACGATCGGCGGCTGCTCCGCGGCCTCGGCACCGGTGGCGTCATTCACTTCCGGCTCGGCCGCCGGCGGCGCTGCGACTGGTTCCTCGACGACCGGCTCCTCCGTCTTGGCGATCTCCGGTTCCGGCTCCGGCTCTTCGACTTTGACTTCGACCTCGTCTTGGCCAGTGTTCGGCGCCTCGAGGATCTCTGGGGAGGCGAACACCAGTTCGAGCCGCAGCTTCTTTTCGCGGGTGTCGCGAACCATCCACAGCGCGAGGATCAACAGCAGCACGGCATGCGCTGCGAGACTTACCGTGAAGGGAGGACTTTCCCGCACCCAGCGTTCGATCCGGGCCCGCGCCCGTTGCGCCCACGAGACGACGTCGGCGCCTGCGTCATGAGTTGCTTGCAGCGGCCTGGCGGCGGGTCTGGCAGCCCACGGGAGCCCCCCCACCAGTGTTTCCCTCGCCCCGAACGCGCTCCCCGGGGCAGGCAAACCTCCCGGGCCAGGCGGAGAGCGAAACGACGGCTGGGCGTCGGGGTTCATGAAGGAACTCGTCAAAAACAACCGGTTCTGCCGCCGCGGCACGCTGGGGCCTTCTTTTCCGTCCCGCTCTCACCTATTATTTCGGAGTTCCTGGAGATTCCGATACAGCGATTCGTCGCTGACGGTTTTCTCCGGCAACGAACAACACCCTGACGCGGGGTGGAGCAGCCCGGTAGCTCGCGAGGCTCATAACCTCGAGGTCGTAGGTTCGAATCCTACCCCCGCCACTAAATGCCGAGTTCCTTCGGAACTCGGGTGCCCTGCCGGGTCCTGGCCGAGTTCTCCCGGAACTCGCATCCCCTGCCTTCGGCAGGGGATGGAGAGACAGGCTTGGCTTCCAAAGAACCCGCGGCCACCCGAAGTGGTAACCGCGTGTTGTGTCGTTTCATGCGGCGGAGCTCAATCGGCAGGCCCAGGGAATCATCACCAGCGCTGCCATCCCGGCCAGCACATAGCTGGACGGCTCGGGTACGGGCGGCACATACCCTGTGTAGTTGAAGCGGCGAATCTCGGCGTTGTGATTGCTCAGCGAATGGACGGCCACCGTCCCGTTCAGTCCGCCTCCAAGGGCGATCAGATCGGCATGCGGCGCCAGCAGCGCCCCATTGAAGGTGTTGTTCACGGTGATCTCGGTGGCGTTCGGGAAGTTCCAGAGAATTCTGCTCGAATTGTTCTGGCTGAAGCCCCCAATCAGGTTCGGCGGAGCCTGCAGGTTCACGATGCCCGTGGGGCTGGTGACGTTCAGGATCACCGTCTGCGCAGTGCCCAGGTTCAGGTTCAACTGGGCCTTCCCAGTGAAGTCGGTGGTGCTGAGGTCGTAGATCGCGACCAGTTGACCATCGAGCAACGTGGGCACAGCGTTCAGATTGCCGCCGTTGTCGAGCGTGCCGTTGGACACCATCTCCGAAAATATCAGACTCAGGCTCTCCAGATAGGAAAACGCGGCGGTCACGCCGGCCTTGACGGTCGGGTCCACGATCGTGGTGCCGCCGCCGTTGAGGATCACGGTGCCCGTTTGGCTGCCCTGCAAGCGCACGTTGCCACCATTGTTGATCTGCAGGTTGCCGGCCGAGATGTTGCCGCCGACTGCCAGCCCGGTGTTGCCCGGCGCGGTCACCCCATGCATGGAAAAGATGCCGCCATTGGCCGTCAGATTGCCGCCGATCTTGGCGCTGCCATCGACGTGCGAGGTCGTGAACACGTCCGTTGCGACCAGCAGGTTCCACTCGGAAAGGATGCCGGCGTCGGCAATCGCGGTCGCCAGGCAAAGCAGAGCCAGCAGCGTGGCTCGCAACAGGCAGGCGGACGGGCTGCAACATGAACCCGTCTGGTTGCGGCTGTTGGCACGCCGCCGCCAGTACCCCGGCGAACCAGGACTGTGCCCGATGGCGGTGGGCACGCACATACCCGGCTCGAACTGCAGGGACGACGCCGACACGACTCGATGGTTTCGAATGCAGAACATGATTGCTGCTCACAGGCGGGCATGGATGAACGCCCGGACGTCAACACTCACGCGAGTGCTCGTCGTCGGGCCACCTTTGGGAACACGTCGCTATGACCTGGCGCGCTGCCGCGTTCAGTCACCCCGAGCGACGCACAGGCGAGGGCCGGAAAGAGCCGCACCTCGCCATCTCGTTTTCGAGAGCAGCCGCTGGTGCGGACACGCGAGCGTCGAGAGACGCACGTGCCCGTCCCAGCGGCATGGAAGTCAATCTTTCCACTGCCGTACCATGAAGCAAGACGAAACAGGCGTGGCACCGTTGTTCGTCGATCGATGCCACCCTGCGTCGCCAGGAGACACCTGGCGGTTCACGCCAGGGGACTGGGGCGACCGGTGGTCAGGCCGGGCTGCGGGGGATCGTCACCAGGAGGGTCTGCCCTGACGTCAACCGATGACGTGCGCGATATCCGTCATCATGCGAAACGTGTGAAGCACCGGGTTTCGGGAGGCATTCACATCCTGCAAATCCTGCCGGTCATTTGGCGAGCACGATGATGGCGGAGCCAATGAAGATGAACAGGCCGCCCACGACCACCGGGGGCTGCAGCTGGCCCCTGAACAGCAGGACCGAGAACAACGCGACGAACAAGGGGTAGGAGATTTCCAGCACAGCCGACTTGCTGGCTCCAAGCAGTTGGATCGAGCCAAGGATGGACAGGGCTGCCGCCGTGGCCGTGATCAGTGTCAGCCCAACCAACGGCAGGCTGGCTTTGGCCGCGTCGATCACGAGCAGGCCCACCGGCGAGGCACCTTGGGCCATCAGGATCACACCTGTAACCAGCATGCCGCAGAGGCAATGCAGGAAATAGAGCTTGAAGACTGACATGCTCGCCAGGACCCGTTCGTCGAGGCAGTACGTCAGGCCCCAGAGGACCGACGCCACAACGGCCAAGATGAAGCCGGGATTGAAACTCGATGGATTGGTCAGCGGGCCGGTCATCAAGCCTCCGAGGAGGTTCGGGGTGGAACAGGTAGACGAGCCAGCAGCCCGCGCAACCACTCCAATAGAGCCGGGGGCATCGCTGGATTCTATGGCTCGGCGTGACTGGCAACCTTGCGGGGCTGTGGCAGGCCCCGGAGCCGATGCCGCCGAGGGACTGTGCGCTTCCATATTGATATCGGCCCTGATGTTGGCGACGTGCCTGACTCTGGACATACTCTCGGGTTTCCGGCGCCCGCTGTGTTCG
>Ga0114946_10001056_pt1 | contig 18968 bp, 16 predicted proteins | sample WalLakDeSediment_FD_88676 | JGI IMG/M metagenome (GOLD analysis project Ga0114946, IMG submission 88676) | Lake sediment microbial communities from Walker lake, Nevada to study Microbial Dark Matter (Phase II) - Walker Lake 11/02/13 Deep Sediment | ecosystem: Environmental > Aquatic >...
ATAAGTCGCTGCAGTTGAACCTGGCGTTTTGTGAATTTCATAATAATAGTAAAGACGCCCATTGGCGAACTCGAGGGCGCCTTATCGTCTCAGATTTCTTCAGTGCCGGTTATTTGTCTAGGTTATCTTCAGTGCAAACTAATGTAAACTCTGCCGTAAGGATTCGAGCTGACCAGCTACAGATCCATCCATCACTTTATCATCTACCCGAACAATCAACCCACCAAGGATCGCTGGATCAACGCGAAACGACAGATTTACTTCTGCACCAATTTTTGATAAGATATCTTGCTTTACGATATCTTTCTCTTCAGCCGTTAATGGAACCGCACTAACAACATCTGCTGATTTGCCTCCGTTCATTGCTTTTCCTTCCAGCAATGAAATCTGACCAGCTTTTATGCCCGAGAAAAATTCATTAATGATTGCGTGCTGGCGTTTTTGATCTAAAGACTCACCGATTAATTTATGGGCAGCAGCAATAGCCAATGCAGCCACTTGGTCTCGCATCTCACCCAGGATCCGCTCTCGCTCCTCTTCAGCCTCATCAACCGCTTCATCTTGTTTCTTGCGAGCCTCTTCTTCTGCTGCAGAGATGATATCGCGACCGGCTTTCTCAGCTCGTTCAGATGCCTCTCGAACGGTCTTGCTGGCTTCTGCCTGTGCTTCAGCTAATATCTTCTCAGCTTCTTGTTCTGCGTTCTGTCGCGCTTCCGCGGCAATCCGCGCATCTTCCAGGCCTTTTGCAATGGCAGACCGTCGCTTTTCCAACAAACCAAGAATGGGTTTGAAAACAAAAGCCCTGAGAATAACAAACATGATTGCAAAACTGGAAATTTGGACGAATAAGTAACCGAGGTTAATTCCTAATGCATCCAAGGGATAATACTCCTTTCACCTCTGAACTGCCGGTGGCAAAGATCTCCGGCCTGATTTGGGCGTGTGATGAACTCCAGATATCTATAATACTTACAGCAAGGATCCATCAAGCTACGAGCAGGATCAATAACGCAACCACTAGACAGTAAATCGCGATGGCTTCAGTGAAAGCAATCCCGATGATCATGTTCATCTGCAACGTCCCACTGGCTTCAGGATTCCTGGAAATTCCTTGCATGGCACCATTCACCAGCACACCAATGCCTAAACCAGCACCTATAGCGCCCATCATGGTTAGACCAGCTCCAAAATACTTAGCAGCTTCAGCTTCCATCGTATTTTTTTGACCTCCTTCATCATATCTAGGTTTTTTTGAAATTCAGATGTTATTTATTCACAATTCTTATCATCAAAGATAATGTATACACTCAAACATCTAAACTAACAACTTATACTAATCAATTATTCTCTTATGCTTATACTTAATGCTCTGAGTGATGACCAACTGTAGCTAAGGCCATAAATACCATAGTGAGCATTCCAAACACAATAGCTTGAACTAACCCAATAAACAATTCCAACAAAAGGAAAATGGATTGAGCAAATACCGGAACAAGTGTACCGATAACGAACAATAAAACAGTACCAGCAAAGATATTTCCAAACAACCGAAACGAAAATGATAATATTTTTGCTAACTCGGAAACCAACTCAAGAATCCCAACAAAGAAATCAATAACACCAAAAATCGGATTCTTAGCTAACCCAGCTATATTGATAAACTTTCCAAAATAGCTAAATCCTAAGGCGCGAAAACCAATTACCTGTGTCATAAAAACTGATACCAATGCAAGACCAACGGTAAAGTTTAGGTCTGTTGATACTGCGCGTAAAAAAGGAACGACCGCATACTCTTGTCCTCGATATGCATCAGGGTCATCATGGGGAACAATTGTGTAAACCCCAGGAAGAAGTTCCTTTACTGGTTCACCGTGATCTACAGCTTCAAGTATGCCTATGCTCTCCACTCCAGGTATCAAATCCATCCAGTTAGCTACCAGAACCATGAGCGTAATTGTGGCAAAGTAAGGGAAAATTACTTTTGCCCATTTACTGGTCGTCGACTCGGTGAGATTATACAAGATCTCCAGGATCGCTTCAATTGCCCCAGCAAAACCAGTTGGGACCAAATTGCCACTCTTTACTGCTCTATTGACAGAAAAAGCAATAAGTAGCAAGATAATATTCACTATTATCAGTGCAGTTAGTGTGTTCGTCCAGTAGAATTCACCAAAGAGCGGCAGCGTAAAAAGGGGATCGTGATGGTACCTTTCGGCTGCCAGTTGGATATGAGGAAGAACAGGCGGATAAGCGCGAGCTGCAATAATACCTAAGACAATAATCAAGAGGATAATCCAACGATTAACCCCCCAACGCCACTTACGTTTTTCTTTCAAGATCCGCACCCTCCTTAGGCATAGAGTCAGTAATTCTGGATATCATATAAGCAGTAGTTCTTCTCACCACGAAAATCATGGTAAACAGCGAAATTGGAATACTGGCAATCATCAAAATTATGGTGAATATCGGCCGGCTGTAAAAAACACCATCCAGCCACAACCCCAAAAAAAGCGCCAACAGGATGATGATCAGCGTCAGACAGCCAACCTGCCCTGAAACCGCAGCTAACGTGAGAATGAAAACACGTTGTTTGCTTTTTTGAACAGATTGGTCTCCATCCTGGCTCATGACGGGCAGATTGTATCATAGGCTCATCTCACTCGTCAATACGGCTGGTCGTGAAACTAGAAAAGCGCCAGCGCGGCTGTCCCTGACCATGCAAACCATGGGGCAAATACAGTTCCAAGCAAGATAATCCCAAAGATAAGCACCGCAAATGCCAAATTGTATGTCCGGGTTATTGGGAATGGTTTTCCCTCATCTTCAGACCGGTAGAGGAATACAACTTTGAGCACTATCAGGTAATAATAAAGACCAAAGATCGAATTTATTACACCTACTACCGCAAGCCAGACTAAATTTGCTTCCATAGCGGCTGCAAACACCAGCACTTTGGCGATGAAGCCTCCAAGTGGGGGCATACCAGCCAACGACAGGAAAGTGATCAAGATAGCCCAAGAAAAACCCGGTGACCGACGGCTTAATCCAGCATACTCGGATATTTCTTCAGAGTTAGCAACACGTGAAAATGCAGCCACAATCCCAAAAGCTGCCAGGTTAGTGATTACATAAACAACCAGGTAGAAAATGGCAGCTGTAATTCCAAAAGTTGTGGCAGCGGCAACCCCAATCAATGCATAGCCAGCATGAGCAATCGATGAATAAGCCAACAAACGCTTTATATTCTTTTGAGAAATTGCCAGCACATTACCCAGGGTCATCGATGCAGTTGCCAGAATGGCAATAGTAACACTCCAGTAAGGCATTGTCTCAGGGAAGGCTGCTAGTAAAAAGCGCATTAAAACTGCAAAACCGGCAGCCTTTGAAGCAGTTGAGAGAAAACCGGCTACAGGGGTTGGAGCACCTTCATACACATCCGGTGCCCAGAAGTGAAATGGAACCATGGATATTTTGAAACCAAATCCGACCAAGACAAATACAAGTGGCCCAAGCAAAAGAACCAATGATAACTCCCCAGCCAACAAACCCTGCGCCAGGGCATAAATATCCGTCGTTCCTGAGAAACCATACAACAAACTAAAACCATACAACATCACAGCCGAGCTCAAAGCCCCAAAAAGCAGATATTTAAACCCAGACTCGGTCGACTTATCTTCAGTCTTGAAAAACCCGGCTAAGATGTACAGCGGTATCGAAGCAGTCTCGATCGCCAGATAAAGCATAATCAAATCAGCGGCGGAAGCCATAAAGCTCATTCCCACCGTAGTAATCAACATCAAAAGGTAAAACTCGCCTCGATGACCCAGATGTGGCACTTCCATAGCAAATAATGCGGTGATCCCTGCGCCAAACAAAAAGATTATGGTAAAAATGAACCCCAACCAGTCATGTCTTAACATCCCCCCCCACACTAACCGAGACTCATCACCAGGGCGTGCTAAGATAAAAGTGGCGATCAGGATAACGCCTATACCTGCTACCGTTAGCCAGCCCAGGTTTCGGCCCTTGCTTCCCTTCCAGAGAATGTCAAAGAGAAGCACCAGTCCAACCAGTACCAACAGCAAAATTTCCGGTAAGATCACCAAGAATATTGATGGGTCGATATTCTCAAACACTATTAGCCTCCAAGCAGGCGCAGTATGTTATTAGCGCCCGATTCAACCAGGGGTACCATCAAGCGGGGGAAGATCCCAATGGCTATCAGAATCGTGCATAATAAAACCAGAGCCACTTTATCCAAGACCGTTACATCTTTAGTGTGGTCTCGAAATTCCTGGGGTATCTTTCCAAAAAAGACTCTACCCGTGACCCGGATAATATAAGAAGCAGTGATGACAATCGATATGGCAGCCAGTATAGCTATCCAGGGCTGATAGCGCCATAATCCCATGAATATGGGGAATTCTGCAATGAATCCTGAAAAACCTGGCATACCCATCGAAACCAAGCCGCCAATGATGAAAGCCACAGCAACCCATGGCATGGCCTTGACAAAACCTCCCAGTTTGGGGATTTCACGGGTATGCACCTGGTCGTAAACCATCCCAACGACAGCAAAGAAGAGAGCTGTCATGATGCCATGAGAGAACATTTGAACGCCTGCCCCAATTAACCCTTCCCTGTTGAGGGTAGCAAAACCAATTAACACCAGGCCCATGTGTGAGACTGAAGAAAAACCAATAACGTATTTAAAGTCAGTTTGGACCATGGCAATAAATGCGCCATATAGGACATTCACCAGTGCCAGCAAGATAATCCAGGGCATGTGATATGTCGCGCCCTCAGGAAGAAGCATGATACCAACTCTCAAAGCAGCAAAAGCACCCAGCTTCATTAACACGCCAGCATGGAACATCGAAACCGCTGTTGGTGCAGCAACGTGACCATCTGGACTCCAGTTGTGAAAAGGAAAGATACCTCCCAGGATAGCAAAGCCAAAGAACACAAAAGGAAACCAAAATTTTTGGAACTCAGGATCAAAGTTGACTTGTTCCAATAAAAGCATATTGAATGTGTTTAAATCCGACTTAAAATAGATCGCCAGGGCTCCAACCAGGGCAATAACAGATCCAATAAAAAGATACAATGTCAGTTTCATTGCGGCGTATTCTCGAGTAACTTTCCAACCCCAAATAGCAATCAGTAAATACATGGGGAAGACCGCGATCTCGTAGAAGAAGAATAACCCAAACAAATCAAGCGCTACAAAAACACCAAAAACCCCGGTAGCCAGGATAAAAAGTAAAGCAAAGAATTCTCGTGGCCGATCATCGATACCCCAAGATATTAAAACCCCGGTAAACATGACGACACCAGTCAGCAGCACTAATGGAGCACTGATTCCATCTATTCCAAGATGATACGATATTCCTAATGAGGGCAGCCAATCGTACTTCTCTACAAACTGGTAACCTCCAGCAGAAATATCATAGGAAAAATAAACCCAGAATGAGAGCAGCATGGCTACAGCAGAGGCAGCCAGCGCTGCCACCCTAATTTCACTTTTACGCTCACCTGGAATCAGCAGGATAAGTATTCCCGTGATTGCAGGTGTCAAGACAATCACGCTTAAAATAGGAAATTGCATTCTTCACCTCGGGGACGAAACGTAGAAAGTGATAAAAGACGTCGTTTCATAATTCACTCTGCCCGTTTAGAACAAGACCATTACAGCCCGGTTGATAACATCTAAAATCCAGGCTGGCCATACGCCAATCCACAACATCAACACCATTAAAGGAGCAATCACTACTAACTCTCTGAAAGTAATCTCTGTCAAGATCTCGCCATGCTCGTTGGTAGGGGTATCTCCGTTGTTCGTTACCCAACGTTCGTTGAGCGGGCCATGCAGTACTTGTTTCAAGCCCTTCAGCACAAAGACTCCTGTAAAGAAAAGTCCGATCATACTCAGTGCAGTAAATACTGTGAATACTGGCCAGGCTCCACGTACAACCAAAAATTCAGAGATGAAACCACTCAAACCAGGCAATCCAAGAGAAGCCATAGAGACAAAAATCAAGATACCACCATAAACTGGTATCAATGGGAACAAGCCTCCAAAGTCATTTAGATTACGGGTATGAGTTCGTTCGTAAATAACGCCAACAAGGAAAAACATACCCGCTGCTGATAATCCATGGGCAAACATTTGCAGTACCGCTCCGTTTAAAGCCAGAATAGCGTGGTCGCTCCCAGCCGCGAAAGCGGCTGCAGCGATGCCCAGCACTACAAACCCCATGTGGTTGACTGATGAATACGCTACCAATCGTTTGAAGTCACTCTGCCCATAGGCCGCCAGGGCGCCGAATATAATCGCCAGCATGGCCAAAAATGCCAATGCTCCCGCATAATAACGTGCTTCTTCTGGATAAAGGGGGAGTACTAGACGGAGAAAACCATAAGCACCTAGCTTAAGCAATACGCCAGCCAGGATCATTGATCCAGCCGTAGGGGCTTCAGTATGCGCATCAGGCAACCAGGTGTGGAATGGCCAGACAGGCACCTTAATTGCAAAGGCAATCACAAAAGCCCAGAACGCGATGGCTTTGACGGTAGTAAACGGAATGCCAAAGAAGTCACCCTCCACTGCCGGCCATTGCTGGAAAAGCACGAGCATATCGAAAGTTCCTGTTACTACGCCAATCATTTGAATCGCCAACAATAATCCCAAAGAACCTGCCATTGTAAAAATTAGAAACTTGAAGGAAGCATAATTACGTGCAGGCACCTTGCGACCCCCCCAGATTTCTCTTTCTCCCTTCTCACTTCCCCACTGATCAATAAGGAAGTACATGGGAATCAGACCAATTTCCCAGAAAACAAAGAAAAGTAACAAGTCCAGACTCAGAAATACACCCAGCATTCCCGTTTCTAACAGCAAGAACAGGATCATAAAGGACTTCACTCGCTCTTTGATGCTGAATGATGCCAAAATACAAACTGGTGTTAGCAGGGTGGTCAACAACACCAAAATCAGGGAGATCCCATCCACACCCAGGTGATAGCTGGAATTTATCGCCTCGTACCAGATATATTGTTCACGAAATTGAAAACTGGAAGTGATATCACCGCTCACCGAAGATGGTTCAAAGTTAAACCACAGATAGAGTGAGAGGCAAAAGGGAATCAGGCTACCGATCAGTGCTACCCATCGAATTAGCTGATTTTCTACCCTTGGTAAGAATAATAGGATAGCTGCCACAAGGGTGGGAGTAAATAATATAAGTGTGAGCAGGTTGCTTGCGATGAAATCCATCGTTGGCTCCTATGGCTGTATTAATACGAACAAATAGTAAAAAAGAGCACTTATCGCGAATACCAAAGCCATCAAAAGGTATTGCTGTACTCTCCCTGTCTGTATATAACGCAATGACCTTGACAATATCTTGGCACCCTCGCCTACCATGTCGGCTGTACCATTTATAACTGGTTTGTCTATCCAATTACGGAAAAACGATCCCAGGCTCATTGCTCCCCGAGAAACCGCATGAAGCGTTCCATCAATTATCCTCCGATCGACAAACTGGTAAGTGAAAGTTTCTGCTATCCAATAGGCTGGACGGACAAACAAGAAGTCGTACAATTCGTCAAAGTAAAATTTATTCTGAAGTACGGTGTAAAACCGTCCAAGAGCTTGTTGCAGTGGGTCAGGCGCTCCGGCAGGCACATTTCTATAGACTAACCAGCCAAGAGACAAGCCACCTAGAGCTACAATCACTGAAGTTAATAATGGAACGACGTTGAAGTCCACCGGTTTAATTGATTCCAGTAATGTACTGTCAACAAATGGATAGAAAAAGCTGGGGATCCATGCTCCTAGCAATGGGAAATGTTCAGGAATACCTATCCACCCAAATGTAACTGCAAAAAAAGCCAGGAAAATAAGAGGTAAGGTCATGGTCCAACGGCTTTCGTGAGCATGTTGTGCCTCTTTAGTGCGAGCTTTTCCTAGAAAAGTTAAGGTAATCTGCCGCATAGTATAAAAAGCCGTTATCAGGGCAGTTATCGCCAGGACAATGAAAACCACGTAGTGCTTGTGGCCAAAGGCATCTGCCAGAATCTCATCCTTTGACCAAAATCCAGCAGTAATCAGTGGAAAGCCCGCCAGAGCAAAACCTCCAAACAAAAATGTCCAAAAGGTAATCGGCATATGTTTTTTCAGGCCACCCATGTTGAACATGTTCTGCGGGTCAATATGCTTGCCAGTATGCAGAACACCATGTTCCATTCCGTGAATAACCGAGCCAGAACCCAGGAATAATAGAGCCTTAAAAAATGCGTGGGTTACCAGGTGAAAAGCTGCTGCAACATAAGCCCCAATTCCAAGGGCAGCTACCATAAATCCTAATTGTGAGATAGTGGAATAAGCCAGTACCCGTTTAATGTCATTTTGAGCCAGAGCAATAAGAGCCGCAAATAAGGCCGTAAATGTACCAATGAAGGCCATCGTCCACAGTGTTGGGGTGAGGGGACCACCATCTACATATCCAGCTGATAAGAGAGGGAAGATACGGATGACCATGTAAATACCGGCGGAAACCATGGTAGCTGCATGGATCATTGCTGAGACTGGTGTAGGGCCTTCCATGGCGTCTGGTAGCCAAACATGCAGTGGCCACTGAGCTGACTTCCCAACCGTGCCAGCAAATAACAATAATCCTATCAATCCTGCCGCAGACAAACCTAAGAAACCTGAACCAGTGGTTGCCAGTTGATTGAGCACTTCTTCGTTGTAAAGGATCTGGCGAAAATTTAAAGTACCGGTTTGAGAATATAGGTAAGCGATGCCTAACAACATCAACACATCACCCACACGAGTGGTCAAGAAAGCCTTAACCATGGCATCACGTGCTGAAGGTTTGGCATACCAAAAACCAATCAACAAGTAGGAACATAAACCCATAATCTCCCAACCGATGAACAGGGTGAGCAGATTGTCAGAGACAACCAACAAGTACATGGCGAAAGCAAAGAGTCCACTAAAAGCAAAGAAACGGGAGTACATTGGTTCCACTGATGGAACTTTGATCGTGCGTGCTTTTTTGTCAGGATTTTCTGAATCTGCTAAATGTTCATTACTAACAGGAATTGTTGCACCTTGGGGGGGTAAGCCAGGTTTATCTTTCTCTCCTTTAGGTTGACCAAAGTTGTGGTAACCCACACTGTACAAGAAAATCATTAATATAGTCCAGGCTACAAAGAACAAGGTAACTACAGTGAAAGGATCTACCAATACGCCAATACGAAACCAAGTCTCTCCTGTTGGCAACCAGTTAATTGATGAAACAAGTGGATTTTGCCCAAGATCTTCAATACTTAAAGCCCGCCAGATTACCACCATACTGGCTATGAAGGATAGCAATGCTCCACCAATCGCCAAAGTATGGCTTAGTGCCTTATTCCGGTGTGTGAATAAGACAATCAAGAAAAATGCCAGAAGTGGAGGAAAAGGGATGAACCAGATAATATTCTCAGTTGTCATATCTTTACCATTTCAATAAGTCTATTTCATCAACTGCAATAGTTCGGCGCCGGCGGTAAATAGAGATCACTAACGCCAGACCAACCGCAACTTCTGCGGCAGCAACAGCGAAAACAATAATTGCAAAAGCCTGTCCGGTAATCCACCCGGGTTCGAGGTACCGCCAAAAAGCTAATAAGTTCACATTTACAGCGTTCAGCATGAGTTCTATTCCCATAATGATCGCGACAGCGTTCTTGCGGGCCAGGACACCAAAAACGCCAATACTAAACAAGGCAGCAGCAAAGACCAGGTAATAGGAAAGAGGGATCATCACTTTTTCTCCCAGGCGATGATAATTGAACCCACCAGGGCTGCTAATAAAAGCACAGATGCCAGTTCAAACGGAAGCACATAAGCGTCCGGAGAAACCAATGCCTGGCCCAGTTGCCGTAGTGGATCAGTATCGACAGGCATAGTTGGGGGAGCAATATTAAAGTTTTCCCAGGTACTTAACATCCAGGTGACACCTCCGAATAAGAAGAGAGAAACTGCCACAGCCAAACCCCAATCTTTATTAAACTTGGGACCAGTATCCTGCGCGACCCGGCGTGTCATCATGATCGCAAAAATAATTAAGATTGAAATTGCACCAATGTAGATAACCACCTGAATTACGGCAAAGAAACTGGCGTTTAATAAGGCAAAAAGAACCGCCACACCAAACAAGGTTAAGATTAACCACCAGGCTGAATGAACCAAATTGCGGGCAGTAACCACCATTGCCGCCGCAACTAGCGTTATGCCTGCTGAAAAAATAAAGAAGATTTCCAAAGGGCTCATAGACACACTCCTATGGCTAGATTTGTTGGAAGTCTGATTCTGGGGCTGTGGCCAGGGGTCGCTCTTCTGAAACCCTTTTACGTTCACGCCGAGCAAAACTACGTAACAGGTGTATCGTTCCAAATGCAATCAATACATTAACTGCAAACGAGCTGGTTACGTAAACCCATGTAGGTGAACCTTCCACAAGCTTAAGCTGGACAGCCATAACGATTAACAACACCAGGGCTAGAGGAGTAAGAAACTTCCAGGAGAAATTCAACATTTGGTCAATTCGTATGCGTGGAAAAGTGCCCCGCGCCCACACAACAATAAAATAAACAATAAAAGCTTTAATGAAGAAGTAAATAGTGCCCAGAATAGGGTATGTCTCAGCACCTGGGCCTCGCCAACCCCCCAAAAACAAGGTAGCAACTACAGCTCCAATTGTGAAAGCGTGTAAGAACTCTGCAACAAAGAACATTCCAAATTTCATACCAGAGTACTCGATATTAAAGCCAGCCACGATTTCCGAATCTGCCTCCAGCAAGTCGAAAGGTGCTCGCCCAACCTCCGCAATTGAAGCAATAAGAAAAATCAAAAAACCTAATGGGGCTAAAAAGATAAACCAGGTATCTTGGGCCATCACAATCGCGTTCATACCCATAGAGCCAGCCAGCATTACCGGAATTAACAAAGTGATCACTAAGGGTACTTCATAGCAGAGCAATTGTGATACAACCCGAAAAGCACCTAACAACGCGTATTTATTATTTGACGACCAGCCGGCCATGATGATGGCTAAAACCCCAATGGCACCCACTGCAACAATGTACAACGCGCCAACATTGATATCAGACCCATAGACCGTTGCAGCAAATGGGATGACTGCCCAAATACCTAGAACAGCCATCACTGCGAATAGTGGCGCTAAATTATAGACTACCTTATCTGCCCCAGCGGGGGTGATATACTCCTTTGTGAGTAATTTCAACGTATCAGCAACTGATTGAAATATGCCATAAGGGCCTATACGATTAGGTCCTAAACGGTCTTGCATACGCGCGACCGCTTTCCGCTCAAACCAAATCAAGAGCAGAACAATCATCAGGCCAAAAGCTGCCAACACAAACGCACCAATTGCAGTGACAATAAGCGCTGAAAAATTAGGTGCTAACCCCAAGCCTATGAGAAAATTCTCAAGCCAGTTGCCAATGGAAGAGATTGGATCACTCAGAAATGTCATATATTTCTCCTACTTATGCATTCCTCCAATAAACAAGTAAAAGGCTGAAGGAGGATTCCTTCAGCCTTTAATACAACTTCTCACACCCACTCTAGGGCTCCCTTTTTCCAATCGTAAAACAACCCTGCGATAAGCAAAGCAATAAATAGAATACCAGCCAACACACCAAATAAAGGTAATTGACCATAGGCTACCGCCCATGGAAAAAGAAACACAATTTCCACATCAAAAATCAAGAACACCAGTCCATAAATGTAGTACTGTCCTTTAAATTGGACCCAGGTATCTCCTACAGTTTCAACGCCACATTCGTACGTTTGTGATTTTTGGGGACTAGATCTTCGAGGTGCTAAAAAATGGGCAATGAGTATTGGGGCTATGGGAAAAAGAAATGCAATTAACAAAAAGATGCCAATAAACAACCAATCGTTCAGCATTCGTTGCTCCTTGTAGTTTGACGGACTGCAGTTCTCCAATTATTATATTTTCGAGAACTCTTTTGGGTAAAAGGAAATTTGCGAAGATACCCAATGAAAAACACAGCGGCTCAAATTTTACCACAAATAGCCCTAATGGTAAAACTCTTCATCGATGTATTTATCCCCAAAGTATTACTGGTTTTCTGAATTTTTGATATCATATTAACATCAAAGTATTGAACTTTGAAAAATCAACTCAAATTCTAGGATGCCATCGTGCAATATAGCCCCAACCAATGCATGCACACACCAAGCAAATACGCTTCTCTAGAAAATGGTTTTGTGCACACCCATAATTCGTTTAGAAAGCAAAATCGTAAATCATAATGGTATTAGTTCTTAACGGTAAAAGACATGAAGGAATACAAGCAAGAAAAGGTTGAAGACTTCTTTGATTCCACCTACTCAATTCGTTGGTGGGATCTCCCCGCTGCATTGCTGTTGCTGGCTGCATTATTAACAGCCTCATTTCGCCTGACTGCTACCAATTGGACTGAATACCTCGTTCTAATGCATACAGTTGTTGTCTTGGGTCTGGCATCTGGATTAGCACTCGGACAGAGCCAATTTAACCCAAAATTGGTACGAGTTTTTGCACTGATTTATGGCTTGTTTGCTGTATTTTGGCATTTGGGATCAATCCTGAATACAAACCTTCTTTGGCATGATCGTTTAGAAATCTTGGGGGATCGCTTATGGTTTACGATTAATTTGCTCATCCAACAAAAACCGGTCACTGACAACACCTTTTTTCTATTCTTGATGGCCGCCCTCTTTTGGGCCTTAAGCGTTTATGGTGGCTACATGCTCACACGTTACAACAACGCATGGAGAGCCATCATCCCGCCTGGGTTAGCCATTGTCATTATCCATATTTATGATTCCTTCTACGTGATTCGTACCTGGTACCTGGCCAGCTACCTTTTCTTTGCAATGCTTCTGCTTGCCCGTGTGCACTTTCTATCTCAACTCAAACGTTGGAGGAAGAACAAAACCTACTTGCCCCCTTACTTCGGGTTAGACTACATCCGAATAGCGCTTATCACCACTGCCATCCTGGTGCTTTTCTCATGGACCATACCTGCCCTGGCAAGGGCAGTCTCTCCCATTGATCAGGTCTGGCAGCGAGCAACTTCCCCATGGGTCTCTATAAGGGAACGGTTAAGCAACGCATTTTCATCTTTAAGGCCATCTGTGATTTTTATTTCTGATTTCTATGGAGATACACTTGCTCTTGGACGGGGAAACCCATTAAGCGATTCGATTATGTTAAGTGCTCAATCGCCATCCCAACCAACAACAGGCACCCGGATTTATTGGCGCGCTAGAGTTTACGATTATTATGATGGTTATTGGTCTACTTCCTCCTATCAACCCAGGTCTATAACACCTAACCAGTTCAACCTGGTACTGCCCGAATATGGTGAGCGAACCACAGTTAATTTTAGAATCACCACTTACCATCGGATGCAAAATATTTACACACCACCTCAACCCGTATGGATAAGCCGGCCAGCAGAGGCATACCTGGCAACCAACCCAGATGGCACAGTTGATCTGGCATTCCTGGAAGCCAAACCATTCTTAGGAATGGGTGAAATTTATCAAGTTGAAGCCTCACTCAGCTCAGCTACCGTTGCTGATTTGCGTTCTGCTCAAACTGACTATCCAGAATGGATTACAGAGCGATATTTACAGGTACCCGAATCAATTACTCCCCGCACCCGTGATTTGGCTTTCCAGATTGCTGGAGATCGCGATATCCCCTATGACATTACCCTGGCAGTAACCAGTTATCTACGTAGTAATCTAAGATATAGCGAAACCATTCCGGCCCCTCCTGTAAATCAGGAACCACTCGATTGGGTGCTCTTTGATCATGGTGAAGCTTTCTGTAATTATTATGCTTCTGCCCAGGTTATTTTGCTGCGCGTTTTAGGTGTTCCAGCTCGCCTGGCTGTTGGTTATGCTGAAGGTGAAAGAATAACAGTCGACGATCAAGAATTCGCTCCTAACCCACCAGCGCAGAACGAAGGAAAACCTCAAGATGAAATAGGGCAAGGGGTTGATTACTACACCATTCGCCAAAAAGATGCGCATGCCTGGCCTGAAGTTTTCTTTCCTGGCTTGGGTTGGGTTGAATTCGAACCGACCACTGCACAATCTCCTATCTCTCGACCCCTTGGGACAACACCTGAAGAACGATCACAAAGAATGGCCGATTTATATCGCGATGACAGAGATGAGCTCTATCGCCTTCTGGATGATATTGAAGAAGAATTTTTCCCTGAGGGTTCCAGTTCCTGGGTTGCCCCAGCTCCTGATGAACAATCTCCACCCCCTTCATATTCTTGGTTTTTTATTAGCGCTATCGGTTTTGTTGCAATAATTATCTTGATCAAGCAACTCCGTCGAATTCGGGGTTCGCTACCATTACCTGTGCAAATTGAAACCAGTCTGAACCAAATGGGCTTAGATACACCAAGGTTCGTAAAGCATTGGTCTCATGTTGCAAGCCTGTCACCAATTTCCAAAGCATATCTGGAACTCAACCGAGCCCTCTCCCGATTAGGGTCTCCACCTGAATCACCAGAAACTCCGGCTGAGCGCGCAGCCAATTTATCTCGAATTCTTCCCCTTGCATCTACACCCATAAATACGTTGCTAACCGAATATCAGTCTTCGACCTATGGTCTTAGACCTGGAAACATTGACTCTGCTCAATCCGCAGGAAGAGAAATCCGTAGCAAATCCTATCTGGCATTACTTCAACGCCTGATCAACCAGTGGAAAGAAACCTTTTTCTCTCCAGATAAACGTTCGTCTTTCTAGGAAGTGACTTATCCAGGAGATTCAGTGGATCAGGAAAATCCGCAATCAAATTCCATAGTTTATAAATACTTACGCCTGGAAGAGTTGTCAGATCAAATTCAGGGGAATCTGCTTGATTTTGGTCACCGTTTGCCATCAGATACACGGGAGTATCTGGAGGAACTGTCCGAGGTGCTGAGTTACATCACCCACGAAATAACGGATCACGAAATCGAGCACAACAACTTGTTGGCGCTTTCTGGGATAGGTAAAACGATCAATTCTTCCTTACACCTCGATGAAGTGCTATGCGCCGTGATGGACACAATTGTCAATATGACTGGAGCAGAACGCGGCTTTCTCATGTTACGTGACGATCATGGAAAGATGAGCATCCACATTGCTCGTAATTGGGAGAAAGAAACTCTGGAAGAGCGTGAATTTGCATTAAGCCAAACCGTGGTAAATCATGTTACCAATGAATGTCAGCCAGTTTTAACTACAAATGCTCAACAGGATCCCCGCTTTATAAATCAAAACAGTATCATTACTCATAATCTTCGTTCAATCCTTTGCGTTCCAATTCAACTGAGAGAAGAACTCATTGGTGTGATCTACATTGATAATCGTATTCGATCTGGGATTTTTCACAAGACACACCTCGACTTATTAGTCACAATTGCTGATCAAGCTGCAGTCGCAATTGAAAACGCCCGCCTATTTGCATCAATCCACCAGTCTCTAACAGAAGTTACCAGTATGAAGAATCTAATGGACGACGTTTTCGCCTCAATAACTAGTGGTGTGATCACCATTAATGAACAGGATACGATCACTATGAATAATCACGCCGCCGAAGTGATCCTGAGAGGTGGAAAGGGCAGTCTAACAGGTCAACAAATTTTCAGCGTTATGCCTTGGATGGTTTCAGATTTATCCAAATACCTGACCTTCGTTCGGAACACTGATCGCCAAATTGTGGGCTTGGAATACACTCCCATATTACCTGAATTTGGTATGGTTACATTGAATATTAACATTTCCCCACTTAAAGGCAGCAATCCAAACAAAAAGGAGATCACCATTGTCATCGAAGACCTAACCGAGAAAAAACGTTTGGAAGCTCATCGACGCTTGTTTGAACGTATGGTTTCCCCTGCAGTGATCGAAGAACTGGCACAAAACCAGATTAGTTTAAGTGGCAAACGCACTTTTATTACCACCTTGTTTGCCGACATTCGCGATTTTACTAAATTTAGCGAAGAACAAAAACCTGAGTTGCTGGTTGAAGTATTAAACCGTTACCTCGGTTTAGCCATTGAAGCGGTTTTGAACCATGAAGGTACGGTAGATAAATTCCAGGGCGACGCCGTGATGGCATTTTTCAATGCTCCTATTCCTCAACCTGATCATGTTTTACGTGCGGTTAATACCGCCCTTGACATCCGTAAATCTATGACCGCTCTACAAAAAGAACTACCACCAGAGTTTTACCTCTCCTTTGGAATCGGTATTCATTACGGAGAAGCTGTTCTTGGGCTAATTGGCACAGAGAAACGCATGGAGTACACTGCCATTGGTGACAGTGTAAATACGGCTAAGCGGCTTCAGGAAAAAGCTGCTGCAGGCCAAATTCTGATCTCATCCTCAGCCCGTGCCCAAATCTCAAATCTAATAAACACTACTACAGCATCCTCAATATTGGTCAAAGGTAAAACTGATCCAATTGAGGTATATGAATTGGTTGGTCTAAAGTCAAACGCCTAAATGGTTATAAATGTCTGCAAATAATGCTGGAGTACCACCTGTGTGCCAGAAAAGCACATTGGCTACGTCATCAAAAAAATCTTGGCGGATCAGATCAATCATTCCTGCCGCAGCGCGCCCGGTATACACCGGGTCCAGTAAAAGGCCTTCGGTTTGAGCAAACAGCTTGATCGCTTCGATTTCTGGTGCTCCTATTATCCCGTATCCGTCTCCAAGATACTCGGCATTCACGGTTATTTCTTCGGGCAAAAAGATTATTTCTTCCCCTAAAAGTTCTGATGTTTTACATGCCAAATCAGCAATTCTGATTCGTAGAACCTCAGCCGGTTCGTCGACACTTATACCCAAAATTCCTCCCTCATAACCATACAAGCGCGATCCAACAACTAAGCCCGCCTGGGTACCACCGGATGATGAAGCAAAAACGATCCATTCAGGTATTAAACCCTGATCTAACAGCTCTTTTAGTGCAAACGTGTAAGCAATGGCACCGATAGGGTTAGAACCACCATAAGGTATCAGATACGGGTGCCTTCCCATCTGTTCACATTCGGAAAACACTTGTGCAAGCGTTTTCTCTCTCTGCTCACGGGAGGTCCAGACTAATTCTGCACCAAGCAACTTATCTAACAGGATGTTCCCTGTAAAAGTTTGGGGTGGTTCACCAGTTAATACCAGGATACAATCGAAACCGAAGCGAGCTGCAGCAGCCGCTGTCTGACGACAATGGTTAGACTGGACTGCGCCAGCAGTAATCAGAGTTCCTGCTTCTTGAGCTTGAGCTTCTGCCAGTAGAAACTCTAGTTTCCTGGTTTTGTTACCTCCTAAAGCTAATCCTGTCTGATCGTCTCGTTTTATCCACAGCTTAGGTCCGCCCAACTCATCTGACAATCGTTCCATAAACTCAACCGGTGTAGGCAGGTGAGCAAATCTTTTTCTGGGTAAATCAAGCATAACATTATCCTTTCAGAATCTCATCTTGAATGCGAGCCCTGCCTCGAGCTCGCATCAAACTTAGGAAGTATGGAAATACCTGAGAATATATCCGGTAATAAAAAGGACGAACAGGCAGATCCCAAGCTCCTATATGGCGTACAACAACACCACCCAATCCTTCTTTAAACCGGTAAACTCCCCACAGAGGGTCATCCTCTGTAAATTTGTCAGGCGCGCCCCACAAATCATACACATCACAACCAATTGCTTTGGCTTGCTTCATTGCTTCCCATTGCAAAAGATAGTTAGCCATTTTCTCACGATGGATATTTCTAGACATGCCATACATATACCAGGCTCTCCGACTAAAGTAGAAATAGATCAAGGCCGCTACGGGCTCTCCATCAACTTCAGCAATTAAGGGGACAGCCATACCTGCTGAAATAAATTTCTCCCAAACTGCCTGGTAATAACTTTTCTCGCGGATGACAAAACCATCCCGCGCTGAAGTCTCAGCATACATTGTGTATAGAAGATCAATATCAGATATACCACCAGTGCGAATCAACACGCCCCTGCGACTTGCCAGGCGGATATTGTAGCGCGTCTTCTGTTTCATACAAGATAATAAGTCATCCTCAGAAGATGACAAGTCGACCAGAACTGTATTTTGGAACTGAACCTGTTCTTTAGAAAAACACCAACCAAATTCCTTTAGTTCACCTACAATTATATTTCCTAGTGGATTTTCTTGAGCTAGCGGTTGACCAGGTATACCAACACCCAGCTTGATCTCTGGATCGATTTTTAAAACAATTGCCCCATTACTTTCTGCGTGAAACCTTAGATCATTAAACACCTGGTGACGAATTTCAACATTGCTCCAGTCTCGCAACAAAGGGCCTTTTGGGACATACATTACTCGATAACGTTGTGGAAAACCAGTAATTGGAATGGCGCGCATAAGCAGCATGGCCGCTGCTTGCACCTCACCCTGGTCATCACGCCAAACAGTAGGGATAGAGCGCCATCCGAAACGAGTCTTTACACTGGACCACTGCCATGACTGCAATAATTGGGGGTCAGGTAAAGTAGCGATTAGGTCATTCCAGGATTTTTCATCCATACATCATTCAAACTAATTGGTTTTTCTTGTAGCCCACCACAGATATAACTTATAAATTATTGGTTGATAAATTCGATCCCAGGAATTTACAGCGCGGTACAACCTTCCTCCAAATCCGCGCTTGAAACGGTACACCCCCCATAAACCCTCAGATCGCTGAAGGAAATCACTTTCCAAAGTATCCAGGTCGAAGTCAGGGACACCCCAAAGATCGTACGTTAAACAACCTTGATCACGTGCCCAACGCATTGCTTCCCATTGCAGCAAATAATTTGGCATCCGGTCACGGTGTTCATCTGA
>Ga0114946_10001057_pt1 | contig 18967 bp, 15 predicted proteins | sample WalLakDeSediment_FD_88676 | JGI IMG/M metagenome (GOLD analysis project Ga0114946, IMG submission 88676) | Lake sediment microbial communities from Walker lake, Nevada to study Microbial Dark Matter (Phase II) - Walker Lake 11/02/13 Deep Sediment | ecosystem: Environmental > Aquatic >...
GATAGCAGCTGAAAAACTCCAAACCGAACCGCGCAGTCAGGAGGTGGATCATGAAAAGAATCAGTTTGACGTTGGTGGCCTTGGTGATGTTGGTCGTCTTTGCGGCAGGTATGGCTCAAGCGGATTCGATCAGCGCTTACCTTGGATTTTCGCGCGAGGTCAACGAAGCCTTGGCCAAGCGCATCGAGGAAAAAACCGGAATCGAAGTCAAGAACGTCACCCTATCCTGGGGCGAAATCTGGGCCCGGTTGAGATCCGAGGCCCCTCGTTTTAACGCCGACATGGTTATGAGCTTTGGTGGGGCCGCAGCCTTAGAGGGTACGCAAAAAGGTTACTACGAAGCCTACCAGTCGCCGGCTTGGGAAGACATTGATCCATCTTTTAAGTCGCCAGACGGGACATACTATGCCTTGGGCACCTTTTCGTTCGTTTTGGTGGGTAACAAGACCAAACTTGCGGAAAAAGGCTATGCCATGCCGACTAGTTGGAAAGAATTGCTGGACCCCAAATGGAAAGGGCAGATTGTCGTACCGTCGCCCCGTACTTCCGGGACGGCTTTCATGATCAATTACTCTTTCTTGTCTCTATTCGGTGAAAAAGACGGTTGGAAATTTCTGGAAGATCTGGACAATAACATTGCATTTTACACCCGTAGCGGGAATGCACCGACCGATCTGGTAGCCCGGGGGGAGTATTTGCTGGGAATCACCGCGGATGAAAATGTCTTAAAGCGCATCAATGACGGGTATCCACTCGAATGGAATGTGCCCGCCGAAGGTATCGGATACGAGGGCAACTACTGTGTCATTCTCAAGGGCACCCGCAAGCTGGAGTTGGCAAAAAAAGTGGTGGATTACCTTGGGAGTCAGGACTGCAGTGAATTCATCGCTTCCATGGGGTACATCCCCCCGCGGCCGGGTATCGCTAGCGGGCTTTATGGTGAAAACCTTCCCAGGTTTATCGACCTCGACCACGCCTGGGCCTACAAGAATCAGAGAGACATCATGCTCAACTGGAAGAGAAAGTTCATGATGAAGGAAACCGAAGATGCCAAGAAAGTTGGTGATGAGAGAGAAAAATCGGGTGGTTGACCGCTTTTATCGACACCTCAGCGTAATGTGAAATCAAGGGGGGAGAGATGGCCGAAAGGCTGATGACTGCTGTCGTCGATAGAAATTGGTGGTACCGGCTAAGGGCTTTCATCAACGCCAATCTGATCAATTTCTTTGCGGGTGGCCTTTTCGCCCTTTTGGCCATCTTTCTCCTCTATCCCATTGTATCGGTGCTGGTTTTCAGCCTGTGGGGTGACCATGGGTTTACGCTCGACTTTTACGCCGAGTTTTTCGAATACAATTTTTACTACTGGTCCCTGATCAACACCCTCATCCTCGGATCCTCCACGATGATCCTGCTGGTGATCATCGGGTTTTGTTTCGCCTACCTGACGACCCGGGGGCCGATGTGGCTGAGAAAGCCGCTAAAAATCATCGCGCTTCTGCCTCTGGCGGCGCCGCCCTATATTTTTTCGATTTCGCTGATCACGCTCTTCGGTCGCAATGGGCTGCTTAACAATCTTTTCCAACTGAATTTCAACATTTACAGTTGGACCGGCGTTATCACCGCCCAGGTTCTGGCTTTCCTGCCGCTCTCCTACATGATGATCGAAAACGTCCTGAATGCCGTCAACCCCAGTTTGGAAGAGTCGGCCAGCGACATGGGTGCTTCGGAATTCCGGATCATGCGGTCGATTACCATTCCTCTGGCCGCGCCCGGACTGCTCAAAGCGGCGTTGCTGGTTTTCGTGATGACCATTGCCGAGTTCGGCAACCCGGCCATCCTCGGGGGGCGGCTGCCGTTTCTGGCGCCCGATGCCTACTTGATGATTACCGGCGAAGCCGATTTCAACATGGCGAGTGTGCTTTCGGTGGTCTTGATCGCCCCCTGCATCCTCATTTTCATTCTGCACAACTTTTTTCTCTCCGGCAAAGGCTACACCACGATCGTTGGCAAACCGACCGCGGCTGAACCCCGACCGATCGACCCGGCTATTAAGATCCCATTCCTGATCCTTTGCATTCCGGTCGCCATTATGGTGCTGCTCAGCTTCGGCGTGATCGTGTTCGGATCCTTCGTCAAAATCGTCGGTGTCGACAATACGTTCGTCATCGACCACATTTTGAACACCCAGTCCAACATCGCCATCTGGAACAGCTTCAAGGTTTCCCTGGGAGCCGGGTTATTCGGCGCTGTTGTAGGCACCTTGTTGGCCTATGTCATCATGCGTGGAAAATTTCACGGCCGAAAGCTCATGGAGATGATTGCGCTTTCGGGGTTCGCCCTGCCCGGAACGGTGATCGGCGTCGGCTACATCATCGCCTTCAACCGTCCGCCGTTTTTGCTTACCGGCACCATCTGGATCATCATTTTGAATTGCGTGTTTCGGTTTCTCGCTGTGGGTGTAGAGGCCGGGATCAGTAAACTGCACCAGATCAGTGTGGAAATCGAGGAGGCCTCTGCCGATTTAGGAGCAGATTTCCTTACGATTTTTTTGAAGGTGATTCTGCCTATCATGTTTTCGGCTTTCGTTGCTGGTTTCATTTACACCTTCATGACTACCATGATGTCGCTCAGTTCGGTGATTTTCCTGGTAACGCCGGGCTACGACCTGGCATCGGTCTACATCTATCTGACAGCCCAGTTGGGCGAACTCGGGTTAGCATCGGCCACCACGATCAAGGTGATTGCTATCGTGGCAGTCTCCATGGCCCTGCTGAAAGTGGTCGCGAGAAAAACGGGCCTGGATGTCAAAAAGCAAGGAGCTTAGCGGATGGAGACCTCGAAAACGATCATGCTGGAGTTAAAAGAAATTTACAAGAGTTTCGGACGAGTGGAGGTCCTTAAGGGGATATCGGCCCAGATCGCCAAGGGTGAACTCCTCACCTTCGTGGGGCCCAGTGGATGCGGCAAGACGACCTTGCTGAGGATTGTGGGTGGGTTCACCTCGGCGACCGCAGGTCGCGTCATTTTGGACGGCGAGGACATCAGCAACCTTCCCCCCAACATGCGCAATACAAAAATGGTCTTCCAAAGTTATGCCTTGTTCCCGCACCTGACGGTAGCTAAGAATGTAGGCTTCGGGTTGAAACTTCAGAAATGGTCCAAGAAAAAAATTGATGCGCGCGTTGAGGAGCTTTTAGCCCTGGTTCACCTGGAGGGTCTGGGCAACCGCACCATTGATCGATTAAGCGGCGGACAGCAGCAGCGCGTAGCTCTGGCTCGTGCGTTGGCGCTCGAGCCCAAGGTGCTCCTTTTAGACGAGCCTCTCTCTAACCTGGACGCTAACCTTCGCATGGTCATGCGAGAGGAGATTCGGAATATCCAGGAGCGACTCCAGGTGACGACTATCTTCGTCACGCATGACCAGTACGAGGCCATGAGCATCTCCGACCGCTTACTTGTCCTGCACGAAGGCGTGATCCAGCAGATCGGTTCACCGATCGACATTTACGAGCGTCCGGCCAATGAGTTCATTGCCGGCTTCGTCGGCTATGTCAATTTCCTGGAGGGCCGGGTCGACAACACCCAGGCTGACACCCATTCGCTTGTGATCGCCACAGAGTTCGGTCGGCTGGAACTGGACCACACTCACCCGGACATCCGCCCTGGGGATCAGGTTCTGATGGTGATCCGCCCCGAAACAGTTTCGTTGGCGCCAGGGGACAGCAGCGAGGCCACTAACACCTTCCAAGGCATCGTTCAAAGCCAGATGTACGCGGGCAGCCTCGCCAAGTACACGGTAAAATTCGGACATAAGGAAATGGTGATCGATCATTACAACCCCATGGGGTCCAGGAAGTACGGCAAGAAAGAGAAGGTCAAGGTCATCATCCCCCGCAACGTTCATATCCTGAAACGACAGGCGACCACTTAGGGCCCGAACGAATTCCAAACACCACCGTTCCGTCCGTCGCTCGCAAAGCAGTGCTGCCGCCGGATGGAAAAGGAAGTGAACACCTTGTCTTTGGAGATCATGCTGGTTGTCCTTGTGGGGTCAGCCCTGCATGCAATTTGGAACACACTGATCAAATCCGGTTCAGACATCCTTCTCGATATGGTCTTGGTCACTACCGGTATTGCCGGCGTGACGGCGCTTGTCGTTTTCTTTCTGCCATTACCGCGGTCTGACAGTTGGGGGTGCCTGGCAATATCGGTCCTGATTCATCAAGCCTATTTTGGGTCTCTAATGCTTGCGTATCGGGGAGCAGATTTAAGTTTGGTCTATCCCATCATGCGCGGTACAGCACCAGTGCTCATTACCTTGATTGCAGCCGTCATGTTGGATGAACGGCCGTCGTGGGGCGGATGTGCGGGGATCCTTCTTGTCTCGATCGGAGTGTTGGTGCTTGCCGCGAACGCCTCTTCATCCAAAGGTGCCCGGCTTGCTCCAGTGGCGTTTGCTCTCCTGAATGCGGGAGTGATAGCAGCCGGGACCCTAGTCGACGGTTATGGTGCGCGGCTCTCCGGCAATGCGTTCAGCTATACCGGCTGGGTGCTCTTGCTGACGGCTATTCTCATTTTTGGCGGCGCGACTGCATGGCGTTGTGGACTGGTCATTCGTCATATTCGGGGAGGGTGGAAAAAGGGTATCATCGGCGGGGGTTGCACATATGCCTCCTACGCTCTCGCACTTTGGGCCATGACCCACGCTCCCATAGCACTGGTGGCGGCTCTACGGGAATCATCCATTGTTTTCACGGGAGTGGCGGCCCTTTTCGTACTGAGGGAAAAATTCAGCGCCTGGCGCTATGTCTCGATTTCCTTGATCACCGCCGGTGCCGTAGCAATCAAGGTCTTTTAGAGGCGGCATTGCGCGCACGAGTTAACCGCCCTTATTATAACCGTTTGTTAGCAAAAAGATGATTTTTATTATTTTGACTAATAGTTTGCTTGGGATTTATATGAGGGCGGCCGGATGTTGTGGATCGTGACTGCGGCCTTCGCTGGGTGGTCAGCGCACCCAGTGTCGGAAACCCACCCTCAACTCTTGAATTCATAGCGGAGGATAAGAATGGACAGAGGACCCGTTTTTCCCAGGAAGACCGCGATTTCCTACAAGACGGAAGAAAAAACCGTCATGCGCGGGTACAACCTCAGTGACCTGGCGGAGGAGGGGTATTCCTTTTGCGACGCCCTCTTCGTGCTTTACCAAGGCCGCATCCCCACCGAGTCTGAAGAGAAGATGTTGAAATACGAGATGGGTGTTTTCCTGGAGCACTCCATGTCGCCTTCGGCTGTGGCGGCCATTGGTGTCAGCGCCGGGCGACCAAACCTGCCCTGTGCGATTGCAGCCGCTGTGAGTACTTTCGGCGGTGTGCACGGTCCAGGAGCTGCCCACGGTTATATGCTGAACAAGTACCTTGAACGCGCCCATCGCGACGGCAAAACGCCCGAGGAAATGGCCAAGGTTTTAGTGGACGAGTACATGGACGCCGAGAAGCCCGTAATGGGTATGGGACAGCCCCAACACATAGACAGTGACCCTCGAGCAGAACCGATCCATGTCAAACAGGAAGAGCTGGCGCTTGAGGGGGTCTACCTGCGGTTTCAGCGGGCTTTGGAGAAATATTTCCACGAGCGCCGTAAGCGGGAGGGTCGTTCACGGGTGGGCGTTAACGTTGTTGGTTCCGGCAACACGGCGCTGATGGAAATTGGTTTTTCACCCATGGCCGCATGGTGCCTTGGCAGCGTCTGTCGCGGTTGGAGCTGCGCCGCACATGCCCTGTTCAACATGAAGAAGGGTCGCGCCTGGGGCGCATCGCGCAATGAGCCCATGGTGCAGATGATCGACCTTTCAATGATCAAGTACGTAGGGCCGGAAGACCGCATCGTACCCAAGCAGGAGGAACGGCAGGAATACGCGCGCAAGCAGAAAGAGGAAGGAGAATACAAGCAATGGGCGATTTGAACGACATCAAGCGAAAACGTGGTATCGGGAACCTGGACAGCCCCAAAATGCCCTTTGACTATTACAGCCGTGAATACGGTACCGTGCCGCGTGACACCAAGCGGGCTCCCTTTCAATGGGTGTCGGAGGTGGCCTACAAGAACGTTCACCGGATTGTGACGCGCGGTTACGATACCACCGAGTTGATGGAGGAGGGCTACGGGGTCGTCGACATATTGTTTATCGACTACCAGGCACGGATCCCATTGATCGAAGAAGAGCAGATGCTCAACTACGTGATGATCCTGGCGCTTGAAGACGGTCTATCGGCACCGGCCGCCTTATCGCGGATCGTTGCCCGCACCAAAACCTTCCTGACGCAGGCGGCGGCAGCGTCGATTCTGGCTTTCGGGCACGCCTACGGCGCCTATTCCGCCTTTGGGAACCGCCTGGAGAATTACTTGAAGAGGGCCGAGGTGCAGAAACTTAGCCTGGCTCAGGCCGCCGCGCTGCTGATGAAGGAAAGCGCCAATGAACCTGAGTCATTAGGGGTGTCCGGGCTTATGCTGAATGACCCGGCCGCCAAGCGCACGATCGCCCGGGCGGAAAAACTTGGCGTGGCCGGTAAATATATCGCTTTTATGAAGGAGATTGTTAAGACCGCCCAGTCCCAAAGCGAGGAAGCTGTGGATATCGATATGCTAGGTGCCACCGGCGCTGTCATGATGGACCTGGGTTTTTCGCCTGAAGCAACCTGGGCAATATTGGCCGTAACTCGCGCCCTGGCGGCTGGGGCCCACTATATCGAAGAGATCGAGCGTTATCCATACATGCATCTGGGCGAAGCATTGACGCCTAGAGAAGACTATGACGGCCCCGAAGACCGACCGGTGCCGCCCCTCCAAGACCGCGCCAAGGTGGCCAAGTCGGGGGTCTGCAAATCGGTCGATGAGTGGATGGAGAACCGCTTGGAACGGATGAAACTGGTGGGCAGCGGCCATGCGGTGGTTGAGGAGATCGAGGACCCGAGCAAGAAATCAGGTATCAAGAAGGTAGGCAAACTTTAAACGGGGGGTTGAAAACTATGGAAGTCGTCAAACCTGTCACGCGCAATGTCCTGCTCAACCCGGGTCCAGCCACCACCACCGACGCGGTGAAATATGCCCAGGTGGTTCCCGATATTTGCCCTCGCGAGAAAGCGTTCGTGGATGTCATGGACGAGGTCCGTCGTGAACTGATCAGGGTCGTTCATGGTGACCCGCAAAGATACACAGCGGTGCTCTTTGCCGGTTCCGGGACGGTGATTCAGGATGTGCTGGTCAATTCGCTTGTTCCGGCCGGCAAGAAAATCTGTGTGGTCAACAACGGCGCCTACTCGGCCCGCATGGTCGAGATAGCCGCACACTACCACATCCCCTGCGTGGACCTGAAGTTTCCCACCACTGGCCTGCCGGACCTGAAAGTCGTAAAGGATGCCCTGGCAAAAGACCCCGAAATCGCCGTGGTGGCTGCCACCCACCATGAGACCGGCACCGGCGTATTGAATCCGGTTCGGGAGATTGGAAAAATAGCCCACGACCGCGGCTGTGTATTTATCGCCGATACCATCTCAACCTACGGGCTGCTCCCACTTGACATCGAGCGGGAAAATATCGATTTCTGCATGTCTTCAGCCCAGAAGGGGCTGGCGGCCATGACCGGCGTCTCCTGGACGGTGGGCCGCATCAGCGAAATCCTCAAGTCGAAGGGATATCCCACCCGCTCCTACTACTGCAATCTGTTCATGCAGTACGATTTCTTCGAACGTGTTGGTGAAATGCACTTTACCCCACCGGTTCAGACCATTTATGCCCTGAAACAGGCCATTCAGGAATATTGGCAGGAAGGGGAACTGCCGCGCTATGAGCGTTTGACCAAATGCTGGGAGGCCATCCATCAGGGTTTGCAGGAAATTGGACTGGAATCCGTAATAGACAAAAAAATCCAGGGTAAATTGGTGGTTACCATCAAGGCTCCCCAGGACGGGAGGTTCGATTTCTTCAAACTGCACGACTACTGTTACGAGCGCGGTTTCACTATCTACCCCGGCAAAATGTTCGGGCTTGAGACCTTCCGGTTGTGCAATCTCGGGGTGATTACCCACCGGGATATTGAGGATTTTTTCGTGGTCGCCAAGGAGGCCTTCCGTAAGATGGGCTATTCGTTGCCCATTCCCCTTTGAAGTCAAGTTGTTCAATCGAAGACGATCCACTAAAAACTGGTCAGACCGATAATTGGGAACAACCGATCAAACGGTCAAGGTAACAACGCCAAAAGGAGGTTTAAAAAGAGACATGGAAGACGATATCAAAACAATGGTCGCCAAAGCCCAAAAGGCCTTCGAGGAGTATCAATACTGGCCCCAGGCGAAAGTTGACGAAGTGGTCCAGGCGGTGGGCTGGATGTGGCAGAAGGAAGAGGTCCGCAAGGTCCTGGCCCGGACCGCTGTTGACGAATCCGAGATCGGGGTCTACGAGGACAAACTCGCCAAGATCAAGACCAAAACCCTGGGCACCCTCTGGGATCAGCGCGGCGTCAAGACCTGCGATCTGGTCGAGGAGGACCTGGCCCGCGGTATTCGCAAATACGCCAAGCCGATTGGGGTCATCGCCGATGTGGTGCCCTGCACCAACCCCGAGTCGACCATTTGCTGCATCGGCCTGAGCACTCTCAAGACCCGTAATGCCATGATCGTCTCCCCGCACCCCCGCACCCAGAAGAGCTCCTATCTGACGGTGGAGTACGGCCGTGAGGCGCTGAAGAAGATCGGTGCGCCGGTGGACCTGCTGCAGTGCATCAAGAACACGAGCCATGCCAAGACCCAAGAGCTGATGGCCTGGTGCGACTTTGCCGTGGCCACCGGCGGTGCGGCTTTGGTCAAGGTCGTCTACGCCGCCGGCAAGCCGGCTCAAACGGTCAGCGCCGGGAACGTGGTCTCCTTGGTGGATGAGACGGTGCCCGACCTCCAGGCGACCGCCCGCAAGATCATGGTCTCCAAGATCGCCAACAACGCCGCTTCCTGTTCATCGGAAAATGCGGTTGCCCTCCATGAGAGCATCTACGACCAAATGATCGAGTGCCTCAAGCAGGAAGGTGGCTATCTGTGCAGCACCGCTGAGCGCGAAACTCTGCGCAAATGCATGTGGCCGGACGGCAAAACCCTGAACCGCGACATCGTGGCCCGCAGTGCCGCCTTCATCGCCGACCTGGCCGGACTCAAGGTGCCGGAGACGACCAAGTTCCTCATGGTGATCGGTGAACGGATCGGCCCGCAGGACCGCTTTTCGGGCGAGAAGATCTCTCCGGTTCTCACCGTCTGGAAGTGGAGCGACCTGGATGAAATGCTGGACCGACTGGAGAAGATCCTCGAATTTTCCGGCAAAGGGCATTCGGTTTCAATCCATACCGAACTGGACGAGCGCCGGGTGAAGCTGGCGCTGCGGGCCAAGGTCGGCCGGGTGGTCTGCAACATGGGCCATACCGCGGCCAACAGCGGCGGCTGGACCGCCGGCCTGCCCTTTACCGACACCCTCGGCGGCGGAACCTGGGCGGGCAACATGACCAGCGAGAATGTCAACTGGAGGCACTTTTTGAACTACACGCTGGTCTCCATGCCCATCCCGGAGTACATTCCCAACGACGAGGAGCTTTTCGGCGACTACCTCAAGAAGTGGGGGCGCGATTGATGCAACGCGATCCTGGCGGTGGAAAACGGTGATGGGTTAAACCGGGGAGAACGGCCCCCGGCGGGTGGCCGCCGCCGTTCCTCCGGTTTGAGTTTAGGCTCCAGAACCCCTGGTAACAAAAAGGGAAGGGCGGCGCATCGGCCATGATCAAAGCGGTCATTTTCGATTTCGGCCAGACACTTGTTGATTCAGCGGATGGGTTTCGAATGGCCGAAAAGCAGGCCCAGCAAAAACTTTTCGGCCACATGGCGCTCTCTCTCAAGGAGAAATTTGTCGAGCGCTACCGCCGGGTCCGGCAAGAATTCCACGGCCGCTCGAATTTCTCCCGGTCGGCCATGTGGCGGGAATTTTATCATTACTATTGTCTGGTGCCTGACGAAGCCCTGCTGGGCCTTTGGGAGTTGCAGTATTGGGATACGGTCAAGGCCCAATCGGCTTTGTTTCCCGAGGCGCTGGGTGTTCTGGAGTCTCTCCAGTCGCGCTTCCGCGTCGCCCTGATCACCAACTCTCAGGGGCAGCCGGTTTCGGGCGCGCATCGGTACCATAATTTCCCCGCAATCGAGAAGTATTTCGAGGTGATTCTGGTGGCCGGGGAAAGCGGCATTGCACCAAAACCTGACCCCGAGCCTTTCAGACGCTGCCTTCAGGCCCTCGGGGTCGACCCCCCCGAAGCGATCTATGTCGGCGACGACTGGCGAAACGATGTCTGCGGAGCCAGGGGCGCCGGTCTTCATCCGGTGTGGATTCGGCATGCCAGCGTCAAGCGCACCTGGCCAGAAGTCGAAACCGATGTTCCGGTGATTACCCGCCTCGACGAGTTGTTGGGCCTGTGTTTGCTTCAGACCTGATGGAAGGGGAGGACATTTGACTAAGCGCGACCGCAGCCAGTATTCCGCCATCAACATCCATCGCTGCACCGAACACTACCGTGGGCGTCATTTTTCCTTTCTGACCGAAGACCTGACCCTGCCCAATGGCCGCCGGACCGAATTGGCTATGATCCGCCACCCCGGTTCGATTGGCGTTGTGCCGCTGATGGATGATGGGCAGGTGCTGATGGAGCACCAATACAGGCCCTGTGTCCGGGCAACATTGCTGGAAATTCCGGCCGGAACCCTTGAGCCGGGTGAGTCGCCTTTGGCCTGCGCTCGGCGTGAACTGGAGGAGGAGACCGGGTACAAGGCGGCTGAGCTCATTGCACTTGGACGGGTCCACATTCTGCCGGCCTACTCGGATGAGGTCATCTATCTGTATGTTGCCCGGGGACTCACTTTCATGCGTGTGCGACTCGATTCGGACGAGATCATCCGCACCCAGGTTTACCCGTTGGGACAGTTGATGGACATGATTGCTGAGGGTGCGATCACCGATGCCTTGACTGTTTTGGCCCTGCAACGGGTTTGGTCCCAGTTGTACGGTCAGTGAATTTCGGCAGCCCATTTAAAGACCATGTCCATCAGGCCCTTGAGAGATTCGGATAGGTACTTCTCCCGGTGATGCACCAGGTAGAATCTGCGCTTCATGGTGGGATCATCCAAGGAAATGGCTATCAGCCGCTTTTGCTCCATCTCCTCCTTGACCACTTTGCGCGAGATCAGAGCGATGCCGACGCCGTGTTCCACCGCGCGTTTGATGGCGCGGTTGCTGGACAGCTCCAGGGGGATCCGGATCGAAATGCCATGGCGCTGGATATAATCGTCGATTGCCTGCCGGGGGGCGGACTGCTCCTCGTGCATGATCAGCGGCTGACCTTCGAGGTCATGGGCGCGAAGCATGTGGCGACCCGCCAGGGGGTGGCTCTTGGGCGTGATAATGACCAGTTCGTCTTCAAGGACTTCCCGAACCACCAGCTTTTCGTGGTCGACCGGGTAGGAGATGAAGCCGATGTCGCATGATAGGCTGATGGTATGGTCGACCACCATGGCGGTGGGCAGGATGTTCATTGAAAGCCTTACCAGCGGATAGGCTTTGCAAAAGGGGATGATCACCTCCGGCAGGTAATAGTCCCCGAAGCTTTCACTGGATACAATGCGGATATGACCGCGCTTGCGCTGCTGGAAATCACGGATGCTCTCCTCGGCATGGGTTTCCAAATCAAAGATTTTTTCCGCGATCTTGAAAAGCACCTCGCCGGCGTCGGTCAGCACCAGTTTTTTACCCACATAATCAATGAACTTGAGTTCGTAAAATTCCTGGAGGCGTTGAATGCCCTTGGTGACCGCCGGCTGGGTAATGAAAAGCCCTTCAGCCGCCAGGCTTAAATTGCCTGATTTTACGGCGAAGTAAAAAATCCTCAACTGGTTGAGGTTCATTGATTTTATCCTGGCTATCTGACAGCCGGCTAAGGGGATTTAAACGCATCGCCATCGACCTTACCACCAAATTTTCTCAAGGATATGGTACAAAGTAATAGCATAACCTGAAGTTATTTTAAAAGAAGAGATGCACATGAAGGACCAAGCTCAAGTCGTTGTCATCGGGGGCGGGGTGTTCGGCATCAGCGTGGCTTACCATCTGGCAAAAATGGGCTGCAGTGATGTCGTGCTGGTGGACAAGGGGGAGCTGACCAGCGGTACCACCTTTCACTCGGTAGGCCTGGTTTCGCAGTTCCGGACATCGCCGGCATTGATGAGAATCATGAATTACACCATCCGTCTTTTCAAGGAGCTGGCCACGGGTGACCGTGGGGCCTCCCTGGGCTGGCGCACGGTCGGCAGTATGCGGCTGGCCTCAAGCCCCGACAGGCTCAAGGCGCTGACGCGCGAGGTCAGCCGCGCCAAGGCCATCGGTCTGGCGGCGGACATCATATCCCCCAGGGAAGTGCTGGAGCGTTGCCCCTTTGTGTCCGACGAAGACCTTTACGGAGCGGTCTGGGTTCCGGACGATGGGCATATTGACCCCAACGGCATCACCTACGAGTTGGCTCGCCGGGCCCGATCCATGGGGGTTGAAATTATTACCCATGTGCGGGTCATCGACATCGAAATTTCACCACTGCGGGAGGTTACCCGGGTGATCACCGACCACGGATCCATTCGCACCACCTGCGTCGTGAATGCAGCCGGCGAGTGGGCACCGCGAATAGCTGAAATGGTCGGGGTTTTCCTGCCATTGGTTCCTTTGATGCACCAGTATTTAACCACTAAGCCCATTCCCGGCCACGAACTCGCACCGGACACACCGGTTATCCGTGACCCTGACAACTTGTTCTACTGCCGCGAAGATACGGGTGCCTACCTGATCGGCGCTTTTGAAACCGACCCCAAGGCGTGGTCGCCGGACGGCGTTTCCTGGGAGTTTAACCAGCAGTTGCTCAATCCGGAGTGGGACCTTTTCACGCCGGTCATGGAAAATGCCATCCGCCGCATCCCTATCCTGGCCGAAGCGCAGATTGTTGAGCTGATCAACGGACCGGATGCCTTTACCCCCGACGGTCATTACGCCCTTGGCCCGGTACCGGGGCTGCGTGGGTTTTTCGTGGCCGCCGGCGGGTCGATCAACGGGATCGCCGGCGCGGGAGGGGTGGGCAGAACCATTGCCGAGTGGATTCTGGAAGGCCAACCCAGCATCGACGTCCACGAGCTGGACGTCCGGCGCTTCGGGGCGTATCTGAAGAACCAGCCGTATCTAGTGGCCTCTTGTCGTGAAATCTACCGCTACTACTACCACATCCGCTATCCCGAGGATGAGAATGAATGGGGCCGCCCCTACCGAACGAGCCCCCTCTATGGATGTCTCAAAGATCTCGGTGCCGTTTTTGGCCACAAAAGCGGGTGGGAGCGGGTGAATCACTTCGATCCCGGCAACCAGTGGCGGCAGGCCGGCGCGGATCAGAAAACCTGGGGATGGGCGCGGCCGCCTCACTTTCGGCTGATTGGGGCGGAGGTCCAGGCAGCGCGCGAGCGGGTGGCCCTTTTCGATATGACCTCCTTTGGCAAGATCGATGTGCGCGGTGGCAACGCGCTGGCGTTCCTGCAAAAACTTGCCGCCAATGAAATTGATCAGCCGATTGGCAGCATCGTCTACACCCAGTTTTTGAACCACAAAGGCGGAATTGAAAGTGATGTGACGGTGACGCGCATGGCTGACAATGCGTTCCGGATCATTTCAGGCACCGCTTTCGCTGCCCGTGACATGGGCTGGATGAGGCTGCATCAACCCACTGATGGTTCGGTGACAATCGATGATGTCACCGACCGTTTTGGTTGTATCGGGCTTTGGGGACCCGCCTCGCGCCAGGTCCTTCAATGCGTGAGCACCAGCGACGTGTCCAAGGCCGGGTTCCCGTATTTGACCGCGCGTGCCATCGACATCCAGGGCGTGACGGCCTGGGCCCAAAGAATCAGCTACGCCGGTGAACTGGGCTGGGAGCTCTACATCTCGCCTCCAGACGCCGTATCCGTGTTTGTTGCACTGATGTCGGCCGGCCAACCGTACGGCATTCGACCGGCTGGCTACAAGGCGTTGGATTCACTCAGGATCGAAAAAGGCTACCGCTACTGGGGCGGCGACATCACGCCCCAGGACAACCCCTTCGAGGCGGGCTTGAGGTTTTGCGTTTGCTTGGAAAAGCCCGGTTTCGTCGGCCGAGAGGCCTTGCTTGCCCTGCAGCAGCGCGGACTGCGCAGGCGCATCTGTGCGCTGACCATGGACGCCGGCGGCAATCTGTACGGTGGGGAATCAGTCTATACCGGCGGCCGCTTGATCGGTCGTATCCGCACCGGCGCCTATGGTCACACGGTTGGCAAAGATATCGGGCTGGCGTATCTGCCGATTGAGTTGGCCCAAACCGGAACTCATTTCGAGGTGCAGATCCTTGGGGACCTGATTTCCGCCCAGGTGGCCGAATTGCCCCTGGTGGACGCCAAGGGCGAAAAGATAAAAGGCTAGCTCAGCAGGGCCAACCTTTTTCAACCTCGCCAATGGCTTGGTCCAAAATGTCCAGGGCCTGGTCCATCTGCTCGCGGGTGATGGTGAGTGCTGGGGTGAGGGTCAAAATGTTGCCCATGGTGATCTTGAAGTTCAGACCCCGCGACAGGGCTGCATACATGACCGCCTCCGCCTCATCGCTAGCACGCTCACGGGTTTGGCGGTCCTTTACCAGTTCGACACCCATAAACAGTCCGATTCCGCGCACATCGCCGATCAACGGGTGCCGGTCCTTCATCCGACGAAGCCTCTCCAGGCTGTATTGACCAAGGTCTTCAACATGGTGGACCAGGTTGTGTTTCTCGATGTAAGCGATCGTCGCTAGGGCGGCAGCGCACAATACCGGGTTTTTTTCATGCGTGTAGTGGCCGAGGGCGCGGTCGGCGGCGATATCCAGGTCCTCGCGGGCAATGACGGCGGCCATGGGCAAAACACCCCCGCCCAATCCTTTGCCGATGACCACCATATCCGGGACGATCCCAAAGTTTTCAAACGTGAACCATCGTCCCGTACGTCCCAGGGCATGGGGGATTTCGTCGAAGATGAGCAGGGTGCCATAACGATCGCAGGCCTCACGGACGGCTTGCCAGTACTCAGGTCTGGGAATGTAGGGCGTGCTGCGGATCGGCTCAGCGATCACCGCAGCAACATCACCTTCCTTCTCCAGAATATATTCGATGTAGCGCGCGCAGGTAAGGTCGCAACCGCCCCGTTTCCCGCAGCCGAAGATGCAGCGATATTCGTCGGCGGGCGGTACATGTTCCGTACCTGGCATCAGCGGTCCTATGTTTTGGCGGAAGATCGCTTCACCGCCAATGGAAATGGTGTCCAGGGTGGCGCCATGGAAAGCGTCCCACATGGAGATCGTTTTGTGGCGGCGGGTGGCGAGTCGTGCCAGCTTCAAGGCGATGCCGACCGCCTCGGCCCCGCCGGGGCAAAAGAGCGATTTGTTCAGGGGGTTTGGAGCAATTTCGGAGAGTTTTTTTGCCAAGTCTACGGCCACCTGGTTGGTGTAGCGGCGTGTACAAAAAGAGAGTTCATCGAGCTGGTGCTTTATGGCCGCAATGACCTCAGGGTTACCGAAACCGACCTGATGCACGTTGTTGCCGTGGAAATCCATGTAGCGTCGGCCCTGACTGTCTTGGATGTAAATGCCATCGCAGGCGGACATGGTGTTCAGGCAGGGTGTGGAGAGGGACTGCTTTAAAAAATAGCGGGCATCTTGTGCCAAGAGGGCTCGGGTTTTAGCGTTCAACTGTCTTTCCTGCCATTGCTCGCGTTGTGGTGAGATGTTGATGTCGCCCTCGGATTGGTAAAGATTGTCCATGAAGGTGGTTTCTCCTGTGGGAATCAGATTCAAATTGGAACAATTATACCGATCGCCCATCCAGAACTGACTAATTGGACCGATATCGGCGTTGCGTGAAAAATTTTATTCTCGGGATGTCAACCCTATGCCTGCGGTAAAATTTTTCGTGCGCCTTGATCTCGAAAAAATTTGTCTGTTTCTGGACGGATACCGCCTATATATTTGCGGCGGCGTTGGAATGTCAAAAGAAAATATCTCATGTGTCGCATGACTTTCGGTTGTTGGGCCACGCCATTTTTTCGCTTGCCGGGAATGTGCGACCTGCATGGAATGTCGCTTATCGGCCGCGTATTCTCGAAAATTTGCTTCGAAAGGAGTGCTTCATGTCAAGACCGGATCCACCCATCAGCAAACGCATGCAGCGGGAACAAGGAGATGTGAACACCACTGCCAACCGCAGAAAATACTGGGAGCGGAGCCTCTCCTCGCAAGCACGGCGCTGGTTTGAGGAGGACTGCCGCTACTTCCTGCACCAAAGCCTCTCGACGCCGGTGTTGAACGTCCTCTCGGGGGCCGAGGGTATCTACATCAGAGACCTGGAAGGCAAACCATATATCGATATGCACGGCAACGGGGTCCATAACGCCGGCTTCAACAACCCTGCGGTCATAGCGGCTGTTCGCCGCCAGTTGGATGAGGGGCTGACCTTCTGCCCGCGCCGCTATACGAATATTCCGGCCATCAAACTTGCAAAAAAGCTGGCGGAAATCGCTCCCGGTGGGTTGGGTCGCAGCCTTTTTTGCCCCGGGGGTTCGGAGGCCATCGAAATGGCTCTGATGCTGGCTCGCCAGGTGACGGGTCGATTCAAGACCATCTCTTTCTGGGACGCTTTCCATGGAGCTGGGTTCGCAGCAGCGGGTGTCGGCGGTGAAGAGCATTTTCATGGAGGGATCGGCCCCCTGCTGCCTGGTGCATTCCATGTCGACTTCCCAAACTACTACCGCAACCCCTGGGGATTTACCCGTGAGGAGGATGTGGACAACGAATGCCTTCGGCAAATCGAGCAGGTGTTGGAACGTGAGCCAGAGATGTCGGCCGTCATCGCCGAGCCGATCTCTGCCAGCCCAGTTATTCCTTCCACCCGATACTGGGAGGGCGTTCGCAGATTGTGCGACCATTATGGTGCCCTGCTCATTTTCGATGAGATTATCGAGGGGTTCGGGCGCACGGGAAAAATGTTCGCCAGTGAGCACTTTGTAACTCCGGATGTGCTGGTGATAGGAAAGTCCCTGGGAGGTGGATTGCTGCCCTTTGCCGGGATCGTCGCCCATGAAAAGCACAACGTTTTGCAACACCGCTCCATCGGTCATTATACCCATGAGAAGAACGCGCTTTGCGCGGCGGCTGCGCTGGCGGAGATTGATTTTATCGAAGCTAACGGGCTGGCCGAACACAGCGCCCGGCTCGGAGCGTACAGCCTTCAGCGCCTAAATGCCATGAAGGAGCGGCACCCGTTGATTGGGCATGTGGCTGGTTTGGGGCTGCACATGGGCATCGATCTGGTCAAAGACGGTGCCACCAAAGAGCGGGCGGTGGATGAGGCCGAGATCGTGATGTTCAAATGCCTTGAAAGGGGCCTCTCTTTTAAAACTATCGATGGCAATGTCCTGACGCTGAGACCGGCACTGGTGATCACGAAGGAAGAGATGGACCGCGCCTTGGATATTTTGGAGCAGGCCATCTCCGAGGTTGAAAGGGGCGAGGTCGACTAATCTTTCACCGTGACGCTTCTGCCAGGGTAAGCCCGCGCGACCAAGCTGGCCGCCAATTGCTTGTCGCAGCAGCCGAACTCATCGCTGGAACCCCAGATGACGATGCTGCCGTCGCGGTCGAAGCCGGCATAGGCGCCCCCCAGAGGATCGACCTGCGCGTCGTAAAAACCCAGATCGGCGATCGTTGCTCTGGTATTGTTCAGGATCTCACGATGCCAGCTGTCCCCTGACCGGAGGCAAACCGTTTGGTTGAAGCCGCCTCCGGTGATCGTCACCAGCAGGAATTTTCCTGCATATCCTTGCGGCAGTTCCGTCTCGGCCACCATTTTGGCAGGGTCTGGCCCGTGAACGATAAGCGCGTTCAGCGCGTGCGCCCGTCGATCCAGTCGTTTCGCCTCCCCGATTCGTCCCGCTTTCAACATCTGATGCGCTTGGGTTTCATATCCCTGGGCCAACATCTTGACGGCGGCAGAATCAAGCCCACACCCCATACCGGTGAGCAAGCGGATGGCTTTTTCCAATTGCATCTTTGTTAAAAGACGGGTGGTGATGCCCTCAAGCGCCCTTTGTGTCCGGGGGTCGGTTTTCATGCTTCGTCCAGGCCGTGACCAGTCATGTGCGAAAAGGTTGGCAATCAGATTTTCAAGCGTTGTTTTTTACGAACCAGCGTGGAAAGGTCGATTCCTAAATTTTTAGCGGCCTCCTTCAAGGAGTTGGATCGTTCCAGTTCCTTTTTGATTATGACCGCTTCCTGAAGCTGAAGTTTTTCCTTCAGGCTTAAATGACTTGAATCGTGCCCACTTGCGATCATCGCACGGTTGTTGAGTTGATCTATCATCTGACGTTCAAGACTGCACGTGTACTCGTAGCTGCATGTTATTTGCTCCCTGATCGCATCTAAAGCAATGCAATCCCGATTGTCCATAATCACTAGGCGCTCGATCATGTTTTTCATTTCGCGGATATTTCCGGGCCAGCTGTAACTTAAAAAGAATTCCAGTGTGTCAGGGTTAAAATAACAGGCTTTTTGGTATTTGGCGTTAAATTCCTCTATGAAAAGCATGGCCAGGGGGATTATGTCGTCCTTGCGGTGGCGCAGCGGCGGTATCATGATGTTGATTACATTCAGGCGGTAATAGAGGTCACTGCGAAATTTTCCGGCGCTGATAAGCCGTTCAAGGTCGGCATTGGTCGCTGCGATGATGCGAGCGCTGGTTTTGATGGTTTTGGTGCCACCAAGGCGGTAAAATTGACGGTCCTGGATGACATTGAGCAGTTTAACTTGCAA
>Ga0114946_10001058_pt1 | contig 18963 bp, 8 predicted proteins | sample WalLakDeSediment_FD_88676 | JGI IMG/M metagenome (GOLD analysis project Ga0114946, IMG submission 88676) | Lake sediment microbial communities from Walker lake, Nevada to study Microbial Dark Matter (Phase II) - Walker Lake 11/02/13 Deep Sediment | ecosystem: Environmental > Aquatic > Freshwater...
CTACCAACTCCTCTTGAGTGAGCCCGTGGACGAGACCATGCAGGGACGCCGTTCAATGAGCCGGAGGCCGGCCTTCTGGATCGTCCTCACCTTCCTGGGCCTCGTGGGAACCCTCCTGGCCGTGAGGCTCTTCCCCCTGGCCTTCCCCCTCCTGGCCATCGACATCCAGATGGACCGGGATGGAGCCATGGAGGAGGCACGGGTCCTGGCGGACCGCTTCGGATGGGCTCCAGCCGAGCCACGGCAGGCCGCTACCTTCGGACATCTGAACCCCGCGTTCCAGACCTACATGGAGTTGGAGGGCGGAGGCCTGGAGAAGCTGAACCGACTGGTCCGGGAAGGAGATCTCAGTCTCTACGCCTGGCGCGTCCGACATTTCGCCGAGGGGATCGTGGAGGAGGGGGAAGTGCGGTTCACCCCCTCGGGAGCCCCCCTCGGCTTCTCCCTACGCCTCTCGGAGGACGCCCCGGGTAACAACGTGGGGGAGGACCAGGCCCGTGACCTGGCCATGGCCGAGGCCGTCAGGGAGTGGGCCATCGATTCCCACCTCTGGGAGCTCCTGGAATCCTCCCAGACCGAGCGCCCCGGAGGGAGGATCGATCACACCTTCGTCTACCAGCGCCCAGACCTCGGCCTGGGCGAGGCGACCCTGAGGCTCCGTCTTCGGGTGGCAGGCGACCAGCTCGTGGAGGTCACGCCCTTCGTACACGTTCCGGAAGCGTTCCAGCGCCGGTTCCTGGCCACCAGAGACGCCAACGCCAGCATTTCCCTGGCCGGAACCGTGGTGTTCCTCATCCTCTTCGTGCTGCTGGGAGGCGGGTTGGGGACGGTCCTTCTCCTCCGGGAGCGCTGGATCGAGTGGAAGGCCCCCTTGGTGTGGGGGGGGATCGTGGCGGGACTCATGGCCCTGAGCTCGGTGAACTCCCTGCCCCTGGCGTGGATGGCCTACGATACGGCTCTGCCGCCGGGGATCTTCGTCGGCACCCTCCTCCTCTCGGCCCTGGGGATCTTCGCTGCGGGGACGGCCTTCCTGGCCTTCGTGTTCATGGCGGGGGAGAGCCTTTTGCGCCGCGGGCTTCCCGACGAGATCCAGCAGTGGAAGCTCTGGTCCCCCGGGGTGGTGAACTCCACCCCGGCCCTGGGCCGCACCTTGGGGCCCTACCTGGTGGTGGGATTGGAGCTCGGTTACGTGGTGGTCTTCTACCTGGCCATGACTCGCCTGGCCGGATGGTGGAGCCCCGCCAGCTCCCTGGTGGAACCGGACCTGCTAGCCACCTACCTGCCCTGGCTCACGGCCGTGAGTACCTCTCTGTTCGCGGCCTTCACTGAGGAAAGCATCTTCAGGGCCATTCCCATCGGCGCAGCAGCCATCCTGGGCCGCCGCTACGGCAAGCCGGGCCTCTGGATCTGGAGCACCATCGTCATCCAGGCCCTCGTCTTCGCCGCGAGCCATGCCGATTACCCCCAGCAACCCTCCTACGCCCGTGTCGTGGAGATCTTCCCCGTCTTCCTGGCATGGGGGGTCGTGGTTCTCTACTTCGGGCTGGTGCCGGCCATCCTCGGCCATTTCGTCTACAACCTCACCCTGTTCTCCCTCCCTCTCTTCGTGGCCGATACCCCGGGGATATGGGTGGACCGGCTCATGGTGGTGGCTGCGGGGATCCTCCCCCTGATCCTGGTCCTGGTGGCCCGGGTGCGGCTGGGGGGAGTGGAGGCCGTTCCGGAGTCGGCCCTCAACCGGAGTTGGAAGCCCCCACCGCCCGAACCTCCGCAGCCACACGCAGCAGATGTGGCCATGGAGGCTCCGGGGGCCGTGAGAGCCGCGCCGCCGGAAGAAGAGGAACGTTCGACCCTTTCCGGACGGGGGAAGCTCTGGGTGGCCGCCGCAGTCATGGCAGGGCTGTTCCTCTGGGGCACAGGCCTCGAAACCCGCCTCACCCCCCGCATGGACCTGGACCTGGCCGGTGCCGAGGCGTTGGCCCGGGAGGCGTTGGAGTCCCGTGGTGTGAACCTCGAGACCGGCTGGAGGCCCCTCCTCTCCGTGGCCTCCTCCCAGGGTGCGAGTCATCATTTCGTTTGGCAAAACGGCACGGAGGAGGAGTATCAGGAGCTGGTGGGCCGTTTCCTGGATCCTCCCCACTGGCGGGTGCGTTTTGTCCGGTTCGACGTAGCCCCGGAGGAGAGAGCCGAGGCGTACACGGTGCGCATCGACCCCGACGGTGAGATCTTGGAGGTGGCCCATACCCTTCCGGAAGGGCGGCCGGGCGAATCCCTGGAAGAGGAGGAAGCTCGTGGCCTGGCCCTGCAGGCACTCCGGGCGCGGCTCGGAGCCGAGCCCCAGGAGGTCAGGGAGATCTCCGCCGCCGAGACGGCCCGGCCGAACCGCACGGACTGGACCTTCGTCTTTGTGGCCATGGAAGGGTACCCCCTGAGCCAGGGGGAGGGCCGGTTCGAGGTCCGGATCGCCGGGAGGGAAGTCACGGGAGCCCGGCGCTTCGTCCACCTCCCGGAGGAATGGGAACGGGAACGCCGCAGCGAAGCGAGCCGGCGGGGCCTGGTCTCCCTCGCCGTCCTGGGCCCTATTCTCCTCCTGGGCCTGGTGGCCACCGTCTTCGCCGTCGTCCGTTGGGCCCAGGGTGCCCTGCATACGCCCCCCATCAGGCCCCTGGTCCTGACCATGCTGGTGATCCTCCTGGTGACGGGGCTCAACGAGTGGCCTCGAAACATCGGAGAGTTCACCACCCAGGAATCCTTCGCCAACCAGCTCGGCGTCACCCTCCTGGGCCTGGGCCTCGGCCTTCTCTTCCTGTCCATGACCGTGGGCCTTCTGGGTGCCCTGGCCCACACCTGGCTCCAGGGGCGACGGCCATCGGTGGACGGAGCGGTGTGGGTGGGCATGGCCCTGGGCGCCGCGTTGGCCGGAGGCTCCCGGTTCTTGTCCGGGTTGGCCACCTCGGGACCGCCCGGATGGCCAGGCTACGATGCGGCGGTGAGCTACGTCCCGTGGGCGTCGGCGAGCCTGGATCCCCTTGGTCAGTTCCTTGGACTGACGGCAGCGGGCCTCCTCTTCCTGGCGGCCATGAGTCGCCTCAAGGGAACGCAACAGGCCTGGCTGGCCTGGATTGTGCCCCTCTTCGCCGGACTGGCCCTGGCGCCCAACAATCCCGGAACGCCTTGGCTGGTTTGGATAGGCGTGGGCATGGTAATGGCAGCGGGCGTCCTGGTGGCCCGAGGCCTCTGCGAGAGGCTGGGGTGGGCACTCCTTCCTGGACTGGTGGCCGGACTCTTCCTCCTGGATCAGGTGGAGACACTCCTGTTACGGCCCAGCCCTGGAAGCGCCGTGGGCGCACTCCTCGCCATGGCGTTGCTGCCGGCAGCCGCCGGCATCTGGGCCAAGGTTCTGGCACGCCCCGGACCGGCAACCTCGCGGCCCCCTCCTCCGTAGGGCTATACTACGTCGATCCTACACTGTCGAGGCCAATGGAGGAGGGACCGGAGCCATGTTTCCCCGCGAGACCTACGAGAGCCGCCGAAATACCCTGATGTCGCGTTTCGATGGCGGTCTCCTGTTGCTGCTCGGCAACGGCGAGAGCCCCATGAACTACGCCGATAACTGCTACCCCTTCCGGCAGGACAGCACGTTCCTCTACTACTTCGGCCTTGACCAGCCGGATCTGGCGGCCGTCATGGACGTGAATGCGGGCTCCACCGTCCTCTTCGGCGACGAGCTCACCATTGACGACATCGTCTGGATGGGGGACCTGCCCAGCCTGGCGTCACGGGCCGAGAAGGTGGGAGTACCCGACACCAGGCCCCGGGCGACTCTGGCGGAGATTCTGGGCCGAGCCGTGACGGCCGGGCGAGCGGTGCACTTCCTTCCTCCCTACCGGGCCCAGACCAAGCTCCAACTCCAGGACCTTCTGGCGTTGACGCCGGAGGAAGTCTCGAGGGAGGCTTCGGAGACCTTCATCAAGGCCGTGGTGGACCAGCGAGCGCACAAGAGCGACGAGGAGGTGGCCGAGATCGAACAGGCGGTGGCCACGTCCGTGGCCATGCACGAGGCCGCCATCCGCATGGTGCGACCCGGGATGACCGAGATGGCCATCGCCGCCGAGATGGAGCGCATGGCCCTGGTGGCCGGGGGGCGGATCGCCTTCCCCGTCATCGCCACCATCAACGGGCAGACCCTCCACAACCACGCCCACGGCAACACCCTGTCTGAGGGAGACCTCTTTCTTCTGGACACGGGAGCCGAGACGGCCATGGGCTACGCGGGTGACCTGACCTCCACCTTCCCCGTGGGCCCCCGCTTCACCGAACGCCAGAGAGCCATCCAGGAAATCGTCCTGGCGGCCTGCGACACCGCAGTTTCGGCCCTGGCCCCCGGCGTGCCCAACCGTGAGGTCCATTTCACGGCCTGCCGGACCATCTTCGAGGGGATGAAGGCTCTGGGCATCATGCGCGGTGACACGGAGGAGGCCCTGGCCGCCGGCGCCCATGCCATGGTCATGCCCCATGGCATCGGCCACATGATGGGGCTGGACGTACACGACATGGAGAACCTGGGTGAGGCGTATGTGGGGTATGGCGGCGAGGCCAGGAGCACCCAGTTCGGTTTGAAGTCCCTGCGCCTCGCCCGACCGTTGGAGCATGGCTTCGTCGTGACCATCGAGCCGGGGGTCTACTTCATCCCCCAACTCATGGACCTGTGGAGGGCCGAGGGACGCCACACGTCCTTCATCGACTACGACGAGTTGGACAAGTGGAGGGATTTCGGAGGGACGCGAAACGAAGAGGACTATCTCGTCACAGCCGACGGCGCTCGCCGCTTGGGGCCCCGCAAGCCTCAGACGGTGAACGAGATCGAGGGGTTGAAAGACTAGGAGGAGACCGGAGACGCCCCCGGGACGGAGGCTGGAATGGATCGCATCATGAGCACCCTGGCCTCGGCCGTGGAACCCCTCATCGGATTGCTTCCACAGATCGTCGCCGCCATCCTCGCCCTCTTGATCTTCGTCACCCTCGGCCGGGCTGTCGCCCTGGCCATCAACAAGGTCTTCGCCAGGGGAGAGGGGGCGGAGCGCTACGCCTCCCTGACCCGCCGCGTCGTCCGCTGGACCTTCGGCCTCCTGGGCCTGGTCCTGGCCCTCCAGATCCTGGGGCTCACGGCGGTGGCCACCTCAATCCTGGCCACGGGTGGCCTGGTGGCGGTCATCCTGGGCTTCGCCTTTCGGGAGATCGGTGAGAACCTCCTGGCTGGGCTCTTCCTCGGGCTCAGCCGCTCCTTCGAAGTGGGCGACCTCATCGAGAGCTCCGGGTATACAGGACGGATTCGGAACATCGAGCTCCGCCACGTCCACCTCCGATCGGCGGACGGGAGGGATATCTTCATCCCCAGCGCCCAGATCTTCCGAAACGTATTGGTCAACTTCACCCGGGACGGCCTACGACGGGGGGAGTTCGTGGTGGGCATCGACTATGGGGATTCGCTGGAAGAGGCTCGATCCATCCTTCAGATCGAAGCCGAGGGCGTGGCAGACGTGCTTCCCAAGCCGCCGGTGGCCGTTTATGTGTCGGGCTTCACACCCAGCTACGTGGAGCTTACGGTCTATTTCTGGGTGGACACCGATAGGGGCCCCGGGCTGCTCCACATTCGGACGGCCATCATGGAGGCCTGCCTGTCTCGCCTGAAGCGAGGCGGGTTCACCCTCAGCGCCGACGTCACCACCGCAGTAGCTCTTCGCCCGGTGGATGTGGCGCTGCGGGAGCCGAGCCCCGAGGTCAGGAACTCTGGAGGGCGGTCCCGAGCTGAAGAGGGTGGGCAGGATCCGTGACGGAGGCGATCTTCACGCTGTACCCGGTGCGGTTCTTGATGTCCCGGTCCGAGATGAGACGGGCATCCAGGAGTCCATCGGAGCGATAGCCCGTCCGGACGTAGTTCATCTCTGCCAGGGAGAGGCTCCAACCCTCAATCCAGAGGAGGAGATCCTTCCGCTGCTCCTCGGTCCCGTCGAAATGCACCAGGAGGTCGATGTCGCTTCCGGGGCCCGCAGTCCCATTCTTGGTGCCCCCGAAGACCCACATGGCGTTGACGCCGAATCGCTCGGGATCCAGGCGAGACGCTAGCCTCTCGGCCATGCGGAGACGCCATTGCCAGTGGTCCTCCGGCAAGGGCTCCGGGGCCACCAGGCGCCCATGCCTCGCCGAGGCAGCGCCACCCACCTCCAGGGCCGGCCCTGGCTCGGCCAGGAGGCCCACAGCCTCTTCCAGGTCGGCGTTCAACAGGACACGGAGGATCTGGCCTTCCGTCTCACTGGGCACCTCCACCACCCGCACCACGTCGGAAAGGTGGGCGAATTCGGGGACGATCTCCGGAAGCAAGTTCCTGGCGCCCTTCAAGAAGGCATGGTTCAGGATGTTCCCCTCGTCATCGGGATAGAGGGGCAGATAGCGGATCTGGGCTTCCACCAGGTCCTGGAAGAAGTGGGTTCCGAAGGAGAGGTCCGGGACGTAGCTCCCCTTGCGGTGGGCAATCTCCACGAGAAGGGACGTGTTGTTGATGTCGGAGTAGGTGACGCTCACTCCCAGATTGATATCCCCCCGACTCCCCCAGCGGCCGGGCCCCATGAGGATGAATTGGCGCCTGGGCAGGAATTTGTTGAGCCGACTCACGGCCCTGCCAACATCCTTCATCTCCTCCAGGCTCTTCAGGCCGGAATACCTTTCCGGATCCACGTAGACTACATGGGTGATATCCGGCACCCGGCCGTCGGAAACGTAGCGGTTGGCCGTGAAGAGGATGCGGTTCCGGGGAATGTCACGGGGGATGGGAGAGGGCGCGCTCCCCTCGATGAAGCTCTGGGAGCGGCACTGGAGCAGGTGGAGGTTCGTCCCGTCCGAGGCGAACTCGATGTCCACCGGTGTGCCCATGCTCTCCCGGAGCACCTTCAAGAGGGTGGACATCTGGGTCATGAAGGGGGTGTCGGTGAGAAGACCCTCGAAGGTTACCACGACGTCTTGCCTCGAGAAATCCAACCCCAGGCCACCGGGTCTCTTGATTTCGTCGTGTTCCACCACCGAGACGATCTTCCGAACCTGGGGAAGCTCGTTTCCACACTCCTTCAGGAAGTCGGCCACCGGCATGGTCTCGAAGGACCGCGTCTCGAGGTTGATGAGGTCCACCCGCTTGGGAGAATACCGGAGGATCTCCTCGGCCGTGGTGTTCACCCTCAGCCCCGGCTGCCCCGGAGCCAGGAGCACCGGATAGTCGTCCCCCACCCGGTCCACGGCCCGGGTCCCAAGCCCGAACACCATCCTCACCAGCCCGTCCTCCCGCTTGATCCGGGGAGACCACCGAAACTCGTTGTTGCTGAAGGCCACCCCGGAAAAGGCCGGGAGGAAGTACTTACCCACCCTCGTCCCCACCACCTCCTGGATCATGATCCCCATCTCTTCATGGACGTCCAGGAGGTTCCGCTCCGCCCGGTACTCGATGGGATCGGGTCCGAAGATGGAGGCGTAGACCTCCGCCACGGCGTCCAGGAGGGCCGACAGCCGCTCGGTCTTGGTGCCGATGTTCGCCAGAAACAGGCTCTTGTACTTACCCGAGAACGCGGACCCGGTTCGGTCCTCCAGCAGGCTGGAGCTCCGGACGATGAGAGGACGCTCCCCCAGCTCCTCCAGGGCCCGGGACAGGCCGTTCAGGAGCTCGGGAGGGAAGGGCGAAGCCTTGAAGACCTGCACGACATAGGGGTACTGCTGGCGGACCTGGTCGATCTCCATGTACTTGCGGTCGTAGACGTCCTCCAGGTTGTTGTGTCGGATGAAGGACAAGACCCCGTCGGAGGCCACATACCAGGTGCGGGGGAATCGAATCCCATTCAGGGCCTCGTTATCCTTCTGCATGCGCTCCACGATCTTCCTGGCCAGGAAGACTCCCGCACTCTTCCCTCCCAGCTTGCCATGGCTGTTGGGGGAATGGGCCAGGTGGCGGCTCAGGTCGTAGAAGTCCTCCAGGGTGACCAGTTCCTTGGCGATGTTGATGTAGTCGATCTCCTCCGAGAAGAACCTCCGGACCAGGGCGGCACGGAGCACCTTCACCACCGAAGGGGGAAGCTCCTCTTCCTTCATCCCCAAAACCTGAAAGCGTCCCAGGGCATCGGTGATATCGCCGAGGGAGGAATCCTGCCACTCCAGGGTGTTGATGAGGAAGCTCAGCCTGTCCCGGTTGGTCCAGGCCTGGATCAGGCCGATGATCTCCTCCTCATCGCAGTGCTCCGCGGCGATGCGGAAGATGGTGTCGGTGGGGATGGGAAGCTCGCCCCGATCCTGGAGGACCATGGGCTGGTTCTCGTCGCCGTAGGCCGTTTCCAGCTCCATGGACCTCTGAAACCCCGGCAGACCCTCCAGCTCCTTCACACCCTTCCAGCGGAGGTGGTTCAGCATTCGCCTGCTGATACGCTGCGCTAGCTGGGCGTCGGCCCTGTGGAGGAAGTCCAGGATGACCTTCCACTTCCTACCCCTCCTGGGACCGGCCAGTTGAAGGTCCCCGTTTGCCGCCTCCCATCCTTCGTTGATGTCGCTGGTGAGGCGAAGGCCGATCTGCTCGGCCAGGGCGGTCAGGAGCTTGCGCTCCTCTCTAAGGAAGGGGCCTCCGTCCGTCTGCGGCCGCTCCTGGACATACGCTACCTGGAGGGAGCCCACATCCTCTTCCTGGAAGAGGATGGGCTCCTCCAGGACCCACGGGGTCTCCGTGAACCCAGGCGTCTGGAAGGAGTGGCCACCAAACTCCAACCGGACCTCACAGATGTCCGTGTGTCGGAATCCCGGCGGGATGACCTCCAGGATCTTCTGGAGCTTGGCTTCCATAGGCATCACCGGGTCACGGAGCGTCTCCCCCACCTGGTACAGACAGAAGAGCTCCTTTGCCCGGTCCTGAAGGCCCTTGAGAACCTCGTCCAGCGATTGGCTCGACTCGCCCGGCGAGCCCTCTCTCCCCAGCTTCCCTTGATCCATGACCCTAGAAGTAGTGCCTTCCGGGGCGGGTGCCCCGGAAGGCGAAAGTCGGCCTACACCCAACCCCGGTCCCGGCAGGCCCGGGCCACCCGGTCCACCGCGATGAGGTAGGCAGCGTCTCTCATGTAGAGCTTCTGGCTGGTAGCCACCTCATACACGCCCATGAAGGCCTGGGTCATCTTGAGGTCCAGTTTTTCCAGGACCTCGTCCCGATCCCAGTAGTAGTTGGTGTTGTTCTGGACCTGCTCGAAATAGCTGCAGGTCACCCCTCCCGCATTGGCCAGAAGATCCGGGATGACGAACACGCCACGCTGATGGAGGATCGCATCAGCCTCCGGCGTGGTGGGGCCGTTGGCCCCCTCGGCGATGATCTTGACCTGAGGAGAGATCCGACCAACGGTCTCGGCGTTGATCTGGTTCTCCAGGGCGGCGGGGATGAGGATCTCCACCTCCTGGTCCAGCCACGCGCCTCCCGGAAGGACCTCGTAGCCGGCGGCCTCTGCCTTCGCCTTGTGGATCCCACCGAACCGGTCCGTGATGCCCAGGAGCTCCTCGAGATCGATCCCGGCGAGCTTGCGAAATGCGTAGCTTCTCTTGTCCTCCTGGTTCCAGGAGGACACACATACCACCGTTCCGCCGATCCGGTGGTAGAGCTCGATGGCATGCTGGGCGACGTTTCCGAAGCCCTGCACGGACGCCCGGGTGGCGGTGGCCAGGAGTCCCATCTCCTTCAGGGTTTCGCGAATGGTATACACCACACCGTAGCCCGTGGCCTCCTTCCTGCCCAGGGAGCCCCCCATGCCCACGGGCTTCCCGGTGATGAACCCTGGGAGCTTGGCGCCGTGGATGGCCTCGAACTCGTCCAGCATCCAGAGCATGTGCTGGGGCGAGGTCATGACGTCAGGGGCCGGTACGTCCTGGATGGGCCCAACATTCCTGGCAATCTGCCGCACCCATCCGCGGCAGATCTGCTCCTGCTCCCGAAGGCTCAGATGGTGGGGATCACAGACCACCCCGCCCTTTCCACCACCCAGGGGGAGATCCAGGACCGCACACTTCCAGGTCATCCACATGGCCAGAGCCCGAACGGTGTCCAGGGTCTCCAGGGGATGGAACCGAATCCCTCCTTTGCTGGGTCCCCTGGCGTCGTTGTGCTGGACCCGGAACCCCCTGAAGACCTGGGAGGAGCCATCGTCCATCCGGACCGGAATGGAAAAGCTATATTCCCGCTGAGCCTCCCGGAGCAAGGCCCGAGCTCCCGCGTCCAACTCCATGCTCGCGGCCATGCGATCGAACTGGGCCTGAGCCATCTCGAAGGCGTTGTGACCTCCGTTTGTCTGCGCCATGGTCTGTTCATCCCCATGATGATCGTGGTTGGCTTCCGTTTCCCCACCCATCCCCAAACTCCAAAAATAGCACATGCTCCACGGAATCGCAGGTCTCTCCGGGGTTCCCGGGGCCGCTGGTCCACCCGGGACCGCGCCCTTCTCACCCGCACTTCCCCGCCGGGAAGGATCCGGATGCTCCCACCGCCCTCCCCTCGTCAGTCCCGAGGGCCTTGCCCCCTCTCCTTCGCTTCCAGACCACTCGTCTCCTCCGGCTTCTTCTCCGCCGGGCGCACCAGCTGGATCCGCTCCTTCAGGTGCTCCTCCATCTTGAGGTGCGGCACACCGTCGGCCCACCACCCCGGGGCCGGGTTTCCCTTCAGGTAATGGTCGAAGAACTCCAGCATCCTCACCGTGTAGTCCTTCTGATTGGCCCGTTTGGCCAGCCCGTGGTTCTCCCCCTTGTACTGGAGCATGACCACCGGCTTCTTGAGTCGGCGGAGGGTGTTGTAGTACTCGATGCCCTGGGTGAAGTCTACCGCACCGTCTTTGTCGTTGTGCAGGAGGAGGAGGGGGGTGGAAACCTGCTGGGCGAAGTAGACCGGGGAGTTCCGGGTGTAGGCGTCCATGACCTCCCAATATCCCCCGGTGAACCGCCCCTGGCTGCTCTCGAAGATGGGCTGGTTGGCGCTCCCCGTGTTCCAGTACATGGCGGAGTACATGGAGATCATGTTGGTCAAGGGCGCCCCCGCCACCGCCGCCGCGAAGGCGTCCGTCTGAGTGATGAGGAAGGAGGTCTGGTACCCTCCCCAGGAGTGCCCCTGGATCCCCACCCGCTCCCGGTCGACGACGCCCGTGGCGATGGCCGCTTCCAGGGCCGGCAGCACGGACCAGACTGCGCTCATGCCGGGATCGTTCACCTGGTAGGTGATGTCGGGCATGAGGACGGCGTACCCCTGACTGGTGTAGACCGACTTGTTGAAGCCGTTGGCGGAGGGGAAGGTGTAGCTGTTCAGCCCCTGGGACAGCCTTTCATAGATGTAGACGATGGTGGGGTAGCTCTCACCCTCCTGGTGGTTAGCCGGGAGGGTGAGGGCTCCCTGGAGGCGATCCCCCTTCTCGCTCTCGTAGTCCAGGAGGATGGAGCCCGACGACCAGAGGAAACGGGACTGCTCCGGGAAAGCATCGGTGATCTGCCGAGGGCTCCCGAAGGAGGCGTCCGTTACGTGGTAGTTCGGGTAGTCCTGGGGCGTGGAGCGGGTGAACACGTAGACCTCGGCGTCCCGGGCCCTCTCGGGCCTCCCGAACTGCGCGTCCTCCCAGAAGAGCATGTCAACACCCGGCCTCCCACGGGTCAGCCGGCCAATTCCGGATTTCTTGGTCCACTCCCCATAGGGCAGGATGAACATGGGAGCCGCAAGGTCCAGTCCCGGCCTGTTCTCGGGATCGGGCTGGATCAGGGCCCGGTATCGGATCCCGTCGGCCTTCCCGTTCACCGTCAGGTTCAGCCCTTGATCCGCCTGCACCGACACCCGCCAAAGGTCCCAGTTGTCGTGGAGGATTACGTAGCGGCCGTCCTTGGACCACCCCCGGGGAGCGATGGGGGGGTCGGTGACGTTCAGGTCGCTCTCAGTGTTCACGAAGGAAGTGGGGACATCCCGGGTGATGGTGTACCGGCGCCCCGTGGCCATCTCGTAGGTGTGGAACTGCCCGTCCTCGTAGTAGAGAAAGTGGCTTCCGGTGGGGGAAAGGTCGTACGCCCAGCGGGCCCCTTCCAGGATCAGGGTCCTGTCCCCCGTGCGCATGTCCACGGCATATGCGTCCCGGAGACGGCGCCCATCCAGGTTCGCGTCAAGCTCGTAGGGCCTCTGGTCGAACCCCAGGGCCCAGTGGCCGCTGGCTGCGGGCGAGACGCTCCGGACCTCATCGTCCGCCAGGCGGACGAATCGTTGGGCGTCGAGCCAGTATGCCGCCAGGTAGCTGAAGTCCTTGTCCCACCTCTCCTGGACCTGCTGCATGGCCTGGAGGCGCGGGTCCTGCCAGTGCCAGAGGACCAAGTCCGCCCGCTCGTCACTGGTCAGGGTGTCGGGACGGGACGGGGCGTCATTGTTGCCTTCGGCCCCCGCCTTGGCCTTCACCTCATGAATTCCGAACAGGATGCCGTCCAGGGCCTCCCTCCACTCCGGGGGACGGTTCGGGGAAATCGTCATCCCCGCCGGAAAGCTCTCGTCCTGGTGGGGATCGTAGGCCGTCCGGGCAGGCCCGCCCCGGTTGCCGAAACCCTTCCAGCCAACGATGGAATGGAGAGGAGCCTCGTACGCCTTGTCCTCCACCGCCTTCAGGACCACGAGAGCGTTCTTCTGATCTGCCCAGGCCAGTTGGCTGTAGCGGGCCTCCTCGCTTTCCAGGGCATGGATCACGCCGGTCTCCATGTCCCGGAGCTGGATGCCGTTGCCGGCCTTCCCGTCGGCGTCCACGACCCAGGCGAGCCAGCGGCCTGTCTCGTCGAACTTGTACTCCGCCACGTTCCCCAGGTTGAGGCGCGTGCCCGTGGCCAACTCGTGGAGGAGGAGGTCCGTGCCCCGGGGACGGTCCCCTTCCGATCCACCGGACGCCCCGGCCCCGGTTGCCCCACCCGCTGCGGCAGCAGCGAACCTGCTCAGGGCGATCCAGCCTCCCCGCTCCCCGGCGAAGGCGAAGGACCGGATGTCCGGAATCTCCGTCATCTCACCTGAAGAGAGATCGAGGAGACCCACCTTGCTCCGGGCCGATCGGCGCTGGGCCCTGGCCCGCTCCGACTCCTCCCTGGTGGGGGTGATGGTGAAGGCAAGCCAGCGGGAGTCCACCGAGAAGGTTATGGCACCGCCCCCCTCCCCAATCGGGAAACGGTGCTCGGTCTCGGTGGCTGTGCTCCTGACCACCAGCTCGCTATTCCCCTCGGTGGGGCTGATGCGATAGGCGAACCAACTCCCGTCCCTGGACAGGGTGGCCCCCATGATCCGCTTCCAGTCCATGATGTCCTGAATGCCGATGGGGCGGGGAGTCGTATCGGCGACGGCGGGTTCCTGAACCTGGTGCGGGGGAGCGTCCTGACGCTCCGTGCTCGTGGCCCCCACGGGGACCAGCATGAGGACGGCCAGGAGGGTCGATCCCCCAAGCATCCTTGCGGCAGTGCGGACATCCAACTCCATCATGTACCGGTCTCCACTCTGAGGGAAGGGCCGGACTCTTCGGATCCTCCCCGGGTCGGCGCTTCGAAATCCTGCGGGAAAGAGGGCAATCCGGGCCTCCGGCGCAAGGGTCTTGGGGAGGGCGCGCACTGGGCCTTCCTCACGCTCAACGCTTCGTCCTGACCAGCTGTCTGGTTAAGATGAAGCCGGGCCGGATGTGGCCCGCAGTCAGCAACGGTCTCCGCTTCCCCGGTAGCAGCCATGCAAGGATTCAAGCGCTCCCAGCGAGCCCAGGAGCTTGAGAGTAGTCTTCCCCGAGGCCTCTGCCGGCTCTCCTCTTCGAGGGCAGCCCGGCATGTGTTGGCAACGGGACTGATGATGCTCTGCGCATCTCCCCTTGGATCCCAGGTGGTAACCGAGTCCGGGCAGGAGCCCGGTTCCGCACCGTCCCGGGAGGAGGCTCCCTACGTCTTTCTGGATTGCAGGCGTTGCGACGATGCCCATATCCGCCGGGAGATTATCTTCGTCAATTACGTCCGGGAGCCGGACCTTTCCCAGATCCATGTTCTGGTGACGGATCAGGCGACGGGAAGCGGCGGGAGGATGTTCACCCTCTCCTTCCTGGGGCGTCGGGAGTTCGCCGGGTTCGACCACACCCTCCAGTACAACTCTCCCCAGTCCAACACCGCAGCCCAGCAGCGAGACGGCCTCACGCACATGCTCTCCCTTGGGCTGGTACCCTACGTGGCTCGGACCCCCATGGCTCCCCAGCTCCGCTTGACTGTGGGGGAGAGGCTGGCTATGGAGCTGCCACCCATAGCCGATCCCTGGAATAACTGGACCATGGAGGTTTACGGCGGGGGGAACTTCAGCATGGAATCCACCCAGAGGTCGTGGAACGCCCGCTACGGGTTTTCTGCCAACCGGGTGACGGAGGAATGGAAGATCCGCCTTCGGCCCTACTTCAACAACAACGCCCGGCTGATCCGGCGGACGGACCGGGAGGACGTGCGCATCTCCCACCGGCGGCACGGCTTCGACAGCTTCGTCATCAAGAGTCTGGGAGAGCACTGGGGCGCCGGCATCTTCGCAGACTACCTCACCACCACCCTCGACAACCTGGATCACAAGGTGACGGTGACTCCCGCCGTCGAGTATAGCCTCTACCCCTACAGCGAAGCCTCCCGGCGCCAGATCACCGTGGCCTACAGGGTCGGCTACGAGTTCGCGGACTACATCACGGAAACCATCTTCGAGAAGACCAGGGAGCACCTGCTCGGCCACGTCCTGAGCGCCTCCGTCCAGTTTCGGCAGCCCTGGGGATCGGTCTCTTCCGGCCTCACGGGCCTACAGTATTTCCACGACACCGGCCTGTACCGTGTGACCTTCGACGGAGGTGTCTCGTTGCGCCTCGGACGGGGGATCTCCCTGAACATGGGCGGGAGCTACCAGCGCATCAACGACCAGCTCTCCCTCCCCCGGGGTGACGCGTCCCTGGAGGACATCCTCCTGGAGCGCCGTCGCTTGGCCACCTCCTACCGGGGATCGGGAACCGTTGGGCTTTCGTATACATTCGGTTCCATATTCACCAACGTCGTGAATCCCCGCTTCTAGGGCCCAGCCGGGAGAGAGACCCAAGGGGAAGACGATCCTGATGCCTATGCTGAAGGGGGCAGAGGCCAGGCACACCTCAGTCACAGCTCAGGAGCGCCACGCATGAGAAAGATCTTGGGGGTGCACCTGCTGGCGGCAGCAGGTGCTGCAGTGCTGTTGCTGGTGCTGGGTCATGAGCGGGTATCCGCCCAGGGGTCACCCACCGTCCAACTCCCCGACAGCGCTACCCTGGAGGACTATCTCGCCTACGCGGGGGAACACAGTCCGGCCCTGAAAGCCGCCGCGGCCCGGTGGGACGCAGCAACCCGGGTGGGCCCCCAGCGCCGGAGCCTGCCGGATCCCACGCTCTCCCTCTCCGCAACCCAGATGGAACGCCGGACGTCCCTGGGCGTGTCGCAGATGCTTCCATTTTTCGGCAAGCGGGCCCTGGAAGGAGAGATGGCGGACGAAGAGGCGGCGGCGGCGGAGCGGCAGGTGGAAGTGGCGCGGCTCACGGTCTTCGCACGGGTAGTGGCAGGCTACGCGGAGTATGCCTTCTCCCGGCAGGCCCTGGCCAACGTCCGGGAGAGCCTCGCCCTGGTGCGACAGCTGGAAGAGGTGACCCTGACCCGCTACCGCACCGGCGAGGCGCCCTATGCCGACTTGGTGCGGGCCCAAGTGGAGCGGGGACGCCTGGAGGACGAGGTCCGAACATGGGAAGACCGCCTGCCTGCCGAAGGGGCTCTCCTGAATGCCGCCATCGGTCGCCCCGCCGACGCTCCCCTTCCGGAGCCCGGAGCCCTCCGGCCCCGCCCGCTCAGGCTGGATGAGGGATCCCTCCTGGCGGAGCTTCGCCAGGCCAATCCGGAGCTCGCCTCCATCCGTCACGAGGTAGCGGCAGCCCGCCTGGGGATCGATCGGGCTCGAAGGGCGTACTATCCGGATCTAGGGATCGGTCTCGAGTATATGCGCTCGGGAGAGATGAACCGAAGCGGGGTGGGAGCCATGGTATCGGTGACCCTCCCGGTGAGGCGGCAGCGTCTCCGAGCCGGTGTGGAGGAGGCGGAGGCCCGGCATGAGGTGGTCAGGGCATTGGAGCAGGAGGCCGGCAACCTCCTGGAAGCGGAGGCTCGGGGCGCTCTCTTTCGCTACAACGACGCTCTGCGGAAGGGCGCTTTGTATCAAAATGAGCTGGTCCCCCAGGCCCGCCAATCCCTGGTAGCCACCGAGGCGGCCTACCGGGCCGGTGCGGCAACGTACCAGGACCTCATCGAAAGCTATCGCACGGTGCTGGCCTTCGAGCTGGTGCTGGCCCGGACCGTGGCGGACCAGGTCCGGCACCTGGCGGAGCTCGAGCTGTATGTGGGTCGGAGGCTGCGGCCCTAAGGTAGGGGCTCCCGTCGACTCGGGGCGGAGGGTAGGGTGACGGGCACCGGCGACCCAAAGGAAAAGGGACGCTGGAACAGGTAACGACGGAGGACGACGATGGACGATGGTCGCGGAGGCAAGGGAGCGGGGAGCCTGCTCGGAAGGGTGGAAGGCCGCTGGATAGCCCCCCTGGTGAGCGGACTCGTGGTGATCATGGTGGTCGTGGCATTCCTGGCGGGGCGAAGCACGGCGTCCGGCGGTCCGCTCGATCATGATCACGACCACGTCCTGGAGGCCGGACTGGCCGACGAGGAGACGGGGGACCGGTGGTTCACCTGCTCCATGCACCCCCAGGTGCGCACCACGGATCCCAACGAGCGCTGCCCCATCTGCGGCATGGAGCTCATTCCCGTGGCCGTCGATTCGGAAGACGAGGGCGACCCCTCCCTCCCCATCCTGGCCGTGAGCCCCCGTTCGGCGGCCCTCATGCAGGTGGAGACCTACCCCGTGGAGCGCCGCGGGGTGGACCGCTTGCTCCGCCTGTACGGGAGGATCGACTACGACGAGACCCGCCTGCGGAGCATCGCATCCCGGGTTCCGGGGCGCCTGGAGCGACTCCACGTGGACTTCACGGGCCAGCAGGTACGGGCCGGGGATCCCATGGTGGTGGTCTACAGCCCCGGCCTCGTCGCCGCCCAGGAGGAGCTCCTCCAGTCGTTGGCGGCCCAACGCCAGCTCCCCCCGGACCCATCCCCTGGCCTGGAGGCCGGCACCCGTTCCAGGGTGGAGGCTTCCCGGGACAAGCTGCGCCTCCTGGGGTTGAGCGCCCAGCAGATACAGGCCCTGGAAGAACGAGGCCAAGCACAGGAGACTCTCACCCTACCGGCCCATCTGGACGGGGTGGTGATTGCCCGGGAGGCCACCGAGGGAAGCTACGTCGAGACAGGCCAGCCCATCTACGCCCTTGCCGACCTTTCCCACGTCTGGGTGACCATGGAGGTCCACGAGCGGGATGCGGAGTGGGTTCGGGTGGGTCAGCAGGTGGCCTTCAGCGTGGAGGCGTTCCCGGGGGAGCGGTTCTTGGGAAGAGTGGCCTTTGTCCAGCCCACCGTCCACGAGGAAGCCCGCACGGTCCAGATCCGGGTGGATCTTCCCAACCCGGCAGGGCGCCTCAAGCCTGGGATGTTCGCCACGGGAGAGCTCCAAGCCCCCGTCCCCGGGTCCGGCACCGCCGGCACGTCCGCTTCCCTGGTCATTCCAGCTTCGGCGCCCCTCCTCACCGGCAAGCGGGCCCTGGTGTACGTACAGCTTCCCGACACCGACCGGCCAACCTTCGAGGGCCGGGATGTGGTCCTTGGACCCCGAGCAGGCGACTGGTACGTGGTTCGGGAAGGGCTCCACGAGGGGGAGTTGGTGGTGACCCGGGGGAACTTCAAGATCGACAGTGAGCTCCAGATCCGGGGGCGGCCCAGCATGATGGCCCCCCAGGGCGGGGGCGCCCCGGTCCATGACCACGGCACCGCCGGCGGTGCCCCAGCGGCGCCCGCCGCCGCCCCGCCCTCGGAGGCGGCCCACCAGCACGATCCGACCCCGGCCCCAGAAACCCGGCCCGCCGCTGCGCCCGCCCACCAGCACGACCCGACGGCCACCCCCTCCGGCCAGACGCCTCCCGCCTTCGCCGAGCAGGTGGGCGCTGTAGTGAGGGCGAATTTCGAACTGGTACGCTGGCTGGCGGATGACGAACCGGAGGAGTCGAGGAAGGCCGCCGCCGCCGCCCTGGACGCCCTGGGGAAGGCGGATGCCGGCCTCCTGGAGGGTGCCGCTCGGGACATCTGGGCTCCCCTCCACGTCCGCATGCGGAACGGACTGACCGCCCTGGTTGCCGAGGATGACTTCGAGGAGATGCGGACCCATTTCGAGCATTTCTCCGACCCCCTCATCCAGGCAGTCCGGACCTTCGGCACCGGTTCCGTGACCCCGGTCTACAGGGCCATGTGCCCCATGGTGAAGGGGAGGGAAGGGTTCTGGCTGTCGCCCCGGGATGAGATCACCAACCCGTACCACGGGGCCCGCATGTACTCCTGCGGTAGCATCGTGGAGGTGATGGTTGGGGCGCCGGGTGGCGCCCCGCAGGACTAGCCCCCGGTGGAATCCCCCGGCATCGGCAGCGGGAACAGCAACGGCCGCTCCGGCCCGGGCGGCGGCCCTCCCCCGCCGGAGCCCGTCGCCGGCCAGCCCCGCTCCCTCATGGGCGGCGTGATCCACTTCTTCCTGGCCAACAAGCTCGTGACGGGACTCCTGGTCCTGCTTCTGGTGGGGTGGGGTGTGTCCGTGGCGCCCTTCGACTGGGAGGTGGACTGGCTCCCCCGTAGACCCGTGCCGGTGGACGCCATCCCCAACCTGGGGGAAAACCAGCAGATCGTCATGACCGAGTGGCCCGGCCGCTCCCCCCAGGACGTGGAGGACCAGGTCACCTACCCCCTCACCACCGC
>Ga0114946_10001060_pt1 | contig 18932 bp, 15 predicted proteins | sample WalLakDeSediment_FD_88676 | JGI IMG/M metagenome (GOLD analysis project Ga0114946, IMG submission 88676) | Lake sediment microbial communities from Walker lake, Nevada to study Microbial Dark Matter (Phase II) - Walker Lake 11/02/13 Deep Sediment | ecosystem: Environmental > Aquatic >...
CCCGCAGTTGATCTTCACCACCGGCTACCGCAGCCAGCATACTGCGCATGTGGGCAACCCCCGGGACACTAAAAGCCCCGGTGATTACCGATTTTGGCGAGTTTTTAAGGCAGAGATAGAGGCGGTAGCTGTCGCCGATCGGTTTTGGCACATCATAACAGACTACTGAGGTGGACTGCAGGTGCACGTTTTCGAGGGCATCGTTAACCCGGCTGATCTGCACCAGGTCTTTCGACTCCGATTTGCGCACGGTTTTACCGTCGGATTCGATAAATTTGATCAGGGACGAGCCCGGATCGAAATGGACATTGTTACCGCTTAAGTTTGCCGACGGTTCACCGTCGCGATTGTAGAGCTGCAGGGAAGACGGCGCTTTTTTGACGGCATCGTCGACCATCTGCGGGCTGAATTTTGCTGTTTTCCGATCGAAATCGACTGCAGCACCGTTATCTTTCAGGATTTTCAGGGCTTCTTCCGATTCGAACATGATACCGCTTTTTTCAAGCACTTCCAGCGCTTTTCCGTGGATCAGCTTAATCTGATCGTCACTGAGAAGGCGCAGGGCCGGCTGACCGGCAAAGGTGTATTTAGCCATTTAAGGTTACCTCCATTTCATTTACTTTCCGACCAGGTTTTTGGCCACTTTTACCGCTTCGACAGCGTCTTCGGCGAAGCCGTCGGCGCTGATCGAATCAGACCATTCCCGGTTGACAGGGGCACCGCCGACCATAACCTTGACGCTGTCGCGCAGGCCTTCCGCCTTAAGCATTTCGATAACGTTCTTCTGCTCGGGCATAGTCGTGGTCAGCAGGGCGGACATTCCCAGGATATCGGGCTTTAGCTCCTTAACTTTGGCGACAAAGGTCTCGTTGGGGATATTGATCCCCAGGTTATAGACTTCGAAACCCGAGGCAGTGAGCACGGAGGCGACAATATCTTTGCCAATATCGTGGATATCGTGAGCCACTGAACCGATAATTACCTTGCCCAGGATATCCCGCGATTTCTGGCTTTTCAGAAGTTCCGGCTCGAGTACGGCCAGCGCTTCTTTCATAACTTCTGCAGCCGCTACCAGTTCCGGCAAGAACATTTCGCCTTCCTCGTAAAGGGCGCCTACCTCATTGATCCCGGCCACGAAACCGTCTTCGATGCACTCCAGGGGATCCATTCCTGCTTCCAGGGCCTGGCGGGCCAGGACCTCTCCATCTTCTATTTCACCTTCTAACACAGCGGCTTTCATTTCCGCTAACAATTTATCTTTATCCATTGTCACATATCCCCCTTATTTCCCCAGATCTTGATCCGCTCTCTTGATGATTGCGGCGAACTCTTTTTTAATGCCCTCTTCGAGGGGTTCAACTTCATGGTTCTCTATGATCCAGCGGGCCAGCTCAGTTGCTTCTTCATAAGCGCCTTTGCGCCCGCTCTCTTCCCACTGCCCGTAAGGCTTGCGATCGTATACAACCGGCTGCCAGATGTCACGCATGTATTTGCGGGTATGTTTGGCGGATAGGAAGTTTCCGCCCGGGCCGACCTTCTTGATCAGCTCGACAGCGAGGGTCTCGTCGTTAACTTCGATGCCCTGTGATGTTTTGGCGATGATGCTGAAGATCTCGGCATCCATGATCAGTGCCTGCAGGGAAAAGATTTTCGACCCGTTCAAGGTCCCTGCCCCGTTTATAATCGAGGTGTTGGTCAAAACCGGCATCAAACCGGCAAAACTGTTGTCGACGGCAGCCTGCCAGTCGGGTATTTTGGCGCCCGTGGCAAAACCTCCGACAGCGAGCGGGATCTGGTAAAAATGGCAGATTTCACTGAAGGCAGCAGCCAGTAGGAAATCTTCCGGCCCACCGCCGGTGTAACCGCCGGTTTTGATGTCGATAGCGGTCGGCGCTGCGGCAAAATATACCGGGGTGCCCGGGTTGACCAGCTGCATCAACACCAGGGGGCTGACAGCATCGACTGTAGCTACGACCAGGTTGCCGGCCAGCGTGGCAGGCGCGGTTGCACAAGACATCGGCATGGGCATAAAGCCGGTGGGGATTCCCCATTCGGCTGCGACCATCGATGCATCCAGGCTTCCCCCGTCCTGGCCGAGGGGGTCGGTGGCGCACTGCATGTAGGAAAAGAGCGGGCGCTTGCGAAGCTCTTCCCTGCCACCGGCCGCCACTGCCGCCATTTCCAGGGCATAGTGGGCCATTTCACGTGAGATAACCGTTTCCGGCTGAATATGCATGGTTGTCCCATCCATGCTTGCTTCGATTTCATGCAGGGGACGGATGTGGGCGGGGATATCCTGCGCGCTGACCGGCGGGCCCCAGATGTAGGAAATCTCGGGCAGGTAATCGGCCACCCTGCAGGCGTTGGTAATATCCTGCTTATTGGAGCGGCGCAGTTCACCGCTTACTATGTCGTAAACGTCAACGGCACAGCCGTCGGTCGACAGGTATGATGTCCGGTCATCAATCCAGAGGTCATCTTTCGGATCGCGTCCGGCGAGCAGAAAGCGGGTCGGCGCCTGGCGCAGGGTATTGATGACCAGGTCGGATGGCAGTTTGGCGACCATGGTCTCGCGGTCTACGCTGCATCCTGCTTCTTCCAGTATATCGAGGGCCCTGTTGGAGGGAAAGCGGACGCCTGTCTCCTCCATAACTTCCAGGGCGGCTTCATGTATTTTGACGATATCGCGGCTGCTCAGAACCTTAAAGGTCAGTTTAGAGCATGGCGATTTAAAATCACGCTTTTTCATTAATTTTCCTCCTTAACTTTGCTAGTTTTTCTCCTTCTTCTCCGACGGCTCCATGGCGATGGCGCGGCCGTTTAAGAGCGAGGCCACACCTACGTCATAGCTGTTATGGGAACCGCCGCAGATGCTGCACGGTTTGTCTGGATCGACATGGCGCTGCGGTTCGGTATAGGCGTATACCCCGCCTTCGAAGTTGCGCAGTACCACCCTGTGCGGTGACTGACTGACCAGGTACTGCGGCATAACCGGTATTTTCCCGCCGCCGCCGGGGGCGTCGACACAAAATGTCGGTACACCGAGCCCTGTGGTATGGCCGCGCAGGTTCTCAATCGCTTCGATACCCGCGGAAACCGAGGTCCTGAAGTGTTCAATACCCTGTGACAGATCGCACTGGTAGAGGTAGTAGGGGCGGACCCTTATCTTCAGGAGATCATGGCTCAGTTTTTTAAGCACCTGCGGGCAATCGTTTACCCCGGCCATCAGCACAGACTGGTTACCCAGCGGTATGCCGGCATCAGCCAGGCGGGCGCAGGCGGCCGCCGATTCCGCGGTTACTTCCTTGGGATGATTAAAGTGCGCGTTCAGGTAGATCGGATGATATTTGGCCAGCATACGGCATAGTTCCGGGGTAATTCGCTGGGGCATTACCACCGGTGTCCGGCTGCCGAAGCGAATCATCTCCACGTGGGATATTTCATAGAGCTGCTTTAGAATATGCTCGATCAGCTCATCGCCGATCAGGAGCCCGTCTCCGCCGGATATTAAAACGTCCCTGACAATCGGGGTCCGGCGCACATAGTCAATTGCGGCATCGATCTGCTCGCGGGTGCGCGCCCTGTCGGTGCCCCCGGCCATACGGCGGCGGGTACAGTGTCGGCAGTACATAGAGCACTGGTCTGTTACCAGCAGCAGCACCCGATCAGGGTAACGGTGGGTCAGGCCCTCAACCGGGGAATCAACGTCTTCATGCAGGGGATCGGTCATATCCGAACCGGCCCTGTGCAGCTCCATAGCAGTAGGTACCGCCTGCTTACGGACAGGGCAGCTGCGATCCTGTGGATCCATCAGGGAAGCATAGTAGGGGGTGATCGCCATGCGGAAAGTCTGCAGGCATTCTTCAACTCCCTTTGCTTCCTCCTCAGACAGGTCGATAACCTGTTTCAACTGCTCCAGGGTGCTGATGCGGTTACGCACCTGCCAGTGCCAGTCATTCCACTCTTCTGAAGTAACATCTTTCCATAACGGTATTTCCCGGTAATCGCGCATCGGTAGTACTCCTTTCCATTTGGGGAGTTGTAAATTATTTCAGGGGCAGCTCGTAAACAACGGAATCGGTTGTAAAACCGAGTTCCTCGTATATCCGGCGAGCACCATGATTGTTGTTGAGGGCATTTAATTCAATTCGACTGAGGTTTTCTGCTTTGGCTGCGGAGATAACGTGGCGCATAAGTTCAGAGGCCAGGCCGCGGCCGCGATAGGCCGGATCTACGATCAGATCTTCCACATGGCCATACCAGTTATCATTCCAGGTCGAGTAATGCCCCAGGTGTAAACTGGCAGTGCCGGTCACCACGCCTTCAATGAGAATAATAAAGATAAGGACTTTATGGGGATGATTGACCGCAAAGCGGAAACTGCGCTGCAGCACTTCCGGCGAGGACTGCTTCCGGTAAAATTTAAGCAGCATTTCCCAGAGACGGCAAACTTCGATTTCGTCTACAGCTGTTGCAAGTTTTACCTCCATGCGATCCTCCTTTTTTTATGGATAAGTCACCTTTATCATTGTAACAAATTATGGGCAGGAAGTTAAATATATTTTTGTTTTACCGGGCGCACGATAGAGAAAGCCGGCCCGAAGGCCGGCTTTGATCATGAGCTACTAAATGCGTTTATAAAAAGCTGCTACTTTTTCGCCTCGATCGTTTCAGTATTGGCAGTCGACCTGCCGACCAGCCTGACAAAGACAATCAGGACGACAATACCGAGGATGATTGAAATTAGCGGGTGTACACCCAGGCCGGCAGGAATAAAACCGAAAACGCCGGCGACAACTGCTCCGGTAAGAGCGTAAGGAATCTGGGTGCGTACGTGGTCGATATGGTCAGATCCGGCACCGGTCGAAGAAAGAATGGTAGTGTCGGATAGGGGCGAGCAGTGGTCCCCAAAGATGGCCCCGGTTAGAACAGCAGCCAGGGTGGGAATCAGGAATGGCTCTCCGCCGAGGGCGAAGGCAACGGGGATCGCCAGCGGGGTTACAATACCCATGGTGCCCCAGGATGTGCCCATTGCAAAAGCCATGAAGCAGGAGAGGATAAATATCAGCAGCGGTAAGATCGTCGCTGAAATGCCTGCGGCCTGGACCAGACCAACCAGGTAATCGGCAGCGCCGAGTTCACCGGAAATATAGCTGAGTGCCCAGGCCAGGACCAAAATGATCAGGGCCGGAAAGACAGACTTTGCTCCGTTAATGATAGTATCGATCGCTAGCTGCAGAGGAACAATTCTCTGGACGAGAACCATGACCAGGGTCACCAGGGCACCTAAACTGGAAGCCCAGAGCAGAACTACACTGGAATCTGCATCGCCGAAGGCAGCCATAAAGCCGACTTCTGGTCCGCCTCCTTCAATATAGAGTCCGACAAATGTGGCAACAATGATCACGAGAACCGGGATAACGAAATTATACCAGCGCAGCGGAGTGTCTTCTGCAGGCTGAAGCACTGCAGTATCTGTTGCCGAAAGAGGCTCGGCGCCGTCACGAAGCAGCTTGCCTTCAGTACGGGCCCTAACTTCCGCATGGTACATGGGGCCGTAGTCTTTCATGGTAATGGAAAGAACCAGGACCAGTGCAATGGTAAAGATGCTGTAGAAGCGGTAGGGAATACTCTGCAGGAAGATCAGGTAAACCGGTGCCTCAGGCTGGCCGATAGCAGCATAACCTTCCCCGATAACGCCGAGTTCGAAGCCGATCCAGGTCGAGATCAGGGCCACGGTGGCAATCGGCGCTGCCGTGGAGTCGATGATGTAGGATAGCTTCTCTCTCGAGATCAAAAGTGAGTCGGTAATCGGCCGGGCAGTGTTACCGGCAATAATACAGCTTGAATAGTCATCGAAAAAGATGATCATCCCCATCAGCCAGGCCGAAAGCATACCGCCACGGGCGGTTTTCGCCTTTTTGGTCAAGGCATTGGCAATGGCCTGGGCCCCGCCGGCTTTAGTTACCAGCCCCAGGGTCCCGGCAATGATCATGGTAAAGATCAGAATAGCGGCATACCAGGGGTCAGCTGCACTTTCAAGGATATAAATATCAATTGAACGGAAAAATCCATCGATGGGATTGGCATGCAGGAAAGTCGCACCCAGCCATACTGCAACAAATAAAGAGATGATTACCTGACGGGTGGCGATAGCCAATACGATAGCCAGAATCGGTGGTAAAATTGAAAGAATGCCATAATCCATGTTACACTATACCTCCTTACTTTTATTCACGAACAATACTGATCACAATATTTAAACCTGTGCCTGCTTTTTTCAGCCTCCTCTCCGGTTTTTGACTGTCAATCGTTATTAATTCTCCGCTGTTATCATGATTCCTGCATAATTGCAATAATTTTCTACCAAATACGGGAAAATATATTGTATAATGTAGAAGTAATAAATATAACAGGTGGTGATTTACATTGCCTCAATTTATAAACTGGCTGGACATTGCAATCGCTGCTGCATTAATTCTGACCCTCCTGCTGGGGATCAGGGCTGGTTTAATCAGGAGTGTTTTGAACATTGCCGGGGTGGCCGCCGGCCTGATCCTGGCGATCAGATTCTTTGAAAATCTGAGCAACCTGCTTTTAAACTTTACAAGCATGTCAAAGTTTATCGCAGATTTTGTCAGTTTTGTAATCATTTTTTCTTTCGTGGCCGTCGCTTTTCACCTGCTGGGTTCATTTTTAACCAGTATAAAAGGTTTTAAATCATTTAAACTGATTGACAGGATCGGAGGCAGCGCCGCCGGCCTGGCTGTCGGCCTGGCCTTAATCGGCATAGTCCTTGTTTTTCTGACTGCTTTCCCCATCTTCGCGGAGTTTCAGGAACTTTTTGATCGTTCATACCTGGCGCCGCCTATAGTCGAAGCAGCCCATGGTGTATACGGCCAGCTCTCAGAACAGCTGCCCTTAAATGAGTATCCCGAGAGGGTAATCGGATACGTAAGCTCTTTAAGCGGTTCCCCCGATCACAATGAAGTCGGTTTTGTAAACCTTGACGGGGCAACCTGTTTCGTTTGTCAGGAACCGGTGGAATTTTTAGGGTTTTTTAACCACAGGGGTTCTGTATATCCAAAGTACGTCTCCACCGGCTGCGGACGCACCAGTCACGGCTGCCAGACTTATGAAGGCTATCATGAAATGTTTGACCGCTGTCCGGTCGAACTGGGTAACAGGGGCTATCATATTGATTGCGAGATATGGCCGAACTTCGATAACCGGCGTCCGGGAGGGATTTGTCCGGTTTGCGGAACCAAGGCCAATTAGAACGGTTCTATAAGTTCCGGGCTGTTGTTTGTGGGTTTGTTGACCGCGGGAGATACCGGGTGTGCGGCCATTTCTTCGGGCGGGTATGATTTTAACAGATGAAGAAGCTCTGCGGAACCGGTTTGGGGATCGAGCCATTTTTCAAAATCCCTGGGTGATATAATCACCGGCATACGATCGTGCAGAGAGGCTATAAGACTATTCGGTCCTGTAGTCAGGATGGTACAGCTTTCAAGGGGCTCCTCCCCCTTCTCCCAGCGTTCCCAGAGGCCGGCCAGGGAAAAGGGCTGACCGTTTTTTTGATAAATATAGTATGGCTGTTTGGCGCCGCCTTCTTTTTTCCATTCGAAGAACCCACTGGCGGGAATGAGCAGCCTTCTTTTTTTGAAGGCATCCCTGAATGATGGCTTCTCAGCGGCAGTTTCCGAGCGGGCATTAATCATGCGGCTTCCGATGGATGCATCTTTAGCCCAGAAGGGCACCAGCCCCCATTTCAGGTCGGTAAACTCCCTTTTTCCGTGCCCGGGGGAGAGGCGCAGGGCTAAAATGTTCTGGGAGGGGGCAATATTGTAGCGGGGTATAAAATCATCGCGGATCTCCAGCTGGTAGAGCATCTCGAGAATCTTTTTTTCAGTAACCAGGGCAAAGCGTCCGCACATGCCAAGTCTCCCCCATCTTCTTTATTTTTCAACGTGGTAGAAGCCAAGGTTAAAACGGTGAATGGTTGGCGTTCCCGGGGGTATGAAGGCAACACGGTCACCATCCTCCAACTTTGTCGATAGAGGTTTAAGCAGCCGGTTAATATAGACCACTTCGACATTTCTGGCCGGTATGTCAAGCTTTTCCCGCAGTTCATTGGCGGTAAGCGGCTCGCTAAGTTCGTACTTAAACGGATTGGGCCAATTCCGCTCCTTAAATAAAAAATAGAGTTTGCCGAAAGCGTGAATTTCTAGTGCTGCCATATATTACACCCCTATCACGGCTGTTTTATGTCAGCCGGTCAGCCGGCTGCTACAGCCTTCCCCTGAAGAATTCAATAAAATTCGGTTATTTCCTTCTCCGGATGAAATCCTATAAAGTTTAACAATTATACAATTTTTATTAAATTAGTTGCCCCTGGAAAGGCAAACAGGCAGGTAACGTTGAATATATATCTTGGTTGATTTTCATCGTATTTTGGTTATGCAGCATATTAAAAAGGGGCGGATAATGTGAAACTTTTTGAACCGATCAAAGTCGGCAGTATGGAGCTGAAGAACCGCATTGCCATGCCGGCAATTCATCACTTTTACACACCGGATGGATTTGTCAACGAAAGGTTGATTAAATATTACGAAGCGAGGGCCCGCGGCGGTGTGGCCCTGATTACAGTGGGCGGGTGCACTGTAGACACGATCGGTGCACATCCGATGATGATCGGCCTGCATGATGATAAGTTTATAAATGGGTTGAAAGAACTGACCGGCGCGATAAAAGAAAACGGTGCTGCTGCGGCCGCCCAGCTGTACCAGGCCGGGCGTTATGCTCACAGCATGATGATTGGTCAACAGCCTGCAGCACCTTCGGCGATCGCTTCAAGATTAACTCGCGAGACGCCCCGGGAGATGACCCTGGAAGATATAGAAAACGTCCTCGAGAGTTTTGGTGAAGCTGCCAGGCGGGCTAAAGAAGCCGGTTTCGATGCCGTTGAAATAATTGCCAGCGCAGGTTATTTGATCTGCCAGTTTCTTTCCCCGGTTACCAACGAACGGACCGACCAGTACGGCGGATCATGGGAAAACCGGACCCGCTTTGGCCTGGAGGTAATCCACAGAACCAGGGAGAAGGTCGGGCCCGACTATACTGTGATGGTGCGGATTTCGGGAAACGATTTTATGCCCGGCAGTAATACCAACCGGGAGGCGGCCCTTTTTGCGGCCGAACTTGAAAAGGCCGGCGTTGATTGCTTTAATGTCACCGGCGGCTGGCACGAATCGAGGGTGCCCCAGATTACCGGGGAACTTCCCCGCGGCGGTTTCAGCTACCTGGCCCGGGGAGTCAAAGAGGCTGTCAGTGTGCCGGTAATCGCCAGTAACCGCATCAACGACCCTATCGTAGCTGAACAAATTTTGCAGCTCAACCTGGCCGATATGATCAACATGGGCCGCCCGCTGATCGCCGACCCGGACCTGCCGAACAAGGCAAAAGCCGGGACTTCCGATTCGATCCGGCGCTGCATTGCCTGTAACCAGGGTTGTTTCGACAGCGTTTTCAGCGTGCAGGCAGTCCACTGCACGGTCAACCCGGCTGCCGGGCGGGAATATGAGATTGATATAAAGGCTGCCGAAAATCCAAAAAAAGTTTTAATCATAGGTGGAGGTCCGGCCGGCATGGAGACTTCACGCCTGGCGGCGTCGAGGGGGCACCACGTTACCCTGTGGGAAAAGGGAGACTGCCTGGGCGGCAACCTGCATTATTCGGCTATGCCTCCGGGCAAGGATGATTTTATTACCCTGCTCGACTACTATTTAAGCGAACTGCCTAAAAACGGGGTCAAAATACTGCTGAACCGAGACGCAGCAGCCGATGAAATTATTGCCGAAGGTGCAGATGTGGTGGTTGTTGCAACAGGCGCGCGGGGCCTGAAAGCGCCATTTCCGGTTAAAGGGCAGGCAGAGGTAGTATCGGCGCTGGCGATCCTGGATCGTAGCGTAATACCAGGTGAAAAAGTTGTTGTAATCGGGGGTGGGTCAGTCGGCTGCGAAACTGCCGTAGCTGTTGCCGAAATGGGCACAATATCAGCCGAGACCCTGAAATTTTTAATGGAAAATGATGCCGAAACCCCTGAAAAACTTAAAGAACTCTTAAACCGCGGCACCAGGGAAGTCACCCTGGTCGAGATGGAAAAAGGTATCGGCCGCGACATCGGGATCACCACCCGCTGGGTAACTATTAAAACTATCCGCCGCCTGGGCGTAAGGGTCATTGATCAGTGTGTGGTAAAAGAGGTCAACCAGGACGGGGTCCTGGTGGAAAAAGAGGGCAAAGAAACCCTATTGCCGGCCGATACAGTAGTTCTCGCTCTTGGAGCGGAGGCCAACAATGAACTGGTAGGGCAGTTAGAGGGAAAAGTCAAGGAACTGCATGTAATCGGCGATGCCCTCAAACCGCGGAAGATCACCGAGGCTGTCCGTGAAGGGTTCGATCTGGCAAGGAATCTATAAATAACATTATTTAATTGCTACATTATTGGCCTTTGATAAATTCCTCGGTCAACTGGTGAGCCTGGTAGTCGGAATACTGGCGGGGCGGGTGCTTCGAGAAGTAGGCCGAAGGGCCTTCCAGAACGCCCCCCTCTCCCCTGTCGAGGGCCAGCTTGCAGCAGCGAATCGCATCAATGGCGATACCGGCCGAATTTGGAGAATCTTCAACGCTTAAACGCATTTCCAGGTTTATAGGCACATTGCCGAAAATTTGCCCTTCCATACGCAGAAAACAGACTTTATTATCTTTCTGCCAGGGCACGTAGTCGCTGGGACCGATATGGATATCGCGATCGGCAAGCCGCTTGCCGGCTGCCGCCTGGACCGCTTCTGTTTTCGATATTCGCTTGGTAGCAAGGCGATCATTGCTGGTCATATTCAGGAAATCGGTATTACCACCCGTATTCAGCTGGTAGGAACGATCTAATTTGACCCCGCGCTTGCTAAATAGTTCGGCCAGGGCGCGGTGCAGAATGGTGGCCCCCATCTGGGACTTTATATCGTCACCGATAACCGGGATATTCTTTTCGGCAAACCGGCCGGCCCACTGCGGGTCACTGGCGATAAAAACAGGGATATTGTTAATATAGGCAACACCGGCTTCAAGAGCGCAGCCGGCATAAAACCGGGTTGCTTCCTCCGAACCGGCAGGCAGGTAATTGAGCATAACTTCCGTACCCGTGCTGCGCAGGATTTCAACAATCGCATTCTTTTCCTGTTCGGGAGAATCGCTGATTGAAAAAGTGTAATCTTCTTCAAAGTTGAGCATATGCTCAGACACACCATCGAGCACTTTGCCCATATGCACGGTAACCCCGCCGGGGGGAAGATCGGTGTAAAAGGGCTTGGCACAGTTCGGCGGGGCAAAAACGGCACGATTGATATCCCGGCCTACCTTGCGCTTATCTATATCGAAAGCGGCAGATACTTCTACATCATAAGGCCGGTAACCGCCAATATTCCAGTGCATCAAACCGACTGCATCATCTTCATTTTTATCCCGGTAGTAATGGATTCCCTGGACCAGGGCGCTGGCACAGTTGCCGACGCCTACGATAGCAATTTTTACTTTAGGCATTTATAAGTCCTTCTTCCCGCAGATATTATTGGATATCAATTAAAATCAACAGCGCAGCCAGGTTTACGCCTGGTGTCCCTTGTTATCTAATACTGTTATTTGTTAACTCCCAAAAAATATTATAACTCACAAAGCTCAATTAGGGAAATACTTACCTGAAAATGCAGGAAAACGGCAAAAACTGTTAGAAGTAGACTATAGGCGGCCCAAAATTATGAATTTTGCCTAAAGGGACCTGGAGGTGCCTGGTTATGGATAAAAAAGTAGAGTTAATCGGACAGGATAATCAAATGGAACTGTTTCGGCTGGAAACCGAACCGTTCGGGACTAACACCTATATCGTCCTTTGCCGGGACAGCGGTGAAGGCGTGCTGATTGATACCCCCGGAAACCCGGAGATCATTAAAGAAAAACTTAAAAATACCAGGGTAAAATATATCCTGATGACCCATGGTCATATGGACCATATTATGGCCCTGAAAGAGCTTTATGCGGCGCTGGATGCACCACTTGCTGTCCATGAGGGGGATGCAGGGAAACTGCCGGTTAAGGCGGATACTTTGCTTAAAGACGGCAATACTATAGAATGCGGCAAATTGAAGCTGGAGGTCATTCATACTCCCGGCCATACTCCCGGCAGCCTTTGTTTCAGGGTCGGGAAGTACCTGCTTTCGGGCGATACAATTTTTCCCGGCGGACCCGGAAAAACTGGTACGCCGCGGGATTTCCAGCAGATCTTTGCCTCAATTAAGGAAAATATACTTACCCTGCCTGATGAAACCGTAATCCTTGCGGGGCATGGCGATGCGACTACTTTAGAAAAAGAGCGTAAATTAATTGAAGCTTTCAGTTCCCGGGTTCACAGCGATGACCTCTGCGGTGATGTTACCTGGGAAAAATCCTGAATAAACGAGGCACCCGGCGATTAGGTTGCCAGAGTTACCAGGGGATCTCAACACGGTGAAAAGCTTCAGCCAGTTCAAAATCTCTGTCACGGGCGGCGTCTTCAGCGCGCTGACGAAGCCACTGTTCAATAGACGGGAAATGATGGCCGCTGACCTGGCTTTCATGACAGCGCAGGGCGGCTAATTTCACCTCAAAGGTTTCGGTTACATCGGAATAATAATTGGGATCTTCACTGGCCCACAACAAAATATCCTTAACTTTGTGCGGCTGAAGCCCTTCTTCCAGCAAGTCGGGGTAAGAAAGGTGGTCGCGGGCATACGGGAAGGCAGCATCGAGGACAACCTGACCGGTAATACGGTGATCGCGATGCCAGATATAACGCCGGTAGGGATCGGCGGTTACCAGCGTATCAGGCCGGAAGGTTCGGATCCAGCGTACTATTTCTTTGCGAAACTCAGGAGTATCCTCGAGAGTTTGATCTTCATAACCCAGGAATATAACTTCTTTGACTCCCAGCAGATCTGCTGCCGCTTCTTGCTCTTTCATCCTGGTTTTTGCCAACTCTTCGGGCTTCACGTTCAGGTCGCTGGTACCTTTTTCACCGCCGGTGCAGATTACATAGGCAACTTCTTTTCCTTCTTTAACCCAACGGGCTACCGATCCGGCTGCGCCGAATTCGGAGTCATCGGGATGAGGACTGATTATTAAAATGTCAGCTTTCATAACGGTCATCAATTATGCTCCTTCAAAGCTTTTTTGTTATTATACATTAATTTGCATCGGGATGTGCCGTTAAAAAATGATCTTTATCATAGAGATTTCTTTATATAGCAGGAAACAAGGCTGTTCGGATAGAAAACAATGAAAAGGACTATATTAGTATACCTGCGGTCCAAATCTATAAAACGAAAGGAATGATCAAAATGACAGGAGCCGGTTTTTTTGGCAGCCTATGGGAATGGTTCATTGCCCAATTTCCGGTTATTTTAGGAGCCATAGCTATTCTGGTGATCGGTTGGATAATTGCATTAATTCTGGCTGCAATTGTCCGGGGTGCCCTGCAACGAACCCAGACAGGTGCCAAATTGGCTCGCTGGCTAAAAGGCGATGAGGAGGATTCAGGTAAGGATGTAAACAATTCAATCAGCAAGGTTGTTTATTACCTGGCCATGTTTTTTGTGCTGATTGCATTTTTCCAGTACTTAGGTTTAACTTTAATTGCTGAACCTCTAAACGTCTTTTTAATGCAGATTTTTGCTTATGCTCCCCGCATCCTTGGCGCCGTAATTCTGCTGATTGTAGCCTGGCTGATAGCTTCTTTGCTGCGGATGGTGGTTTACCGCGTCCTGGAAGCAGCTAAGATCGACGAACGCTTTGCCAGCCAGGTAGAAAAAGAAGAAAAGAGCGAAGAACAAGAAGAGCAAAAAACATCTTTGTCCAGAACGTTAAGCAACATAGTCTACTGGGTGGTTTTCTTGTTTTTTGTACCGTTAATTCTCAGCACCCTGAACCTGGAAGGCCTGCTGGTGCCGGTTCAAAGCATGTTTGAAAACATACTTGCTTTTCTGCCTAATATCCTGGGCGCCGGCCTGATACTTCTCCTGGGGTGGTTTGGAGCCCGGATACTGCAGAGGTTAGTAACTAACCTGCTCTCGGGAGTCGGTGTTGACCGGGTAAGCGACAAAGCCGGAGTATCTTCCATTCTCGGCCCGAACAAACCGTCGGTGCTGATCGGATTGATCGTTTACGTTTTGATCCTGGTTTTTGCCATAATCGCCGCCCTTAATGCTTTGGCCCTGGAGGCAATTACCGCTCCGGCCAGCAACATGATCGCAATGATCCTGCAGGCTCTGCCGGCAATATTTGCTGCCGCCCTGGTGCTGGTTATAGCGCTGCTGGTGGGCAGAATACTGGCCAGCTTAGTTACCAATCTTCTGGCTGCATCGGGATTCAATGATCTCCTCGTCCGCCTGGGATTCACCCGCGAAACATTGGAAGGGCGAAGATCTCCTTCCGAAGTTGTAGGATATATTATCCTGGTTGCCATCATGCTGTTTGCCACCATTGAAGCGGCAGGATTGCTGGGATTTGATGTACTGGCCGATTTAGTTGCCCAGCTAACTGTCCTTCTGGGCAAGGTTGTTGTATCGGTAATTATCTTTGGCATCGGCCTTTACCTGGCCGGCGTAGCAAAAGAGGTTATCGAATCCAGCGGCGGCAAACATGCTGATTTGCTGGCGAAATTGGCCCGGATCGCTATTCTGATCCTGGCAGGTTCAATCGCCCTGCGGCAGGTAGGAGTAGCCGATGAGATCATTATTATCGCTTTTGCTGTTCTGCTTGGTGCAGTAGCCCTGACCGGGGTTGTTGCCTTCGGTTTGGGTGGACGTGACCTGGCTGCCAAAGAGCTGGCTGAATGGAGAGACAAGATAAAAGCCAAGGAGTGATCGGTAAGAGATAAACCATCCCTCCCTTAATTGAAAAAAACGGCCCCGGGGCGGCAAGCAAACGTCGGGGCCGGTTTTTTTTACAGGTTGAGCATCTGTCTGACCAGCCGGCCGGCTACCTCCGGCCAGTTAAAGGGAGCGAGGCAGTTATCAGCTTCACTGTATTCGACCGGATCGGAACGAAACAGCATTTGATTGATTCCTGCCGCCCATGTTTCCGGGCTTCGATCCGGAACCAGGCAAACAAGGCGGGAGCAACCCTCAGCCACGAGCAATTCGGGCACAATGCCGACAGGGCCGGCAACAATGGGAGTGCCGCAGGCTATAGATTCAAGGGCCACCAGGCCGAAGCTCTCGTAGTGCGAGGGCAGCACGGTAACAGCGGCGTCGTTGTAATAAAGGGGCATTTTGTCGTGATCAACAACCCCGGTAAATTCTACTTTGCCGGAGATCCCCAGCCCGGCGGCGGTTTCTTTAAACCGGGCAATCTGGGTGCTACCCTGTTCGTCGCCGCCAATGATCAGCAGTTTAAAATTATCTCCAGCCGGAAGCAACCCGGCGGCCCTGATCAACAGATCAAACCCCTTGACCGGCTCGATGCGTCCAACAGAGAGGATCACTTTTTCACCGCCGCCGGCGACACAGGCCCGCTCTTTATTTTTCGCCCTAGTTTCCGCACTTTCAAGCGGCCTGAAAAGCGTCCGATCGATTCCGCAGGGGATAACTAAAACTTTCTCCGGCGGCAATCCGTAATAAACGAGGATTTTCTCTTTTTCTGATTTTGCTGCAGTTACGATCAGGTCACATGCACGGGCCAGTCGCTCTTCTTCGGCAATCCTCAGGGAAGGTTCGTTTTCACCGCAGCAAGCCTCGTTCTTGGCCCGGCCAAGAGTGTGGAACATGATCAGATGCGGAATGTTCCAGTTATGCTGCAAAATATTTCCGACACAGCCCGAGAGCCAATAATGACTGAAAATAACCCGGTAGGCGGCGCCATCCCGGCGGCAAAACCGGTCAATGGATGCGGCAATCGATGCGCGGTGGGGGTAGATTTTATTTTTGTCCAGGGGTCCCAGGCCATCGTCAAGAGCAATCAGGCGCACATTCGGGTCTGTTTCCCAAATCCCTTCTTCACTCTCACCGGCGGCCCGGGTAAAAAGGTCAACCCGGTGCCCCGCCTCACCCAGCGCCCTCGACAAGCCACGCAGGTAAGTACTCATCCCCCCGGTATCCTTAGTTCCCGCCCTGCCCAGCGGCGAACTATGTATACTTAAAAAAGCCAACCGCAGCTTTTCGATCCCTCTTCACTCCCTTTTTATTCACTTATGGTGAGTTCGACTTTGTAGATGGGGATGGCAGCAGCGCCCAGGCGGCGTTTGTAGATTTCTTTACCTTTCAGAAAATCGAAAATGGCTCGGCCCCGTTCGATACTGTCCTTGATACAGAGTACTTTAGATAGCAGGCCGGCGCTTAGATCACTGTAACCGCTGTGAAAGCCGCTGTTGTAAAGGTATATACGGCCCTGGTAGTCAAAATAGAGGACCGCCGCCGAAATTACTTCGCCCACCTCGAGGAGGCCAAAACGGGCCAGGCCGGCCTGTGCCGTTGCTTCGACAAGCAGGCGGAAATACTGTTCCATCCCTGCACTCAGAAAATCTGCTTTTTCCGGGTTTTGCTGGAAGAGTTCGAAAAAGTCGGGGAGAAAATGCTCTACTGCTTCAGGGTCTTCAATAACCCGGAAACGGAAATCACCGCCTTCGTCCTGGAGGCGGCGCAGTTTACGCCTGACTTCATGGCGCTGTTTTTTTTTCAGCCCTGCCAGGTAATCTTCCCAGGTGGAAGGCAGGATTAGCTCAAATGTTTCATCTTCCCTGCTGAAGTTAGCGCTGATGCCGGCCTGCATTCCGCCGGCAAAAAGGGTGCTGAAAACTGCGGAATCGGAACGCTGGGCATTTAGCTCGAGCTTTTTGATACCATCTTTTTGCATTTCCGGTATGAGGGCATTAAAAAACTCTCTCTCTTTCCCGGGAGTAATGGTGAACTCAAGGTAATCACATACATCGGGGCTGCCGAGAAGACGACCAACGCCACCCTCGCGCATCAGGGGGGCGATCCCAATCAACTGCCCATCCTGCCATACTGAACGCAGCACTAAATTGCGGTTTGCACCGAAAGCTTCCCACCAGGCCGTCAACCAGAGGGGCAGAGAAAACAGGTGCGCCTTTTTAAAGATTGACTCCGGGCCTTTGTAATAGCCGGAAAGTGAATTCAGGGTTTCTGATTTAACTTCAAAAGGCATATAGCTTCCTTTCTGAAGCATCCTATTTCAAATAGATCACGATGTGAATCAAACCGCATTCCCACTTGCGATCAAACTTAAGGCCCATTTTTTCTATCAGGGAGAAAAGTGCGATATTGTCAGGCATAATATCGGCAATTAAGGTATGCAAACCCTGGTTCTTTGCTATTGTAACCATGTAAGAAAAAAGTTCAAACCCGATCCCCATTTTTTGAAAATCGTCGCGAACAATAATTGATATTTCCGCCGATAAAGTCCCTTCAAGAATATAGTACTGGGCAGTACCGGCAATTACCTCCTGCCCGCGATGCTTTTTAAGAGCCAGGATAGCCATTTCACTGGTGTAGTCGATCACGACAAATTGTTTTTGCAGTTCTGAATGCGGCAGGTGGCGCCTGAACGACATAAAGCGCTGGTAAATGCTCTTGTCCGAAAGCGCATAGTAGAAGTCTTTGATCAGCGGCTCGTCGCTGATCTTCACCGGACGCAAAAAAAGCCTGACATCCTGCCTGGTGGTACGGTGCGCCTCGAGATGTTCCGGGTACTCACCTTTTTCTCCGGGGAAAAAGGCCTGATCTTTGTAGACCAGGTTCCTTTTTTTCGCTTCCTCGACCAGCCATGGGCGAAATTTCGGATGGGCAATGGCAATCAGCGACATTGCTCTTTCCCGAATGTTTTTCCCGTGGAGATAGGCGATACCGTATTCGGTGACCACATAATGAATGTCGCCCCTGGTCAGGGTAACACCGGCCCCCTCCTTAAGAGCCGGGACGATACGCGAAGCTTTATCGTCGCGGGTTGTCGACAGCAAGGTAAGAATATTTTTACCGTAAGGGGCCATCACAGCACCGCGCATAAAGTTAGCCTGGCCTCCTATACCGCTGTAAAAGGTGCTCCCGATCGATTCGGCCGACGCCTGGCCGCTCAAATCAATCTCGAGAGCGCTGTTGATCGCTGTCATATGATCATGCCCGGCTATAATCATGGAGCTGTTAGTGTAATCAACTTCTTTAAATAAAATTGCCGGATTGTCGTTAATAAAGTCGTAAGTTTTCTCTGTACCCATGCAAAATGAAGCCACCAGCTTACCGCGGTCTATCTTTTTCATAGTGTTGTCGACGACACCTTTTTTCATCAGCTCGATCACACCGTCTCCGAGCAGTTCTGTATGCACACCCAAATGCCGTTTGTCTCCGAGGCAAGATACAATATTGTCGGGTATACTGCCGTAGCCAATCTGTATGGTATCTCCGTCTTCGACTATCTGAGCGACATAACCTCCGATTTTATCCAGAGCCGCCTGATCAGGTTTGCGAGAAGTATATTCAAGAAGCGGTTCATCGTGGGGCACCAGGTAATCAAGCTCCGAGAGATTGATAAAAGTATCTCCGTGCACCCGCGGCATCTGTGAATTGACCTGGGCGACGACCAGGTCAGCACATTCGACGGCAGCCCGGGTTATATCAAGGCTGATTCCGAGGCTGCAAAATCCGTGTTCGTCGGGTAACGATACCTGGACCAGGGCGATATCCACCCGTACCTGGCGGCGCCGGAAGAGGGCGGGCACTTCTGAGAGGAAGATGGGCGTGTAATCTGCCATGCCTTCGTTAACCGCTTTTCGGGTCAGATTACTGATAAAAAAAGAGTTCTGACGAAAATTATTTTTAAGTTTTTCGTCATTA
>Ga0114946_10001061_pt1 | contig 18929 bp, 14 predicted proteins | sample WalLakDeSediment_FD_88676 | JGI IMG/M metagenome (GOLD analysis project Ga0114946, IMG submission 88676) | Lake sediment microbial communities from Walker lake, Nevada to study Microbial Dark Matter (Phase II) - Walker Lake 11/02/13 Deep Sediment | ecosystem: Environmental > Aquatic >...
CAATGAGCTACGCGATGACCTTTCTCGCGAAAAATTCGGCAAGCGCTTTACTGATCTTACCGATGAAGACCTGATAAAAGCTATCAGGGAAGCTGTGCCAATGGCAATTTCTGAAGCAGAACCAAAAGATATTGGAGGAAGAAGATAATGGGAAGATTCAAAAAAGATTCCGGACCCAAAGCGGTAAAGATCAACACGGCTTCACTCCCCGACATTATCTTCATGCTGCTGTTTTTTTTCATGGTAACCACTACCATGCGTGAAACAACCCTTTTTGTGCGCACACAGATGCCCCCCGCTACCGAAGTGCAGAAGTTGGAACGCAAATCGCTTGTAAGTTTTATCTACATTGGCCCCCCGCTTCAGTCGCAGATATTTGGTACTGAACCCCGTATTCAGTTAAACGATGCTTTTTCTTCTGTTAATGACATTGCACCCTTTGTGGCTGCCGAAAGAGAAGCCCGTAACGAGGCCGAAAGGCCTATGATTACCACTTCCCTCAAAGTTGACCGGGATACCAAAATGGGTATAGTAACTGACGTGAAACAGGAGCTGAGAAAATCGAATGCCCTGAAAATCAATTACTCAACCACTCGTGGTGAAGTAACTATAGGAAGACGATAATTTTTTCTTTTTCATAAATAAGAAAGCCGGCTTTGGGGCCGGCTTTCTTATTTGGTCTTGCGCGAAAACATGCGCCAGTTGAACACATCACGTTTTTGCTGAATACCAAAGTAACCTTCCTTCACGGCTTTAACCTCCTCAATGGTGTAAAAAGCGTTGGGGTTATATTGGTTAATGATCTCAATGGCCCTGGGAATGCTCTTTCGCTTTATGATGGTGAAAACGATCTGCACCGGCCCCATGGCGCCTTCAGCTGCAACAGTAGTCACCCCAAAGCCTACCTCACGTAAATGGCTAACCAGATCAGAGATATCTTTCTTTGGTACAATGCGAATAAGCACCGTACCAATTGAAATCTTTTCTTCGAGCCTGATGCCCACATAATTGCCCATGGCAAAGCCAGCTCCATAAGCAATATACGACATGGGGTTCGACAAATGTTTGAGAACCTGGGTTACGGCCAGCAGCCAAATGATCACCTCGAAAAAACCAAGCACAGGGCCGATATGGCGGTATCCTTTCGAGACAAATATCAGGCGCATGGTGCCAATGCTCTGATCGGCAATACGCGAAAAAAAGATGAGCAGGGGCAGCACCACCCACGACCACCAGAATGATTCAAAAAAAGTGGCTTCCATTTAATTTATTGTTTTGTTAGTCAAAGAAAGTATACTTGTTGCGCAGGGTATAATTACGCGAAATGCCCCGCTGAAAATTCCGTACCAGGATATAACTCTCTGCCAGGAGTCCTTCCTGATCGAAAATTCTCTCAATGCGGTTAGTAACTTCGCCATTCAGGTCTTTCTCCTCCTGGAAAAGGATCTCACCGCGCTCATCATATTCCATTTGCACTGTGTTTTTCTGGCGGCGGTTTTCCTCAATAATTTGTGTGGGGCGGCCCTTCTCGTCATTCTCAAAAGAAACCCGTTGAACCGGGTCGCCTTCGCGATTGAAGGTGGTGACCGAAAGGCGGTGGCCAGCTTCATCATAACGGTATACCTTTCGGAACCAAATTTCTTCTTCAGGATTGTCGCTCATCACCTCAGTCAGATTCGCATTTTCATCATAAGTGTAAAGGGTTTCTGACGAAGTTTCGCCTTCTGCATTAAGCACAGTCTCCCTGATTAGATGATCATTCTCGTATTCAAAGTGTTCGGCCGATTCAAGTTCACCATCTTCATCGAACCGCTCTTTTTTAAATATCCTTCCCTTTTCATCGTAAGCATAATCTATTCGGTCGGCCGAGCCATCGGCATAATGAACATATTCCCTGAAAATGCGGCCCTTGGCATCAGGCTCCCAGGTCTTTTTCTCAAGAGTAGTGCCATCAGAATCAAAAAGCTCTTCACCGGTTAAGAAACCATTCTGGTTGTATTCGAGTTTCATTATTTGCTCCGGAATGCCATCGGCACCAAACTGAGTTTCACTAACCAGCCTGCCGTAAACGGGTTCATAATGGCTTTCAGAAACCAAGAATTCGCCTTCATGATCATCTGTTGATGGAGATTTTGGTAGCACGTTTTTTCTGAATACGGATAAACTTTTGATTTTTTTGTCCATTGTTATAAAAAAAGATTGAATAATAAGCTTTTCAGAATGAAAGCAAAGTTACCTAATCCTTCAAAATATTTTTAATTTTGGACGCCAAACAAATCCAACATTAATTAATTTAATACCAAGACGATCATGAAAAAAAGCCTGGTTATTGTTATAGGTTTTTCACTTTTAATACTTCTGGCAGGTTCATGTCAGCGTCAGGTTGGCCTGCAGTACCCTGAAACGGCAACCGTTGATGTGGTTGATAATTACTTTGGGATTGATGTAGCCGATCCATTCCGCTGGCTCGAGGATGACAATTCACCCCAGACCAAAGCTTGGGTCGAAGCCCAGAACAAGGTTACTTTTGGTTACCTGGAGCGCATTCCTTTCCGGCAGGAGATCAACGAGCGCCTGACACAGATATGGGATTACGAGCGCTACTCAACCCCCTTCTGGAAAGGGAACTATTATTTCTTTTATAAGAATGACGGCATGCAGAACCAAAGCGTGCTATACGTTCGCAACGGCATTGATGGCGAGCCCCGCGTGCTGCTCGACCCAAACGCCATGTCGGAAGATGGCACCGTTTCTCTCACTTCCCTGAGCATTTCAGACGATGCCCGCTACCTGGCCTATGGTATTTCGCGGGGCGGATCTGACTGGAGCGAGCTGTTCGTGCGCGAGATTACAACAGGCAATGATCTGGATGATCATATTAAGTGGGTAAAATTCTCGGGCATTTCCTGGAAAGGAAACGGGTTTTATTACAGCCGTTACAATGCCCCGGCGCCCGGGCAGGAGCTGTCGGCTGCTAACGAGTACCACAAAGTATTTTATCACAAGCTGGGAGATCCCCAAAAAAAGGATGAATTGGTCTTCTACAACCCAAACCACCCGCGCCGCAACTTTGGCGCCATCACCACCGAAGATGAGCGCTTCCTGATCATTAGCGAAACCCAGAGCAGCAATGGAAACGCACTCCACATAAAAGATTTCAGTGACCCCAAAAGCCAAATCACCCAACTGATAGAAGGCTTCGAATTCAATTACCAGGTGATTGACCACGTGGATGGCAAACTGCTGGTTTACACCAACAACAATGCGCCCATGTACCGCCTGGTGCTTGTTGACCCCAAAGTGCCCAGCCCTTTTCACTGGAAAGATATTATTCCCGAAACCGGACACCTTTTGAGATGGGTTAGCCTTATTGACGGAAAGATATTTGCAAACTATCTTATTGACGTAAAAAGCAAGGTTTACATCCACAACATGGATGGAGAACGCATTGGCGAACTGGAACTTCCTGCTGTTGGCAGCTTTGGTGGTTTCAGCGGAAAGAAGGACGAATCAACTGCTTTCTTCTCGTTCAGCTCATACACCTTCCCTTCTGCTATTTACAAATACGATGCTTCGGCCAACACTTACGAGGTCTATTTCCAGCCCGATGTGGATTTTGACCCCAATGCTTATGAAACCAAGCAGGTATTTTATCCAAGTAAGGATGGCACCATGATTCCGATGTTCATTACCCACAAGAAAGGCATAAAGCTGAACGGCAAGAACCCCACCCTTCTGTACGGTTATGGAGGCTTCAATGTCAGCCGGACCCCAGGTTTCAGCATTGCTCGCCTGATTCTTCTTGAGAATGGGGGCATATATGCCGTGGCCAATATTCGTGGCGGCGGAGAGTATGGTAAGGAATGGCACGAAGCGGGTACCAAGCTTAAGAGGCAAAACGTGTTTGATGACTTTATCGCTGCCGCGGAATATCTGATCAGCGAGAACTACACCTCACCCGAGAAGCTTGCCATCCAGGGCGGATCGAACGGTGGGTTGCTAGTTGGGGCCGTGGCCAACCAGCGCCCCGATCTCTTCAAAGTGGCATTCCCGGCTGTAGGAGTAATGGATATGCTTCGCTTCCACAAGTTTACCATAGGTTGGGCCTGGGTAAGCGATTATGGCTCAAGCGAGGACGAAGGGGATTTCCACAACCTTTACGCTTACTCCCCATTGCACAATATCCCCGAGGGGGTTAACTATCCTGCTACACTGGTTACCACCGCCGATCACGACGACCGCGTAGTGCCCGCGCACAGCTTCAAATACATTGCCGAGCTGCAACGCAAGCAGGCAGGCCCCAACCCGGTGCTGATACGCATTGAGACCCAGGCAGGCCATGGCGCCGGAAAACCGGTTTCGAAAACCATTGAAGAACTGACCGACATTTACTCATTCATGTTTTACAACATGGGTGTGAAGCCGAGGTATTAAATTAAATTAAATTCAATTACAAAAAAAAAGGCAGCCCGGGTTTTGTGGCTGCCTTTTTTCATGGCATTGAAGTAGCTTATCTAACAATTGTCATTTCATCAATCAGGTGCTTCGCACCGGCAAACTTTTCAATCACAAAAAGGATGTAGCGGGCATCGACACTGATGCTACGCTGGGTTTCCTTCTCAAACAAAATATCGCCGCTCATGGCTTCCCAGTTGCCGTCAAAGGCCAGGCCGATCAGGTGGCCATCACCGTTAATGACGGGGCTGCCCGAGTTGCCTCCGGTAATGTCGTTGTTCGAAATGAAGTTTACGTACATTACACCATCTTCGGCATACTGGCCAAAATTTTTGTCCAGGTAAAGCTGCTTAAGCTTCTCATCGAGGAAAAACTCATGGTTGGTTGGGTCTTCCTTTTCAATGACGCCACTCATGGTGGTCTGGAAGTTGTAGTACACCGCATCGGCAGGGTAATAACCGCCAACCGTGCCGTAAGTGAGGCGCATGGTTGAGTTTGCATCGGGGTAAAACATGCCTTCGGGGTTCATTTCGCGCAGGCCTTTGATGTTAAGCCTTTCAGCCCTTGCAAGGCGGGAGCTGTATTCCTGCAAGCGACGGTTTATCTCCTGGAAGTTTTGGTTTACAGAAGTGGCCGCCACAAACATGGGGTCGTTTTTAAGCACCTTGGCATTGGGCTTGTCGAGAAAGCGTGTCAGTTTTTCTGCGGAAGCGAAAATGCTGTTTTTAAATACATCGGCGGCATAACGGTTAAAGTCGTTCCTGAACTTGCGTTCGATGGTCTGAAACACATCCGGAAGGTTTTGCCTTGGGATGCGATTATAATATTCTTCAAACATGGCGGCCCAAAGCTGCTCTTCAACTTTAGCATTGTAGTTTCGGAAGGTGCGTTCAACACCACCTCTGAGGCGACCGATCATTTCCTGTGCTTCATTTTGCTTGTTCTTATCTTCAAGCAACTCAAGCAGGCTTGAAAAAGCTCCTGCCAGAGTTAGGTTGCTCGGGCCTTGTGCCATGGCTTCCAGGTAAATGAAGTTGTGCGAGTTAAACTGGCGCATGCCATCGTAAATGGATTGGTATTCCTGCATCAGGTCGCCAAATTCGGCACGCCGTGCCGGGTCGGCATTCACCCAATTCATAAATTCCTGTTCTTGTGCGCGTTTGGTGTCAGCCACGTTGTGCTTAACCAAAGCGCGGCTCATGCCGATATAGTTTTTCCAGGTGTTTGAAAAACTCGACTGGCGCGAGGCATACATGATACGGTTGGCATCGCTTTCGGCCATGGCTGCTTCAACAATATCGAGCTTGCGGCGGCGGATTTCGATGCGCGGAGGGTACATTTTTTCGAGGTTGAACTCAATGCCATGCGAGGTAAGATAGCGCTGGGTGATTCCTGGATAACCGAGCACCATGGCAAAATCGCCTTCTTTCACACCCTTAATGGAAATGGGCAAATGGTGACGTGGCTTCAGGGGGATGTTTTCGGGGCTGTAATCGGCAGGTTTGCCATCGGGGCCACTGTAAACCCTGAAAAGGGTGAAATCACCGGTATGGCGTGGCCACATCCAGTTGTCGGTGTCGCCACCGTATTCGCCAATGCTTGAAGGAGGCGCACCAACAAGGCGCACATCGGTAAAAGTCTCAAATACGAAAAGGAAAAATTCGTTGCCTGCAAACATGGGCCTGAGAAAGGCCGAGTAGTGTGTACCTTCAACAGCTTCCTTTTCGAGTTCAGCACTGATGGTGCGAATGGCCATGTTTCGCTGGGCTTCTGTCATATCGGGGCGCAATACTGCCTGCACCTTTTCGGTCACATCTTCAGCATTAACCAGAAAACGGGCAATCATGCCGGGGTTGGGCAACTCGTCGGAAAGGCTTGCAGCCCAGAAACCATCGCGAAGCAAATCGTTGCCCACAGAGCTGTGTGCCTGGATACGTCCTTTGGCACAGTGATGGTTGGTGAGCAACAACCCCCTGTCAGAGATCATTTCGGCAGTGCATCCACCAATGTGTACAATGGCATCCTTAAGGCTTGACTGGGTAAAGCTGAAAAGCTGCTCACGGGAAATGTTCAGCCCCAGCGACTGCATCTCTTCAAAAAGGGCATCGTTCAGCAGGAAGGGAAGCCACATCCCCTCATCGGCTTTCACTGAGGTGCGGGGAAGCATCACCACAACCATCAGAATAATCAGAAATCTTTTTAACATTGATGGAAAATTAATTGGTAAATGAATGTATTGTTTGATTATTATTTGGTGAAAAAGTTTAAGTAAAGTCTTCGCCTTTTTTTATCCTGATATCGTTTACAAACCGCCTGATCTCCTGCTCCTTGCTTTTTTTACAAATCAAAAAGGCATTATCAGATTCAGCCACAATGTAATCTTCGAGACCTTGCAGTACCACCAGTTTGTCATCAGGAATATTCACTATGCAATTTTTTACATCATAAAGCAAAACATTTTTCCCCATAAGGGCATTGTCATTACCATCTTTTGCCCTGACTTCATAAAGCGAGCCCCATGTGCCCAGGTCAGACCATCCAAATTCTGAAATAAACACGAAGACATTATCGGCCTTTTCCATAATGGCGTAGTCAATTGAAATGCTTTTGCAGGCAGCAAAGGCAATGTTCATGTATGGAATTTCTTCGGGGGTGTTGTATTTGCCAGTGGCTTCGCGAAACACATAGCTGATCTCAGGCTGATACTTCTCGAAAGCCTCAATAATGGCATGGGCTGACCAAATGAATATGCCACTGTTCCAGAGGAAGTCGCCACTTTTGAGGAATGACTCAGCCAGTTCTATCGAAGGTTTTTCAGTAAAGGTCTTGACCTTTTTCAGGCTATTGTCGGCCGCCCAGGGGGTACCAGCAGCATACTGTATATAACCGTAACCCGTATCGGGCCTGCTGGGAGTTATGCCCAGTGTAAAAAGCCAATCGTTTTCGGTAGCCGCCTGCAAAGCGGAGCGGATAATGCGGGCGAACTCCTGCTCTTTCAGAATAATATGGTCAGAAGGTGCTATCACCAGCCTGGCCTCCGGGTCCATGGAATAAATTTTCCAGGATGCGTAGGCTATGCAAGGGGCCGTGTTTTTTCGGGTGGGTTCGCAAATGATCCTCTCTTCAGTAATACCAGGGATTTGCTCAAGCACCAAGTGCTTGAACCTGGCGTTGGTAATTACGAAAATCTGCTCTTTGGGAAGCACCTCCAGAAAGCGCTCATAGGTTTGCCTTATCAGGGTTTTTCCAGTTCCAAGAATATCAATGAACTGTTTTGGACGGTAGTTGCGGCTCATTGGCCAAAATCGTTCGCCGATGCCGCCGGCCATGATCACCGCGTAAAAATGTTTTGTTTTTCCTGTCATTACCGATTTGATTACTTAATAAATTTTTTAATCTTTTTCTTGGGAAACAGGTGTTACCTCCGCCAAAGGATGAAAAAGGTACTTGCGTTTGTTTGCAAGGCAATGGCAGCGAAAACGTTTCCTGAGTTTTTCTTCTTTTCTGAAAAGCCTTCCGTTAGCTGCCATAAAAATAGTGCTTGCAGGAATGTCTTCAAGAAAAACTTTATCAAAGGCATCAACTGTTTCCTTGTCGAACATGCGTAAAAGGCGCTGCAGCCGGGCCTCGCCCAGGCCAGATGCTTTAACGCGAAATGAGTATTCATAAATTGTCTGACTTATACTGGGATGAAAATAACCTTTTTCTATGGCTTGGCGCAATAAAAACCCGAAAGTTTCTTTCCATGCTCTACCGTGGGGTTCAACCTGCCTCCCAAACTTTTCCCAGACCAGTAGATGAGCCAGTTCATGAAAAAAGACCAAAAGGAAAGCGTAAACGTTGAGGGTTCCGTTAATGGTGATCTGATAGGGACTGCCATTTCTTGCCGGCCGGAAATCGCCCAATTTGCTTAGGCGGCTTCCCTGCACCTTGAAACGGATGCCATGTTGCACAATGATGCCTGCCACCTCATCAAGGGCTTCAACCGGAACAAACCGGGCAAGGTTTTCTTTAAACGCAGGGGGCATCTTGGGCGGCGGGTTCTTCACTGGTAATGACCTCATAGCTCCAGGTAGGGCAGTTGCACTTGCGCCCCTTGCGGCCGAATATGCATGAACTGAAAACCATCAGGCAAACAAGCATGAAGATCAGCAAGCGAAAACGCCGCGAAAAGGGTTGCATCAGAGCCATTATTAACCAGAATTAATTTGCGCCCAAAATTAATAAAATAAAAGGGCTGGCAAAAGCAGCCGGAGATTTTTATACTACATGAACGTAAAATATAAGTAATTTAGCATGCTCAGAAAATTGGCACATGAAGCTTTTTTATCATATCGGGCGCTATGCAATGTTGCTTGTGCAAATCCTGAAAAAACCCGAGAGGGCTTCCATTTACCACAAGCAAATCATTGTTGAAATGGACAACTTGGGACTGGAGAGCCTTGGAATTGTTACCATCATTTCGGTGTTCATGGGGGCTGTGGTTACCATACAGACCGCTTTTAACACCGACCACCCCTTGCTTCCCACCTACGCCATTGGCTTTGCTACGCGGCAGGCCATTATCCTTGAGTTTGCTCCTACCATCATCAGTCTGATCCTGGCCGGCAAAATCGGCTCGAGGATTGCTTCTGAAATAGGCACCATGAGGGTAACTGAACAGATCGATGCGCTTGAGGTAATGGGTGTAAATGCAGCGGGTTTTCTTATTTTACCAAAGGTGATCGCCGCCATGATCATAAACCCGGTATTGATCGTAATTAGCATGTTTCTTGGCATATTTGGAGGTTGGCTGGTATCGGCGCTTTCCGATGTAATGACTCTGAGCAACTATGTGTATGGCATCCTTTACGAATTCTCGCAGTTCGACATTTACTATGCCCTTATAAAAACCGTGGTCTTTGCCTTCATTATTACCACGGTTTCGGGCTATTTTGGCTTTTTTACCAAAGGAGGCGCCCTGGAGGTGGGGCAATCGAGCACCAAGGCTGTGGTATTCAGCAGCATTTACATCATTCTGTTTAACCTGCTGCTAACTCAACTGTTGCTGACATGATACAGGTAATCAATGTTTCGAAAAGCTTTGATGGGGCGCCCGTGCTCAAAAATGTTTCCACCCAATTCGAAAAGGGCAAAACCAACCTCATCATAGGCCAAAGCGGTTCGGGAAAGACCGTTCTTATGAAGTGTCTTGTTGGCTTGCTGAAAAATGATAGTGGCAGCATCATATATGACAATCACGACATCAGCACCATGACCTTCGCCGAAAGGCGCATTATCAGGCAGCAGTTGGGTATGCTTTTTCAGGGCGGTGCCCTTTTTGATTCAATGACCGTTGAAGAGAATGTGATCTTTCCGCTGAATATGTTCAGTGACATGACACGCGAAGAGAAGCTTGATCGCGCCAACTTTTGCCTTAAAAGGGTTAACCTCGAAAACGTGAATCACCTCTACCCTGCCGAAATCAGTGGTGGAATGAAAAAAAGGGTGGCCATAGCACGGGCCATCTCAAACAGCCCAAGTTTCTTATTTTGCGACGAGCCTAACTCAGGCCTTGACCCCATCACTGCTATTGTGATCGATAACCTAATCAGTGAGATTACCCTAGAGTTTAACATGACCACAGTAATCAATACACACGACCTGAACTCAGTAATGGAAATTGGCGACAAGGTGGCTTTTATTTTCAAGGGAGAGCTCTGGTGGGAAGGGTCGCGCTTCGAAATATTGCATACCGAAAACAAGGAGTTGAATGATTTTGTTTATGCAACAGAACTGATGCGTTCGATGCAAAGGAATAAATAAAGTTTTTTCGACCGATAAATCAGGTTTTTTTTGAAAAACAAACACATAACATGACTGACAATAAAGTACTTTTAGTTATACTCGATGGTTGGGGCCAGGGCGATGGCAGTGCAGCCGATATTATCCATAATGCCGTTGTGCCGTTTACCCGTCATCTTTCTGAAACCGTTCCGCATACTACCATCAGAACATCTGGCGAGGATGTTGGCCTTCCCGACGGACAGATGGGCAACTCAGAAGTTGGGCACCTGAACATTGGTGCCGGAAGGGTGGTATACCAGGAACTGGTTAAGATCAGCAAGGCCATCAGGGATGAAACATTCCATAAAGAACCCGTGCTTAACGAAGCGTTCGAATATGCCATTGTCAACCACAAAAAAGTTCACCTTCTCGGATTGGTTTCCGATGGCGGGGTGCATTCGGCTATGGACCATCTTTTTGGTTTTTGCGATGTGGCTAAAGAGAAGGGTTTCGGTGACCTTTTCATACACGCCTTTACGGATGGGCGCGATACGGACCCGCGCAGCGGGCTGGGGTTTTTGAATGAGCTCGAAAATCATTTGAAAACTTCTGCAGGACAAGTAGCTTCGGTTTGTGGCCGCTATTATGCCATGGACCGCGACAAGCGCTGGGAGCGCATCAAACTGGCTTACGACATGCTGGTTGATGGAAAAGGCGAATATTTTTCAAGCTCGGCTGACGCCATAAAATCATCTTATTCTGAAGATGTAACAGATGAATTCATTAAACCCAAAGTGATTACCGATGCTAATGGACAACCTTTGGCCACCATCAGTGAAGGCGATGTGGTGATTTGCTTCAATTTTCGTACCGACCGCCTTCGCGAGATCACCACTGTGCTTACACAAAAAGACATGCCCGAGTTGGGCATGAAAACCTTGCCACTGCACTACCTAACAATGACCCGCTACGATGAGTCATTCAAAGGGGTTAAGGTCATTTACGAGAAGGAAGACCTGAAAAACACCCTGGGCGAGGTACTGAGCCTGAATGGGAAAAAACAGCTTCGCATTGCCGAAACAGAAAAGTATCCTCACGTAACCTTCTTCTTCAATGGTGGCCGCGAGGAGCAATTTCCCGGCGAAGACCGTATCATGGTTCAATCGCCCAAGGTGGCTACATACGATTTACAGCCCGCCATGAGTGCTCCCGAGGTAAAAGACAAGGTGATTGAGGCCATAAACCGCAATGTGTTTGACTTTATTTGTCTGAATTTTGCCAATGCCGATATGGTTGGCCATACAGGCTTCTACGACGCAATCAAACAGGCTGTTGAAACGGTTGACAAATGCGTGAAGGAAACCGTAGAAGCCGCCAGGGCCAAAGGGTATGATGTAATCATAACCGCCGATCATGGCAATGCCGACTTTGCAGTAAATACCGATGGCTCTCCAAACACGGCTCATACCACCAACCCGGTTCCCTGCTGGCTCATCAGCTATGAATTCAAGAGCATTAAGCCCGGGCGCCTTGCCGATCTCGCACCGACCATTCTCTATATGATGGGGCTGGAGATACCAAAAGAGATGGAAGGGCAGGTATTAGCAAAATAAAAATGAAAAATGAAAAATGAAAAATTGGGAATGGGGTTGTTTCATTCCCAATTTTTTTTATCCGCACTCATCAATTATTACAGATTGCCGACTTCAGGTTGAGTCGCGGACTTAAAGTAATGTGGGGAATGTTTTGTCCCGAAATTAGGTTTTGTCACTCACCGGGTGACTCCGAAGTCACCCGGTGAGTGGGTATGCGTTAAGGTTATCGCCTATTGAAGTTCCACTCAGGCCGAATCTCTGAGTTTGAGCTTTGCTGAAAAAGTTTTTGTTTGAAACCTCTCCTCTGCATTAGTGTTTTCAAGCCTGCTTATCAACATTCGCACGGCTTCCCTTCCCATTTCGTATCCACGCTGCTCAACTGTGGTAAGTTTTGGTCTGGCAATGGTGGCAATGGGGTCATCGCCAAAACCCGCCACTGCAATATCATTTGGAATTGAATATCCGTTTTCCTGCAGAAGCTGCATCACTGCTATGGCTGTGAAATCATTTACGGCAAAGATTCCATCAATATTTGGGGCCAGCTCAAGAATTTGCTTACTGAATTCATCCACCCTGCAAGGGGTGTCGCAGTGTATTACCAGTTTCTCATCATAGCTGATATTATGATCGGTAAGGGCATCGCTGTAACCATGGAGCCGCTCACGGCCAATGACCAGATGTTGAGGAGCTGCCAGGTGTAAAATGCGCCGGTTGCCACGCCTGATAAGATGAGTGGTAATAAGGTGAGCACCTTGGTAATCGTCGGTTACAACCTGGTCGGTGTCAAGCTGATTGCAAACCCTGTCTATAAACACAAGAGGAATACCCTGCATAACCGCCGCTTCGAAATGATCGTACTGAAATGTGTTTTTGCTCATTGAAACAAGAATGCCATCCACGCGATGATCAAGCAAGGCCTGCAGGTTAATCTTTTCGCGCTCATATTCTTCGTTCGACTGGCAGATCATTAAACGGAAACTTTTGCCATAGGCAAGGTCTTCAATACCGCTTATTATACAAGAGAAAAAATGGTGGACTATCTCGGGAATAATAATCCCAAGGGTAAAAGATCGTTGTTTTTTAAGGCTTAATGCCAGGGCATTGGGTCGGTAGTTCACACTACGGGCAAAGTCCTGCACCTTGCTGCGGGTATCAGCACTGATATCAGGGTGGTCTTTCAAAGCCCTTGAAACCGTGGATGCAGAAACACCCAGAGCCTTGGCTATATCATTGATTGAAGTAATATTTTGCTTCATTATTGGATATATTTTTTGGCCGTATCAGCCTAATAAAAAACAAAGATAAACCTCTGCCTGCTCAATGCAAACGTTTGCGGCAACGTTTGCATTGATTTTTTATGCAAAATATTGAATGTCAACTTTAAAAACATGTTAATTCTAGCTTAATTTTTTATCTTTGTTGGCAAACTTCCAAAGTCTTAACACTAATCTGTTTTAAGTATGACAAAAATTTTCAGACTGTTCGTGCCAGTGCTGCTTGCCATGTTAAGCGCCTTCAGCACTTTCGGGCAAATGGGCGCCATTACCGGGGTTGTGAGAGACCGCGAGACCCGCGAGACCCTTCCCGGTGCCAACGTTTTGATCGAGGGTACTACAACTGGTGCTATTACTGATTTGGATGGCCGTTACACCCTAAATGTCGGCGCCGGTCAGTACACCATTGTAGCCAGTTACATTGGTTTTGAACCTGTTACCAGACAGGTTACCGTTGTAGCCGGACAAACCGTGGTCCTGAATTTTGAAATGGGTTTAGATGTAGCTACCCTTTCAGAGTTTATTGTGATTGGTTATGGTATTCAGCGACGCGAGGATGCCACCGGTTCGGTATCGGTGGTCGACACACGCGATTTTAACAAGGGCACCATGGCCAACCCATTTAATCTTTTGGCCGGAAAAGTTCCCGGTGTCGCGATTACAAGTGCTGGCGGGGCGCCAGGCGAAGGAGTTCGTATCCGGATCAGGGGTGGCTCATCACTTTCGGCCAGTAACAACCCCTTGGTTGTTGTGGATGGTGTTCCCATTGAAGATGCATCAATTGCCGGCATGCGTTCTCCTTTAGGCTCCCTTAACCCTGATGACATTGAATCATTCACCATCTTGAAGGATGCTTCAGCTACTGCCATTTATGGTGCAAGGGCTTCAAACGGGGTTGTAATTATTACCACAAAGAAAGGTAAGGAAGGAGCACCATTCCGCTTAAATTATTCAGGCACCTATTCGCTATCAACCAGTGCGAAAATGGCTGAGGTTCTTTCGGCTGCTGAGTTCCGACAGCAAATTAACCAGCGGTATTCCGACAGGCCTGATGTATTGGCATTACTTGGTAACACAGTAACCGATTGGCAAAGCCTCATTTTCCAGGATGCCTATGCGCACGATCACGTGCTCACAGCAACCGGGGCTTACAAGGTTATGCCTTACAGGTTTTCTTTAGGTTACAACTCCCAGGATGGTATTTTAAAAACTGACAATATGGAAAGGCTTACTGCTTCGGTTAACCTTTCGCCCAGCTTTTTTGACAATCATTTAAAAGTCAATTTTAATGCAAGAGGAGCCAGTGTCAGCAATTTCTTTGCCAACCAGGGTGCCATTGGCGCGGCCATGATGTTCGACCCCACACAGCCTGTTCGCGACGGTAGTCCTTTCGGGGGGTACTTCGCCTGGCACGAAGGTGGAATTCCAAAACCAGTTGCAACAGCAAACCCGGTTTCCCTGCTCGAACAAAGAGAAGATAAATCAAATGTTGGGCGCATTCAGGGGAATTTGCAATTTGACTACAAATTTCATTTTCTGCCTGAGCTCAAGGCAAATATGAACCTTGCCTACGATTTCTCAAACTCTCGGGGAACGATATACACATCGGATGCAGCGGCCTGGAGTTACATTCAAGGCGGTTGTAATTGCTATTACTGGCAACAGAGGAAAAACAGCTTGTTTGATTTTTATCTGAACTATGTTAAAGAGCTTGAAAATATTGCAAGCCGCTTTGATGTAACTGCCGGATATTCGTTCCAACGTTTCTGGGACAAAGGTTCTTCGTCTGGAGTAAACATACAAAACAACCTTGCTTTCCTAAATGGTCACAGCCCTCATCGTTATCGTGTAATAAGTGAAAGCGTAGTATATGAGTCTGAAAGGGTGCTGCTCTCTTTCTTTGGTCGCTTGAACTACTCGCTGCTTGACCGCTATTTATTGACCTTTACGCTGCGCAACGACCACTCTTCAAGATTTTCGCCTGAAACCCGCTCGGGTTTATTCCCTTCAGCTGCCTTTGCCTGGAAAGTGCTTAATGAACCTTTCATGGCAAACGTGAATTTCTTGTCAGAGTTTAAACTGCGTGTTGGTTACGGTATTACTGGCCAAGAAAATATCGGAGCAGGTAGCTATCCATACCTTGCCCGTTATAGCGCAAGCCGACAGGGAGCTTTCTACCAATTCGGAGAAGTTGGTAACTTCATCTCAACCTGGCGCCCCGAAGGTTATGACCGTAACCTGAAATGGGAAGAAACTACTACATTTAACGTGGGTCTTGATTACGGATTTGCCGGCGATCGCTATTACGGTTCAATAGACTATTATTTCCGCGAAACCCGCGACCTGATCAACTTTATCCCGGTTCCTGCCGGCACCAACCTGTCAAACTTCGTGCTTACCAATATCGGTAACATGGAGAACACAGGGGTTGAATTCACCATTTTTACCCGGCCGGTTATTACACGCAATGTTAACTGGTTGTTAGGTTTCAATGCCACATGGAATGATACCAAGATCACAAAATTGACTGCCGTCGAGGATGAGGACTATTTAGGCGTGCCCACTGGTGGTATTTCCGGTGGTGTTGGCAACAATGTTCAGATTCATACTGTCAACTTTGCTCCCAACTCTTTCTTTGTTTGGCAGCAGGTATATGACACCAATGGCAACCCGATCGAAGGTGTTTTTGTTGACCGAAATGGCGACGGGCAAATTTCTGAAAAAGACCTTTATCGCTACAAGCGCCCAGTCCCAACTTATTACTTGGGTATAACATCTGATTTACAATACAAGGACTGGAGTTTTTCGTTTGCTGGTCGAGCCAACATTGGTAATTTCGTTTACAACAACGTGAGTTCAATGAACGGTGAATTGAGCCGTTTACACCGCCCTGAAGGCCCGTATCTGAGCAACATTCACCGTGATGCACTGGTCGTTGGTTTCAATAATGCACAGTACCTGTCTGACTATTATATTCAGGATGGTTCTTTCTTTAAAATGGATCACATAACCCTGAGCTACAACTTCAAGAATCTGTTTGGCAGCGCCACAAACCTTAGCCTTTCAGGTACGGTTCAGAATGCTTTTGTGATCACTAATTACAAGGGCATTGACCCGGAAGTTATCAACGGTATTGACAACAACATATACCCGCGTCCGAGGATTTTCGTAATGACCGTAAATCTTCAGTTTTAGCAACCACTAAAGAGCAAAATTTTATGAAAAAGACAGCTTATATCTTAACCTTTTTGGCAGGCTTCATGTTCCTGTTTTCTTCCTGCCTGAGTTATCTCGACACTGAGCCTCTTGATGATAATGAGGTCACTGCAGCTGATATTTTTAAGGACCCCAATGCGTATCAGCAAATCCTTGCCAAAATTTATGCAGGGCTGGCCATATCCGGGCAGCAAGGACCTGCCGGCATGCCCGACATTAGTGGTATTGACGAGGGTTTTGGTCAGTATTTGCGGGGTATGTGGTACCATCAGGTCCTTTCGACAGACGAGGCCGTAATAGGCTGGGACGACCAGACCATTAAGGATTTCGTTTACCAATCATGGACAGCAACTGATGTTTTTATTGCAGCATTTTATTACCGTATTTTTTATCAGATTGCCCTGGTGAATGAATACCTCAGGGAAACCACCGACGCAAGACTTGATGAGCGCAGAGTTACCGGCAACCTTCGCACCCAGGTGGAAGGCTACCGGGCCGAAGCGCGCTTCCTTCGTGCACTCAGTTACTATCACGCACTCGATGTGTTTGGAAACGTTCCCTTTGTTACTGATCAAGACCCTGTTGGCGGCTTTCTCCCACCACAGAAAATGCGTGCTGATCTTTTCAGCTATATTGAAACCGAGTTGCTTGACATTATTCCTTTGATGGCTCAGCCCCGTGCAGCCAATTACTATGGCCGTGCCGACAGGGCTGCCGCTTGGATGCTGCTGGCAAAGCTTTATCTGAATGCTCAGGTGTATATGGGCCAGCCCAGATATACCGAATGCATCACCTACTGCAACCAGATCATTTCCGCCGGCTACAGCCTCGAACCAGAGTTCTGGCACCTCTTTAACGCAGATAACTTTCTCAGCACCAACGAAATCATTTTCCGCGTCCCCTACCATGGGATAAACACCCAAACCTATGGTGGCACCAACTTTATCATCCATGCCCAGACTGGAGGGGCAATGGTTGCTGCCGATTATGGCATTGATGGTGGCTGGGGGGGTATACGTACCACCAAAAACATTGTAAACCTTTACAATGTGAACGATCCGCGCAGGCTTTTCTTCACCACCGGCCAAGACATCGAAATCAATAACCTGAGCGATTTCACCAATGGTTTTGCATCCATTAAATTCACGAACATAAGGCGCGATGGATCCATTGGAACCAACCTCCAGTTTGTTGACACTGACTTCCCCATGTTCAGGCTTGCAGATGTTTACCTGATGTACGCCGAGGCCTTGCTCAGGGGTGGCACTGGTGGAGACCTTAACACTGCTCTTGGCTATGTGAATGCCCTCAGGCAAAGAGCATGGGGAAGCGCTGCCGGAAATGTTTCGACCATCGACGAGGATTTTATTCTTGACGAACGTGCCCGCGAACTATTCTGGGAAGGACACCGCCGCACCGACCTGATCCGTTACAATAGGTTCGCAGGTAATAACACTTATGTGTGGCCCTGGAAAGGTAACTCAAAGGATGGCCTGCAAGTTAATGAAAGGTTCAACCTGTTCCCGCTTCCGGCTGCCGACATTAACGCCAACCCTAACCTGGATCAGAACCCTGGTTACGTAAATTAAAAACTCAATGAATATGAAAAAAATCGCAATCGCTCTCACCCTTGTATTTGGGGTGGTGCTATTCCACTCCTGTGAGAAAGAAGAACTGATAGTTTTTGATCTTTCGAAAATTGTCGGCCCGCAAATCACCTCTCCTTCCACTGGTGCCAGTTTGGTGCTCACCAAGGAGACCGCTGATGAAATTATTACCATTACCTGGTCGGCAGCAAGTTATGGTGCAGACTTCATAGCAGATGCCAGGTACATTCTTCAAATGGATGTGGCCGGAAATAATTTCGCCAACCCGCGCAACCTGGCTGATACCGAAAACCTGAGCTATGAAACAACCCAGGGCGCGGTAAACACACGGCTTATTGCAATGGGTTTTGATGCAGAGGAAGAAGTAACCCTTGAATACCGGGTTTTTTCCTTCATCCCCCGGTATCCCTCAGGGGTATCTGAACCAACCAAGGCGTATTCCAATCCTATCAGTATCACCTTTACAACTTATGATGATGCCGACATTGTGCTGGTGAAACCCATTTACATGCTTGGTAGCGGTACAGCCGCTGGCTGGAACAATAATGCCGCCCTTGAAATGTATTATATTGAAGGTGGCACCTTCTCGCTGGTTGCCCGTTTGCGCGAAGGCGGCGACATGGTAAAATTCATTTCGGTACTTGGCCAGTGGGCGCCGCAGTGGGGTGCACAACCCGGCGGAACCGCTGAAGAAGGTGAATTGGCTTATCGCCCCACTGAAGATGTTCCTGACCCAAGCCCGATTGTAATTACTAGCCTCACCGTTGGCGATTACAGGGTAACTGCTGACACAGCCAACCTGACCTACAACATTGTGAAGGTTACTGAGGAACTTTACCTGCTTGGCAGCGCCACTACCGCAGGCTGGAGCAATACCGCAGCCCTGGCTATGACCAAGGATGCACCCGGTAAGTTCAGTATTACCACAACCCTGACTGCCGGTGCCGACATGTACTTCAAGTTTATTGAAGTACTTGGCCAGTGGGCACCTCAGTATGGCACCGATGCCCAGGGCA
>Ga0114946_10001062_pt1 | contig 18912 bp, 18 predicted proteins | sample WalLakDeSediment_FD_88676 | JGI IMG/M metagenome (GOLD analysis project Ga0114946, IMG submission 88676) | Lake sediment microbial communities from Walker lake, Nevada to study Microbial Dark Matter (Phase II) - Walker Lake 11/02/13 Deep Sediment | ecosystem: Environmental > Aquatic >...
ACCTCGGCGGAATCCACCTCCCAGGTGTTCAGGATCTTGCCGCGCAACGGCATCACGGCCTGGATTTCGCGGTCGCGCGCCTGCTTGGCCGAGCCACCCGCGGAATCGCCCTCGACCAGGAACAGCTCCGAGCGCTCCGGGTCCTGCGTGCTGCAGTCCGCCAGCTTGCCGGGCAACGCCGGGCCGCTGACGACACGCTTGCGCACGGCCTTGCGACTGGCCTTGAGCCGGGCGCTCGCGTTGGCGATGGCCAGCTGCGCGATGCTCTCGCCTGCCTCGGGATGCTGGTTCAGCCAGATCGCGAGCGCATCCTTGACGGTGCCGGAAACGAAGGCCGCGCACTCGCGCGAGCCGAGTCGCTCCTTGGTCTGGCCGGAAAACTGCGGGTCTTCGAGCTTCACGGACAACACGTAAGCCGCCTGCGCCCAGACATCGTCCGGCGCAAGGCGCAGGCCGCGCGGCAGCAGGTTGCGGAACTCGCAGAACTCGCGCAACGCCTCGGTGAGGCCTGCCCGAAAGCCGTTCACGTGGGTGCCGCCCTGCACGGTGGGAATCAGGTTGACATAGCTCTCGGCCACGGGCTCGCCGCCGTCCGACAGCCATACCAGGGCCCAGTCGGCGGCCTCCGTCCCACCCTGGACACTGCCGGTGAACGGCTCGGGCGGGATGGTTGCGACGCCCTGCAGCGCCTCCTTGAGATAATCACCCAGCCCGCCCTCGTACAGCCATGTGTCGGTCTCGCCGCTGGCTTCCTGGTGCAGCCTGACCTCGAGCCCGGGGCACAGCACGGCTTTGGCGCGCAGCAGGTGTTTCAGTCGCGGCACCGAGAACTTCGGCGAATCGAAATACTTTTCGTCCGGCCAGAAACGGATAGTCGTACCGGTGTTGTTCTTGCCGACGCTGCCGACGATCTCGAGTTCGCTGCTCTTTTCGCCGCCGCGGAAACTCATGTTGTATTCACGCGCGCCGCGGCGGATCCAGACCTCCAGGTTGCGTGACAAGGCATTGACGACAGATACGCCGACGCCGTGCAGGCCGCCGGAATACCGGTAGGTCTTGCTGGAGAACTTCCCGCCGGCATGCAGCCGCGTGAGGATCAGTTCGACGCCGGGGATGCCTTCCTGCGGATGCACGTCCACCGGCATGCCGCGACCGTCATCCTCGACTTGCAGTGAGCCGTCGCGGAACAGCGTCACGACGATGCGCTTGCAGTGCCCTACGATGGCCTCGTCCACGCTGTTGTCCACCACCTCCTGCGCGAGGTGGTTGGGCCGCGTGGTGTCGGTGTACATGCCCGGCCGGCGCCGGACCGGATCGAGTCCGCTGAGGACCTCGATCGAGGAGGCGTTGTAGTCGTGAGTCATGAATGCCCTGCGATCCCGGGCAGGAGCGCCCGGGCGCCGGCGATTTTAGCATGCGGAAACGGGGACACTCCCCATGGATGGATATTGACAGCAAGTGTCCCCGTTCTGACAGTCCACATGTAGCACATGTCGCACAGGTAGCAGTGATCGACGACCTGCCAGGACACTTCGCGGGCGACGCCGTCGACCTCGCCGGTGTCGGACTCGTCCACCGCGGCGGACAACAGCGGAAAGGAATTACACAGGCTGAAACAGCGCCGGCATCCGTGGCAGATGTCGAAGACGCGCTCCATCTCCTCGAACAGCTTTTCCTCGTCCCGGAATTCCGGGGACTGCCATGCAACCGGGTGCCGTGTCGGCGCCTCGAGGCTGCCTTCGCAGCGGGGGGTATCGGAGGTTGTGCCGGGTCTTGCTGCCCTTCAGATTAGCCATGGATCATTTCCTCCTGATAGATGTCCCTGACCGGCCGAGAGGCCGGGCCCCATGCTCCAGAACCGCTGACGGCACCGCGCGATGACGCGGGCCGCGAATGCAAGTTGGATTTAATTTAGCCTTAGTCTAAATCACAGTCAGAGGGTTAATCCCGCAACCCCTCGCTGTCAACTTGCTCCTCTACCGCGTGGCGGGAACTGCCGATTGCTTCCGGCAAGCACGCCCCGGTATCTTAGCGTCACATTCAGCGCCCGCCCGCGAGCCCCGATGCCAAAAGGAAAAGCCGCTTCGCCCGACCGGCCCACCGAGGTGGACCAACTCGATTTCGAGCAGGCGCTCGCCGCCCTCGAGCAACTCGTCGGCGATCTCGAATCCGGCGACCAGCCGCTCGAGCAGGCATTGGCCTCCTTCGAGCGCGGGGTGGCGCTGACGCGCCGCTGCCAGGCGGCGCTCCGCGCGGCCGAGCAGAAAGTCGAAATTCTCACCCGGGACTCCACCGATGCGGAGCTTGAGCCGTTCGAGCCCGGGAAATGACGCCTGCGGACCAGCTCACCGCCTGCGGCGTGCGTGTCGAGCGCTGCCTCGAGCGCTGGTTGCCCGCGGCCGGCGCCGAACCGCGCCGCCTGCACGAGGCGATGCGCTACGCGGTCCTCGGCGGTGGCAAGCGCGTGCGTCCCGTGCTGGTCTACTTCACCGGCGCTGCGCTGGGCGTCCCGCCGAGCCGGCTCGACGGGCCCGCCGCATCGGTTGAACTGATCCACGCGTATTCGCTGGTGCATGACGACCTGCCTGCCATGGACGACGACGATCTCAGGCGCGGCCGCCCCACCTGCCATCGTGCCTATGACGAGGCCACGGCCATCCTGGTGGGCGACGCACTGCAGGTGCTCGCATTCGAAATTCTCGCGCAGGACGCCGAAATGGTGCCGGATCCGGCGCACCGCCTGGAAATCATCCGCCTGCTCGCGCGCGCCTCGGGCACTTCGGGCATGGCCGGCGGGCAGGCCATGGACCTGGAGGCCGCCGGGCGCGTGCTGCCGCTCGAGTCGCTGGAGCGCATGCATCGCCTCAAGACCGGGGCGCTGATCCACGCCAGCGTCATGATGGCGGCCGCCAGTGCCGATCAGCTGGCGCCGGGGCTCAAGGCGGCTCTGGACGCCTATGGCGCCGCCATCGGCCTGGCCTTCCAGATCCAGGACGACATCCTCGACGTCGAGGGTGACACGGGCGTCCTCGGCAAGCATGCCCATGCGGATGCCGCGCGCGCCAAGCCCACCTACCCGAGCATCGCGGGCCTGGCTGCCGCCAAGGCGCGCCTCGGGCAACTGCACGACCAGGCCGTCGCCGCGCTGGAACCGCTCGGCGAGAACGCCGCTGGCCTGCGCTGGCTGTCCGGCTGGCTCACCGAGCGCCGTCATTGAGCCTGTTTGTCATCGCAGCGCCACGCGCGGTGGGCCCACGCGCGCCAGCACCCTTTTTGGACAGCGCCGCGCGTCTGGCGGATAATCCGCGGGTAATCCGCCCCCCGGCCGGCACAGCACGCACTGAATATGGGTCCTGAGGAAAAATATCCGCTGCTTTCGCGCATCCAGGACCCCGCCGATCTGCGGGCCCTGCCGGAGGACGAGCTCGAGGCCGTGACCCGGGAGCTGCGCGCCTATCTCATCGAGACCATGGCGAAAACCGGCGGACATTTTGCAGCCAACCTCGGCACCGTCGAACTCGCCACCGTGCTGCACTACGTGTTCGACACGCCGCGCGACCGGCTCGTGTGGGACGTCGGGCACCAGGCCTATCCGCACAAGATCCTGACCGGGCGGCGCGACCGCCTGTCCAGCATCCGCCAGTTCGGCGGGCTTGCCCCGTTCCCGACGCGCTTCGAGAGCGACTACGACACCTTCGGCGTCGGCCACTCGAGCACGTCGGTGAGCGCCGCGCTGGGCATGGCCATTGCCGCCAGGCAAAAAGGCGAGCAGCGCCGCGTCGTTGCGGTCATTGGTGACGGCGCCCTGACCGCGGGGCTGGCTTACGAGGCCCTGTGCCACGCCGGCAGCCTCGATGTCGACCTGCTCGTCATCCTCAACGACAACGACATGTCGATCTCCGAGAACGTCGGCGCGATGTCTCACTACCTCGCGAGGGTGTTGTCGGGGAAGTTGTACTCGACCATCCGCGAGGGCAGCAAGAAGCTGATCCGCCGCATGCCCACCGTCTGGGAGCTGGCGCGCCGCTCCGAGGAACACGTCAAGGGCATGGTCTTGCCGGGCACGCTGTTCGAAGAGCTCGGCATGAACTATATCGGCCCGGTGGACGGCCACGATGTGGATGTGCTGCTGAAAACCCTGCGCAACGTGCGCGACCTGCCGGGACCGCAGTTCCTGCACGTGGTCACGCGCAAGGGCAAGGGCTACGCGCCGGCCGAGGCGGATCCCATCGCCTGGCACGGCCCGGGGCCCTTCGATCCGGAGCGCGGCGTCATCCACAAGTCGGTGGCCAAGGGCAAGACTTATTCGGCAATCTTCGGCGACTGGTTGTGCGATATGGCGGAGGCGGACGAGCGCGTCGTCGGCATCACTCCCGCGATGCGCGAGGGCTCCGGCCTGGTCGAGTATTCACGCCGTTTCCCGGAACGCTATTTTGACGTCGGCATCTGCGAACAGCATGCCGTCACCCTGGCCGCCGGGCTCGCCTGCGAGGGTACGCGGCCCGTCGTCGCGATCTACTCGAGCTTCCTGCAGCGGGGCTACGACCAGCTGATCCATGACGTGGCGCTGCAGAACCTGCCCGTGGTTTTCGCGCTGGACCGCGGCGGCCTCGTCGGCAACGATGGTCCCACCCACCACGGCGCCTACGACCTGTCGTTCCTGCGTTGTATTCCCAACATGGTCGTCATGGCGCCCGCCGACGAGAACGAGTGCCGCCAGATGCTTTACACCGGCGTCATGCTGGACGGCCCAAGCGCGATCCGGTATCCGCGCGGCAACGGACCGGGCGCTGCGATCGAAACCGCGATGCGTGCGTTGCCCCTCGGCAAGGCCGAACTGCGCCGCCGCGGGTGTCGGGTCGCGCTGCTGGCATTTGGGGCGATGGTGCCGGTCGCCGAGCAGGTGGCCCTCGAACTGGATGCAACCGTCGTCAACATGCGCTTCGTCAAGCCGCTCGATGAGGAAATGGTGCTCGCCATGGCCGAAAGCCACGGGACGCTGGTGACGCTCGAGGACAACGCCCTGATGGGCGGGGCGGGCAGCGCCGTCGGGGAGTGCCTGGCGGCTCATCGGGTATTGATCCCCCTGCTGAACCTCGGCATTCCCGATCATTACATCGAGCACGGCTCGCGGGAGGAGTGCCTTGCGGCCGCGGGCCTGGATGCAGCTTCGATCCTGGATTCCGTCCGCGCGTGGCAGCGCAGCCCGGAACTTCGTACCGTCGGAGAGGCCTGAACTACCGCGGGAGTGAATCCTGCCGGGGCACGGCTTCGAAAATAGCAGCGAGCCGCCCCGCGCATCCAGGAATTGTGCCGGGGGGGCGTGAGCCCGGCAGGTCCGGGCAGAACAGCAAGACAGCCCAACCGGGGAACCGAACATGAAAGACATCAGCGAGGCCGGAGCCATCAGCATCGACTCTATAGCCGACGTCCAGGGCAGCGCCGACCTGCGTCAGATTCCCATCAACAAGGTGGGCATCAAGGATATCTATCACCCCGTCCGCATCAAGGAGCGGGCCGGCGGTGAACAGCATACGGTCGCCAACTTCAACATGTACGTGGACCTGCCGCACAACTTCAAGGGCACGCACATGTCCCGCTTTGTGGAGATTCTCAACAACCACGAGCGCGAGATCTCGGTGAAGTCGTTCCGCGACATGATGACCGAGTTGACCGAGCGCCTCGATGCGGAATCCGGCCATATCGAGATGACCTTCCCGTACTTCGTCACCAAGACGGCTCCGGTCTCCCACGTGCAGAGCCTGATGGACTACAAGGCCAGCATGATCGGGGAACGCAAGGGCGGCGAAAGCATGATCTGGGTGAAGGTCGAGGTACCCGTCACCAGTCTGTGCCCGTGTTCGAAGAAGATTTCCGATTACGGGGCCCACAACCAGCGATCGCACGTGACGATCTGCGTCAAGGTCGGCGGCTTCGTGTGGCTGGAAGAGTTGATCGAACTGGCAGAGGAGGAGGCATCCTGCGAGCTTTTCGGCATCCTGAAGAGACCCGACGAAAAGTGGGTCACGGAGCGCGCCTACGACAACCCGAAGTTCGTGGAGGACCTGGTGCGCGATATCGCGGTGCGGCTGAACGCCGATGACCGGATCCGCGCCTACACCGTGGAATCAGAGAACTTCGAGTCGATCCACAATCACTCGGCCTACGCGATGATCCAGCGCGACAAGGACGTGGACGGGCCGTTGCCGGTGTGACGCTCGGCGCTGCTGCGGCGATTGCAGTCGCGCCGTGTTCCCTCATCGCGATCAGGTGGGCGGTGGACGGGGGCTGAGCCACATGTGGATGTCGGCGCTGGCGACCGTCTTACCGGCATCGTCCGTGAGCGCGACCGCGATGGTGGCGGCATAGGGCTCGGCGGCGGAGCGCAGCTCGGTCGAAGGCCTGGCCGAAGCGGATATCCGGCCATTGGCCTTGGCAAGGTATCTGACTGTCATGTCCTGCGGAATCCAGCGCATGTCGCGCGGGATGCTCACGTCCGTCACGAGTCCCGCACAAAGCTCGGCCAGGTTGCACAGCGCGATCGCATGCACGGTGCCGATGTGATTCCGGACACGCCGTCGTGGTCGCAAGCGGGCGTCGCACCGGCCCGGCTCGAGCCGGGTGATCAGCGGCGAGATGGACGCGAAATACGGCGCCTTGAAGCACACGATGCGCGTGAACAGCCAGCGTCCGAACGGACTGCCGCCGAGGCGCCGCCACAACTGCATCGCCTGCACTTCTTTTGCCATCAGTGTGTGCCTCTTTTTTGGCCGACCGCGGGGCGGCGCTGCATGATGCCCGCAGCGCTCGGAAATCTTTATCTCGCTCCGCGGGCATCATGCATCACCGCCCCGCTCCTGCCCAGCAGCCCGCAGCCCCTCGGCCAGCAACGCCGCAGCGAGCCGGGGCCGCGTGAGGTTCACCGAGCGAGATAAAGATTTCCGAGGGAGGGGAACCTCACGCGGCCCCGGCTCGCGGTCGAGCGGTCAGGCGTTTGCATGCCCGTGCCCCTGCAGCCGCTGGATCAGCGACTGCAGGAACGTCCGGTTGAAGCGCAGCTGGCAGGACATTGACAGCGTCTCCAGCATGGTCGAGCTGACTTGCAGCAGCGTCACCGGGGCGAGCGCCCGGATGGTCGCCTGGCGGCGTGCATTCGGCACCACGCTGCTCTCGCCGAAGCAGTCGCCGCGCGACAGCTGGCCGAGTTGCCGGCCGTCGACCTCGACGGCGACTTCGCCGCTCACGATGACGTAGAAACGATCGTCCATATCTCCCTGGCGGACGATGTCCTGGCCCTCCGCATACTCGCGCCACTCGGCGGCCCGGATCAGCTCCCGGATCTCGGTGTGCGAGAAGTCGTGGAAAAACCGCAGCCCGCGCAGGATGGCGACGCGTTCCCGCTCGTCGAGGGCGTCCCGCGTGTTGCGCAGCGCCTGGTGCACCTGCGTCAGTGCAGCAGCGAATTCCAGGCCGTTCGCGAAGCGATCTTCCGGTTTCTTGCGCATGGCGCGCCAGACGACTTCCTCCAGTTCCTCCGGCACTTCCTCGCGCAGCCTGTGAATCGGCTGCGGCGTTGCGAAGACAATCTTGTGCAACAGGCGGGCCAGGTTCGCAGCCTTGAAAGGCCGCCGCCCGGTCAACAGTTCATACATGACCGAACCGAGCGAGTAGAGGTCCGACCCCGGGCCGATCTCCTCCGCCTTGACCTGCTCCGGCGACATGTAGCTCGGCGATCCCGCCACGCCCTTGATCACCGAGACTTCGGTATCGCGCCACAGGGCAATGCCGAAGTCGATGACCCGCACCTCGTTGTCCATCGTGAGCATGAGGTTGCTCGGCTTGATGTCGCGATGGACCACGCCGCGCGTATGCGCGTAATGCATCGCGCGCACGGCGCCGAAAATGATCCTGACGACCTCGTCGATCGGCAGCAGGTTGTCGGGGCGGCAATAGGCTGCCAGCGTCCGGGCGCCGTGGATGTGCTCCATCACGACGTAATAGCGGCCGTCCTCCTCGCCCGCGTCGAAGATCGGCAGGATGTTGGGGTGCTGCAGCCGGCCCACCATCTGGGCCTCGTTGAAGAACATCTTGCGGGCGATACGAACCTCCGATTCGTCTTCGCTGCCCGGCTCCTTGTAGAGCTTGATGGCCACGTCCCTGCCGTAGAACGGGTCGTGCGACAGGTACACCGTGCCCGAACTGCCGCGTCCGACTTCGCGAATGATGCTGTACTTGCCGATCTTGTCCGGCATGTGCGGACGCTTGATGCGGGTCACGTCCAGCGACTTGTCTTCTACGCGCATTAGATCCCCAGGACCGCCATGATCCCGAGGAGCACCAGCGCTCCCCAGGCAGCCGCCATCATGTCATCTAACATAATGCCAAGGCCGCCCCGCACACCGTGATCCAGTTGGCGAATTGGCCACGGCTTGACGATATCGAAGAACCGGAACACGACGAATCCGCCCAATGCCCAGGGCCAGCCCGCGGGGACGACGAGCATCAGCGCCAGGTAGCCGACGATCTCGTCCCAGACGATGCCGGGGTGATCGTGAGTACCGAGCCGCCGGGCGCTCTCGCCGCACAGCCAGATGCCGGCGCCGAACATCAGGGCGACGACCAGTACCCGCAGCTCGATCCCCAGCGGGCGCAGCACCGGATCGAGCAGGACGCCGACCAGCGTGCCTGCCGTGCCGGGCGCCCTGGGCGCGAGGCCGGAGCCGAAACCGAGCGCAAGGAAATGCACCGGGTCGCGCAACAGGCGCGCCGACAGGCCGGTCACGGCGAGGCCTCGGCGAAGTGGTCCCAGCCGCCCCCAGGCGCCGCGACAGGGCGGCCCTTTCGCCGTAGCTCCAGGCCCGGTTCGGCCCGGATGGCGCCGATGCATGCCGGCGGCGCGGACCAGTCCGCGGCGATCGCGGCCAGCTCCGCTGCATGGGCGGGCGGCACCGTGAAACACAGCTGGTAGTCGTCGCCTCCCCCCAGCGCCATCGCCAGCCCCGTTTCTGCACCGGCCGCGGCGGCGCCGGCGTCCACCGGCAGCCGCTCCAGCTCCAGCACGGCGCCTACGCCGCCCGCCTTGAGCAGGTGGCCGAGATCCTGCAGCAGGCCGTCGGAAACGTCGATCGCCGCGCTGGCGAGCCCACGTAGCGCGCGACCCTCGGCAAGGCGCGGGCGCGGGCGCAGGAAAGCCCGCGCCGCCTCGGGCTCGCCGCGACGCAGGGCCGCCAGTCCGGCGGCGCCGCCGCCGAGCGGACCGGTCACCCAGATGCCGTCGCCGGGGCGCGCGCCGGCGCGGCGCAACGCCCCGCCCGGCGGCACGAATCCGGTCAGGGCAAACGTGACGCCCAGCGGGCCCCGCACCATGTCCCCGCCGACCAGGTCCAGGCCCGGGCCCGTCGCGCACTCCGCAACGCCCCGCGCAAACGCGTCGAGCCACGCCTCGTCGGCGCGCGGCCAGGCCAGGGACAACAGTCCCCACGCAGGCTCGGCGCCCATGGCGGCCAGGTCCGACAGGTTTACGGCGAGACTGCGCCAGCCGATGTCGGCCGGGTCGAGCCCGGAAGGGAAATGCACCCCCTCGAGGCACGTATCGACGGTCTGCACGAGGTCCATGCCGGGCGGGGGTCGCAGCAATGCCGCGTCATCCCCCGGGCCCGCAAGCACATCCCCGCGCCGGCACGGCAGCGCCCGCACCAGCCGGTCGATCAGGGCGAATTCGCCTCCGCTCACGACTTGCCCCGGTACCACCGGGGCGCGATCTCGCGCACGATCGGCCCGTCCGTCGCAAGGGCGTGGCAACCGTCGAGATGCGCCGGTTTGTGCTGCTGCCCCGCCGTGACGGCGTCGTCGCGGCTGCGCAGCGGCATGATGGTCTGCAGGGCCACGACCGCCAGCTCCTGCACAAGTCGCGTCAGGTGAGTACAGCCGGCGACGCCACCGAGCCGTTCCATGACCAGCTTGGTCCAGCCCGGCTTGAGGGTCGTCCCGACCAGCGTTCGATAAGCCGGCTCGATTTCGGCGCAGTTCGGGAACGGGTGGTCGTCGGAGGCGACCGCGATATCCCGCACCTCCAGCCGCTCATCGAGCGTGAGGCGGATCCACATGTCATGCACCGGCGCGCCGGGCTCGAGGCGTCCGCGATATCGGCTGTCGAAGGCGTATGCCTTCGTGTCTGTCATCCGGCCCTCGATATCCCACAGGCCGTCGACGCGGCGGAAGCCGCGGCAACGGACCTCGCGCAGGTGGATGGCCTCCCGTTCGACGGACGGCGGCAACGGCATACGACTGGCCTCCTCCCCGCTTAACCGGCGGCGCCGGTCTCGAGGGCGCGATGACGGCGCGCCGCACGGTCAAGCAGCGCGTTGACGAACTTGTGCCCCTCGCTGCCGCCGTAGCGCCGGCAAAGATCCACCGCCTCGTTGATGACGACCCGCCAGGGAATCTCGGGGCGATGCGCCAGCTCGTAGAACCCGATCAGCAGGATGGCGTGCTCGACCGGATCGAGCTGCGTCATGGGCCGGTCGGAGAACTCCGACAGCCCGGCGTCGAGCTCCGTGCTCCTGCCGGTCGTCTGCGTGACGAGCTCCTTGAAAAACGCCTCGTCGGCGCCCTGCGTCATGCGCTCCGCAAGGAACTCGAGCATCACGTCCTGGCCGTCCTGGCCGCCGATCTGCCACTGGTACAGCGCCTGCAACGCGAGCTCGCGCGACGCGCTGCGGCCCCGGCGCGGCCTGCTCCTGACGGGTGTGGCCATGCCTCAGGACTCGAGTCGCGGCAGCAGGCGCGCCATCTCGATCGCTGACATGGCAGCGTCGGCGCCCTTGTTGCCAGCCTTGGTGCCGGCGCGCTCGAGCGCCTGCTCGATGGTATCGGTCGTCAGCACCCCGAACGCCACAGGGGTGTCACCCGCCAGCCCCGCTTGCGCGATACCCTTGGCGCATTCGCCTGCGACGTAGTCGAAATGCGGCGTCGCGCCGCGGATTACCGCGCCGAGCGCGATGATCGCATCATAGCGGCGGCTTGCCGCCAGCTTCTTCACCGCCCAGGGCATCTCCCAGGCGCCGGGCACGCGCACCAGCGTAATGTCTTTCTCGCTTGCGCCGTGGCGGACCAGCGCGTCCACTGCGCCGCGCACGAGGCTGTCGACGATGAATTCGTTGAACCGCGCCGCGACGATGCCGATGCGCAGATCGCGCGCCGACAGCTCGCCCTCGATCGTCCTCAGCTTGTCCATATCGCGTTTCCCTTCCGGCGGCAGTTCAGTGGTTCACGTAGTCCACGACCTCGAGGCCGAAGCCTGACAGGCCGTACATCTGCTTCGGCGCCGAGAGCACGCGCATGCGCCGCACGCCGAGGCTGCGAAGAATCTGGGCGCCGATGCCGTAGGTACGCAGCACGCGGGACTCCTGGCCATCGCGATGATCGCCCGGCGCCAGCGGTCGGCCGGACAGCATCGACACCGAGTCGACGAGTTCGCGCGGCAGCTCGTGCCGCCTCAGGATCACCACGATACCCTCCTCCTCGCGGGCGATTCGCTCCATGGCATCACGCAGCGGCCAGCCGAGCTGCGGCGCGCGCACGCCCACCAGGTCGCGCAGCGTGTCGGTGAGCTGCACCCGCACCAGCGGTATCGCGTCGGGTCCGATCTCGCCGCGGACCAGTGCCAGGTGCACATCCTGGTGCACGTGGTCCTCGAAGCACACGAGCCTGAACGGACCGAACTCCGTCTCGATGCGGTCCTCGGAAATCTGCTCGACTGACTCCTCTTTCTCGAGCCGGTAGCGGATCAGCCGGGCGATCGTGCACATCCTGAGGCCGTGCCTGCGCGCGAACGACACGAGGTCCGGGCGGCGCGCCATGCTGCCGTCCTCGTTGAGAATCTCCACGATGACGGCCGCGGGCTCGAAGTCCGCGAGCCGCGCAAGATCGCAACCCGCTTCCGTATGGCCCGCGCGCGTCAGGACGCCGCCCGGCTGGCCCATGAGCGGGAAGATATGGCCAGGCTGGCGCAAATGCTCGGGGCGGGCGCCGGGCGCCACGGCCGCGCGAACGGTATGCGCCCGGTCGTGCGCCGAAATGCCCGTGGTGACACCCTCCGCCGCCTCGATGGAGAGGGTGAAGTTGGTGCCCCGCGCCCGGTCGGTGCCGCTGACCATGAGCGGCAGGCGCAGCTGTTCGCAGCGTTCCGGCGTCAGCGTCAGACAGATCAGCCCGCGCCCGTAGCGCGCCATGAAGTTGATGTCCTCCGCGCGCACCATCGAGGCCGCCATCAGCAGGTCGCCCTCGTTCTCGCGGTCTTCGTCGTCCATCACGATGACCATCCGGCCCGCCCGCAGGTCGGCGAGCACGTCCTCGATCGAATCGAGGTGCAAGCCCTCGTCCTTCAGTTCAGTGACTTTCGACAAAGCCGTACTCCTCCAGGCGCGCGCGACTCATACCGCCGGGCGCGCCGACCAGTCGTTCAAGGTATCGCGCCACGATATCCACTTCCAGGTTGACCCGCGAGCCGTTGCGGTACTGACCGAACACCGTGGCCTCGAGCGTGTGCGGCACGATGTTCACCCCGAAGGTCGCGCCGTCGACCTCGTTGACCGTCAGGCTGACGCCGTCTACGCAGATCGAGCCCTTGCGAGCCAGGTAGCGCGCCAGTTCGTCCGGCGCGCGGAAGCGGAAGCGCACCGAGCGGCCGTCGTCCGCACGACTCTCGACACGGCCGGTGCCGTCGACATGCCCCGTGACGAGATGCCCGCCGAGCGGCCTGGACAAAGTCAGCGCCCGCTCCAAGTTGACCCGGCTGCCCCGCTCCAGCGTCCCGAGAGTCGTCAGCGCAAGGCTCTCGCGCGACACGTCGGCGGCAAACACCGGGGGCGCGAGCTCGATCACCGTCAGGCAGCAGCCGTTGACGGCGATACTGTCGCCGGTCGCGGTCCCCGACAGGTCCAGTCCGGCGGCATCCACGGACAACCGCATGTCGCCGCCGCGCTGCTCGAGCGCGCTGATCCGGCCGACCGCTTCGACGATGCCGGTGAACATGGCGGGCCAGCCCTCCTTTCCGGGCGAGAACGGGAGCGTCAGGCCGGCTCGGCGGTGATCCTCAGGTCATCGCCTACCGGGCGGATATCGGTAAAGCGCCATTGTAACCGCTCGGCCATGCGGGTCAGGCCGGGCAGCGCAAACATGCCACGCGCGTCCGCGCCCAGCAGCGCCGGCGCCAGGTAGACGACCAGGCGGTCGGCGAGGCCCGCGGAGACGAACGCACCCGCCAGCGCCGGGCCCGCCTCGACGAGGAGCTCGTTGCATCCGCGCCCGGCCAGAACCGTCAGCAGCGCCTGCAGGTCGAGCCCGGTCGGGCCCGGCGGCAGGGACTCGACCTCGGCGCCGGCGGCGCGCAGGGCCGCTGCATCCCCGGGGGCGTTCTGTGCAGTGCACACCAGCGCGCGGCCGGGTGGTGCGAGGATGCGAGCCGCCGGCGAGATCCTGAGGCCGCCGTCCAGCACCACGCGCAGCGGCTGGCGGCCGCGCGTGAGGACGTCCGGCAGTCGCAGGTCGAGGCGCGGATCGTCGGCCAGCACGGTGCCGATGCCGGTGACCACGGCACAGCTTTCGCCACGCAGGCGCTGCACGTCCTCGCGCGCCTCGGGCCCGGTGATCCAGCGGCTCTCGCCCGAGGCCATCGCCGTGCGCCCGTCCAGGCTGGCGCCGAGCTTGACGGTGACGCGCGGCAAGCCGCGACTCATGCGGCTGATGAAGCCGGCATTCAGCGCGCGCGCCTCCTCGGCCATCAGACCGACCCCGACCTCGATGCCCGCGGCCCTCAGCGCGGCGAACCCGCCGCCGGACACGCGCGGATTCGGATCCCCTATGGCTGCGACGACCCGTACGATTCCCGCTGCGATCACCGCCTCGCTGCACGGCGGCGTGCGGCCGGAATGGCTGCAGGGCTCGAGCCCGAGATAGGCGGTGGCGCCGCGGGCACCCGCGCCCGCGACGCCGAGCGCCTCGACCTCGGCATGCGGGCCGCCGGTGCGGGCATGGAACCCTTCCCCAAGCAGGGTCTCGCCCTTGGCGATCACGCAGCCGACGCGCGGGTTGGGCGCAGCGCTGTACAAACCCTGGCGCGCCAGCTCCAGCGCCCGCGCCATCCAGCGCCGATCCAGGTCCGAAAATGCCGGCGAAGCGTTCACTTGCCCTCGCGCGGCAGCAGCGACATCTGCTCCCGGCCGGCGGCCGCCGAGGCATCGCGCAAGCGCTCGATCTCCCGGCGGAATTCCTCCACGTCCTGGAAGCTGCGGTAGACGGAGGCGAAGCGCACGTAGGCGACCTCGTCGAGCTGGCGCAATTCGTCCATGACCAGCTGGCCGACCAAACTGGACGGCAACTCGCGTTCGCCGGTCGTCATCAGCCGCTGCAGGATGCGCGAAATCGCTTCCTCGACCGCCTCGGCCGCGACCGGGCGCTTCTCGAGCGCGCGCATCACCCCTGCACGCAGCTTGCTCTCGTCGAAGGGCTCACGCCGGTCATCGCGCTTGACCAGGCGCGGCAGCACCAGCTCGGCGGTCTCGAAGGTGGTGAAGCGCTCCTCGCAACCCAGGCACTGGCGGCGCCGCCGCACCTGCAACCCGTCGCCGGCCAACCGCGAGTCGATGACCTTGGTCTCCTCGTGGCGACAGAAAGGGCAGTGCATCGTGACTCCGGGCGGCCAGTCAGCCCTGGGGCCGGCTCAGCCGTATACGGGGAAGCGCGCGCACAGCTCGAGGACCTGGCCGCGGACGCGACGAATGACCGACTCGTCCTCGATGTTGTCGAGCACGTCGGCGATCCAGCCCGCAAGCGTGCGGCACTCGGCCTCGCCGAAGCCGCGCGTCGTGACGGCGGGGGTGCCCATCCTGAGGCCGCTGGTCACGAACGGGGAGCGAGGATCGTTCGGCACGGTGTTCTTGTTGACCGTGATGTTGGCCCGCCCCAGCGCCGCGTCCGCGTCCTTGCCGGTGATTTCCTTGTCGATCAGGTCGACCAGGAACAAGTGGTTGTCGGTGCCACCCGACACGATCCGGTAGCCCCGCTCGACCAGCGTCGCCGCCATCGTGCGGGCATTGTCGATAACCTGCTGCTGGTAGGCCTTGAACTCGGGCTGCAGCGCCTCCTTGAAGGCCACCGCCTTGGCGGCGATGACATGCATCAGCGGCCCCCCCTGCGTACCCGGGAACACCAGCGAGTTCAGCTTTTTCTCCAGCGCCTCGTTGTGCTTCGCGAGAATGATCCCGCCGCGCGGCCCGCGCAGGGTCTTGTGGGTCGTCGAGGTGACGACATCGGCATGGGGCACCGGACTCGGGTAGACGCCGGCCGCGACCAGCCCGGCGACATGGGCCATGTCGGCCATCAGGAAAGCCCCCACCGAGTCGGCGATCTCCCGGAATCGTGCCCAGTCGACCACGCGCGAATAGGCGGAGAAGCCGGCGATGATGAGCTTCGGCTTGTGCTCCCTCGCCAGCCCCGCCACCTCATCGTAGTCGATCTCGCTGCCCGTCTCGTCGAGGCCGTACTGCACGGCGCGGTAGACACGACCGGAAAAATTTACCTTCGCGCCATGCGTCAGGTGGCCGCCGTGCGCCAGGCTCATGCCGAGGAGCGTGTCGCCCGGCTCGATCATCGCCATGAAGGCCGCCACGTTCGCCTGCGACCCGGAATGGGGCTGCACGTTGACGTAGTCGGCCCCGAACAGTGCCTTGGCACGCTTGACGGCCAGTTCTTCGGCCTGGTCCACGTACTCGCAGCCGCCGTAATAACGGCGACCGGGATAACCCTCGGCGTACTTGTTGGTCAGTACCGAACCCTGCGCTTCCAGCACGCGGGGACTGGCATAGTTCTCCGAGGCGATCAGCTCGACGTGTTCTTCCTGGCGCCGGCGCTCGGCCTGCAGTGCCGCGTAAAGTTCGTCGTCAAAGCCTTCAATCTTCATCTCGGGGCTGAACATCTGCGGGGGTACTCCGGCCAGAGCGTGGGCGAAACCGGCATTTTACCCCACCGCGGCCGGGACATGGCGCCTGTCCCCGCGGCTCGACCGCGGCCGGACCATCGTTCGACCGCGGGCGGACCATGGCAGGGTTCACCTCCCTCGGAAATCTTTATTCCGCTCGGTGAACCCTGCCATGCCCCGCCCGCTGCTCTCCTGCCCGCACAGGCCGCAGAGGGCGCCATCGACTGCGCCGCTGCAGTGGGCTGAAACGCCATTCGGCGCCAAACCCGCCGACGCCGCAGCGGGATCGGGACGCCACAGGCTCACTGAACGAGATAAAGATTTCCGAGTGAAGGGAGCCTGTGGCGGTCCGGTCCCGCGGTCGACCGGCTGCGGAGTGGCGGTCCGGTCCCGCGGTCGACCGGCCGCAGTCCTACACGCTGTCGGCGAACTCGCTGACCACCCGGCTCCAGGCCGCCGCCACGTTGCGGCGGTTGTACCCGCCGGCGCCCAGGCCGAGGACGCGCCCCTGGGCATGCGCATCCGCAAGCCGGCAGATGGCCCGAGCGGTCATGCCATGGGCCTCCTCGCTGTACTGCAGGTGGGTCAGGGGGTCTCCCGCCAGGCTGTCCGCACCGGCCACGAGAATGTAGAACTCCGGCCTGGCATCCTCGAGGAAGGCCTCGCATTCCGCCCAGGCCTCGAAGAACTCCTCGTCGCCCGCCCCAGGGTGCATCGGGATGTTCAGCTTCATGCCCTCGCCCGGCCCGATCCCCGTCTCCTCACGGTGGCCCGTGCCCGGGAACAGGAACCGGCCGTCCTCGTGTATGTCCACGAATATCAGGTCGGGGTCCGAGGCGAAGCCGTAATAAACGCCGTCGCCGTGATGCGCGTCGATATCCACATAGGCGATGCGCTTGATGCCGTGGCGCTTGCGGAGGTTCTCGATCAGCACCCCGATATCGTTGAACACGCAAAAGCCCGAGGTCTTGTCGCGCGCCGCATGGTGCAGCCCGGCAATCGGGATGAAAATCCTTCTGGCCTCGCCGTTGACCAGCAGCTCGCCCGCTGCCAGGGTCGCCCCGACGACGTTGGCGGCCGTATGGTAGACGCCGGGAAACGCGGGCGTGTCGCCTTCATCGAGGAAGCCGATTCCCTCGATCGACATGCGCTCGATGAAGCGCACGTGGCGGGTGGTATGGAACAACTCCAGCTCCGCCCGGCTCGCGGCGCGCTCCGGATCTTCGATCCAGACCCGGTTCTCGAGCTCGCGCTCACGCAGGCTGCGCAGGAACACTTCGTGGCGATCCTGGCCGAACGGGTGCCCGTTGCCGAAGCCGTAATCGGCGATGGACTCTCCCGCGAGGACCCTGACCTCGCCTTTGTTCTTGCGCCTCTGAAACACCCCGGCACTCCGCTGGAAGCTGGCTCAGCCTCAGGATAAACCAGCGCCCGCAAAGTTGACACGACATCCTGCCGCGCGCCGGATTTCCCCGCGACCGCCGGCGTGACGCATAATGCCGCGCCCTGAACCCATCTCCAGAAAGAGACCCATGGCGCAGTACATCTACACGATGAACCGCGTCGCGAAGGTCGTACCGCCGAAGCGCTACATCCTCCGCGACATTTCCCTGTCCTTTTTCCCCGGCGCGAAGATCGGGGTGCTGGGCCTGAACGGCTCGGGCAAGTCCACGCTGCTCCGGATCATGGCCGGCATCGACACCGAGATCGAGGGCGAGGCGCGCCCGCAGCCGGGCATTCGCATCGGTTTCCTCGAGCAGGAGCCGCAGCTGGATCCGGCCAAGGACGTGCGCGGCAACGTCGAGGATGCCCTCGGTGACGTCAAGGGCGCGCAGGCGCGCCTCGACGAGATCTATGCCGCCTACGCCGAGCCCGATGCGGACTTCGACGCCCTGGCCAGGGAACAGGCCGAGCTGGAGAACCTGCTGCAGGCCTCCGGCGGCCACGAAGTAGAGCGGACCATGGAGATTGCCGCGGATGCCCTGCGGCTGCCGCCGTGGGACGCGGATGTCACCAGGCTGTCGGGCGGCGAGCGCCGCCGCGTGGCCTTGTGCCGGCTGCTGCTGTCACGCCCCGACATGCTGTTGCTCGACGAGCCGACCAACCACCTCGATGCTGAGTCCGTGGCATGGCTCGAGCACTTCCTGCATGACTACTCCGGCACCGTGATCGCGGTCACCCATGACCGCTACTTTCTCGACAACGTGGCAGGCTGGATCCTCGAGCTCGACCGTGGCCACGGGATTCCGTGGAAGGGCAATTATTCCTCGTGGCTGGATCAGAAAGAACAGCGTCTCGAGCAGGAAGCCAAGAGCGAAGGCGCCCGCATCAAGGCGATGAAGCAGGAGCTCGAGTGGGTGCGGACCAACCCGAAAGGCCGCCAGGCGAAGAGCAAGGCCCGCATGGCCCGCTTCGAGGAACTGTCCTCGCGTGAATACCAGCAGCGCAACGAGACCAACGAGATCTACATCCCGCCCGGCCCCAGGCTCGGCGAGCAGGTCATCGAGGCGAAGAAGCTGCGCAAGGGCTTCGGCGACCGGCTGCTGTTCGAAGCGCTTTCCTTCGAACTGCCGAAGGGCGCCATCGTCGGCGTCATCGGCCCGAACGGCGCCGGCAAGACCACGCTGTTCAGGATGATCATCGGCAGCGAGCCGCCCGACGCGGGTGAGATCGTGCGGGGTTCCACGGTGGAGCTGGCGTACGTCGACCAGAGCCGCGACGCACTCGACGCAAAGAAGACTGTCTGGGAGGAGATTTCCGACGGACAGGACATCATTCGCGTGGGCAATTACGAGACGCCCTCGCGCGCCTATGTCGGGCGCTTCAACTTCAAGGGCACCGACCAGCAGCAGATGATCGGCAACCTGTCGGGCGGCGAGCGCAATCGCGTGCATCTCGCGAAAGTGCTGCGCGCCGGCGGCAACCTGCTGCTG
>Ga0114946_10001063_pt1 | contig 18909 bp, 14 predicted proteins | sample WalLakDeSediment_FD_88676 | JGI IMG/M metagenome (GOLD analysis project Ga0114946, IMG submission 88676) | Lake sediment microbial communities from Walker lake, Nevada to study Microbial Dark Matter (Phase II) - Walker Lake 11/02/13 Deep Sediment | ecosystem: Environmental > Aquatic >...
CCCGGCATCCACACCCAGGAGCGACGCCACCTCCTCCCGTTCCACCTCTCCCATGACGGTGCATGCGGCTGGGGCCACCTCGCCCTTCACCGTGGCCTCGGCAAAGGCCCGGCACCCCGCCAGGCCGCAAGCCCCGCAGTTGGCCCCGGGGAGGACATCCTCCACGGCGTTGATCCGAGGGTCCTCCCACACCTTCAGCTTTGCGTTGGCCAGGGCGATGAGCGTGCCGAACGTCAGGCCCACTCCGCCCACGATGGCCACCGAGACCAGAATCAATGTCACGTCCATGTCTTGCCTGCTACCTATCCTTCTTCCGGCGCAGCCGCACAGTCGGGTGCGGCGACGCTTGCGACCATGAGTCTAGACCTTGGCCTGGTGGATGAGCCAGGCGGCCAACTGGCCCGCCTCGTCCATGGCAGTCCCTTCCTGGGGCTTGTCCCCGTTGCGGGGCGCCACCATCTCCACCGGAGCGGAGAGGGAAGCAAGCTGCCGAAGCTCCTCGGCCTGCTGGAATGCCGAGATGGCTCCCAGGCCCCGCCTCGGCTCCTTCTCCGGCAGAGACTTCACTTCCAGACGCTGGCCAAGAGTATTTCCTCCCGGCACATGGATAAACTTGGCGGCACCCGCCGGCATGAGGGCTGCGATCCCGGGCCCGGCCGCGGACTCCAGGACCGCGAGATCCGCCGGGTCGTCCGTCTGGATGACCACAACCCCCGGCGTGATGAGGCGAACCAGAGACGCCGGCGGCGCCGGCTCGTTCACCACCAGGACGATCTTCTGGGAGCCGTCCAGGAGCTCGCCCAGGGAGGCGACTCTGAGGTCCTGCCCTTCCAACTCCACCACCAGGGGGGGGGCCCATGCCTTCTCGGCCCGATTCCAGCGGGCAGGCGGAAATGCAGACAACGGATCATCCACCACCTCGGCCTCGGGAATCCCGGTGAGAACAGCCTCCACCACCCTGGCGGCTCCGAAGGCGCTACCGACCCGGGCCAGAGCCCGGACGATGGTTCCCCGGAGGTAGCCGTCCAGCTCGCAGCGGGCGGTGAAGACTTCATCGCCGGCCTTCCTCAGCCCAACCAAGGCGTCGTAGGCCTCATGGATCCGGTCCCTCTTGGCCCGGTCGAGGGTCGCCTTCCCCGAGGCGAAGGAGACCAGGCGGTCCACATCGATGCGCCCTGCGGCGAAGGGGCCCAGTTCCTGGCTAAGCTTTTCCTTGGGATCCTGCTCCGCATGGGCCTCGCGCTCCAGGATTCCCCTCACCTCCTCGGCCGACATGGCCACGGAGGAGAGGAAGGACTCCCTGGAGCGGGCCAGGGCTTTCAGGGCCTGCGCGATCCGATCGTCAGACGGCATGGCGGTCGAACTCCTTCTCCAGCTCCTGGAGCTTCTCGTCCACAGTGAGCTTGGGCAGCCTGCGGGTGTCTTCGTAAACCGGCCGGCTCCCGTCCTTGAAGAAGATACCCAGACGGACTGTGGAATCGTCCTCGGCGAAGCGGCGGGCCGCATCCAGGTCCTTGGGATTGTGGCGGACCCGGTTCTTGTAGACCCCTTCCAGATCCTTGGCCTCCAACCCGTCGGGATGCACAAGCACCTCCACCGCATCCGGGTTGGCGATGGCCTCCTCGTACAGCTTGGGCAGGTAGGCCGGACAACGCTGGACGATGCGCACGAAGGAGAACCCTCGATGATGGAAGGCCGCCTTCAGGGTGGCGAAGAGGTGGGAAGGGATCCACTCCGCGGTCTGGGCAAGGAAGGAGACGTTGCTCACTCCCAGGGTGGCGGTGAGGGGATTCATGGGAGGCAGCCAGCTTCCCTGGGGCTGGGTGTTGCTCTTCACGCCCCGGGGAGTGGTGGGGGAGGTCTGGTTCTTGGTCAGACCATAGATGTTGTTGTCCAGGAGGAGGGCCACCATGTCCACGTTGTAGCGAACGGCATGGATCCAATGGGCCGCCCCGATGGAGATGCAATCCCCGTCACCCATGACGGCGAAAACGTTCAGGTCGGGCCGGTGCAGCTTGATCCCCGTGGAGATGGGGAGAGCCCGACCGTGGATCCCGTGGAACCCGTAGGTATTCACGTAATGGGGGAAGCGGCTGGAGCACCCGATGCCGGAGACGAAGACCGTCTCCTCGGGCTTCAACTGCTCCTGGGCCAGGAGGCGCTGCACGGCCGTGAGGACCGAGTGGTCGCCGCAGCCCGGGCACCACCGGGCCAGGGCCCCCTCGTAATCCGCCATGGTGTATTCGCGATCCACTTCACCGGCCAGGTGAAGGAGGGAACAAGCCTGACTCACGACGCACCTCCTTTGGGCATTCTCTGTCGAATCCCTTCGTAAATGGCCCCGGGCCGGAGGGGCTCGCCCAGCACACGGGTCCAGCAATCCACATCCACCAGGGTGGCGGCCCGGAGAATCCACGCCAGCTGCCCGTAGCGGCGGTTGTCCTCGGTGATGTAGGGTTGGTCCGGCTCGTCGGAGTAGTTGATCTCCACGGTCATGACCTTCTTGAACCGGCTGAAGATCTCCCTCAACCCCGGCTGCAGGGGAGAGAGGAAGGTGAGGTGAAGGCTGGAGACCTTCAGTCCACCCTCCTGGGCCCTCTCCAGAGCCTCCTCGATGGCTCCCTTGGTGCTCCCCCAACCCACCACCAGGAGGTCACCCTCCTCGGGACCGTTCACCACCGGAGGCTTCAGGGTAGATTGGAAGACGGCCATCTTCCGTGCCCGCATGGTCATGCTGCGCTGCACCACGTCGGTGGTGTAGGCCACCTTGCTCCCCTCGTCGTGGGCCAGACTGGTGAGGGTGTGCACTCCTCCGGGCGTCCCGGGGATGAAGCGGCGGGACATCCCCGTCTCCGGGTCCCAATCGTAGGGCCTGAGACCCTCGGGGATGGGAGACAGGTCCGGCGGCGGCGCCACCCAGGACGGGTCCAGGGCAGGCCTGGGATAGGGCGACACGCCCGTGGCCAGATTCGCGTCGGTCAGGACCATGACTACGGCCCGGAACGCCTCGGCGATCTTCCGCGCCGTGATCATGGAGTAGAAGCACTCCTCGATGGTGGCGGGAGCCATGACCACGTGGGGCGCATCCCCCGGCTGGCCGTAGATGGCCGCCAGCAGATCCGACTGCTCTACCTTGGTGGGGAGGCCCGTGCTGGGGCCGCCTCGCTGCACGTCCACCACCACCAGGGGGATCTCCGTCATGATGGCCATGCCGATGAACTCGGTCTTCAGGGCCAAACCGGGTCCCGAGGTGATGGTGAAGGCGGTCTTCCCGGCATAGGACGCCCCGATGGCCACGCCCACCGCCGCGATCTCGTCCTCCGACTGGTGCAGGAGGCCGCCGAAGTTGAGGAAGATCTCACCCAGGTGATGGGAGACGGAGGTGGCCGGCGTGATGGGATACATGGCGGCCAGGTCCATTCCGGACGCCACACCGCCGATGGCGATGGCCTCGTTCCCGTTCATGACCACATGGGGCCGGGTATCTCCCGTGGGCGGAACCTCGAATCCGAACCCCAGATTCTCGTGGGCCCATTTGAACCCCAATTCCAGGAGATCCACGTTTCTCAGGTAGACCTGCTCCGACTTGGTGCGGAAGGCGTGGTGGATCTGCTCCTTGGTGAGCTCCAGGTCCCGGTCGTAGACATAGCAGAGCATGCCCAGGACGAACATGTTCTTGCCCCGCCGGGCGTCGTCCACCACGGTGAGGCACTGCTCCTCCATGGGCACCTCGATGATCCGGTAGCCCTTGGCGGATATCTCCTCCATGGCGTCGGCCCACTCCTGCCGAATGTCCTCGTCGGCGTGGTCCTTCCACATGTTCTCGATGAGGACGATGGCATCGTCCTCCAGGGCGTCCAGGCGGTGGCGGTGCAGGAGCACCTGTTCGTTCAGGACCACCGCGATATTGGCCCTGTCCCCCCAGTTGGTCACCGGGATGGAGCCCAGACGAATCCTGTTCCCGCTGGCCCCGGCCGGGACCCGGGGAGGAGGCTGGATCTCGGCGGGGATGATCTCCACCGTCCAAACCCCGTTACCCATCTTGGCGGACACCGCACCGAAGATCTGGGCGCACTTCTGAGCGCCTTCCCCCGGATCGGAAACGATCTCCACGGTGTGCAGCTTGTGCCGTGTGACCTTCCTCTCCCTGGGGGGAGCCTTCTCCTCAGAGCCGTCGGCTCCAATCAATGGGAGCTTCGTCTCCATGATCTACCCTTGTTGTTGTTGAAAGCAGGCCCCCGGGGTCACGAACCGAACCCGGGGGCGGACATCCCCCTGGCCCTTTCAGCGTATTTCGTGCCAACCCAAGAGAAGGAGGCCGGCACACCTGAATACGGGGCAAGGGGCCAGGACACAAGGTGTAGCGGGGTGGCTTCCGGGCCGAGAGGTGGTGGTGGAGCCGGGGGTGCTGCTCATCCGGAGACAATTTGTCCTCTTATTGGACGGGTAGGAGCGGTGTCGGTCCGGCCTACGACTGGCGGGCTTCGGCGCGACGCCTATTCTTCATACACCGTTGCGTCCGTCTCATGGGGGCGGTCGCCGTTCGCCGCAGGCCCCGCGGCTGCCTTGCCCTCACCCTCCATCTCATGGGAGGCCACCCTTGGGTCCAACTCGACAATGCAGGGCCTTCGCACCGGGATCCATCGGGAACCTGGCGTGCGGCTTCGACGTCCTGGGCATGGCCTTGGAGGGCCCTGGCGATGAGGTGTCGGCTCGGATTGGAGGACATCCCGGCCTCGTGGTGATCCGAGCCATCCACGGGGATGGGGGACGTCTTCCCCTCCAGGCTGAGCGAAACACTGCGGGGGCCGCCGCCCAAGCCGTCCTGGCCGAGTTGGGAAGACAGGAAGGAGTGGAACTGGAGATTCGCAAGGGACTTCCACTGGCGGCAGGGATGGGGGGAAGCGCCGCCAGCGCCGTGGCGGCGGCGGTTGCGGTGGACAGGCTCCTGGAGGGCCGACTCCCCCCGGAAATACTCCTCCGTTGCTCGTTGGCCGGGGAGGCGGTGGCTGCTGGTGAAGCCCACGCGGACAATGCCGCCCCCTCCCTCATGGGAGGGTTGGTCCTGATACCTTCCTGGGAGCCTCTGAGGATGATCGAGCTGGAAGTGCCCCGGGAGCTGTGGGTGGCTCACGTCCATCCCCATGTGGAGGTGGAAACCGCCGCGGCCCGAAGGGCCCTTGGAGACCGGATCTCCCTCCACGACGCCGTGGCCCAATGGGGAAACACGGCGGCCCTGGTGGCGGGACTCTTCCGACAGGACTGGGAGCTCATCGCCCGTTCCGTGGAGGACCGGGTGGCCGAACCTCTTCGGGCCGGAGCGGTGCCGGGGTTCTACGCCGTAAAGAGGGCGGCCCTGGAAGCCGGGGCCCTGGCCTCCAGCCTCTCCGGAAGCGGCCCCTCCCTCTTCGCCCTATGCCGCGGCCGGGAGCGGGCGGATGCCGTGGGAAGCTCCATGGTGGAGGCCTTCCGCTCCGCTGCGGGCCTCGAGGCGGACCTAATCGTGTCATCCGGACGAGCTCCGGGAGCCAGAATCCTGGACGCATCGGACTCCGAACCCTGACCTCCATCACCGCTCCTTCATGGAATTCCTGAGCACCAGGGGGACCGCCCCCATCGCCACCTTCACGGAAGCCCTCTTCCGGGGCCTGGCCCCGGACGGTGGCCTTTACGTGCCCCGGACCCTACCGACCCTCTCCCCGGTGGAATTGGCCGCCCTGGCGGAAGAGGCCTGGCCGGATGTGGCTTCCAGCCTGGCTGCCCACCTCCTGGCTCCTTCAGAGGACCGGACGAGCCTGGACAGAAGCTCCCTGGACCGCCTGGTGCGGTCAGCCCTGGACTTCCCTGTGCCCCTGGTCCGGATCCGGGACAGGCTCTTCGTTCTGGAGCTCTTCCATGGACCGACCCTGGCCTTCAAGGACGTGGGCGCCCGGTTCATGGCTCGTTTCATGGGCCACTTCCGGAGGGAACAGGACGCCCCACTCACCGTCCTTACGGCCACGTCCGGGGACACCGGGGGGGCGGTGGCTCAGGCCTTCCTCGGCCTTCCGGGAGTGCGGGCGGTGGTCCTCTTCCCCGACGGGAAGGTTACGCCCAGACAGGAACGGCAGTTCTCCACCCTGGGGGCGAACGTCCGGGCCGTGGCGGTCCGGGGCGACTTCGACGACTGCCAGCGGCTGGCCAAGGCCGCTTTCAGGGACCGGGAGCTGCGTGAGGCCACCGCCCTCACCTCGGCCAACTCCATCAACGTGGGCCGCCTCCTCCCCCAGTCCTTCTACTATTTCCATGCCTGGGCCCAACTCTCCCGAAGCGCCGGCGTCCAGGCGACCGATGCCCAGGCGATCCTCTTCTCCGTGCCGTCGGGGAACTTCGGGAACCTGGCCGCCGGGCTCATGGCGAAGGCCATGGGGCTGCCCACGTCTCGATTCCTGGCGGCCACCAACGCCAACGACGGGGTCCCCGAATACCTCCGGACCGGTCGCTTCACGCCGGCCCCGTCCATCCGGACCTCCTCCACCGCCATGGACGTGGGGGACCCCAGCAACCTGGAGCGCATCCTCCATCTCTACGGGGGGGACCTGGGGCGCCTGCGGGGGGATGTCCGCGGCAGGAGTGTCTCCGACCAGGAGACCCTGAACTGTATTCGCCGCGTCTTCCACGAGACGGGGTACGTCCTGGACCCCCATTCTGCGGTCGGGTTCGCCGCGCTGGAGGCGGAGCTGGTCCTTCGGCCCGAGGTCACCGGGATCCTGCTGGCCACGGCCCATCCGGCCAAGTTCGCCGAGGTGGTGGAGCCGGTGTTGGGAAGGAGCCTCCCTATTCCGCCGGAGCTGGCCCGGTGCCTGGAGGGGGAGCGAAAGGTCATCCCCCTGGATCCGGACTCCGAGGCGTTGAGGGAGTTGCTGCTGGCCGGCTAGGCGGCGAGCCAGGTCACATGGCAGTCGGCCGTGAGTCGTGCCGGGAGGCCATGCTTCAGGTAAGCCAGGTCACGAGCTGGTTCGCGATGAAGGCCCCGGAGTAAGCCAGAGCCCCCATGTACGCGAATTGGAGGATGGGCACTTTCCACCCACCGGTCTCCCTCCGGACCATGGCCACCGTGGACATGCACTGCATGGCGAAGGCGAAGAAGACCAGGAGGGCCAAAGCGCCTCCCAGGTCCAGATCCTGCCGGAGCGCCTCCTGGAGGCCCATGGAGCTCTCATCCCCCTCGATTCCGTAGAGCGTACCCAGCGTACCCACGATGACCTCCCGGGCCGCCAGGGAGGTCACCAATCCCACCCCGATCTTCCAGTCGAACCCCAGGGGCTCGATAAGGGGCTCGATGGTCCGGCCCATGGTGCCCGCCAGGCTCTCGTCGATGGAGGGGCTCCCTCCCTCCACCAGGGGGATGCTCGCCAGGATCCACAGGGCCACAGACACGGCCAGGATGACGGTGCCCGCCCGCCTGAGGAAGATCTTGGAGCGGTCCAGAAGGCGCAGCCCCAGGGACTTCAGCGTGGGCCACCGATAGGGAGGGAGCTCCAGGACGAAGGGGGTCCGGTCGCTCTTGAGGATGGTGGACTTCAGGATTCGGGCGGTCACCAGGGCGGCCATGAACCCCAATACGTACAGCCCCAGCAGGGCCGCAGCCCGGCTTCCCAGAAAGGGCCCCAGGAGAGGCCGGTTCGGAAGGAAGGCCGCGATGACCAGGGTGTACACGGGCAACCGGGCCGCGCAGGTCATGAACGGGGCGATGAGGATCGTGGCCAGGCGGTCCCGTTTATTCTCGATGGTCCGGGTAGCCATGATGGCCGGAACGGCGCAGGCGTAGGCCGAGAGGAGCGGGATGAAGGACTTCCCCTGCAGGCCTACCTTGGACATGGTGCGGTCCGCAATGAGGGCCGCCCGGGCCAGGTAGCCCGAATCCTCCAGGACTCCGATGAAGAGGAACAGAAGAAGGATCTGAGGCAAGAAGACCAGGACCGAGCCCACGCCTCCCCAGACTCCCTCGGTAAGGAGGTCCTTCAGCACCGAATCCGGCGCCCTGGCCTCCAGAAGGGCGCCCGACGCCGTCACCATCCACTCCACCCCATCCATGAGGGGCACTGCGGCGTAGAAGATGGTCTGGAAGACCGCCACAACCACCATGAGGAATACCGCCGGCCCCAGGAAGCGATGCAGGAAGACCGAGTCCAGGCGCTGGGTCCAGATGGGAGCCACCGGCGGCCGGTAGGCCGAGTCGGCCGCCATCTGACCCGCCCACTGCCGGCAGGAGGGTGGGCTCTGGAGCACCGGGAGATCCACCGGCGACGGGGCCTTGAAGGTGCTCTCCAGGAACCCCATGACCCCCTCCATCCCCTCCCCCTTTGCTGCGCTCACCAGCACCACCGGGGCTCCCAAACGCTGGGAGAGGACCTCCGCGTCCACCTCCCCCCCGCGGCGCCGCAGCTCGTCGGCCATGTTCAGGACGACAAGGATGGGCTTTTCCAGGGCCAGCATGGGGGCCGCCAGGACCAGGTGCCGGCCCAGGTTGGTGGAATCCAGGACCAGCAGGACCGCATCGGGAACGCAGACCTCCGGCATCCTTCCCCGCAGAAGGTCGTCGGTGATGCGCTCGTCCTCCGACCGGGGAGTCATGCTGTAGGTCCCGGGCAGGTCCAGGAGCTCCACCTCCTTGCCTCCGGAAAGGCGGACCGTCCCGTGGTGCCGCTCCACTGTGACACCGGGAAAGTTCGCCGTCTTCTGCCGGAGGCCCGTGAGGCGATTGAAGAGGGTGGACTTCCCGCAGTTCGGAGGGCCCACCAAAGCCACCGTAGCGACCGGACCCGCGGACCCCTTCCGGGCCGGGAGATCCTGCAGGACGATGCCCTGTGCGGAGAGGGAGGTCATTCCGGCGGCTTCAAGAGAAGATGCCGCGTCGTCTCTGTGCGAAGGGCAATCTCACTCCCATCCACCCTGTAGACCCGCGGATCACCTCCGGGGGCGGATCGGCCGGCCACCACGGTGGCGCCGGGAAGGAAGCCCAGTTCCATGAGGCGGTGGGAGATCTCTTCCGGAAGCTCCAGGGACTCCAGAATCCCCGACTCCCCCTCCCCCAGCTCCGCCAGGTTCTCTGCCACAATCCCCCTACGGCGGCGGCGGCGCCGCCGCCGACCCCAGCCATTGCCCCTGAACCAACCACCGGATCGCATCAGGCCCACTGTCTACTTGAGAACGATTTTCAACCCATTCCAATCTCAAGGGAAGACACTGGTGGGTCAAGGAGGCGGGAGCATCCTCCCCAGCCTGGCCGACCGGACCACGCTGGAGGCCCGGGTCCCACCCGCTACCCGGCCCCACTGGCCAACCGGACCGGAGTTGCCCATTCTCCCCCTGGGTATTCCTCTAGAATCACAGCCTGAGAGAGTCGTCATGGACCTGGCTCGTTTTCCCCGCCGCCGATACACGCCCGGTTGGACCCCCCTGGAGCACCTCCCCCACCTCACGCGGTACCTGGACGGCCCCCACATCTTCATCAAGAGGGACGACCTCCTGGGCCTCGCCGCCGGCGGGAATAAGACACGGAAGCTGGAGTTCCTGGTGGCCGATGCCCTCCGGCAGGGGGCCGACACCCTCATCACCGTCGGAGCCGTCCAGTCCAACCATTGCCGCCTGACTCTGGGGGCCGCCGTGAAGGAGGGGATGAGGTGCCGCCTGGTCCTGGAACAGCGGGTCCCGAACTCCTACGACCCGGACGCCGGCGGCAACAACTTCCTCTTCCGGCTCCTTGGGGTGGAGAAGACCACCGTGGTGGACCTTGGGACGGACCTGGGGGCCGCCATGCAGGCGGAAGCCGACGAGCTGGCGGAGGGGGGCCGCAAGGGATACGTGATCCCCGGCGGTGGGTCAAATGCCCTGGGGACCCTGGGGTATGTTTCCTGCGCCATGGAGATCCTGGGCCAGGCCTTCGAGAAGGGGGTCCAGTTCGATCACCTGGTGTGCGCCAGCGGCAGCGGCGGCACCCACGCCGGCTTGCTGGTGGGCATGCACGCCACGGGAAGCACGGTCCCCATCACCGGCATCAGCGTCCGGCGTCCCGTCCCCGAGCAGGAGGGACTCATCGGCGGTCTGGCCGCCGAGACGCGGGCGTTCTTGGGACTGCCCTCGGAACCGGTGGAAGGCGAGCTCCGGATCTTTGACGACTATGTCGGTCCGGGGTATTCCCTTCCAACCGAGGAGATGGCTGAAGCGGTGCGCGTCTTCGCCCGCACTGAAGGTATCCTCCTGGACCCGGTCTATACGGGAAAGGCCGCAGCAGGACTCCTGGACCTCATCCGGCAGGGGTATTTCGAGAAGGGGGAGAAGGTCCTCTTCCTCCACACCGGGGGCGCCCCGGGGCTCTATCCCTACCAGGACGTACTCCTGGACTGAGGGCCCCGAATCAGGGCCGACGCGGGGCCGCGGCTCCTGACCTCACTGCCGCCTCGGTTCCCGCCCCTCCCAGACCCGGAAGGTCCCGTCCTCCCCCAGGACGGAGACCGCCCCAAAAGACTTCCGCAGCAGCTCCTCCACCGGGAGGCGGCGCTGGGCCACGAAGACCAGGATGCCCAACGGCCGCAAGAACCTGGGAGCCTCCTGGAGGAAGGTGGTGACCATCCCGGGGTCCTCCGCCTTTCCCCGATGGAGGGGAGGGTTGGAGACGATGGCGTCGAAGGGGCCCCTTCCTGCGGCGCTCCCGAGGCCGTCTCCCCGGACGAGCTCAGCCCCCGGTACGTTCTCCCGAGCCGCCTCCAGGGCCACAGTATCCACATCCAGGAGCTCCGCCCTCACCCCCTCACCCCTGGCCATGGCCACCGCTCCCACCATCCCGGACCCGCATCCGTAATCCAGCACCCTGGCCCCTGCGGGAAGGCGGGGGAGGACATCCAGCAGGAGGCGGGTCCCCGGGTCCAGCTCCCGGTGCGAAAACACGCCGGGATAGGAGACCCAGGTCCGGGGGAGCCCGGGATACTCCAGGACCGTAACGTCCCTCCACGACCCCAGCTCCCCCCGAAGGCCGGGGACATCATCCTCCCGCTGCCCCTGTAAGAGTCGACACCGCCCACCCACCGCCACCGTCCCGGGCCGGGAGAACACCTCGCCCACGAGTCCCTCGGCCGGACGGATACCCTCGTCGTTGGCTCCGTAGACCAGGACGCCTCCTCCCGGGCGCAGAACCGAGGCTGCGGCGTGGAGGGCCATCCTGGCTTCTTCCCTGCTCCGTGGCAGCCGGAGGGCCGCGACTCCGAAGGGACCTTCAGGAGGCCACGGTCCCGCCGGGCGCCCGCCCCAGGCACGTCGGTTCCAGATTGACACTTCGAACTTCCGAACGGACAGGCCCTGCCTCACCTCGGGGTTAGGATCCTCCATGACCAGGACGGGGCCGGACAGTCCAGGACGGTCCGCATGGCGGACGAGGAGCTCCGCCGCGGCCCGATCCCGCCATTCGCCTTCCCGCCGCTTTGCCACAGACGAACCCTACCTCTCCCCGACGGGTCTCACCGGCACCAGGATCTCCCGGGTTCCGGATTCCTCGAACTGCAGGGAAAGGACAAGCGTATCCCCCTCCACAAGGGAGGTCCGAAGGTTCAGGAGCATGAGGTGAAGGCCCCCGGGCCTCAGCTCCGCCACACTGCCGGCGGGGATCCGTATCCCTCCCTCCACCGGGCGCATCCTCATGATCCCGTCCTCCATGCGACTCTCGTGGACCTCCAGGACCTCCGCCACTTCCGTCTCCCCTCCCAGCAGCCGGTCCGGCCCCCGCCCTTCATTTCGCAGGGTCAGGTAGACGGCCGAGTGGACCCCCGAGGGGGAGGGCCCACCCTCCACGACGGTCATGGGTCTGGCCCAGGCACCCTCCACCGCAAGACCCTCGCCGCCGGGCCTCTCCCCCCATCCACAGGCGGGAAGGAGAACGGTGGCCATAAGAACGGCAACACGCAGTATTCTGGTCTTCATGCGGTCCTCTCCAGGGAGCTTGTACGGAGCCAGGGCCGTGCCCGGCCATGACGCAGGGGGGTGCCCCCCCGGCACCCCTTGCCGTAATGTAAGGGAGTCTGAGACTCCGGGCTTCACCGGAGGAGTTCCCCTCGAGCCGCGCAGGTTGGTCATGGCATCACCGAATCGGATACAACCGTCACGAGTGGTCCGCCCCAGGGGGGCCACCCCCGGAACCAGCCGTGGGAAGAATCGCTCCTTGGTCCGCTCGCTCCTCCTGGGCCTCCTCCTGGCGGTCCAGGCTCCCCTGGCCGCCCAGACCGGCGGGATCCTCCTGGACACCGTCCAGGCCGGCCGTTTCGACATGGGAAAGATGTGGACCTTCGAGTACGCCCCCATGGACTACTTCACCACCACCTATGGGTTCCGGGCGGACCAGGCGTGGTTCGATGCCGCTCGGCTGGCGGCCCTGCGCATCCCCGGGTGCTCCGCGGCTCTTGTCTCGCCCAATGGGCTGGTGGTGACGAACCATCACTGCGTGCGGGGGGCCGTGGTCCAGGTGACCCGGGAGGGGGAGAACCTTCTGGACGAAGGGTTTTTCGCCCTTTCCCTTCAGGAGGAGCGACGGATCCCCAACTACTATGTGGACCAGCTCATCGCTGCCGAAGACGTGAGCGAGGAGATTCTGCATGCCCTGGACCGGGTCACCGGCGACGCCGAGAGGGATCGGGTCCTGAGGGAGGTGGCATCCAGGATCCAGGAGCGACTCTCCGCCCTGCACCCCCCGGAGGAGGGGGAGGTGAGAGTGGAGGTCACGGCCCTCTACAACGGCGGGCGGTACTCTGCCTACACCTACCGGCGCCACGGCGACGTCCGGATGGTGGCGGCCGCGGAGCTCCAGGTCGGGTTCTTCGGCGGGGATCCGGACAACTTCACCTATCCACGCTACGCCCTGGACTTCGCTTTCCTGCGGGTGTACGGGAGCGACGGAGAGCCTTTGCAGACGGACCACTTCTTTCGGTGGAGCCAGGAGGGAGTACAGGAGGGGGACGTGGTGTTCGTCATCGGCAACCCCGGACCCACCAACCGCCTCAACACCACGGCCCAGCTCACCTTCCAGAGGGATTGGCTCGTCCCTGCCCAGCGGTCGTTCCTAAGCACCCGCCTCTCCCTGATGAAGGAGTTCAACGATGCCCATCCGGAGCGGGGAGAGGCCATGGGCCTGAGGAACCAGATGTTCGGCCTCTCCAACTCCCTCAAGGCCAATACCGGCCGATTGGAGGCGTTGAGGGATCCGGTGGTCATGGCCAGGAAGGCCGACGGTGAAAGACGCTTCCAGGAGGCGCTGGAAGGAGACCCGCAGCTTCGCGCCCGGTGGGGTAGCCTGATGGCCCACATGGCCCGGATCCAGGACGACAAAAGGGAGTTGGGGCCGGAGTACTCGGCCTTTGCCCGGCTCGCTTCGGGGAACACGGAATCGGCCCTCCTCTCCCGGGCCCTCTTCGCCATGACATGGCTCGAGGCCCGGCAGATGGGCGCACCGGCGGACACCCTGGCCGCCATCCGCCAGCAGATCCTCCGGATCAACGATCACCCGGAGGAGCTGGAAGAGGCTTTTCTGGCCGAGCGCCTCAGGGACTTCCAGCGGTACCTCGGCTCCGATCACCCGCTCACAGTGGAAGCCCTGGGGGGACGCAGCCCTGAAGGGGCCGCCACCAGCCTCCGGACCCGCTCCGCCCTGGCTTCCCGGGAGCAGGCCGCCAGGTCCCTGGATGCCGGCGCCCTCCCCCAGGACGACCCCGCCATCCGCCTGGCCCGGGTGCTCCTACCCTTCTACAGGGAATTCGTCATGCGCTTCGGCGGCCTGGAGGACCAGGAGCAGGGGACGGCTGCGGAGCTCGGAAGGGCCCGGTTCGCCGTCTACGGCACCGCGGTACCGCCCGACGCGTCCCGGTCCCCCCGCATCACGGACGGCGTGGTCCTGCCCTACGAGTACAACGGCACCTTGGCTCCGGTCTACACCACCTTCTTCGGCCTTTACGACCGGTTCTATTCTTTCGGCCCCACCACCGACTGGGACCTCCCGGATCGGTGGGTCCCACCACCCCCCGGACTGGACCTGGGCACACCCCTGAACTTCATCTCCACGGCCGACACCTATGGAGGCAACTCCGGCTCCCCTGCCGTCACCCCGTCCCTGGAGATCGTCGGGCTCAACTTCGACAGGAACATCGACGGGCTGAGCCGGGATTTCATCTACCTTCCCGAGCGGGGCCGGAACATCATGGTGGACGTCCGGGCCATCAAGGAGGCCATGGAGGTGGTGTACCAGGGCCGCCGCATCGTGGAGGAGATCCTGACCCACCGCCTCGTGCGGACGGAGGCGGAAGCCGCTGTGGGGAGTCGATGAGACGGATGGGGGAGGATCGTGGGGCCATGCCCATGGCCGCGGGACGGCGGTTGCTTTTCGCTGGGAATGGGCCGTGAGGAAGCCGGTGCCGGCGCCGCTCCTGGCTCCGTTCCTGGCCCTCCTCCTGGTCCTGCCGTCGCCCCTCCGGGGGCAGGCCATCCTGAACGTGGAGAGGCTCCAACGGGGGGACATCTCGGGAGCCCACGGGGAGATGGGGGCCAGGTTCGTCCTCAAATCCGGGAACACCGATGTCCTCCAGCTCGGAGGGGATCTGGGAGCGGGCTTCCTGGCCGACCGACACTGGATCCGGTTCTTCACGGGCATGGAGCGGCTGAGGCAGGGAGGGAGGGACGTCCTGGACAACCGGTACGCCCACCTTCGGTACAGCTATCGGTTCTCCGCGCCCCTCAGCAGCTTTCACTTTCTCCAACTCCAGTCCAACCAGAACCTGCTCCTGCAACAACGCTGGCTTCTGGGATCGGGCCTGAGGTACCGGGTCCTGGACGGCACCCGAGGCCGCCTGGACCTGGGGAGCGGGCTCATGCTCGAGGTGGAGCGATTGGCTGCGGGAAAGCTCGAACCGGGCGAGGACCCCAGGACCGAGACCCTGCGCATGGCCAACCTCGTCGTCGGCTCCGGGACGCTCGGAGAGGGAGGCCGTTGGACGGTGGTGGCCTACTACCAGCCCGACGCCAGGCACCTCGTGGACTACCGGCTCCTGGGTGAGATGGGACTGAGCGCCCCGATCACGGGCGCCCTTTCCATGGACATGTCGCTGGACTGGCGCCACGACAGCCGTGCCCCGGCGGGGCTGAAGAAGAACGACATAGGAGTCAGGACGGGATTCACGCTCCGGGTTCAGTAACCGCTCCGGAGATACCTAAGGGAGGATGCAGAGGCTATATGGAAGGAGACACCCTTGACCGGGCTTGGCCAGGCGCCGAGGTGGACGCCAGGGCCGGCGACAGCAGCGACACTCCAGGAGGCGCGAGCCCATCCCCACCCGTCCCGGAGCTCAGGGTGGCCCACGTGGCGGACGCCATGGACCACCCCAACGCCGACCGGCTCCTGGTGCTGAGGATCGACCTCGGGACGGAGGAGAGGCAGATCGTGGCCGGCATCCGTGGCCACTACGAGCCGGCGGACCTTGTGGGACGGTCCATCGTGGTGGTGGCGAACCTGCAGCACGCCAAGCTGCGAGGTGAGTGGAGCCAGGCCATGCTCCTGGCGGCGGAGAACGAGGAAGGTCGCCTGGGCCTGCTTCTGGCGCCCGATGCAGAGCCGGGTACACCCATCCGAATCCCCGGAGACCCGGCCCCTGACGCCGAGATTACCTTTGCCGGCTTCCACGAGAACGCCCTCCTGGCCAGCCCCGACGGCGTCACCCTGAACGGCGCGGCCCTGGAGGGTACCCGCCTGGTCATGGACCGGGAAGTGTATGGGCGTCTGAAGTAGGTTGGGGCGCCGGGCGCCTCTTACCCGGGGGGACGGAATCCTGTTGCCCCAGGGGCCCCGAGTCTCCATCCTGATGGCACACCGGAGCGCGATCCGAGGAGGCTTGGGATGCCGGCCAATCTCACACCCATCTACAGAGAAGCAGAAGCGAAGTACAAGGCTGCCGTCACCCGTGAGGAGAAGATGGCGGCCCTCGAAGAGATGCTGCGGGTCATCCCCAAGCACAAGGGCACCGAGCACCTCCAGGGTGACCTCCGGTCTCGCCTCTCCAAGCTTCGGCAGGAGCCCAGGAAGGCCCGGATCGCCAAGGGGCCCAGCTACAAGATTCCCAAGGAGGGGGCCGGCCAGGTTGCGCTTGTGGGTCCCCCGAACTCCGGGAAGTCCAGCCTGGTCTCCATCCTGACCAAGGCCAAGCCCGAAGTGGCCCCCTACCCCCTCACCACCCGGGAGGCTACGCCCGGAATGATGCCCCATCTGGACGTCGGTTTCCAGCTGGTGGACCTCCCTCCCCTCTGTGAGGAGTACGTGGAGCACTGGGTCTACGACCTGATCCGGGCGGCGGACCTGGTCTGGCAAGTGCTCTCCATCCAGAGCCCCCTGGTGGGGATGGACCTTGTGAGCGACCGCCTCCAGCGCAAGGCCATCGGCCTCTACCCTGCGGATTCCAGGGCTCCTGAAAGCCCCCGACCCGGCTGGGCGTACAAGAAGACGATGCTGGTGGTGACGGGAATGGACCTCCCCGGTGCGGCGGGAGACCTGGAGGCCCTGCAGGAGCTCGTGGAGACGCCCTGGCCCATCCACCCGGTGTCCGCCACTACCGGATACGGGTTGGGAGACCTGGGCACCGGGACCTTCGATGCCCTTGGCATCGTCAGGGTCTACAGCAAGGAGCCCCGAAAGGAGCCGGACATGTCACGGCCTTTCACCCTTCGTCGGGGATCCACGGTTGAGGACCTGGCCCGCGTCATCCACAAGGAGATGGCCCAGGGCCTGAAGCACGCCCGGGTGTGGGGCCCCAGCGCCTTCGACGGCCAGTCGGTACAGGGAAGCCACGTCCTTGAGGAGGGTGACGTAGTGGAGTTGCACACATGACCACGGCGGACGGCGGAAGCGAGAAGGGAGCCATGTCCGGGGCCAGGGTTCCGCGGGTCATGGGACGGCGATACCGATCCCTCCGCCCCGCGGCCTGGACCCTGGGCGCCGCACTGGTGGCGGGCCTGGCCGGCACCGGCTGCGTCCGCTACCTGACCGTGGAGGGTGGGCCCCAGGCTTACTACCAGACGGCCTTTCCCGGGCACGACGTATCGGGGCACCTGGAGGAAGCCTTTCGGGCCGTGAAGCGGATCCGGGTGACGGGAGTCTACGACCACTACCGGTTCTCCCCGGAGGCGGCACCCCTGGAAGGGGATCCCCTGGGACCGAACGTCCTGGCCCGGGCCGTGGACACCTTCACCAACTCCACCTCCCGGGAGGCTTCCGCTGCACAGATCGCCAGAGCCGGCCGGAGGGTCACCCTCCTGACGAACCACCATGCCACCCACTTCCCCGACACCGTGGTCGAGTATGTCGAGACGGCCGGTCGGACACCTCCCGCACCGCCGGGGCGCCGGCGAATCGACCGAATCTCGGTCAGGAGGGCCCAGTACAACCTGGTCATGGACCGGGCCGGAATCCAACCCTTCGAGATCCTGGCCCGGGACGTCCAGAGCGACCTGGCCCTTATCGGGGCCTCCTACCCGATTGGAACCGAGGGCCGGGTCCTCTCCGTCCTTCAGGTGCAGGTGGGCGATGCGGGCCGGCTCTCCTGGGGATCCTTCGTTTACGTTCTGGGGCATCCCGGCGGGTATCCCATGGTGACCCGGGGCATCGTGAGCGATCCTCGGCGGGAGGCCACCGCCTCCTTCCTCATCGACGGCCTCTGGAACGAGGGGATCAGCGGAGGCCCCATCCTGGCCGTTCGCGGACAGGACGGAAGCCTGGAGTGGGTGGGCATCGCCAGGGCGGCGGCAGGGAGGCTCGAGCACCGTCTCACACCGGACCCCGAATCCATCCAGGCCCTGGACCAGCGCCAGCTATACGAAGGGAGGATCTACCTGGAGGAGATCCAGCGGATCCTCTACGGGATCTCCCTTTCCGTGCCCATGACCACCATCCGGGAGTTCATCAACCGGAACCGGGCGGACCTCAGGCGCCGCGGTTGGGAGGCACCCAGGTTCTGACCGCTTTCCGGGACGGTTGGGCCGGAAGCACAACCTCCTGAGAGGGTCGGTACCGGTCCTGTCGTGCCGGCTCCCGACCCAACTGAAAGGAACATGACATGTCAAGGTCCCCCGCCTACCTGGTCCTCGCCCTCCTCCTGGCCCTCCTTGCCCAACCGGGCATTTCCCGGGCCCAGGACTACGAGTACCGCTACCACATCTACGCCGAAACAGTGGAACGGCTGGAGAGGTGGGTAGCCCCCCGCCCCGACTTGGCCCGCCTCGTTTCCATCGGGCCCAGCGCCACAGGGACCATGGACCTCTGGGTGGTGGAGCTCACCAACCAGGCCACGGGACCGGCCTCTGAGAAGCCCGCCGCCTACTTCGACGGCAACCAGCACGATTCGGAGGTGACGGCAGGGGAGACGGCCCTTCACCTGGTGTGGTGGCTCCTGACGCGTTACGGGAGCGACCCCCAGGTAACGGAGCTCCTTGACACCCGCACGGTGTACGTCCTCCCCCTGGCCAACCCCGAGGGGGCCGAGTACCACATCACCGGAACCGTGAGCTGGGACCCTTACGAGATCCCTGACCGGGAGCGGCATTATGGCCCCGGCAAGAGGGGAGCCGACGGCCCCGAGGACATCACCGGAGATGGGAACATCCTCCAGATGCGGGTGGAGGATCCGGACGGGCAATGGAAGCCCTATGAGAGAGACGGGCGCCTCCTGGTCCGGCGGGAACCCGGCGACACCCAGGGCCCCTTCTATCGGGTCTACCAGGAGGGCGTAGACTCCAACGGGGACGGGGAGATCAACTCCGATCCCCCCTTCACCCGGTTTATCACCAACCGGAACTACCCGGCCTTCTGGGCCTCCGACGACGGCCGCTACAGGGGAGCGGGGACCTACC
>Ga0114946_10001064_pt1 | contig 18870 bp, 16 predicted proteins | sample WalLakDeSediment_FD_88676 | JGI IMG/M metagenome (GOLD analysis project Ga0114946, IMG submission 88676) | Lake sediment microbial communities from Walker lake, Nevada to study Microbial Dark Matter (Phase II) - Walker Lake 11/02/13 Deep Sediment | ecosystem: Environmental > Aquatic >...
GCGCCTCAACTTGCAGCAGCAAGCCATGGCGCTGATGGTTGGATGGCTGCTTACGCTGACCGGGGGCTTGTTCGTCCTGCGCATCCTTTACAACTGGTGGCTGGGGCGCGTAACGCGCCGCGTGATGGCGCAACTGGCGCAGGAGTGAGTTATGGAAGATGCGTGGCATGACGTTGCCGCATGGCATGACGTTGCCGCGTGGCGACAGGCCGGAGAACAATCCATTGCGCTGGCCACGGTCATTCAAACGTGGGGATCCGCGCCGCGCAGGGTTGGGGCCAAAATGGCCATCACGGCCGGCGGCGCCATGAGCGGCTCGGTAAGCGGCGGCTGCGTGGAAAGCGCCGTGGCGACGGTGGCCGCGGCGGTGCTGGAAACGGGACGGCCGCGGCTTTTGCGCTTTGGCGTGGCCGACGAAACGGCCTGGGGCGTGGGGCTGGCCTGCGGGGGATCAATCGAAATTTTTGTGCAGCCGCTGAACACGGCCGTTTACGACTTCTTGCACCAGCTCATCCAAAACGACGACGCCGGGGGCTGCCTGACCATCATTCGCGGACCGGAAGATCTGCTGGGCCGGCAGCTTGCCTTCAGCCGCGCCGGGGCGCGCGTCGGCGCCCTGGGCGGAAGGTGGGATGCGGCCGCCCTGGCCGCCGCACGCAGCGCGCAGCAATCGCAGCGCGTCCTCCTAAGCGATGAAGTCGAGATCTTTATCGATCTGGTCTGCCCGGCGCCCGCGCTGGTTGTCGTGGGCGGCGTGCACATCGCCATCAGCCTGACCAGCATGGCCAGGACGTTGGGCTACCGCACCGTTGTCATCGATCCACGGCGCGCCTTCGGCAGCGCGCAGCGCTTCCCCCACGTGGACCGGCTGATTCAAGCCTGGCCGGATAAGGCTTTTGTCGACGTGCAGCTGACCCCGGAAACGGCCGTGGCCGTGCTCACCCACGACCCCAAAATTGATGATCCCGCTCTCAAAACGGTGCTCCCCACCCCGGTCTTCTACGTCGGGGCGCTGGGCAGCCGCAAAACACACGCCCGGCGGCTGGAACGTCTGCGCGCCGCCGGCTTCAGCGACGCCGCCCTGAACCGCATCCACGGCCCGATTGGGTTAGATATCGGGGCCGTCACGCCCCAGGAAATTGCTCTCGCGATTCTGGCCGAAATTGTACGCGCCCAACGCCGGAGCGGCTAACGCCAGGCGCCTTCTGGCCCCTCCCGCAATTCCCCGGCCCGGCCAGATCTCGGACTGCTTCAGGCAGGCCCGTCAGGCGCCGCCATTTTGCGCGCGTAGGCTTTGACCGCCTGCACGAGGCGCCCTGGTTGGCCGTCAAATTCGCGCCAATCCACGGTTTCGTGGGTGAGCTGGAGCAAAATATCGTTTAGAACAGCGTTCACCGGCGTCGGCACGCCGTCCGCCTCCCCGGCGCGGGCGATGGCGCCGTTATGGTAGACGACTTCGCTCTGGCCGCGCCCGCCGGCCAGGTCAAGATAAAACGACGGCATCTTATCGCCGCGCCCGCGCGCCACGCGGCCCTGCATAATAGGCTGCAAGACAAAGCGGGGGGCCCAGCGCAAAAGCCGGGCCAGCGAGCGCGCCGGCGATCCGGGTAAATTCACAACCCGGATGCGGCGCTCGCGCATGACGGCCAGCGTCTCGCGCAGCATACGCATTTCCAGGTCAAACACGGCCGTCGATGCATACACCACGCCCGGCGGCCGGTTAAGAATGGCGGAAGTGGCGTTGCCGATGATGTTGAGCAGCGCCTTGGACCACTTCATCGCCTCATAGTCGCGCACGCGCTTGACCGGAATGCCGGCCTGGCGCATCAGCTGTATCCAGGGCTTGATGTTTTGCCCGCGCGCGGCGGGAGCCAGCGCCAGCCCGCGGTCGGAGCGCTCCACAATCAAGCTGTTGCCGCTCTCTTTGCTGATGGGCGTGGTAAGCGCCCCCACGACCACGCGCGCGGGGCCGAACTGCTCGATCAACGGCCGTTCCACGTCAATGCCGTTTTGAACAGGCAGAATCGTCGCCGTGGAAGAAGCAAACGCCAGCAGCGGATCCACCGCGGCGGCCAGATCGTAGGCTTTCATCGTCAGCAGGATGAGGTCATAGCTGCGCCCGCCCATGAAGGCCTGGGCAATCGAGGTAACGGCCGTCGGGCGCGTCCGCACGGTTGCCCCTGCTTCGGTAATTGTCAGCCCGTTAGCATTGATCAAATCGGCCGTCACCTGGCGCGCGATCAGCGTGACCTGGTGGCCATGCTGCGCCAGGCGGCCTCCCAGATACCCTCCGACCGCGCCCGCGCCATACACCAAAATGTCCATCCTGTTTCCGCTCCCCTGTTTGCTCAAGCGCGCGGTACCGCCATGCCCAGCACGCCGCCGATAAAATCCGGCCGTCCCAGCACAAACTCATGGGCCGACATGGCGCGCTTGCCGGCCAACTGCAGCGCGTCGAGCGCTAAACCTCCGGCGGAGGCCAACGCAATCACCTCGCTGCCAGCGGCGACGACCCGGCCGGGCGCGCCGGCGGGCAGCCCTTCCCGCAGCGGGCGCGCCGCCAGAATTTTCAGGTGCGCCCCTTGCCAGGTGGTGTAAGCGCCGGGCCAGGGCGTCATGGCGCGCACGTGGCGATCCAGCTCGACGGCGTCGCGCCGCCAATCGATGTGGCCGGCCTCTTTTTTAATCATGGGCGCGTAGGTGGCCAGGGCGTCATCCTGGGGCTGCGCCGCCAGGCGGCCCGCCAAAATGTCGTCCAGGTGGGCAGCCAATAGCTCCGCGCCCAGTTCCGCCAGCCGGTCGTGCAGCGAAGCGGCCGTTTCGTCCGGCCACAGCGGCAGCGGCGCGCGCACGTAAACCGGGCCCGTGTCCATGCCCTCGTCAAGCTGCATCAGGCTGACGCCGCTCACCTCGTCGCCGGCCAGGATGGCGTGCTGGATGGGCGCGGCGCCGCGCCAGCGCGGCAGCAGCGAGGCGTGCACGTTGAGACAACCGTGGGGCGGCAGGTTGAGCACGTGCGGTCGCAAAATCTGCCCAAAGGCGACCACGACGATGACCTCCGGTTCCCACACCTGCAAGGGGACGATGGTCGCCGGCTTGCGCAGCGAGGGGGGCTGGTAGACGGGGATGCCGGCTGCTTCCGCCACCGCCTTCACGGGCGAGGCTTGCAGCCGCTGTCCGCGACCGGCGGGCCGGTCGGGCTGCGTCACGACGCCGACGACGGTTTGCGCGGCGAGCAGGGCGCGTAAGCTGGGCACGGCGAAGGCGGGCGTGCCCATGAAGACAATTTTAGCCATGCGCGCATTCTAGCACGCGCTAACGGCCGTTTGCAAATCGGGTTGACGCAGGTTCGCTTACCTTTTACAATGTCTGCGGTAATAACGTGACGTACTTTAACTTGTGGAGAAAATCATGACCGAAGATATGGAAAAACAGCCCGACGATATTCAAGAACCCACTTCAGGAACGACGCCGCCGGCTGCACCTGACCATGAAACCCCACCTGAACCCCAACCCGCCCCGCCGCCCAAAGCTGAAATGGCGGCCGGCGACATCAGTGATGACGACCGCCTCTGGGCCGTGTTGTCGTGGATTGTCTGGATCATTGCCGTATTTGCGCTAGTCCTGGAAGAAAAGCGGGATCGGCCGTACGTGCGCTATCACGCCTGGCATTCCATCGTCGTGGGGGTTCTGTGCACCGTGATCTCTTTTGTAACCTTTGGCTGCGGCACGCCCGTTTTCCTCATCACGCTCTACTTCGCCTACCGCGCCTACCAGGGCGACTACGTGGAGATCCCGGCCGTAACCAATTTCATCAAAGGGCAGGGATGGATTTAAGATGGACATTGCCAAAGCATTTACTTACATCACGGAGGACGAGCGCTGGGTCGGTAAAATCGGTATCGGCGCGCTGATCTCGCTGCTAAGCTTTTTACTCGTGCCGATTCCGCTGCTGGTGGGCTACGTCGTGGGCATCAGCCGCAACGTGATGGAACAGGCCGACCGGCCGCTGCCCGAATGGGACGATTTCGGCCGTCTTTTCCGCGACGGCCTCTCGATTCTTGTGGCGCAGTTCGTCTATACCCTGCCCTTCTGGCTGCTGACCTGCATCGCCATCATCGCCACGGTCGGCTTTAGCGGCCTGGCCGGGGTCAGCGAAGACGCCGCGGCGCTGGGAATCATTTCCACCTTTGGGCTTGTGAGCTGCCTGGGGTTGCTCTTTGCGCTGGCGCTTTTCTTTATCAGCCCCGCCATCGTCATCCAATATCTGCGCACCGACAATTTGGGCGCCTGCTTCCGCTTCGGCGAGGTCATCGGCATCGCGCGCGACAACGTCGGCGACATCCTGATTGCCGCCCTGGCTTCTTTCGTCGCCAGCTTCATTATCGGCAGCGTGCTCGGTATTTTGAACATCATCCCCTGTCTGGGCCAGATTCTCTCGCTCATCCTCGGCGTGGCGGCCGGGCCATACCTGGCGGCGATCACCGGCCATCTGTACGGGCAGATCGCGGCCAAGGTAAGCGGCAAGGCGGCGGGATTTGCCTGATAAACCGGATTTACCTTCTTGAAATCGAAAAGCGGCGCGCTCCATGCCGGATGGAGCGCGCCGCTTTAACGCTAACAGCTTCCACTTGTGGACGGATTAACGGCGCAGCGAAAAGTCGTCCGCGTCATCCGGCAGGGTTTCGAGCACGGCCGTTACCTTGTCGGCATCAACCTGCACCCCGTCCCCGGCTGCCGCGCGCGGATATGGCTTACCACCAAACTGGGTCAGCGCCACCGCGCCCATCCCCACGCATAAGGCCAGCGCCGTCAGCAGCCCTTCACCAAAGACAAACGGGATCAAGCCCAGCAGGCCGAAGATGAAGGTGAGGAGCGCCGTGCCGACCGCGGCCGTGCCGGCCAGGCGACGCTGCTTCATCTGCAGGGGACCGGCCAGACGCTCACCCAGCCAGGTTCCCAGGGCAATCCAGCCCAGCAAGGCGGCAGCGACCAGCCCCACCAGCAAGACGAGAATGATCGGGAAGCCCAGTAACCCAATGCAGACAAAGGTCAGCACAATCGAAACGGGCACGAGCAATGCGGCCAGGGAGGGTACCGCCACGGCCGTTAACAAGCCCACGACCCCGCTCGCCACCGGCTTCTGCTGCACGGTAGCCTGTACCCGCCGCAGTTGATCCGGCAGGACCGACGCCACTACAAACGCCAGCAGGCCAAACAGCAGGCTGCTCACGATGGTCTGGAACAGGCCGCCAAAGAAATTGGCCAGGCCCGCGTGCGCGCTCCAGGTCATGCGGCCGGGCATCCATTGGTCACGCTCCACAAAGCTGCCGGCCATATTCGGAAAACGGCCGAAAAAGCCCGGCAGGTTCAGATTCTCCACGTTGGTGCAGCGCAGGCCGGCTGCCGAAGCATCCCGCAGCGCGCCGTTCAATAACACGCACTCGCCGGAGACAACGGCCGTTTCCCGCGCTTCCAAATTTCCATTAAACAAGACGATGTCCCCGTTAACCGCGCCATCCAGGCGCACGTCCCCATTGAAGACGATCACGTCCCCATTGACGACTGCGCCCGCCTCAATCTCCAGGTCGCCGTCAAAGACGATCACGTCATTATTGATGACCTCGTCCGCCTCGACGGCCGTATCAAAATGAGGCGCGGCCAGAACAACCCCACCGGGAACCGCCAACAGCAGCGCCAGTAATAACAATACCGCTAAACGTTTCATGCCACTCTCTCCCTACAGCGCCGGTATGGCGCGCGCCGGGCAGGCGTTCGCGCCGGACGCATCCAGGTTTATATTTCCTGCGGCTGGCTGACCAATTGACGCACAACGCCGCTCCACACAAAGACAATTCCTGCCATCACAAGCAGCCAGCCGATGATTGTGGGCTGCCGCACAACTAATTCACCCGCGCTGCTCAAGAGGGCCGCAATGATGGTTCCCACCACCTGCACGCTCTTGGCAATGGATGCCCACAGGCTTGCCAACAAGCCGGGCTGCTGCGAAAGCAGGGCTAGCCGGCTGGCCCCCCACAGGCCCAGCAGCAGCGGGACCGCGCCGCCCAGCAGCAGCAGCACGTACAACGCGCCAATCGCCCAGCGGCGATTCCGTGCTGAAGGCAAGCGCGCAATCGTGCGCAGCGCAAAATCCGCCGCCGGCTCCAGCATCGGCGCTTCACGCAGCAGCTTCTCAATCGCCAGCAGCGCGCGCCACTCGCGCAAGCAGGTGGGACACGCGCGCAGGTGAACCTCCAGCATGAGCTTCTTTTCGTCCACAAGCTCACCATCGAGCGCGTCCATCATCAATGCGTACGCATTTTCATGTTCCATATTTCGCTCCGGTAAAAATTTCTCCTCTCTCACGCCATCTCGACTTCGTAAGCGGGGGCCAGGCCGCGCTGTAGGCCCACCTCGGCCAACTGGCGCCGCGCGCGGAAAAGGCGCGACTTAATGGCGCTGACCGTCGTGTCCATGACCTCGGCAATCTCCTCGTACGAAAGTTCATACCAGTAACGCAGCACCACGGCCTGCCGGTAGTCGGGCTGCAGCTCATCCAACAGCGACTGCACCAGCGCTTGCTCCTCGGAAATGACGGATTGGGCCTCAGGGCCCTGCGTTTTATCGCTCATAAGCGCCGGATGGGGCGGCAAAGGCTCGTCCAGTGAAAGCAGCAGCGCCCGCCGTTTGCGTATCAAGTCAATGCAGTAATTTGACGTAATGGAAAGCATCCACGTGCTGAACTTATGCGCCGGATCGTAGGTGTGAAGGCGCGTGTAGGCGCGAATAAACGCCTCTTGCGCCGCCTCTTCCGCCTCACGCGCATTGCCCAGCATGCGGTAAGCCAGGTTGAAGACCGGGCCTTGATAAGCCTCAACTAAATGTCCGAAAGCGACCTGGTCGCCTTTTCTGGCTTGCTCAAGCCAGACCTTTTCTGCGTCCAATTCCAATCTCCTGACGATTCACTCACTACTACGCAGTATATCAGGAAAAAGTTGCGCCAGATCATCGCGCTTATTTGCCTGCTTACCCCTTTCAACTTTATAATGCCGCGAAGGTAATGAGTGAAAACGGCCGTTTCCCAAAACGCTCAATCAAATTTACAAACCCATAATTTTCGAGTATTCTAGTTGATAATGATCCTTATGGGCGGCCCGCCCATCATTTCCCCTAATTCCCTTTCCAATGAAGGAGTTGAACCATGTCCGAGCGTAAAAAAATTACCCTACCCAATCTCTTTGAAAAAGTAGCTAAAGGGGAGCCAATTACCTGGCTCACCTGTTATGATTACCCTACGGCATACTTTCAGGACAAAGCAGGCATTGATATGATTTTAGTCGGTGACAGCCTGGGTATGACCATGCTTGGTTACGACAGCACCCTGCCGGTGACTATGAACGACATGATTCGCCACACCCAGGCTGTGCGCCGCGGCGCGCCCAACGCCTTTCTCATCGGCGATATGCCCTACATGAGCTACCAGCCCAGCGACGAAACGGCCGTGCTCAACGCCGGTCGTTTTATGGCCGAAGCCGGCTGCGACGCCATCAAGCTGGAAGGCGGGCGCGAAATGGCCCCGCGCGTTACCGCCATTGCCGCGGCGGGCATTCCTGCCTTTGGCCACCTGGGCCTCACCCCCCAAAGCGCCAGCGCCCTGGGCGGCTTTCGTTTGCAGGGTAAATCTGCCCTGCAGGCTAAGAAAATCATCGAAGATGCCAAAATCCTGGAAGAAGCAGGGGCCGTCGGCGTGCTGCTGGAGCTCGTCCCTGACCGCGTCTGCGAAATCATCACCGCGCGTGCTGAACACTGCATCATTATGAGCCTGGGGTCCGGCCCCAACGCCCATGGCCAACTGCTCATCTACCACGACCTTTTTGGCCTCTACCCCAAGTTCACCCCACGCATGGCCAAAGTCTACGGCAACGCCGGGGAGGTCATCCAAAATGGCCTCATCCAATACGTCACCGAGGTGCAAAACAAACAGTTCCCCGAACCTAAACATTACTTTGGCATGAAAGACGCGGAATACGACGAGTTGAACAAGCTGCTTGGATAGAAGAGTGGGCAAGTATGCAAGTGGGCAAGTATGCAAGTATGCAAACCTGCAAACCTGCAAACTTGCAAACTTGCAAACTTGCAAACCCGCAAACTCTAAAAGGAGATTCCTATGACCGCTGATTTACGTGAACGCTTGCGCATTGCCCCGGATCGGCTGGAGGCGCTGAATGAGATATTGCTCAACCCCGACATGCGCGTGGTGAATGATTTGCTGGCCGTCATGGCGAAATTCGGTACGCCGGAAGAGATTAACGCCAAGGCGATGGAAGCCGGTAAGGTAGAAAACCTGCTGGAAAAGGTCAAGGCCGTTAAGCCGGAATATTTGCCTGATTTATACTGGTTAATGGAGCAGCGCGACCAGAACGCCTTTATCAGCGTGGCCGACTACCGGCGCAAGGTGCTGGGCGCGCAGGCCGACCAGATGACCTTTGCCGACGAGTTCGCCGTGACGCTGGAAGTCAGCGCGCTGCAATACTTTCCCTGGCTGATTACGGCCGCCAAGGAAGCCATCGCCCACCAAACCCTCATGCCCGGGCGCTTCATCCGCGTGCGCAAGATGAAAGAGCAGGAAGCCGATGGCGACCTGCCCGCCGTGGCCGCGGCGCTGAAAATTATCGGCGCCAGCTACGTGGACACCCTTGATACAAAAGGCACCGATGGCTCCAACGTTCATTTGGGCGGCCCGGCGACCATTACCGGCTATTTTGGCGGCGTGGGACAGCCCAATACCCATCCCCTGAAGTGGCTGGAGGAGTATCTCTATTACTACACCAACTATGGCGTGCAGCAGGTACTCAATATCAATCCGGGCACGGTGTTGGTGGGGTATTTGTTGCACCGACTGGGGGTCGATATTGAGTTTAAGATTTCCGTTTTTATGGGCAATGACAACCCTTTCGCGGCGCTGTGGACGCTGATCGGCGCCAAGCTGTTTGCCCGTGACGACGGCACGTCGCCGCTGATCGGCTTCAACTGGAGCAACTCGGTGAACAACGAGACGATGGAAATCACGGCGCAGTTTCGCAAGGCACTGGGCTTTGAGGATGTCGTGCGCTTTGAGCATCACATAACCGAGACGTGGAAGAGCATTGTGCGCCAGCCCTACAACCGCCGGGATGAGCTGCTGGAATTGGCCAGCCACGTCGCCAATATCTCCGCCAAACACGAGGGCGGTGACCCGGAGATCGATCAGACGCGGGAACATCCCTCGGACATTTTAGACTATTTCCGCGACAAAGAGGAGATTATTGCCGCGGGAGATTGGGCGCACATGGAGCACAATTTCCTGGATAAAATGGCGGCCTGCGATAAGACGGCCTGGGCCCTCACGGAGCGGGGGTTGTCTTTTGTGGCGGCGCAGCATTTGCATCGCTAAATGGACAAGTTATTCATGCGCCATTCCTAAACTGCATGTAACTGCTCAGCCAGCCGCTAACCGGCCATCAGCCAACCAAGATGCCAGGCATTTTTAACCCAGAATTCAGGTACGCAAGCTCTGGAGAAAATGCCTGGCATCTGAGCCGTTACAACTGGATGACGTGAACACAGTATGACGACAAACGACAAAAAATCTTTGCCCTCGACGCTATACACGGAAGAATATTTTTTAACCGCCTGTGAAGGGTACGACGTATTCCTGGAATCGGAAGGCCGGCATCTCTCGCGGCGGCTGCACGACGCCTTCCAGGTGGCGGAAGTCGCGCCCGGCATGCGCGTTCTGGACGTGGGCTGCGGCCGCGGCGAAATTGTGCGCCACTGCATGCGGCTGGGGGTGGAAGCTTACGGGATTGATTATGCCGCCGTGGCGACTTTGATGACGCGTGACGTGATCGTGGCCGAGCAGCAGCGCCCGGCCACGGCCGCATTTGCTACGGCGCTGGCCCGTGCGGGCGTCTCCCGCGCCGACGCCAAATTTTTGCCTTTCCCCACGGCCTACTTCGACCGGGTGCTGATGTTCGACGTGGTGGAGCACCTCTATCCGTGGGAGCTGCACCACGCCATGCTGGAGACAAAGCGGGTGCTGAAGCCAGACGGCCGTTTCATCATCCACACCGCCCCCAATCGCTGGTACGACGCCTACGCCTACCCGTGGGTGCGCCGCGTGCGCGCGCTCATGGGCGAAAGGCGCAACTATCCCAAGGATCCACGCGCCATCACGCCCGTCAACCAGGACGTACACGTCAACGAACAAGACATTCTGAGCATGCGCCGCGCCCTGCGCGCCGCCGGCTTCAAGCGCATCAAGGTGTGGCTTGATTCGCCGCCCCAGAACCGCCAGGAAAGCGCGCTGATGGCCGGCCTGCGCCGCATCGCCTTTGACCTGCCGCCCTTCCGCTGGTTCTTCGAGCGTGAGCTATTTGCCGTCGCCGCCGTGGAATAGGCGGCGCGCCGCAGGCGCGCCCTGCCGATGACCAGGAAACTGTTACCCATCCTCCTGATTTTGCTGCTGGCGCTCGCCCTGCGCGTCTACCGCCTCAGCGCCATCCCGCCCGGCCTCACCCACGACGAAGCCAATCACGGCCGTGAGGCTATCGGCATTCTCGACGGGGAGCTGCGCTACTACTTCCCGCTCAACTACGGCAGCGAACCGCTGTACAGCTACACCGTGGCCGGCAGCATGGCCCTGCTGGGCGAAAATTTGCTGGCGCTGCGGCTGGTAAACGTCCTTTTTGGGCTGGCGGCCATCGGCGCCACGTATTTTTGGGCCCGGCGCGCCTTTGACCGGCGCACGGCGCTGCTGACGGCCGCGCTCATGGCCGTCTCCTTTTGGCCGTTGGCAAGCAGCCGCCAAGCCCTGCGCGCCGGGATGCTGCCGTTTTTTACCGTAACGGCCGTCTGGTTCTTCTGGCGCCTGGGCGGCCCGCGCTTCTTCACCCGGTCCATGTTGGGCTTTGCGCTCAGCATCGTCGCCACGCTCCACATTTACCTGGCCGCGCGCGTGACCTGGCTGCTCTTCCCCGCTTCCCTACTTTACCTGGCTGTGGCGCAGCGGGAATGGTTCCGGCGCGCCTGGCGGCCCGCGCTGGCGGGGCTGCTGCTGGCCGGGCTGCTCGTTCTGCCCATGTTTGTCTACCTGGCCAACCACCCCGCAGCGCAGACGCGGCTGGAGATGCTCGACGATCCGCTGGGGCAGGCGCGCGGCGGCAACCTGGCTCCGCTGCTGCACAACGCGCGCGACGCGCTGTTGGCGTTCGTCTGGCCGGGCTATGGTGACCAGTTCCTGGCCTATAATATTCCCGGACGCCCGGTGCTGGATGGCGCCACGGCCGTTTTCTTCATCATAGGCATCCTTGCGGCGCTGTACCGCTGGCGGCAGCCGGCGCATGCCTTCGTGCTGCTCTGGTTCCTGGCCGGCGTGCTGCCCTCCCTGATCACCGGCCCCACCGCCAACACCACGCGCAACCTGGCCGCGCTGCCGGCCGTTTTCCTGCTGCCCGCCATCGGCTTTGGCGCCGTGCTGGACGGAATCCGGCCGCGCCTGCGCTGGCGAACGCTGGCGCCCGTCGCCGCCGCGGTCTGGCTGCTGTTCGCCGGGGCGGTAAGCGCGCGCGATTATTTCGTGCGCTGGGGCGAGTCGCCGGAAGTGCGCGGGGCTTACCAACAGACGTTGGTGCGCGCGCTGGCCTACGTGGATGCGCAGCACCCGGCCCTTTCCCCGCTCATCATCTCCACCGTCTACCCCGGCCCGGCGCACGACAACTCTATCGCCCTGGTACTGGCCGCGCCGCGCGAGACGCGCTGGGTAGATGCGCGCTACGCGCTCATTCTGCCCGGCGGGCAGGACGCGCACGCGCTCATCCTCGATTCCACGCCGCCGCATCCTGCCTTCCAGTCCTTGCTGCAGCCGCGCGCGCGGGTCGCGCTGCGCTCTGACGACCTTGATCCGGGCTTCACGCTTCACGACGTCAACAGCGGCGCCATCGTTCGCGCCTGGGACGCGGCCGACGCGGTCAATTTTGGCGATGCGGTGCGGCTGCTGGAGGCGCGCTGGCTGAATTCGGTCGTGACGCCGGGCGCCACGGCCGAACTGCTCACCGTCTGGCAGGTGAACGACCCCGCGCGCCTGGGCCCCATCCACCCGCCGGCATACACGACCGAAACGGCCGTTTTTGTCCACCTGCTCGACGCCGGGGGCGACATCCTGGCGCAGCGCGACGCGCTGGACGCCCCCTCCTGGTCCTGGCAACCGGGCGACGTGATCCTGCACGTGCACCCGATGCAGATTCCGGACGCGATCCCCGCGGGCAATTACGCGGCGGTCGTGGGCCTGTATGACCGCCCCAGCGGCGCGCGTCTCAACGTGCTGGACGCCGCCGGCAGCGCGGTGGAGACGCGCGCCTTCACGCCGCCGCTGCGGATAGAGGCCGCGCCGTAGACGAGCGTAGCTAGAGTTGCGCGCTGCTATTTCCCGCGTAAGATTGATGGCATGGCTCACCAACGTACGCCCGAAGAGTTGAGCGTCACCGAACTGGAGCAGCTTCTGCGCCGGAAGAAGCAGGCGCAGCGGCTGGCGCGGCTGCGCGCCGAGGGCCGCGTAGTCGACGTAGCCGGCCGCCCGGCGCCCATCACCCACGTTCCCACCGCCCCGCCGCCGGACGAGTCGGCTACCCACCGCCCGCCCACCCGCCGGCGCCGGATCGCCAACTTTTTACTGCTGCTGGTGGAGGTCACGGCCGTCCTCGGCCTGGTACTCGTTCTGTTTAGTCTGTGGCAAACCAACCGCGCGCTCAACGTCGAGTTGGCGCAGGCGCAGCGCGCCCAAAGCCAGAGCGTCGCCCTGCCGACGCCGACGGCCGCGCCCGTCATTGACGTGGTCGTTTTGCCCGGCGGCCACCAGCCCCCGGTCAACGGCCGTGCCCCGCAGCCGGGCGAAGCCGGCGAGATTCCCGCCCACCTGCTGCCGGCCATCAACGCCTATGCGCCGCCGCCGATTCCCACGCCGGGCCCTGAACAGGCGCGCCGCATCCAGATTCCCGCCATCAACGTCGACCATCCTATTGTGCAGGGCGACTCCTGGGAACAGCTTAAGAAAGGGGTAGGCCAATTCATTGGCTCGGCGCCGCCCGGCGCCAGCAGCAACCTGGTGCTCTCAGCCCACAACGACATCTACGGCGAAATCTTCCGCGACCTGGATAAGCTGAGGCCGGGCGATGAAATCGTCGTCTCCACCGCGCGGCGGAGCTATACTTACGTAGTGAATGATGCCCAAATTGTGGCTCCGACCGACGTATGGGTGCTTGCGCCGACGGATTACGGCCGTGTGACCCTGATTTCTTGTTATCCTTACCGCATCAATACCAAACGCATCGTGGTCTTCGCCGACCTGGTGAGCGAAACCCGGAGTTACTAATCAGCGAGGAGCTTTTCTACATGGCTAGCAAAAAAGTTCGTCGGGTGCGCAAAGCGCGCCCGAAAGTATCCAAACCGACAACGACTACCACCGTAACCGCCGCGCCCGAAACGGCCGAACCGGCCAGACCCATCAGCACGGCCGAACAGTTTCAGAGCGAATATGCCTACGTCTTGAAGGACCTGCGCCTGGTTTTCCTTTTGGCCGCCATCATGTTTTTATTGCTGATTGTGCTGAATATCGTCCTGCAATAGCTGCCCAGGCCCGCTAGCTGCGGACCGGCGTTTCCCCTTACCGCCTCTTTCCCCCTGTCTCACACCGGCGGCTGATTGGCCTGAAGGCCGCCGGATTTACGTATGGGTTACCGATTCCAGTATGGCGGTCTGCCGCTTGTCTGGCTCGCCATAACGCACCGCCCGCCGGCGCGAGCGGCTCCAATCTGCGGCTCAGCGCACCGCCCACTCCTCAATATATGCCAGCGACTGGTGGCGGAAGTAGGTGTTGTAGAGCTCAGCGTAATGGCCGCCCTGCGCCATCAGGTCATCGTGACGCCCCTCCTCGATAATACCGCCGGCGCCCATCACCACAATCCGGTCCGCGTGCTTCACCGTCGAGAGGCGGTGCGCAATCACGATCGCCGTGCGCGCCTGCATGATCGTCTCCAGCCCCTCCTGGATTTGCGTCTCGGTAAAAGGGTCCACGCTGGCCGTGGCCTCATCTAAAATAAAGATCGCCGGATCTTTGAGCACCACGCGCGCCAACGCCACAAGCTGGCGCTGCCCCATCGACAGGCTGCTGCCCCGCTCACCCACGTCCGTATCCAGCCCGCGCGGCAGCGCCGCCAGCCACTCGCCAGCGCTGATTTGCCGCGCCGCCGCCAGCACCTCCGCGTCGCTGGCCTGGGGACGGCCGTAGCGCACGTTTTCGCGCACCGTGCCCGAAAAGAGGAACGGCTCCTGCGGCACCAGCCCGATCTGGCGGCGGTAGGCGCCCAGGTCCAGCCGGCGCAGGTCACGGCCGTCGATCAAAATACGGCCGTCCTGGAACTCGTAAAAGCGGCTGATCAGCTTGGCCACGCTGCTCTTGCCCGCGCCGGTGTGGCCCACCAGCGCCAGCGTCTCGCCCGCGCGCACGTCGAGCGAAAAGCCGGGCAGCACGAGCTCTTTGTCGGTATAGCTGAAGCGCACGTGCTGGAACTGGATGCGGCCGTTGAGCTTCTCCACCGGCTCCGCGGCCGTCTGCGTCACCTTCGGCTGCAGATCAATCAGCGCAAAGACGCGCTCCGCCGACGAGAGGCCGTCCTGGAACTGGCTCCAGAAGGAGGCGATGCTCATGATTGGCCACCAGTAAAAGCCTACGGCCTGCATAAACAGGTACCAGTCGCCCGGCGAAATCGCGCTTTGCCAGTCGCGCGTCGCCAGCCCGCCCACGTAAACCAGCGTCGCCATGCTCAGCCCGGAGGCCAGCCCCATGACGGGGAAAATCGTCACCAGCGTCAGCCCGCGCTGCAGGCCCAGCTTGTAGCCCTGGCGGTTGTTGTCGTCGAAGGCAGCGTAAATCGCCCGCTCCTGACGGAAGCTCTTGGCCACCACAATGCCGCTGATCGACTCCTGGATTTGGGCGTTGATAATCGCCGTCATGCGCCGCGCGTTCTGCGTCACCCGCCGCGCGATGCGCCGGAAGCTGAGCGCAATCCCCACCGCCAGCGGCGTCATGCCGATCAGCAGCAGCGTCAGCCAGACGTTAATCGTAAACAGCCAGGCCGTCAGCATCACTACCAGCAGCGCCTGGCTGAGTAGGTTCAGCGTCAGGTTGACCGTTTCGGCGAAGTCCTGCGTGTCGGAGGTCACGCGGCTCACAATCTTGCCCGACGGGTGGTCGTCGTAGAAGGAGAGATCGTGGCGCACGGTCGCGGCGAAAACGTCCTGGCGCAGTTGCAGCACGACGTTGCCCGTGACGCGCGCCGAGAACCATTGGCGGATAAAGTTAAACACCCAGGCCGAGACGCCCAGCAGGCCGATGCCCAGCGTCATCAGCAGGATGTTGCGCGTTGAGGGATTGGCCGCCAGCAGGTCGATGGCGCGCGCGATGATGATGGGACCGCCGGTGCTGGCGGCCGAATTCAGCGTGAGCGTCAGCGCCACCAGCAGCATCGTCCGCGTGTGCGGCCGAAAATAGTCCACAATTCGCTGCGTCAGCTCCCGATCGCCGTACTGCCGGTCGTAATCTTCCGTTTCCAGTCCACCCAGAATAAAGCCCATAGCTCACTCAATCGGTGCGCGCAAAGATGCGCCGGTAATCCGGGCTGCGCGCCAGCAACTCCTCGTGCGCGCCCTGGTCCACCAGTTCGCCCTGTTTGAGCACGAGGATACGGTCCGCCCAGCGAATCTGGCTGAGGCGATGGGTAATCAAAAAGGTGGTGCGCTGGCGGCTGATCTCGCGCATGGCGCGCTGAATCTGGTCCTCCGTGGCGCTGTCGATCGCGCTCGTGCTGTCGTCCAGGATCAGGATGCGCGGGTCGGTCAGGAAGGCGCGCGCGATGGCGATGCGCTGCCGCTGCCCGCCGGAGAGCATCACGCCGCGCTCGCCCACCTCGGTGGCGTAGCCGTCGCGGAAGCCGCTGATGAAGTCGTGGGCCTGGGCCTGCTGGGCGGCGCGCTCCACGGCCGTTTGCGTCGCTTCCGGACAGCCAAAGGCGATGTTCTCTGCCAGCGAGCGCGAAAAGAGGAAGACGTCTTGCTCAATGGTCGAAATCTGCGCGCGCAGCGACTCCAGGCTCCAGTCGCGCACATCCACGCCGTCCACCAGCACCCGCCCCGCGTCGACGTCGAAGATGCGGTTGATCAGGCGCGTCAGCGTCGTCTTGCCGGAGCCGGTATGCCCCACGATCGCCACCGTCTCGCCCGGATGGGCCGTAAAGCTGACGTTTTTGAGCACGGAACGGCCGTTGTAGCCAAAGGTCACGTTCTCAAACGTCACCTGCCCGCGCATCGGGCGCGCCGCGCCGGCCGCGTTCTCGTCCAGCGCCGTCTCGACGTTGATCATCTCCAAAATACGCCGCGCGCTGGCCACGCCCAACTGCACCAGGTTAAAGGAGAAGAGCGAGACAAAGGTCGGGAAGCGCAGCACGCCCACCAGGCCGATGTAGGCGACGACGTTGCCCAGCGTAATCCCGCCCGCGCGCCAGAGCAGCGTGGCGTGCAAAAAGGCGGCCGCCCAGGCAATGCTGAACATCAGCATGGGTAGGTAGCGCGCCTGGATTTCGCCCTGCTTAATGAAATGGTCGCGATACAGCCGCGCATCGTTCACGAACCGATCCTGCTCGCGCGGCTCCTGAGCGTTGCCCTTGACCACCTCGATCCCCGCAATCGCCTCCGCCAGGCCGGCGTTCATGACGCCGAACTGGGCGCGCATAGCGCCGCTGACCGGGGTAAGCTGGCGTGCGTAATCGGCCACGGTGATGGTGAAAACGACCAGGAAGAGCGCCGGGACCAGCAGTAGCTCGACGCGCAGCATCGCAATCAGCGCCAGCGGCGCCACGATGCCCATGAAGGCGTCGACGATCAGCATCAGGCCAGGACTGAACATGAAGTTAAGCTGGCGCACGTCGTTGGTGGCGCGCGCCATGATGTCGCCGATGCGCTGACGGCCGTGGAAGGTCTGGTCTTTGCCCAATAGGCTGGCGTACAGCTCGTCGCGCGCGTCGCGCTCCATGCGCTGGGCGAGGAATTCGGTGGCGTAGTTGCGCAGCAGCCCCAGTAGTCCCTGCCCGGCCGCCGCGCCGAAGACGCCCACGGCCAGCGCCAGCAGCGCGCCCGTGCTCCATTGCGGCTGCACAAGCAAATCAAAGGCCCGGCCGATGAAAACCTGGATGTAGCTGTAGGCGAAGTTGTTGAAAATGGCCGCCGCCAGAACGGCCAACGGCAGCAGCGGATAGCGCAGCACGTGCGAAACGATCCAGCGCACGGGGCCGCGCCGGTTGTAGGAATAGGCGTTCTCGCGTTTGAATTCAACACTCACGGCATCCACCTCGCATCACCGCCACATTATACTCCAGGCGCGCGCATTAGACATTTATTTAACATCCACTCCCAGTGGCAGTTGGTCTCGCTGGCACTCTCCGGTACAATCAGGATGAGTCATCGCCACTCCGCATTCCGCATCTTGAAAGGGGGTTTCATGCTAAGCGAGCAGGCGCAACGTATCGCCGTCATTGATTTAGGCTCAAACACGGCGCGCATCATCGTCATGAGCGCCATTCCCGGTTACGCTTACCACCTGGACGACGAAATCCGCGAGGTGGTGCGTTTGCGCCAGGGCATGACGGACGGCAACCTCAGCGAGGCGGCAATGAGCCGCGCGCTCTTTACGCTGCGGCTGTTCAAGCGCTTTTGCGACAGCGCGGGCATCCGGCCAATCATCGCCACGGCCACCAGCGCGGTGCGCGAGGCGGCCAACGGCCCGCAGTTTATCGACAAAGTCGAACAGGCGCTGGGCCTGACGCTGCAAATCCTGGATGGGGAGCGCGAGGCCTATTACGGCACGCTGGGCGTGCTCAACGAAATGCCGTTCACCGACGGTTACGTGGTCGACATCGGCGGCGGCAGCGCGCAGATTTCGGAGGTACAGGGGCGACGCTTCGCGCGCGGCGCGTCGCTGCCGCTGGGCGCGCTGGCGCTGACCGAGCGCTTCGTGACGAACGACCCGATCAAAACGGCCGAATACGCCGCCGCCATGGCTGAAATTGCCCGGCAGCTCGACACGGTAGCGTGGCTGGCCAAAGGGCGCAAAAACAAAGCGGCGCCCCTGGTGGGGCTGGGCGGTACGTTGCGCAACCTGGCCAAGCTGGAAGCCGTGCGCCGCGCCTATCCGCTCAACACGCTGCACGGCTTTGTGCTCACGCGCGACGCGATTGCCGAGAGCATCCGCCTTTTTCGCGAGCTGCCGCTGGAAGAGCGCCGCCGGCTGCCGGGGCTGAGCAGCGACCGCGCCGACATCATCCTGCAAGGCACGCTGGTGATCGAGGCGATCATGGCGCGCCTCGAGCAGGATGCGCTCACGATTTCGGTCAACGGGCTGCGCGAGGGGCTTTTTTTCGAGCTGTTCTGGCGCCACCTGGACTACCCGGTCAGCGACAGCGTGCGCCGCTTCAGCGTGCTGAATATGGCGCGCGTCTACCACTACGATAAGCGTCACGCCAGCTACGTGCGCTACCTGGCCGGACGTCTCTTTGAGCAACTGGCCCCGCTGCACGGCTACGGCCGTTTCGAACTTGAACTGCTCGACGCCGCGGCGCTGCTCCACGACCTGGGCACGCTAATCGACTACAACGACCACCACAAACATTCCCAGACGCTGATCATCAACAGCGGGCTGCCCGGCTTCACGCCGCGCGAGACGGCGCTGATTGCCCTGCTGACGCGCTACCATCGCAAAGGTAAACCGCGCGTCGACGGCTGGGA
>Ga0114946_10001065_pt1 | contig 18842 bp, 19 predicted proteins | sample WalLakDeSediment_FD_88676 | JGI IMG/M metagenome (GOLD analysis project Ga0114946, IMG submission 88676) | Lake sediment microbial communities from Walker lake, Nevada to study Microbial Dark Matter (Phase II) - Walker Lake 11/02/13 Deep Sediment | ecosystem: Environmental > Aquatic >...
GATTGCTCATGGCGCTTCATCGGCAGCAAGCGGGTGATCATGTATACTTCAATGGCGATGATGGTCATGGCGATGGTGTGGTAAAGCATGATGATGCGTCCTTCACGTTGGGCCTGCACCATTTCCAATCCGAGAACCCGAACAGTGAAGTCTCTGACACCCCACTCCACCATGGGGCCTGAGAGAGTGCCCCAGATGGCGGTCATCAAAGAGACCACTGCGATTGCCACCAGGATCAACCCCCGGGTGGATCGGAAGAGGAAATCGAACTTCTTAGAAAGTGATTGCATTGTGTGTACCTCCATTATCGGCTCAGCCGTTATTCCAGAAGCAGATAAGGCTATACGCCTTTGATATCCTTCACAAAACCTAAGGCGAAAGCCAGTGTCATCAGGAGCAGTAGCGGAGCCAGAATTGTCAGAACGAACTGTTGGCTAAAAAACAGCAATTGCGCTCCAGAAGAGAGGAAAGCCAGGGCAATGCCTCCCAAGCCAATCAACGCTCCGCCTACGCCAACCCACCAGAACCCCTTGCTTGCTAACCCCTTCAGACTGGCGTAGATCGGACCAATGAAAATGACCAGCCCGGCAACGCCATGGAATATTGGGACAGCGATTTTCTTTCCCACCTCAAAACCACTAATACTGGAGATGGCGATTGCCAGTAAGCCGATCAGAGCAAACCAGGCATAGACCTTTTTCCAGGAAGGGTAATACTGGTTGGCGACCCCCAGTGAGATGCCCAATGGAAGCAGGCTGGCTACTGTCAGCACCCAGGGTGAAGCCAGGATGTCATAACCCAGAAAGATGATCAAAACACCTGAAACGAACAAGACCAGGAAGCCCAGCATATAATAAATGTCATGTAGGGCTTTCTTGACCTGGTAGCGCCCCCAAAACATCCAAAGAAGGTAAAGGGCAGCAATGCCGGTGATAAGAAGGGTGATTTTATCGAAGATGTTCATTTCCAGACTCCAGCATTCGTAATAGACGAAAACATCGATACTTGCCAATACAACAAGCCTGATTATTTATGCCCATTAAAAACTGCCAATTGTTGTTGAAGTACTTCAATAGTAAAAGGCGAATTTCAAGGACATGGGCAGCAGGCAAACGAATATGGGCGGTATGGGAATTATGCAAGACAATTCCATACCGCCGCAACGGGTTATTGCGATGGTCAGATAACCTGTAAGTTTGGATCATTTGAATCCCGTTTTCTTAATGTGAATTATGGCACTATTTATCCATCATTACAATGACAAATGTCAAACTAAGGTTACTTCGCCATACTGCAGATTGCTGGTTGATCAACTGGTAGCTCTCTGATAGAAATTAATCCCTTCCTTCGACCAATTTACGGGTACCAGGCAGCAGGAATACGATGAGCAGCACGGTACTGATGATGGGGGCTGGCAGGAACAATGAGAAGCGTCCCAGCCTGATGACATCAGTGATCCCAACTGGATAACCACCAAACATGGACATCAAAGCGGCAAAAATGCCCAGCGGAAGCGCCCAGGATTTTCGTTTGATCAGTGCAAAGATGAATACTGCCCAGGCGGCTGCCCCCCACCAGTTGACCATCTGTCCCATGGCATACATGCCATTGGCAAAGGAAGCCTCGACTGTCTGGTATCTTGATATGGCGCCGACACCATCCATATAGGTCAATACATAAGCCAACCCACACACAAAAGCTAAAGCGATGATTTTCTTCTCGACTCCACCAATGAAGAGCATCCCGAACCACAGGATGAAGGCAATCAGGAATATCCACACGGTTGGAGTTGGAAGACCAACGCTGGCGGGAGGGATGATTGGAAAGAAGCCAGCCAGGATTTGAATGGTGGCAGCCACGGTGCCCCAAAACCAGGCCCATGGTTGTCTGTTTAGAAAACCAAACAACACCATGCCCCAGATTGCGCCGGCAGACACCCCTAACCACCCGAGCATGGCGAAGACAATCTGAACAGTGATAGCTTCATCAGGACGGCCTTCAAGCGTTTTGGCTTCCATGGTTGGGTTGTAGATGTTGGCCATGATGAATAAAATTAATAACCCAGTTATGATTCCGATGACTGCCAGAACTGCTCCGAGTTTATGGTTGTTCTTCATTCGTATTCTCCTTTAATTCTTTTTCTCTTGGATGTTCCCTTAAAGATGTCCCAGGTGACAGGTCGAGATGGATGATCCGAGAAGGGGCAGGGGCGCCAGGTGCCTCGATGCGGTTAACGACGCCCCTTATTCCCGGTATCTGCGCCGCAATTTCTTGAGCTTTCTCCCACGCATCGAGTGATTTTAAGCTTCCACCCAGATGGACTATGCCGTTCAGAACGCCTACACGGAGCTCCAGCGAACTTGTTTGTTCATTGTCGCTAAGCGCACCTATGAGCGCTTCCAGAACAGCCTGGCGTATCTTCTCGTCAGTGGAGAAATCTTTATCAACCATTAAATGCTTTGCTTTGAATCGGTTTTTGCCTGATGACTTGCGAACCTTCTTGAAAGCAGTACCTCTCGATTATTCTGGTAAGGCGGCCTTTCGTTGCTCCTGGGGTTCGATCAAGTGAGCCTTGAATTTGGGGAACACCAGTGTAAATATCAAGCCGGCAGACAGCAGAGCCCCGACCAGGTAGTCTAAGGTGGCGGTACGGATAATTTGGACGGGCACGTTAATCGCCACGATGGATGAAGCTGCTATCAACATCAACCACCAACCTGAGTGTCTGCGGGCAGCCAACAGGTAGATGCCAACAAAAAGAAGGATGAAAGCCATCCACTGGACTGGCGCAGACCAGGCAAGTACCCACCACTCCAGCCCATCGTAAAGTGGTTTCATTGGGCGGGTGAGTAGCATACGTAAGTTACCAGTCCCAACTACAAAAGCGTGGGTAGTCAACATACCGCCCAGCGTCAGGGCTAAGAAGTGCCCCCATTTCAACCATTTATCCACGTTGCGAGCCAGTATTAGTGACCAGAAGAAGACCAACCCAACAATGGAGATCACCATAGGAAGGGGAAAGCCACCTTCCCAGGTGACGTATGGGAGGAACATGAACATACCTCCGGCAGAAGGAAAAGCGGCTGCCAGCAAACTGGCAGGGTAAGCCCACTCTTCACCTTTATTTATGGGACCTGCCAGTAGAATTAACATGATTCCACCAATAAAGATCAGTCCACGATAAATCGGATAGGCAAAAGAGAAAATCAAGATACCGCTGGCATAGGCGGGTCGTTCATCGATTACTTCCAATAAGCCTGCTACCACGCGCTCCAGCGAAACCTGGATAATGATAGGGGCTATGGCGATCATGAATATCCCGACGATCACAGCCAGGATAGCCAGAACTCGGCGGGTATTTTGGGGTGTGTCTTTCATCATATTCTCCTTTTAATAATTTGTATAAACCCTTCGCGAACATAATCACTATGCTGTGATAACAACATCAATAGATAGTGTATAGTTTACAGATTACAGGGAGGGTTGTATACGACTTAGGTCGTATGGAGAAAATAATTGTGAGGAAAGTGAGCTTTCAGGGGTTACCGCGCTGGGCCAAGCCCTCTGAATCCAAAATGATAATGGCGTGCTTCTCCACCCGGATTAAGCCCTCTTCTTCCAGGGATCGCAGCGCCCGGCTGAGGACATCACGGACGGTACCCAGGCGATTCGCCATTGTGTCGAATGTAGCCCATTTTCGTCGACGAATCAGCAGGCGACCTTGCAAATGTTCGGCGTTTTTGAGCAAAGTGTTAGCCAATCGCGCTTCAACGTTTCTCAATGACAGGTCTTCTACCAGGCCGATATAGTAAAGGATGCGCTGACCGAGGCTGTGGATCACTGCCAGAGCCAATTCAGGATAGCGAGTAACCAAGGCGACAATGTCTGATTTCTCAATTGCCCAAACCTTCACCGCTTCAAGCGCGACAACCGTTCCCGGATAGGGGGTATTTGTGAACAAAGCCACGTCGCCGAATATCTCCCCCGGTTTAACAATCAACATGGCCTGCTCTCTTCCCTCTGGTGACATACGCGAGGCTTTGACCCAACCTGATTCCAGGATGTAAAGGTAATTGGCAGGTTCACCCTCAATAAAAATGACCTGACCTTCGGCAAACTGGCGGGGGACAGCAACGCCGGCCAATGCGTCTTGGGTTGCCAAGGGCAGCTCAGCAAAATGGCTGACATTACGTAAAACTCGCTTCGCGTTTTCTGTTTGGGTGTCTTTGGAATTGGGTGTGGTTGTGGTGCTCATGCATCATACCTGATAGAGATGCTCAATGTTTGTAATCTACTTTTGTTGGAATACTAGATCATCGATAGCGTTCATCATAACAGTCAGACATGCGATTGTCCAGAAAGAAGCAGACAACCTGGAGCTTACAAGGATGGGAATATGGTAAACTCGGGGGAAAATCCAACTTGATCCAAACTTTGGTTCCTGTCCATGAACGATCCCATCCTGATCATTGCCAATCAGTTGAATATCCCAGGGAAGCAGGTGACTGCAGCAGTCGATTTACTCGATGCCGATAACAGCGTGCCGTTTATCGCCCGTTACCGCAAAGAAGCGACTGGAAACCTGGATGAAGAACAACTGCGCCAGATATCTGGCATGCTGGTAAAGCTGCGAGCTTTGAATGAGCGTAGGGCAAGCATCTTGAAGACGGTTGAAGAACAGGGAAATCTTACCCCCGAATTACAACAGAAGCTGTTTGAAGCAGCAACGATGACCGAATTAGAAGACCTGTATTTGCCCTACCGGCCGAAACGGCGCACCCGTGCTAGCGCTGCTCGCGATAAGGGTTTACAGCCCCTGGCTGATCTCATCCTGAAGCAAATTCGGATTGACAAAACGCTACAGGAGCTGGCTGCCCCTTTCTTGAACGATGATGTGCTTACAGTAGAAGAAGCCTGGGCTGGGGCGCGTGATATCGTGGCCGAAACCATCAGTGAACATGCTGAAGTACGTCAGGAGACAAGAATGAAGGCCATGCAGTGGGGCTGGCTGAGTAGCGAACGGGTTAAAGATTCCGAAGATGACAGGCAGATCTATTCTGTTTATTACGAGTTTGAGCAACAGGTGGAGCGCTTACGACCGCACCAGATCCTGGCTGTCAACCGGGGAGAAGCAGATAAGGTTCTCAAAGTCAAAGTGAACATTCCTGAGCGGGATTGGCGGGAGGCGATACTGCGAGTATTCCGTCCTGACCCTGGTTGTCCTTTAGCCACCCACATGGAAGCTGCTGTTGATGACGCAGCCGAGAGGTTACTGCTGCCAGTTATCGAACGGGATGTACGTCGAGAGTTAAGCGAAAGAGCCGAAACGCATGCCATCGCTGTATTTGCTGATAATTTGCGAGCCCTGCTCAACCAACCACCCTTATCCGAATATGTAGTTTTAGGTATCGATCCAGGTTACCGCAGCGGATGCAAGGCGGCGGTGGTCGACGTGACTGGCAAGGTGTTGGCAACCACAACAATTTATCCGCACCAACCCCAAAAACAGTGGGCTCAATCGCTTAGCGCGCTGGCAAAGCTGATTGGTCAATATGGCGTTGACCTGATCGCGATTGGCAATGGGACTGCCTCCCGGGAGAGCGAAGCACTGGCGGCTGAACTGATCCAAACTGTGACGGACACACAAGAAGAGCCTTTTCAAAACAAAAAATTGCATTACCTGATGGTTAATGAGGCGGGGGCAAGCGTATACAGCGCCAGCCCTTTAGGTAGAGCAGAACTGCCCGAACTTGATGTGAGCATGCGCGGAGCGGTCTCGATCGCGCGGCGGGTTCAAGACCCGCTGGCAGAGCTGGTGAAAATCGATCCGAAATCGATTGGAGTGGGGTTGTACCAGCACGACGTCGACCAAAAAAGACTGGCAAGTACATTGACGGGGGTTGTCGAAAGCGTTGTCAACCAGGTTGGTGTGGACGTGAATACCGCTTCCCCCGCCTTGTTAACCTATGTATCCGGTATTGGGCCTAAGCTGGCAGAACGGATCGTGATTTACCGGGATGAGCGTGGTCCCTTTAATGAACGAGAGCAATTGTTGAAAGTGCCTGGATTAGGACCGAAAGCCTACGAACAGGCGGCTGGATTCCTGCGAATTCGCGGAGGGAGCGATCCTCTGGACGCCAGCGCCATCCACCCTGAGAGTTATCCGGTCACTGAAGAGGTGCTTAGACGAGCGGATGTCACAATGGAACAAGCTCCCCAGGAACGAAAGAAAGCGCTGGAGGCGATGCTGCTGCGTACCTCTATAGAAGCGCTGGCAGAAGAACTTAGAGCCGGTGTCCCAACTTTGAGTGATATCCTCGAGCAACTGGTGCGTCCTGGTCGCGACCCACGTCAGGATTTACCAGTTCCGGTTTTACGAAGCGACGTGTTGAGCATGGAAGACCTGACGGTTGGGATGAGGTTAAAGGGCACGGTGCGCAATGTGGTCGATTTTGGGGCGTTCGTAGATATTGGCGTGAAACAGGACGGGCTGCTGCACCGCAGCCAGATGCCGTCGGGAACCAGGCTGAGGGTTGGTGAGGTGATCGATGTGGAGGTGCGTTCGGTGGAAGTCGAGCGCAGACGAATTGGATTGAAGTTAATTCATGGATCAGAAGAAAGGGGTGGTCAGGAAAGCGACTGAAGCGACCATCAAAGATCTTTTCGTGAATTAGATTTCCTGGCGCTCGAAAACTGTCCAGGATGCTATCAGCGAGAATATGATCAGACCAATGCTTACAAACAAAGCTGGCCAGGCGGTCAGGCTCCCCCCCAGTGCAACCTGATGACCCCAACTAACGAGCTGGCTGGGAAGCCACTCGCCCACTGTGGGTAGAGTACCTAACAGGCTGATCACGATCAGCACTGCGAAAGCCAATCCGCCGGCAGCTACCATCGAGCGCGAAAGCGTGCTGAAAAACAGGGTTATCGCCACGTGTACGAGGAGGAAAACCCATAGGAGAACGTTGAGTAGCAACCAACCCGAGGCGGAAGGTGCTTCGAACAAGAGCAACGTGTAATAGTATGCCGCGGCGCCAGCGATAAACGTACCAATGAAGAAGGTCAATCCCAAGGCCGCGAATTTGGCAAGAATAAAAGAACGGCGTGAAAGTGGTTTGGTCAAAACCAGGGCAGCCGTTTTCCTCTCTTTTTCCTGAACAACTACACCCATGGTCATTAACAACGCCAGGATTAAACCAAATTGGACATGATTCTTGTTGAATTGATCAACTGCATCGATCATGGTTGGTTCCGGTAGTAGCTTAGCAATTTCATCCCCACCTGGCATGAGGCGGAAGATCTCGGGCATCAGTTTGGCCCCCAGCGGGGAGAGCAGCCCAAACAATCCCAAAACAAGTACAACTACCAGCAGGCGGTACGAGCGCCATTGTTCCAGTACCTCTTTGCGCAGGGCTATCAAAAATATCTTCATGGCTTGGGTTCTCCTGTAAGGTGTAAGAATATGTCCTCCAACGATGGTCTGGCTACTTCGTACCTTGAGAGGATCAGCCTTGACTGAACTGTGGTTGCCAGCAGTTCGCGTTTGGCGGTATCCACATCCGAAACGACCACCCGGGCGGATAGGCTATCGGTAGTCACATCCAGGATCCAGGGAAGCGAACGCAGGTTTTCTGCCCAGGCTGGTAGCTCGTTTTGAGATACGGGATCTATTTCGATCTCAAAGGCTGGAACCGCGTAACGCTCGAGCAGCTCCTCCTGGCTGGCTTCTGCCACCAGGCGACCATTGGCGATAATGCCGACCCGATCGCAAACCCGCTCGACATCAGCCAGGATGTGGGTGGACATCATGACTGTGCATATGCCACGCATTTCCTTGATCAGCTCCAGCACCTCTCGGCGACCGGCAGGATCCAATGCGCTGGCTGGTTCATCGAGAAGTAAAATCTTTGGCTGGTTGATCAATGCCTGAGCCAGACCAAGACGCTGGCGCATGCCGCGAGAAAAACCGCCGATGCGCCTTTTGGCAGCCGCGCTGAGACCGGCCAGGTCGAGCAACTCGGGGATGCGTTTATCAAGCGTTTCAGGTGTCAATCCGAACAGCTTACCGGAATATTCTAAAAATTCGCGAGGTGTCATCCAGGAATAGAAAAGCGGTTCTTCAGGTAGATAACCTGTCAACCTGGAAATCTGGTTACCCTGGGTCAGGATGTCGAAGCCCCCAACCCAGGCCTGGCCGCGAGTTGGGCGAGCCAATCCGGTCAGTATACGGATGGTGGTGGTCTTTCCGGCACCGTTTGGCCCAAGGAAGCCAAAAATACTTCCCGGCTGGATGACGAGGTCCAATCCATCCAGTGCCTGTACCTGACCGAAAACCTTATACAATCCCTCGATGCGAATAGCTTCCATTTATTCCTCCCGCCCTACAAACAGGTAAACAACCGGACCGATAATGTTGATAAAGACAATGATCAGCACCCACATCCACTTTGGACCTCGGGTGTGCTCTCGCTGGATGAGGTCGGCAAGGGCAAAGATCATCAAGGCTACCTGGATCAGGAAGATAGGAGCGAGGAAAGGGATATATTGTAGGAATTCGTCCATGGGGTATCTCCTAGGTGAAAAATGTGGCTCTTATTTGGGGTCAGATTCTGTTCCAGTTCGATTTCATGACAGGCAAATCCGGCTGATTCAGGTCAATCCTGGCTATCCAGGAGTATGTTTTCGGCCAGTTCTTGAAGATGGGTGCAACCCGAAATATGAACCAGAGTGACCACTTAGGCACGCGGGGATGCCAGCCACCAGATGGGTGCACTTCGATCTCCACCTGGTTGTCTTGACGATGTAAGTGATAAACGCCATCGATATAGCCCGTTGACTCCCCCAGCCAGATATCAAACATACCCTGCGCCTGTGCACCATCGCGCAAACCGGTGAGGTGTGGGAATGGGGGATCAAAGGTGAACTGCACATCATACCTGGCATTCTCGGGTCGCATGCGGCTGATTTCCAGGAAACCGGCATTCTCAACCAGGTCGTAGACCGTTTGGCGGTGTCGTAATTCACCGGCGTCCGGGGGTTGCAGCAGAGTAAGTGGTCCATCGTACGCTTTATTCCAGTTGAGAATGAATGGGTCTGGTGCGTAACGGGTGAAGTACATCCATGAGCCATCCATCGGAACAGGCAGCGAATCCAGGCGGTGAGATTTCTTACCGATTTTAATCTCGAGGTCTGTGTTCGACTTGCGCACGAAATAGAAATCGTACAGCAAGACAAGGGGAAGCGAGGGAGGATTTTCGGTATCACCGGGAAATGGAGCCAGAAGGGAAAATGGCTTGCGCGGCTTACGGCTGCTTTCGTGGATGCGGGTGTGAATCAGACGCCCTCGCTTATCCTCAAAGGTGAGGGACAGGTCTACCCCCTGTTCAGTGATTTCAAAATGAGCGTTATCAAAAGGTCGCTCTATGAGCTCGTCCAGGCCTTTACCAACGATGTCGTAATTACCCCGATCTAGAATCAAGCCAGGTTGGTGGTAAATGTCGACTTTTCCATCTTTACGCCAGGCAATTACCAGCAAACCAGTGCCAGTCGTGGGGTCATCAAAGACTTGAGGTTCGAAGCCAACATAGACTTCGTCTGGATCGTGCTCGAAGTTGATCAGTAACAGGCGCTCCATCGGACTGACTTCCAGGTTAAATGGGGTGATAAAGCCCCTAACGGACTGCTGCCGGTAGATATCAGGTGGATGATTACTCGGCATCTGGATTATCGTCTGCTTGAAGCGATTCGGCAATGGAGGTTGCCCAGGTTTCGATTGAATCCCAATCTCGGAAATCACCAGTAGGCGCCTTTAATGCTTTGATGATCATTTTCTCTGGCAGGTTGAGTTTTTTGGGGTCAATGACACCACTGAAGAAAGCGACCTCGCGAGGCCCGATTCGGTCGGTAACAGGCTGGAGATTTTCAGGGAAGCGCCAGCCTTTCATCAGTTCCTCTGGGTCACCTTCTCCGGTTGGACCGCTTGAGAATAGCCAGACCGGGCGTTCTGCCAGGATTTGCTCATTGGCTGTCAAGAAATCTGCGGCTTCTTTGAGCCATTGACCGGCGTAGACGGCGCTGCCAAGAATGATCGCAATGTAAGGATCCAGGTCCTTTACCTGTTGTGCGGGGTGAACTTCAACATCAAATCCTCTTTGCTGGATGGCTTTGCCGATATGAAATGCAATCTCGGAGGTCGCGCCATATTTGCTGGCATAAGCAACCAAAACTTTTTTCTCCATTTTATATCTCCTGGTTATTCTTTCATGCTGGTTTGGTCTCGACCGGATGACGCAGGATGGTCTTTAATTTTTCGGGTTGAGCGCGTCGAGGATCACCCAAATAGATCTCGTGATGGCGGCCACGCATGAGGTATCCATTGTCCTGGGCATAGGCTTGCATGCGCGCTACAGTTGCTGGCTCTTCTGAATAAGGCCCGATATGCATGGTTTGAACAGATAACCCTTCGTGGAAGCGTTCCAGTCGCAGCTTCTCAATGGCTGGATTTCCCTTTTTCTTAAGAAGCTGTTGGCAGGCAAGCGTAAACATATCTTGATCAATGTGCTCAGGCTGCATGACGATCAGCGTCCAAAACCAGTTGTCTTTGCGGTTGATGTCGAATGCGCCGTCTTCTACATCCCATAATTCCTCCAAAGCCATGACAGTGTAATCGATGGGATCTTGTTCACGCTGCTTGGACATGAACTTGAGCGTATAAGAGATGCCATACATGGCTTCGATAGCTTCCTGGAAGGATGACGATGTGCCGGGTTCCATACCGGATTCGATTTGTCCATCGATCATTGCGTACTGGAATTCGGGGACATCGACTATTTCGATAACCCTGGCAGAAGGGGCATACAAATGCTTCAGCTCCCTCTTGAGATCGATCTTCTTCATGGTGGCTCTCCTTGAAACACAGGTTGTGGTTTGCCAGTGTTAAGTATAAATGAAATGAGAGCTGATTTTTTATTATTCAGCGATGACCAGAACGTTAAAGCTCAAGGCCCTGAGGCGCGAATGTATGTTGAAACATCCACGTTGTAAATCAGCTCCCCTAATGTGATGGTCAGCCAGGGAACACCTTCATCCTCCCAGGTCACCGTGGAGAGGGAGGGAACCAGGATATCGTTGAAAATATCCCATTCCAAAGCATCCAAAAACCAGAGGGTTTTTTGCTCATCTTGAGCTTGTTTGTAGCGCAGCGCTTGCATGCGTTGGATCAAACCGCTTTGGGGATCGAAGGTGACAGTGAAAGAATCTTCCTGCTCACCAAAAGGGACTACTAGCCGGGCAGTAATTTCGTCGATTGCTTCCCAGCGAACACGCGAATCAGTGATATAGATCGATGGCAGCCAGATAGATTCACCCCACAACCCGAGATTGGCAGCCATGTCAACTTTGGGTTCGTTCTCGATGATGCCTACTGGGAGTTCTAGCCGGCTGTGCCCGTCCAGATAGGATTCATTTACTTTCAGAAGCGGAAATCCGAATATTGTGGCTTCGATGTAGTGGCGGTAATCCCGTCCAGCATTGTGCGTGAAACGAAAGCGGGCAGGGAAAGTGATACCGGAAAAGCGCAGAGAGGCACGCCCGCTGATTACCGCTGAACTAACCTGAGGTATTTGCTCTCCACCAATTGTCTGGTAGAAACGAGCTACTGGTGGAGGCAAATCAGCAGGGAGATCGACCATGTCCAGCTCTGGCGTCGTATCCGGATAGGGAGAGAATGGCTCTGGTCTGAAACGCAAACCAATCCAACCGACTATCACCAAGCCGGCTATAACAGACAGGACAGAAACCGACAAGCGAAGGATAAATTTCATCATAGTGCACCTCAATTGGAAATGTAGTATATCCGCCGCTTTAATATGTGGTTATGAGCAACCTGCTGGTCTAAAAAGATAACCTGGCTGGTGACAGACAAACAAAGTGAATTCAAGACGATGGGTGGGGACGATCGTCCAAAAAAACTCGGTCGGGTCCGCGGTCGATCTCCCAGGGATAGACGATATGAGCGTCAGTGATGGCAGCGTAAAAATCGGGACGTAAGGCACCAAATAAGCTGCGGTAAGGATTGAAATGCAAGACGCAGGTATAGGGGTACCCGAAGGCTGCCTGGATACGGTTCTTCACGGAGGTGATCACCCGCCCCGAACCCCATACATCATCCACCACCAGGGTACGGCGGTCGTATATAAGAGTGTCTTCGGGGAACTGCAGGAAACGTGGCCAGGCAAACAGACCTGCCTGTTTCATCTCCAGTTGGGTAGGAAAGTCAACCGAAGCAGTGAGGACATATTTCAGGTTAAGGGCATCTGCCAGGATACCGCCAGGGACAATACCACCTCGGGTTATGATCATTAACGCATCGAATTCCACATCGAATTGGGGTAAAAGGTGATCAATCAAACCGTCTACGTCGTTCCAGGTGAGTATTTCCCGGCGCCTTTCCATGTGCGTCTCCTCATAAGATCGTCTTGGGATAAATTATCCCACAATTGGCTCTGTTAAGAATACTTTTTTGCAGTTAAGTTTGCAAGCAGCGTTCAGGATTAAGTCCCATTCGGATCAGTGTTTTTCAGGTAAATTCTTAGCTGGTTCATTATGATACAGAGTGGCGATCAAGCTGCTTCGCTTAGGCCAAAGTACAGCACCTGATCATAAAGAGCAGATTGCTTCATCTGGCAAAAAGCACCGGTCTCACAACGACATGGGTATCAATTTAAAATGAAGAGAGGCAAGATGCTGTGGAGTTAGTTGTAGTGGGCTCAGTAATACATCAGAAAAATCGAGTCCACTACAGCAAGGATGGGGGGTTGACTTCGATGCGCCAATCACCAAATTGCCGTTCTTGTAACAGAGAAACAGGGTCAGGGCCACGTAAGATAATTTGCCAGCGGTATAGGTTGTTGATGCGGGAGTAGAAACAGGGCACTGGCCCAATGACGGTTGTGGCGCGTCGATCTTCTGTTCGGATCCAGGCGTGGATTTCTGCGGCAAGTTCTCGGGCTGCTCTTTCAGCTTGTTCGTAATTCAGGTGACGGAATTCCAGGCGAACTAACCTGGTAAAGGGCGGATAACCCAAATGTCGCCGGTATTCCAATTCCCGTTGAAAGAACCCATTGTAATCGTGGTGTGATGCGTTTTGAATGACGTAATGATCAGGATCAAAGGTTTGTAAGATGACCTGACCGCCCAAAGGGCTGCGACCAGCTCGTCCAGCTACCTGGGTAAGCACCTGGAAGGTACGTTCTGCGGAGCGGTAATCGGGGATGCTTAAGCCCACATCTGCCAGTATGACCCCCACTAACGTAACCAGAGGTAGATCCAGTCCTTTAGCCAGCATCTGGGTGCCGATCAGGATGTCCGCCCGGTGGGCGACAAATTGACTCATGATCAGATCGTGGGCACCTTTTTGGCGGGTTGTCTCGTAATCCCAACGCAGGATTCTGGCATGAGGAAACAGTGATTGAACTTCGGTTTCAACCTTTTCAGTGCCAGTGCCATATTGACGGATGCGGTTTGAATGACAGTTTGGACAGGTGTGAGGTAAAGATCGCTGGTAGCCGCAGTGGTGGCAGATCATACCAGTTGTCGACCTGGGCGATCTGAAGCTGGAGGCAGCACTGTGGAATACCAGGGGAATGTTGCAGCGTGGACATTTCAGGTTGTGACCACAATCGCGGCAGAATACATATGTGGCTGTGCCACGCCGGTTGAGGAACAGGATCGCCTGCTGCTCACAATCCAGCACATGAGCGATAGAAGCCTGTAGTGACCGGCTGAAGATGGAACGGTTGCCGGCTTTCAATTCTGCGCGCATGTCAACCACTTGAACTGGGGGTAAATCCAGGGATTGCGCCTGCTGCTCCAGGGGTTTATAAGCGAAAGTGGCCTTTTTCAAAGTGCTCAACCGTGCAATTTGAGATTGGACAGCCTGATTGTGAGCCAGGATGCGCGCGGGCAAATGCAGGTAATGCCATTTTTCACGCAGAGCCTGATAACGGTGAACCAGATCAGGTGTAGCTGAACCATGCAGGCAGAAAGCACCAACCAGGCGGGCATAGGCCACGGATGTGTCGCTGGCGTGATAATAAGGCAGGTTGGTATCCTGATAGTAGGATTCATCGTGGCTCTCGTCAACCACGATTAATCCCAGGTCAGGAAAAGGTGTAAATAAGGCGCTGCGTGGACCGACAACGACGGAAAGGTGTCCAAGGCGAGCTCGTAACCAGGTATCGTAGCGTTCCCCTGGAGAAAGGCGTGAATGCATCAAACCCACCTGCCCAGGAAAACGGGCTAGAAACCGGCGGACTGTCTGGGGGGTTAGGGCGATCTCTGGGACCAGGACGATGGCTTGCTTACCAGCCTGGAGGACTTCTTTGACAGCATGGAGGTAGATTTCGGTCTTTCCCGAACCGGTAACACCATGTAAAAGGAAGGGGGTCACTGGATTGCCTGCCAGGGTCTGGTGGATACCAGCGCGGATCGCTTTCCAGACATCTTTCTGATCCTGGGTGAGTGGGGGAGGCGATGTGGTCACAAGGTCCAGGGCTTCCAGGGGATCTCGCCAGACTTCGGTTTCACCAAGTTGGATCAGGTCGCGCTCAGCCAGATAACGCAGGTCGGCCGCGTTAGCGCCGCTTTCAGCGTACAACCAGCTAACCTGTAGTGGTTCGGAGGCATTCATCAGGCAGCGCAAAACAGCCTGCCGCCGTTGCAGCGCTTTTGTACCGGATCTTCCCAGTTTGGGCATGCGAGCTTCGGCAACCTCAGGCCTGACAGCCAGTCGGGCAGTGCGGACAGATTTCATTTGAACGGTGGGGGGAGGTAGCACGGATTGGGTGGAGATCAGGCTGCGCCTGACCAGGGAGTTGGCTGCCGCGCGCCAGTTGCGGTGGGGAAAAGCCTGGTCAATCTGGCGACCTCGCAGAGGGCCTCGCCGGCGCAGTAATCCGATTAAGTCTTCTTGTATTGGAGTGAGTTCTGGTGGATTGTCTGGCTCTGAATGATTGCCTGGAGTATCTTCAGCTTCTTGATTCTGTTCTTGTGTTTCGCGGTCACCATTTTCATTCAAATGGTAAATTGTGTCTGACATTTTTGCCAGACCGGGTGGTAGCATCAAATTGATGCAGGCTGATAACGGAGCCAGGGTACTCTCAGATAGGTGCTGAGCAAGTTCAAGTTGGGCTGGAGTGAGGACCACTTGATGGTCGACCAGATCGAAGACCGGTCGGGTCTCGGAGACATGGGGAATGTCCACCAGGCGTAGAACCACACCGTGCACGCGCTGTTTTCCGAAGGGTACCTGGACCAGATGACCTGAGTGGACCCGCCCCACTAATTCGGGAGGTAGATGATAGTGAAAGAGGCTGGTGACCTGCGGAACGTTTACGGAAACTTCAACATAGACCTGCATGGGCAATGGGTAGGATTGATAAAGTTTAGCAGGCTGGCCTAAATTGGTGGACCATCAGGTTTTGGTCGAGTGATTACGGCTGAAGCGTAACCAACAACCTGGGAACGATCACCAGAAATATCTCCAGAAGTGGCATAATGCAGCACTTTAGTCTGGTCGGCACCTAGAGATTTGGCTGCCCAGAGAACTGCTGCCAGAGCAGCGTGACCGCAGGCGTATCCTTTGCCCTGCTCTTCAGCTTCAAATAGCATGTTGGGGTTAAAGGATTCTATTCGACGTAAAATTTCTGTGTCCAGGCCTTCGGCGACCGATTGGGGAAAGAAATGAGAGAGATCGGTACTGGCAACCAGGATGCCAGATCGGCTTTGAAGCACAGACGCCAGTGCAAGACCGAGAGCCCGGGCTATCCTGCGGGTCTGGTCTCGAACCATCACCGGGATTAGGCGAAAACCTTTCGGAAAGACACGCTGTAAGAAGGGCAGTTCAATTTCAAGGGAATGTTCTGGATCATTGCTTATGGGGCTTAGCTGTATGTCTGCTTCAGCCTTAAGTTTGTCATTGAGAATGCCCAGGTTCTGATGGTCGACTGGAACCAACCCAAGGGGAGTGGCGTAATCAGAGTGGGAGGTCGTCAAGAGTGGCTGGTTGTAGGGGTGGTGCATAGGTGAAACGACCGCGACCACCTCTGGTTCAATTCCCTGGAGGGCAGCAAAAGCGTAACCTGCCACAGGGCCAGAGTAAATCAAACCAGCGTGAGGGGCCATTACGCCAACAACCTCACCATCGAGGTCAGGTAAAGTTGCAGCGTTAATATATCCGTCTACTGTGTCTGCGAGCTGTTTTGGATTGTCCGGGTACCACCGGCCAGCAATGGGTGAGGGACGTGGGTTGCTCATGATTTTACTCCGTGATAAGTAAAACAATTATAGACAGAGTTAATACCTGGTTTCATTTTAGCACAAACCCATCAGAAAGGGTTTGTGCGAAGTTGCCTATCCCACTCTTTAGCAAGAATTGAGTTGGACACCTGTTCTGCCTCAAGTTATCTGGTTTTATTTAAAAGTATTCGAAAAAAAGTGTGTGATATACTTCTTATTCGATTAGGAGCAGTGCCTTATGGCTAATACTATCGAAATTATTTATTGTGCAGCGTGAAACTATACACCACGTGCCATCAGTTTGACGGCAGAACTTCTTGAGCAGTTTGAACCAGAGATAAAAAAGATAACGCTGGTGCCTTCATCTGGAGGAGCTTTTGAGGTCAGCGTGAATGAAATATTAATTTTCTCAAAGTTGCAGACATACCGACATGCAGAGCCAGGCGAGGTGGTTGAGCTGGTTCGCAAGAGGTTTCAGGAGGGCTCATGATTAACAGAAAGGCAGGAAGGGTCTTTTCAGGCGCTCGCCCCACCGGACGCCAACACCTGGGTAATTACCTGGGGGCGATTCGCAACTACGTGGCTTTACAGGATGAATACGAATGTGTGTACTGTATTGTCGATATTCACGCGCTAACCACGATTGAGACAACTGAAAACCTGCGCGAGAATATCCATGAGATGGCTTTAGATTTTCTGGCTGCTGGAATCCGACCAGAGGAAAGCATCATCTTTGTCCAATCCCGTGTACCCCAGGTGACTGAGTTACATACCATACTCTCTATGGTCACGCCGCTAGGTAAACTGACCGACTTACCCACATTCAAGGACAAAGTGCGCCAAAATCCAAATAATGTAAACTATGGTCTGGTGGGCTATCCGGTTTTGATGACTGCGGACATCACCCTGTATAAGACGAACGTTGTTCCAGTGGGAATAGACCAGGCTCCCCATATCGAGTTTGCTCGGGAGATTGTGCGCTCCTTCAATTATCGTTACAAAACCAATGTCCTGATCGAGCCAGAGATGAAGAACACCGAGGTAGCGAAAGTGATTGGCATCGATGGGAAAGAGAAGATGAGCAAGAGCCTGGACAACCACATAGAAATTGCCGATACACCTGACGAGACCCGGGCTCGGGTGATGCAAATGGTAACCGATCCACAGCGTATGCGCCGCAGTGATCCGGGAAATCCGGATGTGTGCAATGTTTTCTCAATGCACAAGATTTTCTCTTCACTGGAGGAAATCACGATGGTTGATGTGGAATGCCGGCGAGCAGGGATTGGTTGTGTGGATTGCAAGAAGCTTTTTGCTAAGAACTTAAACGAACATCTGGCTCCTTTCCGCCAGCGGAGAGCTGAGTTGGAAAAAGACCCAAATCGGGTCCAGGACGTGCTGCAGGAAGGTGCCAGGCGAGCACAGACGATTGCATCCAAGACAATTGCTGAGGTCAAAGAAGCTGTCGGATTGTTGTAGAAGAAGGGGCATTAAGGGCTGTTTTTCTTACTTAAACCATGAGGGTCGTTATTCAGAGGGTAAAGCACGGTCGGGTTTCAGTCGATGAACGCAACGTGGCTGAAATTGGTCTGGGTGTGGTTATTTTGTTGGGAATTGGGCATGGAGATGGGGAAGAACAGGCGAAATACCTGGCAAAGAAAATTGCACAGCTGCGCATTTTTGAGGATGAACAGGGAAAGATCAATCGTTCGTTGTTAGATGTGGGGGGTGAAGCAATTGTGGTCTCCCAGTTTACCTTATATGCCGATACACGCAAAGGGCGGCGACCATCTTTTACTGATGCTGCTCGCCCAGAAATCGCCAGTTCGATGGTGAATGATTTTGCAAAGTTGTTGGCTGACGAGGGTGTGCCTACCCAGATGGGGGAGTTTGGTGCACATATGCTGGTGGAAATTGCCAACGATGGCCCAGTGACGATCTGGATGGAGAAGTGATGGAGATCAGGCAGTATCTCAACCGCGTGGGAGAAATTCGGGGGCTTCTGGTATTTTCCCGCACCATAAGATAGCGTCTAGTTGAACCGCAAATGCGCCAGCGGAGAGCATGGTCTTGACATGATTGGCTGTGGATATTCCTCCGGCTGCAATCACAGGCAGTCCGGATAACAGTACCTCTTGGAGCACCTTAAGAGCCAGGGGGAAAACAGCAGGGCCAAATAGGCGCCCGTTCACTAAGGTACCACCCGGGTCAGGAAGAGTCCCATATGGTGGGGCCAAGCTGATGGCGGCAATTGGCAGCTCTTTCAAAGCAGGCGTCAGAAGGGTGGCATGCTCCAGGGGCAAGCGGACGACGACCGGAAGCTCCCCGATAGCGGACTCGACCAAAGTGCAAACCAAATGTTTGTCATTTGTGGGAGGGATGCCCAATTCGATACATCCAACGCCATCAACCATTTCCAGTCGTTTTACCATAGAAGCTACCGTGTCCGGGTCTTGAGCGAGCAGGTGAGCCCAGACTGGTAAAGGTGAGCGTCCCCAGCGGGAAGCATAGCTGCGGATGACTCTGGAAAATCCGGGATTGGGGAA